>Ga0116223_10003370_pt1 | contig 14397 bp, 15 predicted proteins | sample Sb_taG_3_FD_90092 | JGI IMG/M metagenome (GOLD analysis project Ga0116223, IMG submission 90092) | Peat soil microbial communities from Weissenstadt, Germany - Sb_50d_a_PC metaG | ecosystem: Environmental > Terrestrial > Soil > Wetlands > Peat | place: Germany: Weissenstadt | collected 2010-09-21 | reverse complement strand
AGTGCCACTAAATGATCCCGGGTTCCTACAAACCGAAAAAGAAGTTCATGCAGCTGCACGGGCCGCTACCATCTTTTCGGAGTCGAGAAACTTACCCATGGGAAGGGAGGCGAACTCTGGAGACGTTCTCATAAAGTTCCCGGACCGCCCAATTCAGTTCAGCGGGTTAACTCCGTCAGACCGAAGACGAGATCTCCCTCGCGGTGATTTCGTACTTGAAGTTGTCGGGATCGAGACTATCGAGACGGCCGTCGGCCGTTTCCGCCTGCGGATACATGAGGAAGCCAACGGGCGCACCGCTCGATCCGGGCAAGGTGACGTCGTGGGAGAAATTGTACGCCATCCAGTTCATCTCCCAGGACCCGAATAACCGGGCGCGAGCCTTCGTCACCATGTCGTCGTCCAAGGGACGATTCCCCGGCGGTTCCTCGAGCACGACCTTGCGCACGTCGGCGGGATCGACAGGAACCCAGCCGTACCCGCCGAGGTACACCTCAGCACGACAGTGCTGCGCTTTGGTCACGTTCTCCGTCGAGGCCCCGAGGCTCTTGTATCCCAGTTCCGACTTGGCGACGCGGATGCCGTACACGTCGCGCGCTGGAAGGCCCACGGCGCGCGCGAGGCCAACGTAGAGCGCGTTGAGATCGGCACACTTGCCGCCCAGATCCCTGGACTCCAGCATCCAGCGGATGTTACCAATGCCGCAGCCACGAGTTTTTGGATTCCGGAAAGTGTTGTCGACGATCCACTCGTAGATGGCGCGCGCCTTCTCGACATCCGTTCTTGCGCCGCTGGTGATCTCCATGGCCGTCGATTTCACGATGCCGTCGGTCGGCATGAGCTTGGTCGACCGCAGGAAATGTTCCAACTCGGCGGGGTCCGCCTTGGGCGGGTGGCCGGGCGTGAGCAGATCGACCCCATAGTTCCTCGTCGCAATCCGGCTGGTGAGGGTCAGGACCGGTCTCACGCCGGCGGGAAAAGTCGCCGCGACGATTCCGAGTCCGTCAGCTTTGCTCTCGACCATCTCTGCGGTGCCGCCCTCGGCGCTGAACTTATTCGAGAACGTCCTCTGGAAAGGCGTATTCCTGGTGAGCGCTGCCGGCAGCCATACCCGCGTCACTCCGGAAGGCTTCAGGACTTCCACGCGGGTCGTCACTTCGAACGTGCGCCAACTGTCAGACGGTGAGCGCTCTGCAAACAGGCGCCCAGCGTTCGGGAGCGCGAGACTAGCGCACACAATGCTCGTGGATCGCAGAAAATCACGCCGCTTCATAGGGCTCACTCCATCTACTGTTCGCCCAGTCTTGGCGATTGGATTGGGACCGGAAACGACCGACGGGCGTTTTAGGAGGGACGAGTTCAGGTAAAGCCCGGAGTTGTCGCCGCATGGCGCATAGGATGCACACCCGGGCGGGAGGTTTCAATTCAAATCGTTCCCGGCGACAAAGCCACCTATCCACTGCCGGTCAGCCGCTAACGCCAACACCTCAGCCGCTGATCGTGAGTGCAGCAACCGCGATTGCAACCGCAACCATTGGAAGACTGGCTGAAAGCAGAATCGGCAGTTCTCAAAACCAGTATTCTTGCGCCTCTCTGGCGTTATCGAAACCAGGATCAAGGACCTTCGGAGTGGACCGTTCCGACCTCCTACGACTCGGGCCACGAGCACACCCTTGAGCACTGGATCGAACTTCAGCACTTGCTCTGCGAGGACGAGGAGGATGCCAACTCTCCACCGCTCGTCCTCGCTCACTCCAGTTACGACTGACCACACCCACCCCGATCGTTAACGCGGCCTTTTTGTTGCCCGAACCAGCAATCCCCCAAACCTGCTACGATGGCTCTCCCGAAGAGAACTCCAATGAAACGCCGCATCCTCTTGGCCTTCGGCCTGGCGCTTCTGATTTTCTCTCCGCTCTGGCTCACCCTCGCGGAGCCTCGCAATTACCTCAATTTTGCGATCAGCTTCGTCCTCGGAATTCTCCTCCTCATCCTGGGTCTCCTTTCCGCCAAACCGCCGACTCGCCTCCGCCGCTAACCGCGGCCGGCTCTTCTCTTCCCCCGCCCCGACCTCTTCGAACACCTCCGCCGCGCGAGCAATGTCACTATCGATAGTGACGCACGTCACAGCAATGAGTCCAATGGGTATGCTGCAATGCAGCAATACTTGCAGCATGGAGGAATGAGAGGGAGGAATGTCATGGTGCTCATCGGCAAGCAAGCCAATCCCTTCATCGTCTGGCGGAATCCGGTGATGCCGCATGGGACCCGCAGGGCAAACTACCGTGACACGGTCCGCGAGGGCAGGAAGTACGAGGTGCTCGAGCAGGCTTGTCCGGGCGACTGGGTCGTGGTCACCGTATTAACCGTCGTTGATGGCCGGCCAAGGGTCGCAGCGGCATAGCGCGAAAGAGTTATGCCCGAGAAGGACTCCAATTTCGATCAGACCCTGGCCCTCTGTGCGGAGTGTCCCGATTGCGACGCGCTTGTCCTGTCCTATGCGTCCTCTCGTTTGGCCCCTGCAATGGGTGGAGATGAAGATCTCTGGGCGCTTACCTGCGATCGCTGCGGCGCGGTTTTCGACGTCCTGGGAGACGAGCTGCTCGTGCGGCCAGTTCCGGTGAGCTGGCTGCATCCCAATCCGCGCCTGACAACTGAATCATGAGCTGCGCAAGCCGTCTTCGGTCCAACCCCGCCCAAAAAATTGCACTACATAGCTTGTAAGTCAATTTCGCCGAACTGCAACAGTCTTAGGTAATTGAACCTCGCCCTCGCTCGGCGCAGAGTCCCACTAAAACCGGATTCTCCGTAGTTATCTCAGGAAATCTCACTCGTTCCTTGTTGAGCAGAATTCTCCGCTCGCAGCAGGACTCACACGCCCGAGGAAGTCTGCTCAACCTCGGACAAGGGGCGCGAGATCGGTGATGGCCCTTACGACCTGATCCGCAGTAAACCCGAGTTCTTCGGGCGGCTCCCCGGCGCTGCGCTGAATCCAGAATGTGATGAGTCCCGCGGACGCCGCGCCCTGGATGTCCCATGAGTTTGACGAGACAAAACCCAACTCAGCGTTGCTGACCTTCATTCGCTCGGGAGCCAGGTTATAGACACGCGGGCTGGGTTTGAAGATTTTGACTTCCTCGACACTTATAATTTTGTCGAGGAGATCATAGATTCCAGCACTTTTCGCCGCCGCCTCCAGCATTTTCGGCTCACCGTTCGACAGGATAGCCAGCTGCAAGCCCTGTTTCTTCAGCGTCTCCAAGCCCGGTTTCACGTCGGGAAACGCTGCAAGGCTCAAGTATGCCTCCATCAGGCGTTTGCGCTTTTCGGGAGTGAGATCCAGCTTCAGACTCTTTGATGCGTAGACGAGGCCATCCTCGGTTAACTGCCAAAAATCCTTGTGGCGGCCCATCAGGCTGCGCATTTGACTGTACTGGAGCTGTTTCACCCGCCAGAGCTGGGCCAGGGCGTTTCCCTTTCCAGGAAACAGTTGCTCACAAAGCGCCGTCACCGAGAACACGTCGAACAGTGTCCCGTAAGCGTCGAAAGCAAACACCTTGACGTTTTTTATCCGAGCTGCGGGTTCAGCAGCCGCCGCTACCCCCGACGCCGACATCGCGCCGACAGCTGCAGCCGTGGTACCCACAACTTTCATGAATTCTCTTCGATCAGTCGCCATACCCTCCTCCTTCCGTGATTGAGCCAGCTGACGAGACTGGACGGAACCGTATAAGCACGGATTTCCTTTTCGACTTCGAAAACGGGGAGCAGTGTACACCGGTTTCGCGCTCCTCGTCGCCCCGACCCTCACCGCGGCGATCCGCCTGCGCGGCGAAGCCATCGAGAACACCCCCAAGGTGATATCGACCATTTAGGTCGGCACCCACGCCGGTTGCTCGGTGTTGCCTCGCGCTTTTGGTCATTAGGGACCCTCAGCAGGACGTTGCGCAATGTAGGCATCGGTAGCAGGTTCCAATTTCGGGAAAAAGCACGTTTGCCACTTGACACTTCGGTCGGCCAGAAGATAATGGCTTGGCTTCGCGCCCAAGAAATAGAGTTCAAGCTGATAGCCGCAATGTGCCCCCGCTGACTTGAGGCGTCCAGCCCGGCCCGAACGATCTGAGCAACAGTAGGTGGGGCGATGAGGGCACACAGGCAGAGATCATTCGCGGTAATCAAGGGGGCTAAGCCCCTGAGCGCGGCATCAGCAACCGCGGTGCCGCCGGGCTTTCGATCGAGCCTCCTGGAGGGACTCACCCCATCTGAAATCAAAGCTGTTCTTGCGCCGGCGAGACAACGGCGGATCTTCTCTCGTGAGGTCATACAGCACGAAGGTGAGCCGGCTAGCCACTTGTTCCTGCTGGTGACGGGACGCGCTGCAGCCTACCAGCTTACAGCCGAGGGCAGCAAACTTTTTCTCCGCTGGCTTGTGCCCGGCGACGCATTCGGTCTTAGGACGACACAACGGGAACCTTCACTTTTGCTGTGGACGGTGCAAGCCGTGCGAGAGGGTTCAGTCCTGGTGTGGGACCGAGACTCAGCCCTGGCTCTCGTTCTGCGGCACCCGCGGCTGGGTGAGAATCTCTATACAACCCTGATGGACCATGTCGCTAGCCTCATCAATGTGCTGGTTGCGCGTGCTGGCCAAACGGCGCAACAACGGCTTGCTCGGATGCTAATCGAGAGTGCTCGCCAACTAGGTTGCGCCGGGCGTCGTGGTATTGAATTTGATCTTACGAATGAGGAGCTGGCCGACATGGCAGATGTAAGCCTATTTACCACCAGCCGTCAGCTTAGCGAATGGCAGCGTCAGGGCATACTCGCAAAGAGCCGTGGCAAGATCCTGCTTCGCTCTCCGGAACATCTCGTTTCGCAGCATTTCTGACCCCTCATCTCCTGCACCCCGATCGGCCATTATTGCTCTGGCGCAAGTAAGGACATGCCCAAGCGCAACGACAGAATCCGCTTCAACATGTGATCCTCGTTCTAACGTGCGATCCTCATTCTATGCGGTACCGAGCGGGTAGCACGCCGATTGCTGTTGCAAAAATCCGAGTCGAGGAGGAGGGTCGGAGCCGTGTCTGAGGAATCGATTTCGAGGCAGCAAGTGAGGCTCCTCAGACGGGCAAAAACGAGCCGTCGGAACCTCGCGGGACTCGCTGGGGCCTGCTCTGGCGACAAATTCGTTGTGTCCAGGGTAGGAGGAGCATATGGTGCGCGACAGACAGGTCCAAATCGGAAATTCCGGTTAAATTCATTGCTGCCAGCGATGGCGCGTGTCATCGTGAATGGGGGGAGACGACCCATGTTGCGAACCGCCTTCGCATGCACAATAGGACTGTTCGTTATCGGCTCAGCACGAGCGCAGTCCGCGCAGGGAGTTCCTGGCGACGTGAAGAACTTTGTTACGCAATACGTAGCGGCGACGAACGCCAAGGACATTGCGCGGCTGCGGTTATTTCTTTACCCGAAATCACTTGCGTGCATCACCCCCGAGAATAAGGACTACTACGACGCAATGGCAAGTCATATAGGAGAACTGATTCCGCCGAATTACAAGTTCTCGGTGATGCCGGTGAACGAAGGCAATCTGAAGGCGCTCGAAAGCATGGGCCAGCGCTGGACGGTGAAGCCCGCGCAGGAACTGCACATCGATTATCAGCAGGGCGACGATGTGGGAGGTTACGTCGTGTACCTGATCCACGAGAACGGGCGCTGTTTCTACGATCTTCCGTGCGCGACGGATGCCGCAATAAAACAGTATCGCGACAATGCGGCCGCTAACGAAGCAGCTCTCGCGCACTATAAGGCCCTTGCATCAGAAATCAAGGAACCGCTGCGGTCGGAACTCCTGGGCTTGCTTCGAGCGCACAAAACCGGCACCGCCACCGACCGTTACCATCAAGCGACCGGACAGGACTACAAGACTTCAATGTACGTGATTAATGCGCTGAAAACGGAAGCGCGTTAGGACGCAAACTACGCGACTTTTACTATCGTCGCGTGCGGGCCTTCTTCGCCCGGCTCTTTATTGAACTCGCCCGGCTCGCCCAACTTCAAATTCTCGATCGCTGTGGCGGGCTGTGCCTGCTCGGAGAGTTGTTGACAAATCCGCCCGCAGTCGAAATCGCGTTCCATAGTTCGGAAATCCGTCTTGATTCCTAGCGGGCGCGTAGCTCAAACGGATAGCGGTCACGGCCGCCCCAGCTCGCGGAGGGCCTCCTCTTCCCGTTGAACGAGAGCCCACAGCTCCTTCGCACTCATCTCTACGATTCCTGCACCCAGGTCGACGTGTGCTCGGCGGTCAAAAGCCGATTCGGCTTCTTTCTTGTGCCGCATACAAGATGTCGAGCCTCTGATGCATGGCTTCGATTTGCGCCATTTTCGACAACCGCGGCTTCGTAGCGATTTTGGCAAGCCTACGCTGCAGTAGCTGCACCTCGGTCAGCTCGCCCTCGTCAACCGGAGGTGGCGGCTCAAGGCCTGCGGCCTCGCGCATTAGGCACTGCGATTCGGTCCAGATGGTCTTGTTGCCGGCGTTCGCAACCTGGACCTTCCCGGCGTCGTCGGACCTCAGCATTGTTTGTTCCTGAAGGGATGAGGGCCGCTACCGCGCCGGGTGCTCGGCCATCTGTACTGCTTCCGTCTCGATCCTCACGATGAGCGAGCTGCCGTAAGCCAGCAGGTGGTAGGGATGCGCTTGGGTCAGGTTCACGACCACACGCGTCACCAGCGGGTTCACCAGGTAGAGCGAACAATCTACGGCCTGCACGTCGGCGGCGTTGACCGGGATGTGACGCGGGCGTTGCAGGCGCGCGTCGGCCAGGTCGATGATGATGCGCTCCGGCTTTTTGAGCGTTGAGGCGGAGGCCCGCAGCGGCTTGGTGCCCTCGATGTGCACCTCGATGGCGTCTTTCCCGCGCAACACCGTGACGCTGCTGACCACGCCCGGCTTGTTGCCCTTGGCCGCCTGATGGGGCGTGGTTCCCTCCTCCTCCGCGGCCGACAACTGGGCCGAGGTGGAGGAAACGGCAGCCTGGGGCAGCTCGGTCGAAACCGTCGGCTCTGGGGGCGGCGCGGGCGGGGTCGGCGCGGGTGCGGCTAGCGGTTGCGCGGGAGCCTCAGGCGGCGCTACCGGCGGCGGCTGCAGCTTGGCCTCGGATGCTGGCATCGAGACTGGGGGATGGTCTGCAGGCGCGGCAGCGGCGGGCGGAGCGGGGCTGGGCGCGACCACGGTGGCTACCTGCGCCGCTGCAGGTGGTGCCGCGATGGCCGGTTTCGCGCTGGTATCGATGATGAGGATCACCCGGCTGCTAGCAGACAGCAGCCGGTACTTACGCTGATGGGCGAGGTCCACGACCACGCGAGCCACAGGCGGATCGAACCGGAACATCGCCACGCGCACGCCTTGCACATCTCCGGCGTTGACGGCAAAGCAGCGGCTGTCGTCGTAGCCCACGTTGGGCAGATCGACGACGATGCGTTCCGGCTGGGAAAGCGTCATCGCCACAGGCTTGACCGGACCACTGGTTTCGATGCGGACCTCGACCGATGTCTGGCGACGCAAGATGGAGACGTTTTGCAGCACGGGCCGCGGCTCGACGGTCGGGGGTCGGCCCGGGCTCAGCACCTTGGCGGGAACCGAACGTGAGGGCTGCGTCCCTGCCGGAAGCATCGATTGCGCACAAGCCGGCACGGCAGCGCCTGCCGCCGCCAGCAGCGCGATCACCAGCACAAACCCTGACCTGCGTATTGGCTGGATACGAATCGTGGCGCGTCTTCCCTTCGCTGTGCGCTCTCGGCACACCATCGGGGTTTGGAACTTGGAGTAGGGTAACGTGAAAACCCGGTCCTATCCAGGTACCCCGGGACATGGCCCACAGAGTCACGGCCTCCCCAACTCCCGGAGTGCCTCCTCCTCGCGCTGTACAAGAGCCCACAGCTTCTCGGGCGCAATCACTTAGGCCCCGACCGGCGGGATCTTGGCGCAAGGGGGCGCATGGGATCGCTCATAGCCTAAGAAGGGGAGACGGCTCGGTGCGCAAGCATCTTGACTATTCCTGGAAAATGCGAGAGGCTTCGCGCTCCCGGCGTTCACCGCGGTATGTGGAGAGCCGCGTGGGGTCCACGATTTCATCGCTCATTGGCGCGGCCGAACGCGGCGACGGTTCCGCCGCAGAAGCCCTCTTCGCTGCGCTCTACTCCGAGCTGCACCGGGTGGCCAAGCGCGAACTCGCGCGCCAGGGTGTTCCCGTAAGTCTGGGCGCGACCACGCTCCTGCACGAGGCCTACCTGGACATGGCGGCCCGCGATGGCCCGTCGTTTCCCGACCGCGCGCGATTCATGGGCTATGCCGCGCGTGTCATGCGCGGGCTGATTATCGATCACGCCCGCAACCGGCGTGCCCAGAAACGTGGCGGGCAATTCGAGATTACTTCGCTGGGTACCGAAGCCGGGAAGAACGTCATCGACGACCGCGAGCTCACGCGTATCAGCGAGGCCTTGGACGAGCTTGCCAAGGTAGACGCTTCCCTTGCCGAGGTGGTCGATCTGAAATTTTTCTGCGGCTTCTCGTTCGCCGAAATCGCCGCCATGCGGGACGTATCCGAACGTACGGTGCAGCGGAAGTGGGAGAAGGCGCGCATCTATCTCCACCGCAGCGTTCGCCCAGATTTGTCGTTGTGAGGAATCGATGTCCACGCTCAGCCCCGATCAATGGCAGGCGGTAAGTCCTTACCTGGATCAGGCGCTAGACATGCCGGAGGAGGAACGCGCGGCCTGGCTGGCGACGCTGCGAGAGCAGGATCCCGCAATGGCTGCCCATGTGCAGGCGCTCCTCGATGAGCACCGCGCGCTGGCACAGGAAGGTTTCCTCGAACATACCCCGGTTCCGCTGCCGGTTGAGCCGGGACTCGCGGGTCAGACCATCGGCGCGTACACGCTGGTGTCGCTCCTTGGCCAGGGCGGAATGGGTAGCGTCTGGCTCGCTGAGCGCAGCGACGGACGCTTCGAGCGCCAGGCGGCAGTCAAGTTCCTCAGCATTGCCCTCGCCGGCGGCGGCGGCGCGGAGCGATTCAAACGCGAAGGCAGCATCCTCGGGCGCCTTGCCCACCCTCACATCGGGGCGCTACTCGACGCGGGCGTCACCCCGGCCGGGCAGCCCTATCTCGTTCTCGAGCACGTCGAGGGTGAACACATCGACCGCGACTGCGACCAGCGCAGGCTCGATGTGGAAGCGCGGGTGCGCCTTTTTCTCGATGTGCTCGCCGCCGTTGCGCACGCGCACGCCAACCTGATCGTGCACCGCGACATCAAGCCCTCGAACGTGCTGGTCAGCAACGACGGCCAAGTCAAGCTGCTGGACTTCGGCATCGCCAAGCTGCTGGAAAGCGACGGTCAGGCCGGAGCGGCCACGCTGCTCACGCGCGAAGGCGGAGGGGCGTTGACCCCCCAGTACGCGGCCCCCGAGCAGGTGACAGGTGGGCCGGTGACCACCGCCACCGATGTCTATTCGTTGGGCGTGCTGCTCTACCTGCTGCTGACCGGGCAGCATCCGGCCGGCCCCGGCCCCCACTCCACCGCCGACCTGGTCAAGGCCATCGTGGACACCGAGTCGCGTCGTCTATCGGACGTCGTGGCCCCGAACACCGCGGACGCGGAGGGCATCACTACCAACGCCGCCAGCCGCGCCACCACCCCCGCCAAGCTTCGCCGCTCGCTTCGCGGAGATCTCGACACCATTGTGGCCAAAGCGCTGAAGAAGAACCCACAGGAACGCTATGGGTCGGTCATTGCGTTTGCGGACGATCTTCGGCGGTATCTCAAGCACGAACCGATCACTGCCCGTCCAGACACGATCGCCTATCGTGCGCGCAAGTTCCTGCGGCGGAACTGGCTGCCGGTAGCAGTGACTGCAGCCGTTATCGTTGCTCTTTCGGCCAGCCTATATGAAATCAACCGCCAGCGTGTGATTGCGGAACGGCGATTCGCACAGCTTCGGCAACTGTCGAACAAAGTTTTTGATTTCGATAAGGCCATCAGAAACCTGCCCGGCTCGACCCAAGCCCGGCAGAGTTTGGTTTCCGCTTCGCTCGAATATCTGGAGGGTCTCGCCGCGGACGCTCGTGGGAACCTGGATCTGGCTCGGGAGGTCGGCGAAGGCTACTGGCGAGTTGGGCGCGTCCAAGGCGTACCGACCGAGCTCAACCTCGGCGAGCGCGCAAAGGCCGAGGTCAGTCTGAAAAAAGCAGACGAGCTAATCGACTCGGTCCTTGCATCCCGCCCCAATGATCGGACGGCGCTGCTCCGCTCAGCCGCTATCGCTCAGGACCGCATGATTCTGGCTCAGGAGGAGCACCGGAACGCCGACGCCGTGGCCTTCGCACGCAAGGCCGCCAGTCGCATGGACGCACTTCTGCTCCGGAACGATGTTCAGGATTCCGATCTGCGCGATGCCACGGGACTTTATGGGAACCTTGCATTGGCCTACATAAACATGCATCTGTATGCGCAAGCGGTTCCCTACGCCGAGCGGACGGTGGAGCTCGCGCGCTCACTCCCTTCCGGCCAGTATCGGGTGGCGGAAGGCCTCAGCTTGGTAGCCAATGCACTGCGGTACCAGGGTGACTTGGAAGGGGCGCTTCAAGCCATTCAGGAAGCGCGGAAGATTGCAGAGCACGCCGCTTATGAGAACGAGACCCAGCGCATGATTGATATGTACGTCGTCCTTTTGCGGCAAGGTCTTATCCTGGGCGAGGACGGCGGTGTCAATCTAGGCCGCCCGGCCGACGCAATTGAGCCGCTCCAGAAAGCATTCCAGATGGTCGAGGCAGCAGCCGGCAAAGACCCTAATGACTCCGCGAGTCGCGGGCGGGTGGGCAACTCCGGGAATTGGCTGGGCAACATCTTGCGTCACCGGGATCGCCAACGGGCGCTGGCGGTGTATGACCTCGCCATCCGCCGGCTCGGTGAGGTCCCGAACAGCCTGCCGGCGCGTCGCGACCAGGCCATGCTGCTGGCTAATTCTTCCTATCCGCTCCGCCGCCTGCACCGCGCCGCGGAGGCCAAACAGCGCATTGAGGCCGCGTTGGCGATCCTGAAAGAGACAAAAGATTATCCCGCCGAACGAATCAAGCTCGACAGTGTCGCCTATGTCGCTTCTTGCGCGTTGGCGGATTACGAAGCTGAAGAAGGCGATCCCCATCACGCCGCCCGGCTCTACGAGCAGTTGCTCGGCCAAGTGATGGCGGCCAAGCCGGAGCCTCTCACCGACTTGCGAGATGCACCTAGGATGTCAGGGCTTTACGAAGCCCTTACCGTCCTCTATCGCCGGACCGGCGAAACCGCCAAAGCGGAAAGCACGGAGGCAGGGCGGCTGGAGCTTTGGCGGCAGTGGGACCGGAAGCTCCCGAACAACGCCTTTATCCGTCGCCAACTCCAAGCGGCGAGTCGTCCGTAAAGCCGCGCCCGGAACGTGTTCGAGCAACTTCGACCGCACTTACCTGACACTGGGGCCAGCCTGCTAGCGTCGATAAATTTGGCTGCCCCCCGCCACCCGAGATGTCGTCTTTTTCCTTCCATTTCCGATATTCCTAGATAGGGGCCCAGCACGTTTAGCGTCGAAGGGACGCATCCACGCTGGGCCGCTCCCCCGCAAACGCAAGCCAGTGTGGCATCCACCCTGGCCACCGAGGTGTTCCATGACCACGAAGCGCAAGCCAATCCGAACCGTACTGCTCGCTCTGCTGGGGGTGGCTGTTCCAATCCTGGGGGTGGGACTATTTGCCGGCAGCGGCCTGCCCAACCCGCTCACGACCCTCGACGGCAGCGGCATACTCAGCACCTACAGCACCAGCGGGCCTATCGACGTGACCAACCCGTTCTTCCAGAATCTGGGGACGAATGGGAGGACGTGCAATTCCTGCCATGTGTCCAGTGAAGCCTGGACGGTATCGCCACACGGTATTCGGGAGCGATTCGATGCGACCCGAGGGACCGACCCCATCTTCCGTCCGGTGGACGGGGCGAACTGTCCCAGCGCGGATGTGTCTACGGTCCGGGAGCGGCGTTCGGCGTACAGCCTGCTTCTGGCCAAGGGTCTGATCCGCATCTCTCTGCCGGTCCCCGCAGGAGCCGACTTCCAGATCACCGAAATCGAGGACCCCTACAACTGTCCGCAGACCACGGCGATCCAGCCGGCGATGTACCGGCGGCCGCTGCCGGCGACCAACCTGCCCTTCCTCACCACCGTGATGTGGGACGGGAGGGAGAGTCCCAAAGGGCAGTCGCTGACAGCAGACCTGACCCAGCAAGCGATCGATGCGACTACGGGACATGCCCAGGGCGCGCCACCGAGCCCGGAACAGCTCCAGCAGATCGTCGCCTTCGAGACGGCACTGTTCACCGCGCAGAACCTCGACTTTGCTGCCGGGGGTCTGACTGCGAAAGGCGCGACTGGTGGGCCAATTAATCTGTCGACGCAAAAGTTTTATACGGGCATCAATGACGTGTTGGGGGCCGATCCCACGGGAGCGGCATTCGACCCCGTGGTATTCACCAGCTACACCACGTGGGCGAACCTGACTGGGCCGAGCGCCACGCCGGCACGCGAATCCATCGCCCGCGGCGAAGCGCTGTTCAACACCTTCCCCATCACCATCACCGGCGTTTCCGGTCTGAACGACCTGCCTGGCCTCTCCACGGTGAACGGAACCTGCACCACGTGTCACGACACACCCAACGTGGGCAATCACTCGGTGGCGCTGGCCATCAACATCGGCGTGACGGATTATCCTGCGCGGGGCGGGCTGGATATCTCCGGGCTGCCGGTTTACACGATCAAGTGCAACAGCACCGGCGCCACGGTACAGACCACTGATCCTGGACGAGCGCTGATCAGCGGCAAGTGCGCAGACGTGGGCAAGACCAAGGGACCGATCCTGCGTGGCCTGGCAGCACGCGCTCCGTACTTCCATAACGGTTCGGCGGCTACCCTGAGTGACGCGGTTGAGTTCTACGACCAGCGCTTCAACTTGAACATGACGGACCAGCAGAGAGCGGATCTGGTCGCGTTCTTGCAGACGCTGTAGGCAAAGGCAGGGTCGCTCGACTGGCTCGGCGGACGCGACGCGCCCACCTGTCTGTCGTCTGTTCCTTGCCATTTCCGATATTACTAGATAGGGGGGCCTGCACATCCAGCTTCTGGCAGTCGTATTTGGGGGGACGGCTCAATTCGGCCCGAACCCCGCTCTAAGTCAGAAGCGGAATGCATAGCGGCCCACTCCCAGGTAAACGCAAACCAGGAGGAAAAATGAAGGTCAAAACGAAGGTCAAGGCCGGGAAGCTGGCCGGCAACCACAACACGACGGTCCGGTGAAAGGAGATTCTATGAACGTCAAGACCAGAATCAAGGCCGGGAAAATAGCAGCCAACCACAACACGACTGTCTCCTGAAAGGAGGTCCCATGAAAACCAAGACCAGAATCAAGGCCGGGAGAATAGCCGCCAACCACAACCAGACGGTTCGGTGATTTTCGCTCTAGCTCTTAGCTCTTGGCTCCTGACTTTTGGCTTTTGGTCCAAAGGCTAAGAGCTAACAGCTAAGAGCCGCTTCCAGGCCCGGAACATTGACCCCAGGCCCCAGAAAATTCACCGGAGAAGCGCCATGACGAAAAACACTCTTGCAGTTGCGTGCGGCCTTGCAGTGCTTGCGGGGTTGCTCACCCTGACTCCGCCGACGTCTCAGGCAGGTTCCAACGGCGGCAAGGCTTCGACCACTTTTTCGTCTGCCCCCAGCCTCCCGGCGGGCGCTTCCGCCAGTTTGGCAGCGCAAGGGCGTGCGGTTCAGTCCTACGCCAAATTGCCCTTGAGCTTCGAAGCCAACCGGGGCCAGACGGACGCGCAAGCGAAGTTCATCTCCCGCGGCAACGGCTACACGCTTTTCCTGACAGGCAACGAGGCCGTCCTCGCGCTGCGCAGGCCGAGTAGGAAGGCAAGCAGTGATCCCTTACAACCCCGGGAAGCGCGATTGCCGTTTCGGTCGAGCGCTGCCGTCGAATCCCAAGCGCCTGCGGTAATGCGCGTGAAGCTGGTGGGCGCCAACCCGGGCGCCAAAGTGACGGGGAGGGATGAGTTGCCCGGCAAGAGCAACTACTTCATCGGCAACGATCCCGCAAAGTGGCAGACCAACGTGCCTAACTACGCCAAGGTAAGGTACGAGGGCGTCTACCCCGGCATCGATCTCGTCTATTACGGCAACCAGCGCCAACTGGAGTATGACTTCGTGGTCTCTCCGGGCGCCGATCCCAAGGCGATCGAGCTGGCCGTTTCGGGGATTTCTGATGGCCAGTCCGCAGCCTGGATGCCGCTGCGCATCGATGCCCAGGGCGACCTGGTGGT
>Ga0116223_10003369_pt1 | contig 14409 bp, 9 predicted proteins | sample Sb_taG_3_FD_90092 | JGI IMG/M metagenome (GOLD analysis project Ga0116223, IMG submission 90092) | Peat soil microbial communities from Weissenstadt, Germany - Sb_50d_a_PC metaG | ecosystem: Environmental > Terrestrial > Soil > Wetlands > Peat | place: Germany: Weissenstadt | collected 2010-09-21 | reverse complement strand
CCCAACAGCATTTGGCGCGCGCCAAGACGCGGCGTTGCCCCGCGCCAATCGGCTCTTTCGCGCGGCCTGGGTGGGTCACTTTTGGCGAGCAAAACCGGGTAAATTCTCGCGAGTGCCGAAGCTCTGACCGCGCTTGGTGGTTTTGGGGGGCTTCCAAATGGAGTAGTACGGGGAATCCGCAAAGCGAGTGGTCTCGTAGTTCGTCCAATTCCCGATCTGAAACAAGGGAACATCATTCGAGAGTATCGCCGACAGCACGGACCTGTGCGGGGGGCGTCGGGTAACCGGCATCCCTACCGCGACCCAGCCAGTTTTTTCACAGCCTCTCACGGTCGTGGCTCGAATCGGAGCCGCACCGGCGCCACACCCGCGGCACGCGGATTCCGTTACAATTCGGGTCTGGGGAGAAATCTGGAGAAATCATACCCATGAATGACGACGCGCGGCCGGCATTCGCGCTAAAGGTCGTATGAGCATGATGCGCGGCAATCGGCGCGGCTTTTTGAGCGCGGCGGCGCTGGCGCGAGCCGCGCACGTGTTCCCCGGCCGCGAGCGGGCGGCGCTCGCCAAAGCCGCGCCCATCCCCCAAGGGCCATTCGAACCCACCTGGGATTCCGTGCGCACGCATTACCAGACTCCCGGCTGGTTCAACCAGGCGAAGTTCGGGATCTTCATTCACAGGGGTCTCTATGGCATTCCGGCTTACCCAAAGCCGGAGGGATTGGCGGTGAAACTGCCGGCAGACGGCCGCGGAAGCGCGCCGTATGTGCTGAAAGTCGCGGGAGTGGTGTGACGCGCCTCTCGCGCCGCGAGATTCTGGCGCTGGCGCCGGCCTGCGCCGCGGCGTTCGACCAAAGGGATTCGGGCCAGCCCCGCCTCGACCGCCGCGCCCTGGTGCAGCGCCACAATCCCGTGTTGCGCGATGCCGATGCCGATTCGCCCCTGTCGGTGGGCAACGGCGAGTTTGCCTTCACCGCGGATTTCACCGGCCTGCAGACGTTTCCGCAACTCTACGAGAAGACTATCCCGCTGTGCGCACAGTCGCAGTGGGGCTGGCACTCGTTTCCGGCGCCGGACGGCCTCGGCCCTGCCCCGGACGGCCTCGGCGCGGCCCAGCTCCGACTGGAGATGTTCGACACCTACGGCCGCCAGGTTGGATATCCCACCAGCGCCAAGGGACAGGAGCGCCTGTTCGCGTGGCTGCGCGAGAACCCGCACCGGCTCAATCTTGCGCGCATCGGTTTGTGGCTGGACGGCAGGCCGCCATCGCCCGAAGATGTGAAGGACACTGAGCAGAAGCTCGACCTTTGGACGGGGATTCTGGAAAGCCGCTTCCAATTGCAGGGCTCGCCGGTTCGTGTGCTGACGTGCTGCCATCCCGAGATGGATGCGCTGGCGGTCTCCATCCGATCGCCGCTGGTGGATCGCGGCCGGCTCTCGGTCGAGATCGCGTTTCCGTACGGATCGCCGGAGATTCACGCCTCCGACTGGAAATCGCCGGAGCGCCATCGAACGCAAATCGTGCGGCAGGAAAGGCATTCGCTCGAGCTGCGGCGCGTGTTGGATCGCGATCGCTACATGGTACGAATCGCGTGGGATGCCAGGACCACGGCCGCACTGAGCGCTCCGCATCGAGTCCTGCTGACCGGCCGGGGGAGCGAACTCGATGTGGTGTGCCACTTCTCCCCGGTGCGCGACTCCACGCCACTTCCCTCCGCGGCAGCCGTCCGCGCCGCCGGCGAGGCGCACTGGAACCGCTTCTGGTCCGGCGGGGGCGCCATCGATCTTTCGGCCAGCCAGGACCGCCGCGCGGGGGAACTGGAGCGGCGCGTAGTGCTGTCGCAATACCTCACCGCCATCCAGTGCGCCGGGTCGATGCCGCCGCAGGAGACCGGGCTCACCTGCAACAGTTGGTACGGGAAGTTCCACCTGGAAATGCACTGGTGGCACGCGGCGCACTTCGCGCTGTGGGGCCGCACGCCGCTCCTCGAGCGCAGTCTAAGCTGGTACTCGGCGATCCTTCCCTCCGCGCTTGAAAAGGCGCGGCAGCAGGGCTACGCCGGCGCGCGCTGGCCCAAAATGGTGGGACCGGAGGGACGCGACAGCCCGTCCCCCGTCGGGCCCATGCTGATCTGGCAGCAGCCTCATCCCATCCGCATGGCGGAGCTGTGCTACCGCTCGCACCCCGGCCGCGCCACGCTCGAGCGCTACCGCGACTGCGTGATGGAGTCGGCCGAGTTCATGGCCAGCTACGCCGTTCTTCGCGACGGGCGCTACGTGCTCGGGCCGCCGGTGATTCCCGCCCAGGAGAACCATCCGCCGCGCGAAACCTGGAACCCGACGTTCGAGCTGGCCTACTGGAGCCACGCCCTGGAGATCGCGCAAACCTGGCGGGAGCGGCTGGGCATGGCGCGCAGCCCCAAGTGGGACGATGTTCGCGCGAAGCTCTCCGCCCTGCCCGTCAAAGACGGCGTCTACGTGGCCCATGAGAACTGCCCGCAAACCTTCACCGAGCGGAACCGCGATCATCCGTCGATGCTCGCGGCCTATGGACTTCTGCCGGGCGCGGGTGTGGATCGCGAGACGATGCGCCGCACGCTGCGCAAGGTGTTTGCCGAGTGGCGCTGGGCGGACGCGTGGGGCTGGGATTTCCCCATGGTCGCGATGACGGCGGCGCGCCTGGGTGAGCCCGAGTTGGCCATCGACGCGCTGTTCATCGAGTCGCCGAAGAATACGTGGCTGCGGAACGGGCACAATCGGCAGCGCGCCGGCCTGCCGCTTTATCTGCCCGGTAACGGCGCCCTGCTTCTGGCCGTCGCAACCATGGCGGCGGGCGCGCCCGGCGGATTCCCGCAAACGACCTGGAAGGCGGTGCCGGAAAACCTGAACGCGCTGTGACCTCAGAACCCCAGATCCTCCGGCAACACGGACGGAATCACGAACACGCTGATACCCAGCACCAGCTTCACCAGCCCGTTGGGGTCGGGGATGGAAGCGCCGTCCACCGCCAGGAAACCGGCGATCTGCTGCTGCGTGTCGAGGCTGATGGCCAGGCCGGCGGCGTCCGGCAACTGGATGGTGCCCCCGCCCAGTTCGACGAACAGCACCAGGTAGGGATGCGGGTTCGCCGGCAGATTCGGGTCCTGGGCGCGGGCCAAGTCGTGCTCGTACATCCATGTGCTGGCCTGCAAGCCGCCCGCCTGGATCAGCAGGCTGTTGGACGGGTTGGGCACGGTCTGATCTCCGCGCGCGAACTGGATAAGCACCGGCCGCGCCGGAGCACCCGCCAGCGGAGAACGTTTCAAATGCGGCGCGAACGTTATGGGATCGCCCTGGATGCCGAGCCACTCCAGCATCTCGAACACATTCTGGATGGCGATGGCTCCCGGCACGGTGGTCACCTTCACCGGTAGGCCCGGCAGCACATAGTCCTCGTTGTAGGAGTTCCCCTCGTTGAGCAGCGGCGGAACCCGCACTTGCAGCGTTTGGGTGGCCAGGCTGCGATAGGCAGGGCTCCAGCGCGCGATATCCACCGTGGTAGCGCCGCCGACATTGAGGGCCGCCGCGCGCACCGTGGGCTCCAAGGCCATGAGCATGGTGCCGTAGATCGCTCCCAGGGAGTCGCCCGCGTAATAGATATGGGCCGGGTCCAGATCGGGGATGCCATCGCCATTCAGATCGAGCCCCAGCCGGATGGTGCGCGCCAATTGCATCAAATCGACCACCGTCTGGCGGAAGCAATCGCGCGTGCCGAACGCCACCGGCGTGAACACCGTGCAGCCTTCGTCCGACTCGATGATGCCGTCGCCATTGAGGTCCACACCGCGGCCGCCGGCATTCAGGGTGGTGCTGTTGCCGCTATTGTCGACGAAAGTGACGGTGCTCAGCGGCCCAAACCCGTGCCCCACCGCGTTGATGGCGATCACCGCGAAGCCCGCGCGCGCCAGTGTTCCAGCCACGGCGGTGGGTCCGCCGAAGCGGCTGTCGCCGAGACCGTGCCCGAAGATCACCACCGGATACCCACCCGGGGGTTCGGGCGTGGCCGGGAGCAACGCGTTGAAGTAAACCTGGTTCGTCCTGGTGGGAACCTCGAGTTGCGGCAAGGTCGGACCGGGCCGGATCGTTTGATCGTCCTCCAGGAAACTCGGCGAGATGTAAGACCCGATGACGATGCGGTCCACTCCCGCGAGGAGCGGCGAGTTCACCGGCAGCGCCAGATCCACAAACGCCGGAGGGTTGGCGCCGACCTGGTCGTGGAGCACGAGCGAGGTCAGGTTGGAGATGACGAACGTGCTCTGCGGCTGCGCCGGCCTGGGCGCCGGCGGCACGTAGTCCAGGATCAGGCGCGCGTGCTCCAGCCACGCGGTGGCGCTCATGGTGGTGAATACCGATGCGGCCACGATCTTCTGCGGGGCCGTCGAGATGCCGCTCACCGCTTGCGCCAGGGACGCGCAGTATGCGGTCCCGCTTCCGAGGCATGCCAGGTAAGCTCCATCCGGGATCACCGAAGCTCCCGCGGCGTCCTTCACCGCGTCGGTCACTACCAGTGCGTACCGCCGGTGCTGGTCCAGCACGTTATTCGGCTTGGCATACAAAGTATTGGTTGCCGGATCGTAGACCGGCTGGTCGATGGGGATGCGGTCGCCGGTTTTGTTGATTCCAGGCTCGTCCCCGGTGAGGTTGTCCAGCGCGACGAGAAAGATGCCGCCGGGCAGCGTGGCCGTGTTCACGGCGCCGGAGAAGCGCACGCGTACACGGGCGCGGATGCTGAAGCCGTCCAACTGGTCGGCCAACCCAGCTTCCTGGCAGGCCGTGTACTCGGATGCGCAGTCGGGGACGGGAATATCCACGCGTAAGCCGCTCTTCTGAACCGGGTCGGGCACCGTCAGAAAATCCGTGGGAAACGGTCCGGTTTCCGGCGTGGAAGGAGCGAAGAGAACCGTCGTGCCCGCGGCGGCGAGCGAACGCGCGAAGAGCGCAACCACCAGAAGGCGTCTCATAACCGGCGTAATACTCGATCATACCGTGGACGCCGGTGGTGTGGTTTCTGCTCCTCAAACGGGTGGTGTCATGCCTCGCAAAATCGCGGCCAGCCGGGCGCCGGGCTCATGTCCACCGCGACCGTCCCATGGCGGTTTTGACTCGTTCGAACTCCTGCTCCACCGAAGGGAGAAGCTCCGCGAGGTGGCGCAATTCGCCTGCCTTGGCCGCCTCCTCCGCCTCCCGCGCGGCCGCGCGCAGAGCGCCGGCCGACAGGTTGGCGGCAGATCCCTTGATGGTGTGGGCCTGGCGGCGGGCGCTGGGCGCATCGCCGTCCTCCAGTTGCTTTCGCAACATTTCCAGTTGCGATGGGATGTCTTGAAGAAAAGCTCTCACCAGTCTCTCCGCCAGCGCTCGGTTTCCCATCAGGCGCTTCAGCAGCCCTGCCTCGTCGAACACACTTTCGGCCGGCGCCGGCGCGGCAGGTTTGGAATTTCCGCCCTCGCTCGCGGGCCGGGTCCGGCCAAGCCATTTCGCCAGCACCTGCGCCAACTCATCCGGCTCGATGGGCTTCGAGAGGTAGTCGTCCATTCCGGTGCGAAGGCACCTCTCGCGATCGCCCGGCATCGCGCTGGCCGTCAACGCCACAATCGGGATCCGAGGATCCAGCGCTCCCGTCTGCGGCTCCCGAATCAGGCGCGTGGCTTCATAACCGTCCATTTCCGGCATTTCGCAGTCCATGAGAACCAGGTCGTATGCCGTGTTCTGCAATGCCTTTACGGCCTGCGCGCCGTTGAAGACCGGATCAGCGGTGAAGCCGAACTGGCCCAGGATGGCCAGTGCCACCTCGCGATTCACGGGGTTATCTTCGGCCAGCAGGATTCGGCCCTGGGTGTTGGTCAGGATGGTGCGGCGCGGCGGTGCGGGGTGCGCCGTGGTTCCCGCTTCCGGGGCCTTTCTTCGTCCCAGAGCGCTCGCCAGCGCGTCGCGGAGCCGGGCTTCCAGGATCGGCTTGGAAACGCAGGCGGCGAATCCGGATGCCTGCGGGCTCATCGCCGCGCCATCCTCGCCAAGCGGCGCCATGAGAAGCAGGACGGTGCCGTTCAGCTCGGGGTTCGCCGCCACCTGCCGCGCGAGATCCCCGCCCCCAGCCCCAGGCAGGTTCCGGTCCACCAGTACGATCTCGAAGGGGTCGCCGGCCTGGGCCGCCTGCCGAAGCAGCGCCAGTGCGGAAGCTCCGTCCGCGGCCTCACTCGATCGGCACTCCCAGGATCTCAACAAGGTCGTTACGACTTCGCGGTTCGCCGCCTGATGGTCGGCGACCAGGGCCTTCACCCCGCGCAGCTCTGTCTGGCGGGCCGCGGCCGGCGATTCCGGCTGCCGGTCAAACACCGCCGTGAACCAGAAAGTCGATCCACGGCCTTCTTCGCTCTCGAATCCGATCTGGCCGCCCATGAGCTCGGCCAGTTGCCTGGAGATGGCCAGCCCCAATCCGGTGCCGCCGAACTTGCGGGTTGTCGATTCGTCGGCTTGCACGAATGGGGAGAAGAGCGCCGCCGTCCGGTCCTTGGGTATCCCGATGCCGGTGTCGCTGATCGCGAAGGCCAGAGTGATCCGGCCCGCGTCCTGGCCGGCCAGCTTCACGCGGATGCCCACGTCGCCCCGATCCGTGAACTTGATGGCATTGGCAGCGAGGTTGCTGACGATCTGTCGGAGACGCCCCGGATCGCCGCGCAGCCGCGAGGGCGTTTCCGGCGATACCAGGCAGGTGAGCTCCAGCCCCTTCCGGCTGGCCTGAATGGCCAGCGTCTCGACCGCTCCCTCCAGCACTTCGCGCACATCGAAATCCAGGGATTCGAGTGTCATCTTCCCCGCCTCGATCTTGGACAGGTCGAGGATATGGTCGAGAAGGGATTTCAGCGTCTCGGCGCTGTTGCGCACCACCTCGGCATACCGCCGCTGCTCGGGCGAAAGGCCCGTATCGAGCAGCAGCCGGGCCATGCCAATCACCCCGTTCATGGGGGTGCGAATCTCGTGGCTCATGTTGGCCAGAAAGCGGCTCTTGGCACGGCTGGCGGCTTCGGCCAGCTCTTTGGCCCGCACCAATTCCTCCTCGGCCCGCCTCCGCTCGGTGATGTCCAGGAAGGTTACCACCGAGCCGATCACCTCCCCGTCCTTCCGGATCGGATGCGACCAGTATTCGGCGGGAAAACTCGAGCCGCCGGCCCGCCACAGCACTTCGTCGTCAGCGTGATTTCCGTTGCCTTCTCGAAACGCCTGGAAGAGACCGCACTCCCCGGCGGGATAGGGACGGCCGTCGGCCCGCGTGTGGTGGATGAGGTCATGCATGTTACGGCCGATCACCGCCTGCGCATCGTTGTATCCCAGCAGGCGAAGACAGGCAGGATTCGCAAACGTGCAATTGCCATTCAGATCGATACCGTAGATTGCCTCGGCGGTGGAATCCAGCAGCAGGCGCACACGGTCTTCGCTGGCCCGGATGGCCTCCTCGGCCCGCCGGCGTTCGGTGATGTCCTCGACATGGGTGACATAGTGCCACCCTTCGGCGGCGTCGGCCGCCATCGAGAGCCTGACTCGCGCCCACACGGAGTGCCCCAGGCTGTGACGGAAGCGCTTCTCGAATTCCACCCAGGGAAGCAGGTCTCGCTCCAATCGTCCGATCGCCTCGTGCGAGATGAGCACGTCCTCGGGGTGGGTGATATCGGCCCACGTTAGTGCCAGCAACTCCTCCTCGGAATAGCCCAGCATGTGGCACAGTGTGGCATTGACCTGCAGAGGCTGGCGATTGCGGCCGCTCACGGCCAGTCCGAAGGGGGCGTGCTCGAAGGCGCTCCGGAAACGTTCTTCCCGGTCGCGCAACTCGGCCTCGGCCCGCTTGCGGCCGGTAATGTCTTCGATGTGGGTAATGAAGTGAGATGGTTTACCCTCGCCGTCCCGGAGCAACGAAATCCTCAGGCGCGCCTGGATGATATTACCCTGGCTGCCGATGTATCGCTTTTCGAGTTCCGCGTAGGAATCCGGCTCCCGCAGCAATTGATCGATCGCGCCCAGCGAAATGCTGAGATCGCCGGGGTGCGTGAATTCTTTCCAGGACCCGCCCAGCAGATCCCCCTCCGAACGGCCCACCATTTGACAGAACGTCTTGTTGACCTGCAAAAGATGCCCGTCGAGCGCCGCCAGAATCATGCCGAAGGGTGCTTCTTCAAAGGCGCTCCGGAACCGTTCTTCGCTGGCAAGCAACCGCTGTTCCGCTTGCTGGCGCTCGGCCATCTCCTTCTCGAGCTTACTGTTGGCCAACTGCATGGCTTCCGCGCGGCGCTGGTTGCTGAGCGCCAGGTACACCATGAAAGCCAGCAGCATACTCAGCAGGGTTCCGATGATGACCACCGCAAAGGGCAGGATTCGTTGTCCGATGTCGTGGCCGGGGTGGGACCCCGACTCCCGTGCCAGCGCGTAGGCCAGGCACAACGTGATGGTGAACGCACCGCAACCGGCGGCGGGCGCCAGCCACCGCTGCGGGGCGTCCGTTCTCCGCGCGCCGTAGTGCCATGCAAGCGTGACGATACCAAGGCCTAACGCCATAAAGCCCATGCCGGTATTGGCGGCCATTTGCCTCCATGGTCCCCACACGTATGTCGGATAGCCGGCCACGTAGCCGAATACCGAGGTAGTTCCGAGCGCCAGCACCACCGCGCCCAGTACGCCAGTTATGGCTGTGGACCTGCCGCGAAGACGGGACCTCGACAAGCAGAACAGCGCCACTCCGCAGAGCACCAAGCACACCGCCGAATTGGGTGCCACGTGGTTCGGATTGCCCGGCAGCGACCGGATAGTCCGCGGGGCCAGCATCTCGTCAATCTTCAGCTCCACCGAAAAGAGGTATTGCGCCAGTGTCAGAACTCCCGCCAGCAAGCTCCACACCGCGCCCACCAAGGCCCCTCCCGGCCGGCGGGCGGCAATCGAGAGCAGAGCCAGGCCATCCAGAACGAATCCGATTGCGGCGTTGAAGGCCATGGGGTTGGAGGAGGGCACGAGGCGCGTCAGTGCGGGAATCCGGAAGTACCAGCCGAGCAGCGCGAGGGCGCCCAGGAGTACGCAGGTGCTGCCGGTCGAGATCAAAACGGCCGGCCGGACGTGCGTGGTGGAATCTCGGCGCATGCAAAGCTTTTATCGGCGCCATGAGGAAAAACCTTAGGTCGTGTCAAACAACCGCTCCCTGACGGTCGCGGCTCGGAATCGGTGTCGGAGCCGCGACCGATAGGGAGCGGTCCGGACGACTCAAAATGCCGGCTCCCCGAGCCGAAAAACAACCGCGGCCTCTCATGAAAATGCGGCATCACGCCGATACGTTCCTAGAAGGCTTGATCGCAAGTTCGAAAAAACAATGATTTCCATCAAGCGGCTATTGGAACAGAAGCGTAGCGTTGCTCAGCCGGACTCGCGCGTCCTCGAAGCGGCGCTGCAGATGGGCCGCCTGCTGCTGGATGGCATCGCAACCCACCTCATCCACGGCCGCGAAGCCGATTGGAAAGCCCTCGGCGAGACGGTGAGAGGGTTGCTGCGCCGGATGGACGAGCCGCCCACCGCCCTCGGCCTGCTGGGCATCGCGAGCGAGGCGGTTGAGGCCCTCGACACCTGTTCCCAGTCCACAGCCCGGTACCTGCGCGAAGAGAACGAACAGATGCAATCGATGGTGGCCATGCTCACCGATACGGTGGCCGATCTCTCCGGCCAAACCGACGCCTCTGTCGCGCGCCTGCAGACCATCGAGCGGCAGATTGAGCAGGCATCCGGGCTGGACGACATCCGGGCGCTGAGCGCCAGTCTGGAGAGCTGCCTGCTGGCGGTGCGGGAAGCCGCCGCCCAGCAGCGAAACGGCTCCGCGGCGACGGTCCGGCGTCTCCAGGATCAGATCGACGAGGCGCAGAGTAGAGCCGCTCAAAACCGCACGCCGCCGCGCCTCAGCAAGGCCGAGATCGACCTGGTGAACGAACCTTCCGACGATCTGCCGGATAATGCCTCGACGCGCTACGTGGCGGCCTTCAAGCTGCAACGCGCCGACCATATCGCCATGCGGTTCGGCGAAAGCGCACGACATCAAATGCTGTCGCTCATCGGTCAAAGCCTGAAGACCGTGATGGAACCGGACGACCGGCTCCTGCGCTGGAAAGGCACGTCTTTCGTGATGTTTCTCCACTCGACAGCCACGATTCAGGGAGTCCGGGCACGGCTGTCGCATGCCGTCGCGGCAACCGGCCAGCATTACATCGAGGTGGGCAAGAAAACAGCGCTGCTCTCGGTCGGCGTCGATTGGATCGTTTTCCCGGAGGCGCAATGCCCCTCGCTCGATGCGGTGTTTGCGGAGGTGGACTCATTCCTGGCCACGGCGAGGCCTGCCAGCTCACCGGAAGCGGAGCAACTGAAGTGACAGTGGAGGGATTTGGTACATGAAAGCGTTAGTGGTAGACGACGATTTAGTGACCCGGATCATGCTGCAGGAAATCCTGTCGCGCTACGCGGAAGTCCACAGTTGTGCCGACGGAAGCGAGGCCGTGTGGGCCTCGACCAGGGCGCTCGAGCGCGGCGATCCGTATGACCTGATCTGCATGGACCTCATGATGCCGGCCATGGGCGGGCTGGAGGCGCTCAAGCTCATCCGGCAGGAGGAAGCGCGCCACGGGCGGTTCCGTCCGCAAGCTACCAAGGTCATCATCACCACGGCCTCCGACGATGTCGACACCATCGACAAGGCGTTCCGCGAGTTGTGCGATGCCTACGTCGTTAAGCCCATCGATGGGAGCGAGCTCCTCAACCTGGTACACTGCCTGTTTCCTATCGAGGAACGCGCTCTGTAGTGGTCTCCTCCGGATGCCGATCACCTACCTGAGGCTGTAGATGACAGTTCATGGCAAGAACCGGACACGCTGCCCGACCCTGACGGCCGGCTTTCGCCTTCAACCGCTCACGAGCAACATCCAGGGGTCGTTCACCTGGATCCTGTTGGCCGTGCTGGCGGCGTCGGTTGCCGTGCCGCTCAGCTATCTCTCGCACGCCCGTCCGGTGGAACCGGCCCCGCTGCCGGAACCCGCCCCGCCGCCGCAGGTGGAAACCCGCATCCTGACGGAAGGCCTGGACGCCAACCAGCGGCCTCTACCCTTCACTGTCTATATCCTGAGCCAGGAGTTTTCCTGGAAGATCGAAAGCGTCACCGATCTGGAGGGCAGCCAGCCTCTGCTCAGCCCCGAGTTGACGGCTGCCATCAATCGCGCGCCGGATGTGTTTTGTATCGGGACGGCTTCGTTCGAGGGCGGCGCCAGGGCGGAGGAAGCGCGCGCCGCCCAAAGAGCCGGAGCCCTCGCACGATGGGTGGGAAGTGTGATACGGGATCCCCGATCCACCCGCGTCTTCAGCATGAACGCGGGCCAGTATAGGGGACCGCCGGAACTGGAGTCGGCGAATCAGCGTAAGGCCATCGTCATGGTCACCGAAGGGCATGCGGATGACGTGGATCTGCGCCAGGCCCTGGAGTCCGGGCTGCGTAAAAAGCAGCAGGAGTATCCCATGGTTTACAGTCTGCTGCACCACTATTCCAGGTCTGGCGAATGGCTCAATTGCGAGCTGTCGGCGGTCAAGCCCTGAGAGCGCCCGCTCAAAACAACGCCAGCCGCAAGGTGAAAAACTTCCTGGGGTTCGCTCGCATGTCCTTCATGAGCGCCTGGAACTCACCCGTGGTGCCAGCCAGCGCCTCGAAAGGCTGGGGATTTACCCGAAACTGGCCGATCGTGCCCTGGCCCGCGTTGATCAGGCTGGCGATGCCGTCGAGCCGGGCCATCAGATCGTCCATGCGCTGCTGAAGCTCTTTTAGATCACCCGTTCGCGCGTTGACAGCCGCCTTCAAGCCGTCGATCTCCTGCATCGTCTGATCCAGGTCCTTCCGCAGTGACTCGAGCTTCCCGGCTGTCCCCTGCCCGGCCTGGAGCCCTCCCAGAATGTCGTCCATCCGTTTCCGCGTGGTCGCCACCTGGCTGGACCACTCGTCGTTATCCACCAACAACTTGCTGATCGTACCGTGCGCATTGCGATAATCCGCCAGCAGGTTCTGTGCCTCCACCGGAAGCCCGCCATATTGTTTCCCCCATTCGGTGTTCAGCTTCCCGATGCTCCCCCGCCCCGCATCCACGCCGGACAGCAGGCTGTTGACACGGTCCGACACCGCCTGCAGCGCTTGCATCTCGTTGCCGATCTGCGCCATCACCTTGTTGGCATCCACAGCCTTGACGGACCGCAGCTCGGTTCCCGGTTCGACGTGCTGCTGGCTCTGTCCGCGGGTGATGTTGATGGACTGGTCGCCCATCAGGTTGTCGGCGACCACCCCCACTGCCGAATCCACTGGAATCTTAGGAAGGTAGCCGGCCTTCACCTTCATGTCGAACTCGACTCTCCGCAAGGGATCGCGCGAGCCCGTCAAACGCTGGTGATCCAGATAGCCGATGGGGATGCCCTCGAGCCGCACCTTGGTGCCGTCCGTGAGTCCCGAGGCGTCATCCGTGTAGGCGCGCAACTGTGCGTAGCCGGGAAGCAACCCCATCGAGCTCGCCAGCCACAGGCCGAGCGCGCACAAGATGAAGAACGCCCCCAGCCCCATGATGACCGCCTTGCGCATGGTTCTCCTGAGGGCAGGTTACCAAACCTGGGGCCCATCCGGCGGTACAGGCTTTCCCGCCCGTGCCGCACGTGCCGTTACCGGATACTGGCGATGAACAACCTGGCCGCGACACTCATGGAACAAGGTGATCTCGAAGGCGCCCTTCGGCTCCTTCGCAGGTGTCTCCCCGGCCCGCGCAAGGTGCTCGGCGAGAATCGCCCCGACACGGCTGCCACCGCCGAGTCAATCAGGCGCTTAGAGGCAGGCGGCTAGAGAATGCCTTAAGCTGGTATCCGGTATCAAGAAATGAGCGCAACCCCTTGGGAAAGCCCAGTCAAGAAGCGATGGCGTGAAGGCGGCGCGGTGATCGCCGGCACCATCACGGTGAACAGCGTCGACGTGGCGGCACACATGGCGAATCTCGGATTCGACTTTCTGTGGGTCGAAATGGAGCATTCGCCCATCACGCTGGAGACTCTGCGCAACATGGTGCTGGCGACTCGCGGCCTCGCGGCGCTGACCTTTGCGCGCGTGCCCGTGAACGAGATCTGGACCGCCAAGCGCGTGCTGGATGCGGGCGTAAGCGGCGTGATCTTTCCCTTCACCAGCACGCCCGAACTGGCGCAGCAGGCTGCGGCGGCGTGCCGTTATCCGCCGCATGGACGGCGCGGATCGGGCAGCGGCCTGGCCCGCCTCTCGTGGCCCGATCCGAGCCGCTATCCCGATTCCGCCGACGAGAACGTCACCGTGATCATCATTATAGAAGAGGCGCGCGCGGTGGAGCGGATCGACGAGATCGCCGCTACGCCGGGCGTCGACGCGATGTTCATCGGCACCAGCGATCTCTCGTTTTCGCTGGGGCTGCGCGGGGATCAGAACGATCCCAGACTGCACGAGGCGATCGCCAAGGTAGTGGAGGCGGGCAAGCGCCACGGCAAGTTTCTGGGACGTCCGGCCGGCACACCGGAACAAGTGAAGGAATACATGCGGCAGGGATTCCAGCTCTTCCAGGCGCCCACGGATATGGGATTTATTGCGGCAGGGGCGAAGAGGTATTTGGAGGCGGCTGGTTAAGGTTTAGCCGCGGGCAGGGCGAAGGCGACGTAGCCTCCTGCGATTTTCTCCTGGGTCGAAGGAGTCAGGCCAGCCTGGGCCGCGGCGCAGAAGACGATGAATTCGCGGCCTCCGATCTGGTAGACAGCGGGAATGCCCTCGAGGGCTGCATCGATGGGCCGCTCCCAAAGCACCTTGCCGTTTTCCGCATCGAGCGCCCGCACCTTGCGGTCGCGAGTCCCGGTGAAGATCAGGCCACCGGCAGTCACCACCGGACCGACTTTGGGGTAATGCGTGCCGGTGTCTTTGACGCCCTTGGCGGCGAGGTCGGGCACCTCGCCCAGCGGAATCTTCCAGCGGATGGTTCCCTCGTTCAGGTCGTAGGCCGTGAGCGAAGACCAGGGAGGCCCGATCAGAGAGAGGCCGTTGCGGGCGGTCAGCAGGCCGAAGCCGCTGGTGTAGCGGACCACATCCGGCGGCGCTGTATTGTCGCGCACGAGCTTGAGGATCGCGGGGAGATCTTTCGAGACTACGTAGAGCAGGCCGTGGTCCGGATCCACGGCGGCGCCGCCCCAGTTGGCTCCGCCGTTGTTGCCAGGCATCTCGACGGTGCCGCGCAGGGCCGGAGGCGTGAAGAGCCCTTCGTTGCGGGCGCTGAGGATCTGGTCGCGGAAGCGGGAGCGCTCCTGGGGATCGGTGATGAATTGGTT
>Ga0116223_10003366_pt1 | contig 14425 bp, 18 predicted proteins | sample Sb_taG_3_FD_90092 | JGI IMG/M metagenome (GOLD analysis project Ga0116223, IMG submission 90092) | Peat soil microbial communities from Weissenstadt, Germany - Sb_50d_a_PC metaG | ecosystem: Environmental > Terrestrial > Soil > Wetlands > Peat | place: Germany: Weissenstadt | collected 2010-09-21 | reverse complement strand
AGCAAAGGGACCAATGTACCTATACGCAATTTTCGACGCCGGCCAAAACACCGATGAAGTGATGACATGGTATGTGAATTGGCTGTTCCTCGATGGTACGCAAAGCGAAATAGAAGACCATTTGATAAACAAGACGGTGACTAACGGATGGATAAATTTGATTTATCGTGTTGACGATGGACTATTAGCCGCTATAGCAAAAGCAAAATCCACCGTGGGAATTGGGCTTTCTCCAACTCCCGGTGCCGCAATCTTCAATGGCTTTTCAGATATGCCCTTCCGCGACGGCGCGATGAAATTGCCCGGCTTTTTGCAGGTTTGTCACAAATAGACAGCCCGTTGCATCACCGCTGGCGCTTCTCAGCTAGACATGAAGCAGATTGCGGTCACCTTTGCGCTTTACCCATACCACCAACACACTTTTGTTTTTGGCTTTTTTATTTTGAGAACTACCGGACGGCAACGGCCCCATAAATGGGGTGTCACTTTTGCCAGCGCTCCTCTGCCAATACGACGGAGCCTCAACGCCGACGTAACATCCACGCCCCCCTTGGGGGGACATGAAATGCTGAGAGGCCGCAACGTAGCTGCAATGGAGCGTCATGCTCCGTAGCCCGATCTGAAATCAGCGGCTATCTCAGAGAGGCGACTGCGCACCAATCCATAAGCGAATGCTGCGAGACGGAACTTGTTGGTAGATTTGTGGGTAGACCCCAACAATTGCCAAATTCTCTAATATAATCAAATAGGTATGGCGGAGAGGGAGGGATTCGAACCCCCGATACGGTTGCCCGTATGCCGCATTTCGAGTGCGGTGCATTCGACCACTCTGCCACCTCTCCAAACCTTTGAAAATCCTTATGTTTTAAGCCGACCCACAGGTCTAAAAAATCGTTTTGCTACGCATTTTGCTACTCAATTTTTTCCGAGCGTTCTTCTAGCGCCTGCCGCAACGCCGCGTCAACGCGCGCCGCGGCATCTTCCTGCATGCCCGGCAACACGTGAGAGTACAAATCAAGCGTGATGCCGACGCGCGAATGTCCGAGCCGTTCGCTTGCGATCTTCGGGTGTACGCCGGCGGCGAGCAAATGCGTGGCGTGGCCGTGTCGCAGGTCGTGCAGCCGAATGCGCGGCAGCAGCGTTGTCGTGATCGCCAGCCGCCATGCCTGGCTCAAGCTTCGCGGCTGCATTGCTTTGCCGTCCTCGCGCGAATACACGAACGTGTCGTCCGATTGCCGGATGCCGAGCCGCAACAGTTCTTCGGACTGGCGCAGCCGGTGCGCGCGCAATTCGTCGATCACGGTGGCGGAAAGCGCAACCGCCCGCCCGCGGCCCGACTTCGGCGGCTTATAGCGCACGCCGGCTTTCGTCTGCTCGGCGCTCTCGACCACCGCCAGCGCGGCGCCGGCAAGATCGACATGGCGCCAGCGTAGCGCGCAAATCTCGCCGCGGCGGAGCCCGCAGAGGATGCCGAGCATGACGGGGATGAACAGACGGCTGCCGCGAAATGCCTCCAAAAGTTGGGCCGTCTGCGCCATGTCGTAAGTTGTGAGGTTGCCGCGCTCGACCTTCGGCGGGTCGACGGCAGCGGCCGGATTGCGCAGTAGCAATTCCCAGCGCACCGCGTCCGCCAGCGCGTGTTTGATGATGCGATGAATGTAGACGACAGTCGCAGGGGAAAGGCCGCCCTTGCCGTCCCTGCGGCCCGTCGCAAGCGCCGTGGCGTAGGTCTCGGAAATCTGCGCAGGCCGGAGCCGCGTCAACGGCGTGCCGCCGAGCGACGGCAGGATGTTTTTACTGACGATCTCGCTGTAGCGTTCAAACGTCCGCGGCGACACCTGCGAGCGGACGTGCCCAAGCCAGCGCGCGAAGAACGCCGCCAGCGTTATCTTGTTGGGATCAATATAGGTGCCGCCCTTCAAAGCCGAGATGAGGCGCGCGCATTCGATTTGTGCGTCGCGCTTGCCGCCCTTGAATGAGTGCCAGCGCCGGCAGGTCTTGCCGGTGGCCGGATCGCGGACATCAAGGACGATCGCCCAACGTCCGGGGCTACGTTCTTTTAGGTGACCTTTCATTTGTTTGTATCCTTAAATTTGATGCCGAGCGCCCGTTGCACGTCGAGCATGGCAAACTCGCCGCGCTCCGCCTCTGCTGATATCGCTGCGAGCGCCTCGGGCGTAAACGCCGAATCGATGCGCGATAGACTGGCTTCGATTTCGGAGCGGCTTCTCGGTTCGATTTGAGTTTGCAATAAATTCCAGATTGGCCGAATGGCGGCGGCTTCGGCATATTGCTCCGGCGAGAGCCCGAGCAGCGGCCCTTCAGCGGAGGTGTCGATTTCTCCCGGTGGTCGCAGGCGCTCCAAGAACTTGCCCAGTGCAATCCGAAATGCCTCGAAAACCGATGGATCGGTGCGCCAGTCACGCGGGCTGCCATCCGGCGCCCATGATCGGCAAAACGTCGCGATCGTCCTGATTACATACGCGAGCGCGCGAATCGGATCGTCAAGCCTGCGGTCGCGATCGACCGCAATCCCGAGCTGCAACAGTCGCTCCGCGGTGTGCGAAATAGTCTGCCCGGATTCGGCCGCTTTGGCTTCCAGCGCGCGCCGCGTCTCCGAGGTGATGCGTGCCGAGAAGATCGAGTGTTTGCCGTAGATCGGCTTTCGGCCGCCTCCGGGCTTGCGCTTTCGCGCCATTTTCGTGATCCTTTATTCTGTTTAACAATGTCATTGTCGCACAATGGTATTTGTCGCGTCAAGGTGTACAGAAAAGCATCGTGATTCGACGAAACATGACGGAGAAACGAATGGCTAAAACCGGCCTATCGCGGCTCGAAATCGAACGCCTGCTCGCCCAGCCGGTAATCACGGTTGACGAGTATGCACGCGTGATCCGGGCGTCGCGGAACGGCGGCTACGACGCGGTCCACCGCGGCGAAGTCGCGACAATCAAAGTCGGGCGCAAGATCAAAGTCCTCACTGGACCGTTGCGGCGCCAGCTCGGCATGGCGTGAGGTCAGCGCGTGGACGCAGGGGACAACGACGCTGCGATCGACCAGAAAATCCCAAGCGCGCTCGCCGACGCGATTGCGAGTTGGCACGCGGGCTTTGGCGGTGCCGACGCCGCCACAGCGGGCGAGCTGTTGGCCGTCGCCACGGAGTCGCTGTCCCGCACGCTAGCCGCCGATCCGGTATCCAATGACGCCGCGCAGCAAGCCGTCGACGCTGCGCTCGATGGCTACGCCGCCGCGGTTGGTATTTCCCCCGACGCCGCGCGCGCGATCATCTCTACGGCCCGGCAGCGAGTGGCGTCCGCGGGACCAACGACGGCGCGGCGGCGCAAGAAGCCGACGCCGATCAAACAAACAACATCTCGTGCTCAGCCTTCGATTGATCGGCCGGAACGATCTTTGGTTCTACCGCCAGTCATGGGACCGGACGACAGCAGCGACGGTCCAGACTGGACGCGGGCTATCCGCGATTGTGTCGATCTCGACAGCTCGGATACCGACAACGCCGTGCGCTTCCTTCGGCAACGACGTTTTGGTGCTGGCGCAGGAGGGCGTCGCCGGGGGCGATTTTCTTTCATGGACCGGCACGCATTGGGATTGGGGCGGCGGCGCCGCCGGTGCGGCAAAGCTGGCGCAAAAAGTCGGCGATATGATTTCTTTGGAGGCCGATGCGCTCACCAACAGCAAAGCCGAAATCGAAGCGATCGAGGCGGGCAAAGCCGCGGCGGCCGAGCTGAAAGGGCTTGGTCCCGAAGCGGCAGCGGTTGATGAGAACAAACTGCGCGTCGCGGAGTTGAAGGATTTGGTCGCCGGGATGAAGGCGGCGCAGGCGGCGCTCGCCGGCCGGCGCAAGAAGCGTCGCCAAAACGGCGTCGCCGCGAAGAACGGTTCCCGCATCAAGGCGATGCTCGAATGCGCGGCGCCGCATCTGCGGCGTGCGCCGGATGAATTCAACGCCAACCCCCTGCTGGTCGTCGCGCGCAGCTCTACTTTGACCTTTGTGCGCGAGGTCGATCTTGAATGCCCGGACCCGGACGTCACCCGATATCAATGGGTGTTGAAGGCGACGCCTGGACACCGCCGCGAAGATTTGGTGATGGCCGAAGTCCCGATCGCTTACGACCCCACATTCGCTGGCCCGAAATGGCAGGCCTTCATTGAGCGCTTTCTGCCGCAAGCGGCGAAGCGGCGGACCGTACAGCAATTTTGCGGCATGGGTCTAACCGGCCTGCCTATCCAACTCGTCATGTTCCACGTCGGCTCCGGCGCAAACGCGAAGAGTACGTTCCTCGAAACCTATACAAGAGCGCTCGGCCCGAGCTTCGCGGTCGGGCTTCCAGCCGAAAGCATCGCCGGCAGCGGCGAGCGCGGTCCAGGGCAAGCCTCGCCCGATCTCGCGCGGGTGTTCGGCAAGCGGGTCTTGCGCGTGCTCGAGCTCAAACCCGGCGCGCCATTGCAAAGCGCGCTGATCAAAAGGCTAACCGGCGGCGAGAAAATTCCGGTGCGGCATCTCCATAAAGGTTTTTTCGAATTCCAGCCGCGCGCCAAGGTCCATATGTCGGGCAACGACTTTCCGACATTTGATGGATCGGACGGCGGCATGCGGCGCCGCCTGCTGGTCGCGGTGTGGACGGAGGTGATCGCGCTGGAGGAGCAGAAAGATTTGGAGGAAGTTGTCGCTGATCTGCTGACCGAGGCGCCAGCGATCCTGAATTGGCTGATCGCTGGCGCGCTGGATTATCTCAACAGCGGTTTGTGCGTGGCAGGACGTCGCCGCGTCGACCGCCGACTATTTCAACGACATGGACCCCGTCGGCATGTTCACTCGCGCCCACGTGGTCGATGCGCCGGGCGAGAACGTGCAAGCGCGGGTGATGTACCGCGCCTATTTGGCATGGTCGGCGGCGGCGACGAAGAAGCCGATGAGCGAAACCCGCTTCGGCCGCACGATGAAGAAAAAAGGGTACCGACGCGCCGATGCGCGGCTCCACATGTATTTGGACGTCCGCTTGGTGGAAGTGCCGGAGCTGACGTTGTCAGAGCGGTCGCAGGATTTCTCGATATGACGCGGCTTTTTGCAACACCTGTGGCCGAACAGCAACCGATGGACTTCGACCGTTGCCCGATGGTTGAAAGATCGACCGTCGCAGGCGGACAGCGCAAACAGTTCAACGGCTTACCTGCGGGCATCGAGGGTTGCGACGGTTTTCCGCCTCCATACGTATATATATTTTCTTGGATGCCGTCTGCGCAGAGCGGCACCGAATTTCTATACACGCGCGCGGAAAAACTATCGCAACTCTCGCGTCACGGCGCGTTTGGCCTTGTGCCATCGGCACTACTTACACATTATAAACTCTCGCAAAACTATCTCTCAACTCTCGCAACCCTCGAAGAAGGCAAAGCCTTTCGGGGAAGATGCAGCACAGAATGGAGCACACGACGATGTCCCAATGCAAATGCGAGGTCATAACCCACGCCGACTTGCTCGACCGCGTCGGGTCTACCCTGTTCGGTGATACCGAGTCGGCGGCAGTCGTGGCAGCGATTGCGCAGCTGTCGGAACGCATCGAGCGCGACGACACCGAGTGCCTCTGCTGCGCAACGCCGGTTCATAATCACTGGCGGCACGGGCCGCGGCGTCCGGCGGCGGAGTTCTTTCTCGCGCACCCGGCATCTGCCGGCGACTGCTTCATTGTATGCGCGATCTGCAATCGCTGCGCCGGCAGACCCGCCGAGCACTACGTCAGAGCCTGCGTCGCCCTGAAGGCACTCATCCCGCATGCGGCGCGCAAAGCATGAGCACAACGCACCAATGCGGCGGGCGATCTAGCGAAGCCATGGCCCGCAAGTTTCGGGTCCCATTTTGCCCAAAATCATACGCGGGAAAACTTGGCCCGCGGGTTCGCTAGTCGCGCTGAAGAAAAGTTGGGTTGACACGGTTGACTTGGTTGACAGGTTGGGTTGACGAATGTCCATTCCTGATGACGCTGGCGACTCTGGGTTGTGGCTCCCGCTCGGCGAAATCGCCAGCCGGCGCGGCGTCACCAAGCAAGCAATGTCCAAAAGGCTCGCGCGCCTGGTCGCGCGCGGCGCTGCGGTTCCGACGCGCCGACGCGGCCGGCGGCTGCTGGTCGACGTGGCTGCGCTCGATCACGCGCTCGGCGATGATAGCTTGGCGCCGCAGGAGCGGGCTGCGGCGACTGTTCGCCGGATGCTCGCCGAGGAGCCGCCCCCGCTGGCGACGCCGGCGCCGATGGGCGGCAAGACCATTATCGAAGTGCAGCGGGAAAAGCTGCTCTACGACACCGGCCTGACGGCGCTCAAATATGCCGAGGCGCGCGGCGAGGTGCTGCCGATCGGCGGCGACCACGGCATCGAGCAGGCGACGCGCGAGATCGGCGACGCGTTCCGCCAGGCAGTCGTCCGGCTGCACATGCGGGCGGCCGAGGCCGTGGCAGTCGGCGCCAAGGATGGCGTGATCGGAATGCGCGCGCTGCTCAAGTCGGCCGAGCGCGATATCCTGCGATCGTTGGCAACGGCGTTGGCGGCGATCGGCGATAAGGGCAAGGCGATCGAGGCGGCCGGCGGTTTCGGCGTCGATCTGGCGCTGCCAGACGAAATGGACAGCGCGGCGAAGGAAGCGGACCAGGAGGCGCCACCGTGATGCGGCCGGCGACCTCGCCCGAAAGTGCTGCCGATCCGATCGCGCGTGCGGTGGCGAACCGCGCCGGCGCCGTGCTTGATCCGCACGACCGCGCAACCCTCGAGCACGCCGCCCGCGGCGGCCTTGCCGACGCGATCGCCCGCGCCCATGCGGCCGTCGCCGCGCAGCGGACGGCCGTTCGGCCCCAGGTGGCCTAGCGTTTGACGGTCAAGCCCGGTCAAGGTGGTCAAGGCGGTCAAGGTACTTTTGGCTGAGTTTCGCTAGCGAAATATCGCGCCAAGTTTTCCCGCGTACGATTTGCGTGCAGGAAGGACCCGCCATCCGATCGACGACCTGGGCGATGGCGTCGCTTTCATCCCCTGGCACGAGGCGCAGCACTTTGCCAGCGGCGGCCGACGACGTCATCGGCGCCCGGGGGTTACCGACAACGGCATGTGTCGAGTTCTTCGACATAACCACGGCCTGCGTAGCCACCATCACCACCAATGTCGGCAGCCAGTAGCACAAGGTCAGCCGCAAGTACCTGCCGCTGTACGTTGCCGAGTTCGAGTTCCGCTACAACAACGCGAAAATCCTGACATTTTCGGTCAGGCGATAGCAGGCTGCTGAGGCGTGGTCACTGGCATCCGTCTCAGCTAACTGAGAACGATGCCAGCGAAACGGAACCGGAGCAGCTTGATCTACCGTTCTGAGGATCGGCATAGGGCGCCTATTGTTTTTTTGTTGGGCGCGGCCCGATGCCGGAATCTGGGAAATTGCTTAGCATTTGATGGATTTGTTCTTCGCCAAAAATCTTCACAAATTGCTCGGCGTTCTCGTATTCCACGACAAAATCAATCTTGCCCCATTGGCTCACAAAATCCCGTATCCGAAGCGGCGGATCAAAAGGGGCAACTAGAGTAATTGGCGCACCCGCAGGAATTGGATTGGCATCATCCGGAGCAAATCGACCGGCATAGCCGCCGTCGATAAGCATATCGCGGCGTTCACCTGTTAAGTCAGACTGAAGATAGGCTCGTTTTATTTGAATCGGGGATGGTCCGACGCGCCCAGAAACCCCCAACCAGCGGAATATCGTTCCGCTGGAATCACCGGATTGACCCCAGTTCAATCCGCCCCAGTCTATAGGGCCAGCGACCGCTTGCGTGGACGGCGGCAGATTCGGTTGAGTGGCTTGTGCGGCGGCTTGCTGTCTTGCCGCTTCGGCTTGCGCGGCATTTCTTTGCCGCGTCATGTCATCCAGCGCTGTTTGAAGCCGCGTTACGTCTGCTCGAAGCGATTGGAGTTCAATTGATAATGGAACGACCCCGCCGGGGGGAACCAACGGTTTTTGCTGCGGTCCAGCTTGTTGGGGAGATGGCGCTGGTTGCTGCGCTGTCGTGACAGGCGGCGACGGCTTAGCCGGTTCATGTGCACGTCGGCATCTTTCCCAGCCTCCAAAAGCTGTCGCTGCAAATCCTTATCACCCGCCTTGGCGCGCGCCAGACCGTTGAGGTAACCGGGAAAGCCATTGGTTTGATCCTTGTCGATCATGCGCCGCGTCATGCCACAGCGGCGGCCTCTTAATTGGGAAACAACGCTGGTGCTTTTCAGCACTTCAACCTGATCGGAAACTCAGCCAAGATTTCCATTGACTTGAAAATAGAAGACAGTGTGTTGCCCTTCAGGGCCTCCATCGCCGCATACAGCTTCGGTCTGTTTCCAATGCACTGTTGTCCCTCGTTATTAAACCGGGCCGCTCTTCCCGAGGTCGATTCAGCAGACAAGTTCGAGACTGCCAGAGCATAACCAGAACAAGACGAAATGGGTAGGAGCCTCGTTGCTCGTCTGGGGCTCGAGGAAGAATTTACGCCCCGAGCAGCGTTTAGCGAGATACCGGTTGCTCTCGCTCTAAGGACAACATTAGAGGCTCACATCGCAGACAATGCAATCTGTGACCAATGAGCAAAGCGCGCACGATCATACGGAAAGATTAGGGCGGATTGAGAGCCGATAAAATGTTCCTCAATATTTCGCTTCCTAATATTTGCAGCCTTTAAAAGTGCCTCCGCTGTTATTAGAGCCGATCGAATAAAAAAACTTTTTTTCATTTCCAAGCCGTCCTCGTCACCTGAGTTTACATACTCCCGCAAATATGAAAAGGCCTCAACAAATTCGGGTCTCTCAGCAGAACGGCTTCCAAAAGAGGTGAGACTCAAACTAATGATATTCACGCTGATCCGCGCGAACAACTGTTTCGCTGTTTCGCAACGACGAAGCATCTCGTGGTCTTTATTTTTATCGCATAAATCAACGATGCGGTCGGCAACACGAATTTTCAAGGCAAGTATCTTGCTGAGAAGTTCCTCAGCTGATTTAACAAAATCAGTCCGCAGATCCTCTAGTGGCCGAGTGTATCTCTCAAACATAAGTCGCGTTAAATCGATGGATAGCTCTTCCGAATCGAAGCGTTCTCCAATGGCATCTAAGCCCGGCCGCTTCTTTTGCTCCTCGCGATAAATCTCTTTTGCTCGTCGAACATACGCGTATAGAGCGTCGAGTTCATTCGGATCGCGCACTGTGTGACGTCTGGAGTAGCCGCCCAGGTAGTGAGCCTCACGCCCGTTCGCCTGAGTATCTATCTTCTTTCCGAGTCCAGGAGCTACGGTGATTGCATGATCACATAATGCTGCGGCCGTGCGCCACTCGCCGCGCCCGGAAAAGAGGGCTGCATGCGCCAAATAGTAAGCGTAGCCGCTCGGGTCGTCCGACCGAACATCATTAACGCCTCGTTCGTAAACGTCTCTCTCAAAGTCGCCTGGCTCGTGCCAGCGGCTGAGCTTTCTTATGAAGGCTCTCGTTTTCGGCCAGCTGTCAAAATAGATGGGGGGAACTGTCCGAGCCGGGGTCGTTGCTCGGCCCGTCGTTTCGCTTCGGACGGCAAAGCCCGTTCGTGTCGCTATAAAGAAACAATCGTCCCAAGCCTTTGCGGTTATATCCTGAATCTGAGCATCGAGCTGATCGCGCAACTTATTCCATTCGGTTAGGGTTTTTATGCCACTCAACTGATTGCTTACATCGCTAATAATCTGATCTTGTACTCGGTCCGGCGGACGATAAGCCTCACGAAATTCGCGGGTAAAATCTCTCCACCGATCCTGCATTTCCAATGATGACCGGATATTCTGATCCTCTGCGCGTACTACAGCTTCCAAGTAAGAAGAATTTAAATCAAAGGGACGATCGCTATCAAAGCGTGCTGCATTCGAAATACTCCCAACAAAAGTTTGAAGCCATCCAAAGAAGCCGCTCTCGCTACTAGGCAAATCGACCCGCTGGAACTCCCGGAAGAGACTCTCATTTGCGAGAAAATACCGAGGATGGCGGATGAAAGAGCCCTCGGGGCTATTTCGTAAGACCGCTTCGTGAATCGATGGTGCGCCCGTTATATAAAGTATTCGAATATTCGATTTCTCTAGTTGCCGATTCCAAATATCAATTCGAGCTATACAGTCGGCATCACGCTCCAAATTTTCGCGCCTCCGCTCTCCAAGCTTGCGGTGTTCGGTCAGGCGCTTTGACCATGTCTCGCGCAACTTGATGTGATCAAAGATGTCATGGAGTTTTCGGAACGGCTGAAGAACCCTTGCTAGCGTAGGGACGTCCGCATAATACCTTATCACCGCTTCTGGGCCTGCAATGCGATCGAGCGCAACTAATCGCGCCAATGCGCGGTAGGTAGCTGCGGAACCAGTTTGCAGATAAACGAACTTTAAAATGAGATTGTAAATGGAGTTGTGGTCCGATGGAGCGATACCAATTGTCCGGAGTTGCTCGACGTTCTTTTGCAGTTTGGCAAAATCGATATCCAGAGAAGGCGGTTCGCTTCCAAATTTGGAAAATAGGCCATGAAGAACCGAGGCGATATCCTCCTGCATGGGCGGGGCGATTAACAATGGCTTGGCTGGTGTGAGACGAAAGAAAATGTGGTCGGTAAGCCGCTGGGCGAGTGCCGCACTAAGGTCGGCGTCGTCATCGAAGAACACCCGACCAAGTTCTAAGCCGGCTCGTTGATGCGGAGCGCCATAGACTGTGAAAACGTCCGCGTCAACGGCATAAAGGAGACGGCCGCCCCGTTTTTCGAACCTGCGATCCTCGAACCACGGCGACATGAAGCGTAGTTGCACAGCTGCGTCTCGGACGCGAGAGACAAGATCGCGTGCCCGAATGGCCATCATGCAGGCTCCAACGACTTCAACACTTCGATCGCCTCCGGAAAATTCTCGCGCAAGTGAGCGAGCCAGCCGGTTGTCCCAGTCAAACCCGGTACACTAGAGGGTTTCTCCGGCACAATGCTAACTGAAGTAATTGCCCCAGTGGGCTCTTCCTCTTGCTTTTCTTCGGGCAGGGGAACGCTTAATTTAAGAAGGAGGTTTACGGATGCCTGTTGCCACCAGGTATATGAGTATATTGATTGGTCGCCTGATTGACGGATAGTCGTCGTAATGGTTGGCAACACAGCCTCGCGACCACATATCTCAAGAACCTCTCTAACAAGCCGTTCCTGAATCACCCCCTGTTCCCTTGCCGAGTGCCCTCCATGGGTCGATCCAAAGTTCTTGTCTAACAGGCTCCAAAATGATTTTAGATTTTCGACCAGATCGGTGGGCCGTGATTCACAAAGGAGCTTGAAAAACGGAAGCACATACGCTTTGGGCATTTTTTCAAATCTGGCTAACGTTTCAAGGCAGGCAACACTTTCGCCAGTCAGAGAGCTGTCTCCTGCGAACCTTGCGAGTACTCCGACGGTCCAAAGAATGGCGTGATCAAGTTCAGGTACTTCAGCCTTGTGTTGCTGCCAATTGTGCAACAGTGTGTCTGCGAAAACTCGAAGGACGTGTGTAGCGAGAGTGCGTCTAGCGAGATTTAATAGTGAGTCGATGACCAACTCAGCCGAGAGTTCAGTCTCAGCGAGCGCAATTGACAACCCTGAGCGGAAACGCGTCCTTGCGTGCTCGGTGAGCAAACTGAACACATCCATTACCTCTTCGGTCACATCATAATCTTCTCCGAAGAAGGTTTGTAACGGCTCGAATGCGAACCTACCACGTCTGCCAATGAAGTAGTCATGCAGGCTTGCCCTGATCCAATCTCCGAACTGCCGATCCGACCAGGAGTTTAACGGCTCAATATCTGAAGGCTGAGGCTTCACGATACGCCGCCCAGGCTCGTTGAGAGATTGCTGTCGGCCCGCCCATCAGCCAACGCGAAAGAAAACTGCTTGTCGGTGAATGTGTTGCCTTTCGTTATTCTTCCAAGAACCTCAAAGGTCATTACGTCTGCATCGTCGAACATCGAACGATTGATCGGACGACAAACTCGCTCATTGAGTCCATTTTCAAGCGTTCCAGACATGTCCAGATAAGCAAGATTGATGGTCTTTCCCCACGGATAATTTCGCGGTCTTACCTTCATGCGAGGACGTGCGGAAAATCTGCTATGCCCACCAGCTTCCACAAACGTGGGTCGGAAGTGACCTGCCTTCTCGGCTACGTGTGCGGGAAAGCCGAAGGCAGCGAGAAACAGTGGTGGATTTGGCGGCAGGGCGGGCACACGGTGAACAAGCCCAAGAATATCTCGCGAAAAATCGGCTAGCCCGGCTGAAGCGACGCCGCGCGCAGTCGCGTTCCGTAACGCTTGTTGAAGATTTCGACTAGAGGTGAACCAAATGAAACTCGTTCCCAACGGGCGGCCCGGCTTCAGTCTGAAAAATCGCTCATTGCGTGGTAGATTTGCAAAGGTATCAATCCAATCGGCATTGTTGAAGTCACATAGGCGCGCTCCCGTCAGGCTCGCAAAACGAGCAATATCAACGCCAGTTGCGAATGTCGCTATAACGCCGATAGGAAGAACGGTGCACGCCATCGCGGCGCTGAACTTGTAACTTGCGCCGAAAATTGCCCGTCCGCAAAAGCCCTTATAACCTGGAGTCTGGGCAAGGTCCGCAATAAGCCGAATAAATTCGCGCGGGTCGGTGGCGTCAGCATCGTGCTTTGCATTCTTGTATGCCGCGGCCATGACATCCGTACTGAATCCGGTGCGATGGAGGCCGATTAGGTCCCCATCGCAAGCATTTGAGCCGACAATGCGGCCGCATTCGCTACCCACGAAGGTGCGGATGTAGCTTTGAAGTGACATGAAACCCCGCCCGAACCCACACCACTATGCCGCATGGCGAGCATCCAATGCAACCCTTGCTTGATCATTACTCAGCTCTATTTTCCACATTGGCCAAACGTGTGGCTACGACTAGGCCGCCTTGTTCTTCGGCAATCCGACCTCAACATGAACACCTAGCGCCTCCGCTGCCGCTTCGATTTGGTCCAGACGAGAGCGATGGTTGAGACGGAACAGACGGTCCACTTGCTCGCGATGAACCCCCAGTCGCTTAGCTAACTCAGCTCGGCTGATGCCAGTCTCTCGGGCAACCATATACAGCGCGACCTTCAAATAAATGAGTGCCGGCAGTTCTACCTTGGCGATCCTGCCTGGCGGCTTGGCCAACGGTCGCGGAATGGGCTCTCCTGCAGCAATCCTCGCAGCGATAGCCTCGATAATTGCATCAAGGCCCTTTTTAGAGGCGTCTCTTCTGCTTTCGCCGTAGGTTGTGACTTCTGGAAATTGTGGCGACGTCACCAGGAAGGTCTGGTTATCGTCTCTCCCAAGTTGAAGCTCATACCACCGTCCCATCTACTCAATCCCCAAATCTTTCAAAATTTTTCCGGTCAGGTTCTTACCTAAGTCCTTTTTGCCACCATGGACGGGAAGCTGAGTTCTGCGGTCACCGCGAACCACCGTAAGGTGACCGCTGCCACCACGATGAGTTTTGAACTTGCAGCCGTGCTTGGATAGCAATCTCCGCAGTTCACCAGCGTCCATGATAAGTGAGCTTATAACACTTCTGTGGATTTCCACACAAGTGTGTAAAATCGGCCTGGGGAACAATACTTTGGAGGTGGGAATATGGTTTGGGTGGTCCCCAGCATGGCGGTGCTGACGCTACAGCGACAATAAACTGGCGGAGAGGGAGTCAATATAGCGCCAAGCCGCTGCCGATCAGTGGCGAGGACACTTCATGCCGCCCGCACTGTAGTTCAGGAAAAATCTTCCCAAGAGGGCAGGGTCATTCTCCCGCCCATTGCCTATTGCGCGCCGGTTGCCCGTCGCAGTGGGAGGATTTCGGCCTCGGCCTTTCCGTCAAGTGCGGACGCGATGCGCGTTGCCACGCGGTCGGCCGAGGCTACCAGCGCTGAATCGGGAACGTGCGCATAACGCGCGGTTATACCCGGAACCGAATGCCCGAGCAGTCCGGCAATAGTCAACTCGGAAAATCCCATCTCGGCCGCAGTCGCGGCACTCCTGCCGGCGGGGGCGTGCATGTCACGGTCCGATCGCAATGGGCAGTCGTGATTTGACCGAAACGAACACCGAACACGCTGCTACTATTTGCTACGCTTTTGCTACGCAATCGGGTGGGAAGAGTCGGTATCGGGCGGTGCACCAAAGGACTACCGTGGCAAATTCACCAAACATTTCAACACAGCATGGGATGAGAACAAACTGGGAAGGGAGGCCGAGCACGCTTTTCGAGTGCGGTGCATTCGACCACTCTGCCACCTCTCCGAACTAAGAAGGCTTGAGCGTCGCGGCGCCGTATTTAGCGGTGACGGGGGCGAGACACAAGGGCGTGGCGCTGCGGCGCGCCGT
>Ga0116223_10003360_pt1 | contig 14438 bp, 8 predicted proteins | sample Sb_taG_3_FD_90092 | JGI IMG/M metagenome (GOLD analysis project Ga0116223, IMG submission 90092) | Peat soil microbial communities from Weissenstadt, Germany - Sb_50d_a_PC metaG | ecosystem: Environmental > Terrestrial > Soil > Wetlands > Peat | place: Germany: Weissenstadt | collected 2010-09-21 | reverse complement strand
TTAATCCGCACGCGCAGCGAATTATCGACGGTAAGATGGATGGCGCAAAAGTATGCGTGATCGATACTCGCCTCTCGAACACTGCGTCGAAGGCCGATTATTGGCTCTCGACTTGGCCGGGGAGCGAGTCGGCGGTACTGCTGGCGATGGCCAATGTGCTGCTTCAAGAGAACCTGTTTGATCGAGAGTTCGTTCGCCGCTGGGTGAATTGGGAAGAATATTTGCGCGAAGAGCATCCCGCAAAACCGCAAACCTTCGAGACGTTTCTGGAGGTCCTAAATCAAACTTACGCGCAGTACACGCCGGAGTTTGCCGCGAAAGAGTCCGGAGCAGATCCTCGAATGATTGTCGAAGTTGCGCGGGAAGTCGGACGAGCGGGTTCCGCGTTGAGCACGCACGTTTGGCGAAACGCGGCTGCCGGAAACCTCGGCGGATGGCAGGTGGCGCGCGCGCTAGAATTTTTGGCTGTGCTGGTTGGCGCCGTAGGAACGCCGGGCGGAACGGCTCCGAGCGCCTGGAATAAGTACATTCCCACGCCTCCGATGATGCCGCCGCCGCCGAACGCATGGAACGAATTGATGTGGGCGCGCGAATATCCGCTGGCGTTTTTTGAAATGAGTTTTCTGCTACCGCACTTCTTGAAGGAAGGCCGGAGCAAGCTCGCTGTGTATTTTTCGCGTGTCTATAACCCGGTGTGGACGAATCCGGATGGCCTGAGCTGGATTGAGGCGCTGACCGACGAGAGCAAAGTCGGGCGGCACGCCTGCCTTACGCCGACCTGGAGCGAGACGGCTTGGTTTGCCGACTACGTTCTGCCCATGGGCCATGCTTCTGAGCGCCACGATTTGATGAGCCAGGAGACGCATGCGGCTCGTTGGATCGGTTTCCGACAACCCGTACTGCGTTTGGCGCTGGAGAGGCAAGGCAAGAAATTCAACTTCACTTATGAAGCGCATCGGGAAGCCGGACTGGGTGAAGTTTGGGAGGAAGACGAATTCTGGATTGAGTTGTCGTGGCGTGTGGATCCGGATGGGTCGATGGGCATCCGCCGCTTCTTTGAATCGCCTTACCGTCCTGGAGAAAAACTCAGAATCGACGAATACTATCGCTGGATTTTTGAGAACAGCGTTCCGGGCTTGCCCAAAGCTGCCACTAGCGAGGGGCTGACGCCGCTCGAGTACATGAGAAAATACGGCGCCTTCCTGGTCGAAAACAATGTTTACGAACTGCACCGGAAGGTGCTCAAGCCGGAGGAATTGCAAGGCAGCGCGGTCGATCCAGTAACGCACGTAGTCAAGAAGAACGGAGCTCCAATCGGAGTTCAGATTGACGGCAACGCCGTCGCTGGCTTTCCGACGCCGTCACGCAAACTCGAGTTTTATTCGAAGACGCTGAAGGACTGGCACTGGCCGGAGCATTCGATTCCCGGCTACATCAAGAGCCACGTTCACCGCGACAACATCGACGCAGCGAAAGGCGAGATGCTTCTGCTTCCAACCTTTCGCTTGCCAACGCTGATCCATACGCGATCAGGCAACGCAAAGTGGCTGTACGAAATCTCGCACAAGAATCCCGTCTGGATGCATCACGAAGACGCCGAGCGCTTTGGCGTCGTCACCGGCGATCTGGTGCGCGTGCAAACTGCGATCGGCTATTTCATTGACAGAGCCTGGGCAACCGAAGGAATGCGCCCTGGCGTCGTTGCGTGCTCCCATCATCTTGGCCGATGGCGCTTGAAAGAAGATTTTGGCGGCGAACGCTGGTCTACAGCGCTAGTCGATCTGAAACAAGTCGAGCCCGGCAAGTGGATGATGCGTACGATCCACGGCATTCAGCCTTTCCAGAGCGACGATCCCGACTCATCGCGCATTCACTGGGAAGATGCGGGCGTGCATCAGAACCTCACTTTCCCCGTCCAACCCGACCCGATCAGCGGGCAGCATTGCTGGCATCAAAAAGTCACAGTGAGCAAGGCGCGTGCGGAGGACCGCTACGGCGATGTCTTCGTGGACACGAACAAGGCCCACGAAGAGTATCGCCGCTGGCTGCAAATGAGTCGCGGGGCACCCGGCCCCGGCAACCTCCGCCGCCCGCTGTGGATGATTCGGGTGTACCGACCTGCGCCCGAAGCTTTTTATCTTCCCTAACGTGTGAGGCTGGCCAGTGTGATCCGGGCCTGCTCCGACCCCACGGTGTTCAACTCAGCTGCCTCGCGCAGATAATTCTCGGCCGCGGTTTTGTCTCCGGACTTCAGCGCGATCTCCCCGGCGTGACGGAACATCTTTGCGTCCCGGACGCCGACTGCCAGCGCCGTCTCGATCTGCTTACGAGCTTCGACGTATTGCCCGTTCTCATACAGCGCCCACGCGTAGGAGTCCAGAGTGAAGACATCGTGTCGGCGGGCGATTTCTCGCTGCGCCACTTCCAATGCTTTCTCCGGCTGTTTCGCATAGTCGGCATAATAGAAGATCAGTTCGTGATTGGAATTGTCGCCACGGTTGGTTTCGAGCAGGGACTTCTGCTCAAACTCGGCAAAAGCTTTGCTCGAATCCTCAGTTTTTCCGGCCAACTGCAATGCCTGCGCAAGGTCGTAAAGATTCTCGGCGTGCGGGGCTGCAGCGTAGCGCTGTCTCAGCAACTCCACTGCCTCGTCGTATCGTTTCTGCTGAATTCTGACCTTGGCCAAGTTGCCGAGGGCGTAGTGATATCCGGGAAACATTGTCAGCGCCTGCTGTGACAGCTTCTCAGCTTCATCGATTTTTCCGATGGCCAGGTTCAGATGTGCCATCTGGGTTACGATCCAGGCTCCGTCTTCGGCTTCTCCCGGCGGCGTTGACTGATATGCCATGTTCATCAATTCCAGCGAGCCGTCAATGTCGCCATACAATTCGCGGAGATACGCAGCCCGCGTCAACCCCGGCGTGTTTCCGGGTTTCAAGTCGAGCATCCACTGCGCGGCCGTCTCCGCATCCTTATAGTTGCCGAGTTCTACGTTAGCATCGGTGAGAAAGCCATAGAGCATCACGTCGTCCGGCACTTTCTGGTTAAGCTTTTTCGCTGCGTCCAACGCCGCAGCGAACTCGTGCTTGCCGAGCAGAAGCCAAACGTGAATTCTCTGGCCGTCAAAATTGTCGGGAGAAACTTCAAACGACTTCTGCAATGTCTCTTCCGCTTGTGCGTAGAACTTCACGTCGGAAGTCTCGCGGGCCCGGCGCGAAAGTGCCAGAGCCAGGGCGTTGTATGCTTCGAAGTCCTTCGGGTTCTTGTCGATTAACTTTCTTGCCTGGGCCATACTGCGCTCGGCAGGAGAGAGTGTGGTTTCAGCAGGGGTGATCGGGCCTTGTGCAAATCCAGCAACCGTGCCCAGAACCAGCAGTAGAAGAGCCGCAATTCGTTTCATGACATTCCTCTCGTTAGATATGTGAATTCTTGGAAAAAAATCGTGGCCGCCGCGTGTGGCAGCGGCCACGAAGCAGGATTACTTTATGGGACAAATATCATTGGGCTGGCCGGTGCAACCTTTTTGTCCAGGACCAATGTGGTGGCTGTCACGCCCGCTGTGAGCCGGTTTCACCCACGGGAACGTTGTGCCATAGCCCACGTCGTTGAGTTGAACGCCATCGCCAATGCGCGTACCGTATTTGGTTGCGTCGACCAGAATGCCACCCACGGCGCGAGCGGCGATATCGACCACGTCATCGATCGGTCGGCGGCCATCCGGAAACCCAGCTAGGTCTCCCACCAGAAAGCCGAGACGCTTCTGGCTTCCTATGGCAGTTGGTGGAATGCCGGTGTTCAAGCGCAGCAAGTCCGCGACCGGTCCAGCGTCATTCGGGCCACAACCCTGACAGATTGGCGGTTCGTACTGCACCAGCAAGAGCAGGTCATTTCGCGGGGGCGGCGGAACGGGAATCCCCAACGAAGCGAAAAGCTGAGCCAGCAGAGGATTGAGCACGAAATTGGCAAACTGCTTGTCGTTCACAGGGAAGTCAGTGCTGAACTTATCTTTGGAACCGGTTCCAATGATCACTTCATTGATGAGCGAGTTGCCTTCGCGGTTGACCTGCCGCCACTGGCTCGGGCCGTCATCAGTTCCCGAGACTCGACGCACAGTGACGCGTTGGCGGGACGTTGCTCCGTAGGTCCCGATCACCGCATCTTTGTCGTTTGCGTTGTGCAGTTTCCCGTCGACCGTGAGCATGGTGATCGGAACTTCGAGCACAATCGAGTTCACGTTGAAGCCCGCTACCGCATCGGGCGCGTAGTTGTGAGTGTCGTCGGCATCTTCGGCGGGGGACAATACTCCGCCGACGCCCATGCGGAAGTTCAGGGAATCAAGGGTTGCGCCCAGATCGATGAAGAAGGGATCATCGACTGTTCCCGCGAACACCCGCACGTCATTGCCCAGATTAAAAACTCCCTGTTTAAACAGTTCGTTGTAGTTCGGCATGGTTTGCGGGCCGACGTTGGAAGGCACGGCATAGAGCGTTTTGCCTTCGCCCAGATTCGTCTTGACGCCGTTCTTAATCATCACTACCGAATAAGTCTGCCGAAGGCTCAACCCTTCGGATCCTTTGCCGGTTAGCGAAGTGATCGGCGGAATGCCGTCGATGCCGCCGACAAAGCCGGTGAAAACGTTCGGCATGCGAATTTCCGTCTTGAAACGGAATTGAAAAGTGATGTCAGGAATTCCGTCCCGATTGTTATCGATTTGCATTTCATAGAGGACGTTGGGATCGAACGGAAAGTAGTTGGGGCCGTTCGAGGGTTCCAGGAACCCGTCGACGTTGAGAATCATAGTTACACGATCGGGGTGGTCGTAGCTGACGAAGGCGTACCAGTCAGTCACGTCCGCGGTGTGATCGAGGGCAGAGATGGGGGCTTCGCGATGGCTGGACGCGAACAGGCTGGCTGGAACCAGCATGAACAGCGCCACGGCCAAGGCCACCATCATTTTCAGTTGCTTCATAAGGTTTTCCTCGGGGATTGAATTCATAGGCATCGCCGCTTCGCGGGCTAGACCAACGGGGCGCGGCGCCACGCCCCAGCGGTTTGCGACCGGCTCTGTCTACTGCATCAAGTACGCGCAGGATCACAGATTGGATTTCCTTAAGAAATTCGTGTGGAGTGGACACTTTTGTCTGCCGCTGTTGGTTTGAAATTGGTTTTGATTTTGACTTGAATTTGGTTTTGACCTTACGGTCTGGAAAGCAACGTCAAGAGCAGCGGACAAGAGTGTCCGCTCCGCACAAAAGGCGCTCCACGATTGGGAGCGCCTGCTGTACAGCCGAACCAGAAGTTAGTTCGGCAAAAGCACTGTGTCGACTACCTGAATGACGCCGTTCGACTGAAAAACATTGGGGATGGTCACGGTTGAGATGTCACCCTTTTCATCCTTCAACACGATGTTCTTGCCTTGCATCATCGCGATCAGCGTGCCGCCGCTTACGGTTTTCAGCGTAGCCTGTCCATGGCCGTCGTGTATTTCTCTCTTCAGGTCCGAAGCGCTGAGCCGGCCAGCTACCACGTGATAAGTAAGAACTTTCGTCAATGTATCTTTGTTCTCGGCCTTGAGCAGGTTCTGCACGGTGCCGGCGGGAAGCTTGGCAAAGGCTTCATTCGTGGGCGCAAAAACGGTGAAGGGACCGGGCCCTTTCAAAGTGTCAACCAGGCCGGCGGCCTTCACTGCCGCAACCAGCGTGGTATGATCCGCCGAATTGACGGCGTTGTCGATAATGTCCTTGGTCGGGTACATTTCCTGGCCACCAACCACGGGATTCTTGGAACCGGCCAGCGCCGCAGTTGCCGCAAGAGCCATAATACTGAGCAATAAGACTGCAATTTTCTTGTTCACGATGCCTCCTTTGAAGTTGAACTGCTTTCAGAATAAGTACGCAGGACCAGCCGGAATGGATTTACGCGGCGGCAAACAGCTCTCGGCGCTGGGGATGGCGCGAAAAGGCAGTACGCTCGGCAGACCTAAGAAGTATTCTTAACCGCGTGAGTAAAGTCGGCGAGACCACCGCGAGAAAGCGGACAGGAACAGACTTGACGCTTTGGGGACTCCTTGCGCTCTATGGCATTGCACGAGTCTTACAGGTTTTTCCCGGGAAGGTTCCCATCCCGGCCGTTGTTGCGTTGCATGTCCTTCCGCCCATCGTATTTGCGCTGATTCATGGGGCAATGTTCTACCGAACGCGCGTCATCGTTATCTTCTTTGCCATCTGCCTGGTGGTTGCGAACATTTTCGAGAACCTGGGTGTGCGGACCGGCTTCCCCTATGGACACTACTACTTCACGGATCTTATGGGGCCGAAGCTGTTCGCCGTTCCTATTCAACTTGGACTCGCGTATCTGGGTATGGCCTATCTTTCCTGGGCGCTGGCCCGTCTGATTTTGGGAGACGTGCGAACGACCCTCGCTGGGTCCCGCGTTGTGACCCTGCCTTTGGTTGCAGCATTCATCATGGTCGCCTGGGATTTTCCCAGGACCCAGTCTGGTCGACCATCTTGCATTTGTGGATCTGGCGGGACGGAGGAGCCTACTTCGGAGTGCCCGTCAGCAACTTCCTGGGCTGGTATCTCACGGTGTATGTCTTCTACCAGTTGTTCGCACTCTATTTGCGAGGCCGCTCAGCCAATCCCAAACCTTTGCCATCGAGTTATTGGAAACCGGCAGTGCTCTTCTATGCTGCGTCCGCGGCCGGAAACGTGCTCCTTCTCGTTCCGCAGGCTGGACCCTCGGTAGTTCTCGATCCCAGCGGGGCGCAGTGGAAGGTCAGCGATATCACTGGCACCTGTGCAGTAGTCTCGATTTTCACGATGGGCGCATTCACCCTGCTGGCGTGGGTGCGGCTAGCGACCAGTAGGCCGAAGAGAAATGCCGGAGAAGAATCGGCTGTAGCTTGACCCTCTTAATCCATCAGTACCCGCGCGAACACGTCGTGGTCGACGTTGCCCCCGGTGGCCACTAGGCCCACGCATTTTCCTCGCAAGTTGTGTTTTTCCTTCAGCGCGGCCGCCAGCCCTGCCGCGCCAGCTCCCTCTACGACATTGTGTGTGTCAGTGAAGTAGACCTTCATGGCCTGGCACATTTCTTCTTCGCTCACGCGCACTACGCGTTCGACATTCTCGAGTACCACCGCGAGCGAGGCATCATCGGGTACGCGGCAGGCCATTCCGTCGCCCAAAAGCGTGGTCGCCGGAGCAGCGATCTTACGCCGCGCTTCGAACGAGAGCGCATAAGCCGGCGCTTCTTCAGCTACGACGCCCACAATCCGCGTCTGGAGATTCAAACCATTGCGAACCGCGGAGCAGGCGCAAATACCCGATCCCTGTCCGATAGGAACGTAAACAATATCCACATTGGGGACGGCAGAGAAAAACTCAAACCAATAAGTGGCGACGGCCTTGACCATATCGCGGTGATACGAGGGCACGAAGTGCCAGCCGTTTTCCGCTGCGAGTTTCTGAGCGTGCTCTTTGGACTCCTGATAGTCGCTGCCAAACTCGATAAGATTGGCTCCCTGCGCGCGCATCGCGGCATTCTTCTCCGCGCTGTTTCCCAGTGGCACAACGACGTGCGCCGGCACCTTGAACCTCCTCGCGGCCAGCGCGACCGACTGGCCGTGATTGCCGCGAGTGGCCGTGACCAATCCCTGGATGCCTTTCGATTCACGAAACAGCTCCGCCACATAGACCACCGCGGTGCGCGCTTTGAATGCCGCGATGGGAGTGTGGTTCTCATGTTTTACCCATACCTCAGCTCCCAGACGCTCACACAGCAAGGGCCAGGCAAACTGCGGCGTCGGCGGCATGACCGCATATACCAACTGCTGGGCATCCTTGATTTCGTCTATGGTTGGCAAGGACGTGGTTGCCAAATGCGTTGTTACAGTCGATTTGTTGATCATAGGAAAGCGGTCACTCATAAACAAGATTAGTTTTTGCTCGCCGGCGTTACATTCTTTACCCGGCTACTACTTTTGCAGCAGGGGCAGGTAACTTCGGCGTTCTTATCGGCCATCTCTTTCAAGAATGCGGTAAACGTCTGGCCGCAGTTCTTGCACAATACTTCCATTGTAGGCTCGTCCATAGTCTCCTATCCTGTCGCTCTGATGGGTCTTAACATGGTCGACGACTTGCCGTATTGGATGCTACAAGCGCATTAGCAAGTTCCAAAATTTCAACTACACTAAATGTTTCACAGACGAGGACTAACCCGGTGCACACGTTTGCCAACAGATTTCGGTGTTTGCTTACGACGTTCGTTTCTTTCATTGTCCTGACCTCTGCCGCAGCACAACCGATTCCCTCCGAGCTGTATAGCGGACTCAAGTGGCGTCTGATCGGGCCATTTCGTGGCGGCCGGGCGATCGCCGTGGCCGGATTCCCGGGAAGCTCAACCACTTTTTATTTTGGCAGCGTAGGTGGCGGGGTTTGGCAAACCACCGACGCCGGAGTGGTGTGGAAGCCAATTTTTGAAGGGCAACCGGTAGCTTCGATCGGCGCGCTTGCCGTAGCTCCGTCTGATGCCAAGGTCATTTATGCGGGCACGGGAGAGGTGGACATTCGTTCTAATCTGTCGTCCGGCGACGGTGTTTATAAATCCGCAGATGGCGGCCAGACTTGGACCAACGTCGGGTTGCGCGATTCCCGCCAGATCAGCCGCATTGTCCTAGACCCCCAGAATGCAAACATCGTGTACGTCGGTGCGTTCGGACACGCGTATGGACCAAACAACGAGCGCGGCGTGTACAAGTCGAGCGATGGCGGAGCCACTTGGGCGAAAGTCCTAGATCAAGGCCCGGACATTGGCGTTTCTGATCTTGCCATCGCTACTGAAGACTCCAAGCTTCTTTTTGCTACAACGTGGCGAAGCCACCGTCCGCCATGGAGCACGTATGCCCCGCTCGACGGCCCCGGCAGCGGTCTTTTCCGCTCGCAGGACAGCGGGCAAACGTGGTTAAGGCTCACGGGGAACGGATTGCCCGAGGGCGATTGGGGCCGCACGGCAGTAGCCGTCTCGCCGAATGGCAAACGAGTGTATGCACTCATCAGCGCGTCCAAGAAACCTGGACTCTATCGCTCCGACGATGGAGGCAACACCTGGACGCTGCAGAACGAAGACCGCCGGCTCACCAGCCGCGCCTGGTATTTCGGAAATATCACGGTCGACCCAAACAATTCTGATGTCTTTTACGTGCCCAACGTCGCGCTTTATCGCTCCGAAGATGGCGGCAAAACCGTTTCGGTCCTGCGCGGCGCACCCGGCGGCGACGACTATCACCAGATCTGGGTTGACCCCAAGGACTCCTCTCGAATGATTCTCGGCACCGATCAGGGCGCGACCATCAGCCTGGATTACGGACAGACGTGGAGTTCCTGGTTCAACCAACCGACCGGACAGTTTTATCACGCGATTACAGATGACCAGTTCCCCTACGTTGTTTATGGCACGCAGCAAGACAGCGGAAGTGCGGCGGTCCGCAGCCGCACCGATTCCGGATTGATAACGCCTCGTGACTGGTTTCCCGCGAGCGGCAGCGAGAGCGGATACATTGCACCCGACCCGAAAGACCCGAACATTCTCTATGTCACCGGCACCTACGGAGACGTTGCCCGCTTCAATATTCGAACCTCGTTCAGCCAGAACATTACTCCCTGGCCGATGCTGAACTTTGGCGTCGACATCGCCGCTCGTAAGTATCGCGATCCATGGACGCCCGTGCTGCTGTTTTCCCCGTTCGACAAGAAAACACTTTACCTGGGAACTCAATACGTGATGAAGACGCTCGATGGCGGACTGCACTGGGAAATCATCAGCCCGGATCTGACTGGATCGACCCAGCATCCTGGCGATAAAAAGCCCGAGGGTCCGACCGCGGTCGAGAATGCGAAGGAACGCGGATACGGAGTCGTCTATACCATCGCGCCTTCCAACTTGAACGGAAATCTGATCTGGGCTGGCACCGACACCGGCCTCATTCACCTCACGCGCGACGGCGGGAAAACCTGGGAAGATGTCACGCCCACGGGCATCGGGGATTGGAGCAAGATATCGCTGATCGAAGCTTCACACTTCGATCCCGCAGAAGCGTATGCGGCCGTGGATCGGCATCGCCTCGATGACCAGAAACCTTATCTCTACCGCACTCGCGATTATGGTGCGACCTGGCAACAGATAACCGATGGCATCGGCGCAGCTTCCTTCTTGCGGTCGGTTCGCGAAGACCCTCAAACCCGCGGGCTGCTGTTTGCCGGAACTGAACTTTGCGCTTACGTTTCATTCGACGACGGCGATCACTGGCAATCGCTGCAATTGAACTTGCCCGTAGTTTCTGTCCACGATTTGGTCATCCACGGAGACGATCTCGTAGCCGCGACCCACGGGCGCGCGTTCTGGATCCTCGATAACATCACGGCTCTGCGGCAGGTGCACGATGCTCTGCAAGCAGGTGGGCCATGGTTTTATCGGCCTGCCACAGCGATCCGGGTCGATAACGATGCGTTCCTCTCTTCTCCCTTACCCCCGGAAGAGCCAACCGCGAAGAATCCGCCTAATGGCGCCGTTATCGACTACTACCTCAAGACGGGCGCAAGCCACATCAAGCTTGAGATCCTTGATGAGAAACAGAACCTTGTTCGCAGCTTTTCTTCCGACGATGCGATAGAACAAAAACATCCTTCCCGCCCGATCGCCGATCGCTGGTTTCCGAAACCAGAGGTGCTCGAGATTACTCCCGGCATGCATCGCTTCGTGTGGAATCTTGCATGGGGCGGTGCGGATGGCAAAGCTGCAGAGCCTTTAACCGAAGACGATTCTCGAACTCCCCGCGGCCCGCGCGCCATTCCGGGCATTTATCAGGCCAGGCTGACCATCGACGGAAAGACCTTGACTCAGCCGCTGAAGATCCTGATGGATCCACGTTCGCCCACAACTCCCCGCGACCTTGAACAACAGTTGCAACTCGGCCGGGAGATTTTCACCGATGCCATCACCAGCCGGCAAACGTTGTCCGAGATCAGGTCGGTGCAGAAACAATTGTCTGGTTTGGAGCAAAAGCTCGCCGGAGGTCACGCCGATCTGAAAGCTGCGGCGTCGCAACTGGAAACTGAAATCCGCAAGATATTGACCGGCAGCGAAGATTCCGCGACTAACGGAGCTGGACTGGAAAACGCCAGCTCTGGACTAACTTCCGCATTGGCCGTGGTCGAGAGTGGCGATCGTGCGGTACCTTCCCAGGCCGTCGCTCTGTACCACGAATCGAGTCAGGCGTTGAAGCAGCGCCTTGCAGATTGGAATCACGTCAAGACCAACTGGCTGCCGCAACTCAACCAGCACCTGCGGCAGAACAACATGGTGCCAATTGCGATCAGCGAAGTTGCGGAAGAGGTGGATTTAGGTTGACGGCGCACTTGTCAATCGCGCCGCTGCCGCGCTAAACTCGCGGCTCTCAGGAGAAACAAGTGAAAACTTTCGCCGCTGGCGGCAGATATATCGTCTTGTGTTTGTTGGCCTCGCTCTTTGTCATGCCAGCCCTGGCGCAATATACCGATCCCGTCGTGATCAACGATCTTGGGGGACCGCAGGAGTTCGCGCGCCGTCGGCAGGAACTCGCCAGGCAACTGAAGACTGGCCGCCTGATCCTGTTTGCGCGCACGGTCCTTCCCGAAGCCAATCACTATCGCGAAGACAACGATTTCTTCTATTTCACCGGGCTGGGAGATCCCGGCGCCATCATGGTCATGGATGCGAGCAACGGCGACACCATGATTTTTGAGCCCCAGCAAGGACCGCGCGGAAAACAAGTTTACGGTGCCAACTTGCTCTCCATGACTCCCGAAGCACAGGAAAAACTTGGCTTCAAGGCGGTGTTACCGCTTGACAGCCTCGACGGCATCCTGGCATTTTTCCTGGGCAAGGAAACCGACCTGTGGTTGCGGTTGACATTCCCCGACAAAGCTGATGGCGCCCGCTTCGAAATTGGCCGCGATTACGCTGCCGACTATTCAAATCCCTACGGCGATCCCACGCCCGGCGACCGCGCCGCTCTCAAGAAGTTAGCCGAGCGCTATCCTGCCGCTCACCAACGCGACGCCACAGCGTTCATCGACGACATGCGCAACATCAAAACTCCGCAGGAAATCGAAGTGCTCCGGCGCAATGGCAAACTGAGCGCGGAAGGAATCAAGCAGGCAATCGAGCATGCCCATCCTCCCATGTTCGAATACCAGATCGAAGCGCAAGCTGACTATGTATTCCGCAACGGCGGCGCTCAAGGCTGGGCATATCCCGCCATCGTCAGCTCAGCCGAAAACATCAACACCTGGCATTATTTTAATGACCGCCGCCAGATTCAGCCGAACGAGTTGGTAGTCTTCGATTTCGCCGCCGACCTCGATCACATGACCATGGACATCACGCGCACCTTCAACATCAGCGGGAAGTTCACGCCCGAGCAGGCTAAATGGTACGCCGTGGATCTTGAATCGCAGAAGGCGTCCATCGCAATGCTCAAGCCCGGAAACACCTACGAACAGGTTGCGGACGCGGGCAAGGCCGTTTTTGAAAAGAACGGTATCGTGAAACAGTGGTACGGTTTCCCCGGGCATTTCGTAGGCCTAGCGACCCACGACGTGAAGATGCCAACCGGCCCGGTGAAGGCTGGTCAGGTCGTTACCGTCGAACCCATCGTCGAGTTCCCCGACCAACACATGCACTTCCGCGTGGAAGACACAATTCTTGTGACCGACAACGGTCCCGAAATACTGTCCTCCAGCGTGCCCAAAGAAATGTCCGAGGTAGAGAAACTCGTAGGCAGCGTAAAATAAAACGCCAGACGTAGCTTGCTACGCCTCGGCGCAACAGGCCGCCAGCTAGCCGAACAAATCCGCCTGCCACAATTTCTGCCCGGCCAGGGCATTGTAAAATCCCCAAACTGCAAGAGCAGCAAAACCCAACACTGGAAGCCACGCGCTGCTAAAATACCAGGCGGAAAAATCCAGAGTAATCGGCGCGTTCCCCAGCAACTCTGTGGTAAATATTCCGACACCCAGCGTAACAAACCCGGAACGAAACACGACGATCGTCGCGCCTCCGTAGAGGGTGGCGTTGGCAAACCCTTCAATCCACGGATAATCGCTGCCCAGCGTTTTCAATGTTACCCAGATCGCCACGAACACGACTGCAGCCAGCCACTCTTTCCTCAGCAGCACGCGCAACACGAAAAGCAGAAAAAAGAAAATCAGCGTGGCTTCAATTGAATCCGGAATTTGAAACAAGAATGCCCCAAGCACGTGGCGTCCACCCAAAAGATAGCTCGTCGAAAAGAATTGTGGAGCCGCGCCTTTACCCATCGTCAGAACTTGACTGACTTCGAAAATCAGCAGCCACACAACGCCCAGGATTACGCCAAACAAAACATCGCGACCCACCAGCGGATCGTTTAGCCGGCCCATCACGACCCGGCTCCAGGAGACCAGCGCTTGCGGCCAGTGTCGGCGCACATAGGGCTCGAGCGAAAGATAAAGCAGCCATATCAGGCCAGAGAAAAAGAGCGCCGTGCTGATGGCGATCGTGAACAGAAAGAGCATTTGCAGTCCCGGTATCATGTGTCCACGGCATAACCACAACCCGATCAGGGTTGCAAAAAGCACGAGGGCCAGCCGAAAGGCGCCGCGCCGGTCGCCTCGCCCTCGAATGTAGTTTCTGCGCGCCAGCAGTGCAGCTCCTGCCACCATCAACACAACCATGACCAGCAGAATCATGTTGGCCGTTCTTTGCCCCGGGGTCGTCGACGAGCCCGGCTTCATGCGTTGTGGCCGGGTCCAAGCTCCAATCAGCGAAAAGAAGACCGGCTTGCCTTCCAGCGATGCCGCCTCAACTCGCAATGGACGACTGCTGCCCGGCCAGGTTCCAGACCACGCCGCCCGCGTGTCTGAAGTAGCGAGCGAAGTCCAGAGCGGCTGCGTTGGCTTGAATTGCGCAGCATCCAGACCCGCTGCATGAAATAGCACGGTCCAGTCAACCGCCTGCGCGTGCGTTCCGCTCCCATCGCTTTGCACCTGCGGCGGGATCGCCTGAAAAAACGTCAGCCGCCCGCGCGGGTCCAGTGTGAGGTTGACCATCCCCGAGAGAACCGGCGGCGGAGAGTCATCGGTTACGATTCCCGGAGTCAGCGTCGTATCATTGAAATCAGTTGCCACCATGTATTGCGGGCTTTGCCGATACACGAACTGCATTGGCGACGGCTGCCCGGAGAGCACCGCATCCCACTGCGGGCGCGGCTTGTCGTTCTTTCCCGCGTAGTTCAAGAAATCCTTGTCAAAAGAAAAGTCGACAGCGGTGTCCGCCGGCTTGTCCGTGTATCCAAGTTGGCTAACGATTTCTTTTGCCTTGTGCGTCAAGACTTCCGGAGTTTGCTCCAGTCCAAGTTT
>Ga0116223_10003359_pt1 | contig 14442 bp, 10 predicted proteins | sample Sb_taG_3_FD_90092 | JGI IMG/M metagenome (GOLD analysis project Ga0116223, IMG submission 90092) | Peat soil microbial communities from Weissenstadt, Germany - Sb_50d_a_PC metaG | ecosystem: Environmental > Terrestrial > Soil > Wetlands > Peat | place: Germany: Weissenstadt | collected 2010-09-21 | reverse complement strand
ACGTCGAGATGTACGGCATGGGCGTGGCCATCGCGGACTATAACAATGATGGCTTCGCCGACATTCTGATCACCGCCGTCGGCCAGAACCGCCTGTTTCAGAATACCGGCCACGGGCGATTCCTCGACGTTACGGAGAAGGCCGGACTGGGCGGCCGCAGCGCGTTCAGCACCTCGGCGCTCTGGTTCGATTTCGACCGCGACGGCCTGCTCGACCTGCTGGTGTGCAACTACGTGAAGTGGTCGCCCGAGCACGACGTCTTTTGCAGCGTGGATGGCAGGCACAAGTCGTACTGCACTCCGGAGGCGTACCACGGCTCCACCTGCTGGCTGTTCCGCAATCGTGGGAACGGCACGTTCGAGGACGTCACCGCCCCGAGCGGAATTTTCGACACCTCGTCGAAATCGCTGGGCGTGGCGCTGCTGGACTACGACGGCGATGGCTGGCCGGACCTGTTCATCGCCAACGACACCCAACCCAACAAGCTCTACCGCAACCGGCGCGATGGCACGTTCGAAGACGTGGCCGTCCGCGCCGGCGTGGCCTTCAGTGAAGATGGCAAGGGGCGCGCGGGAATGGGCGTGGACGCGGCCGATTTCGACAACTCGGGCGCGGCCGGAATCGCCATCACGAATTTCGACAACGAGATGATGGCGCTGTATCGCCCGTCGCGTCCCGGCGTCTATACCGATATTGCCGTCCCGGCGGGCATCGGACAGGCGTCGCGAGAGAGCCTCGGATTCGGATGCGCGTTCCTGGATGTCAACCTGGATGGCTATCTCGACCTGGTCGCCGTGAACGGGCACATCGATGAAACCGTGCGCCATATCCGCAGCAATGTGGGCTACGCGCAACCGCCGCACCTGTTTTTGAATGACGGCAAGCGAAACTTCCGGGATGCCGCCGGGCAGGCCGGCGGCGGTTTCGCGACGCCGAAAGTCGCCCGCGGGCTGGCCTGCGGGGACTTCGATCGCGATGGCGACGTCGACCTGCTGATCTCGACGAATCAAGGACCGGCGTTCCTCTACCGCAACGATGTGACGGCGGGAAACCGTTCGCTCCGCCTGAAGCTGACCGGGACCAAGTCGAATCGCGACGCCGTGGGCGCGGTGGTGCGCGTCTCCACCCCCGATGGCACGCAGTCGCGGATGGTCAAAACCGGATCCAGTTACCTGTCGCAATCCGAGTTGACCCTGACGTTCGGGCTGGGAAGGCGGGAGCGCGCGGACCGCGTGACAATCGAATGGCCCAGCGGGCAGTCGCAGGAATTCAAGAGCGTGCGGGCCGCCGAATACGAGTGCGTGGAAGGAAGAACGCTCGCTTCCCGCTCCTGATTACCGCCCAAACCAGTTTCGATATTCCCTGTTCCGGATCTGTCTGCATGCGTTAAAATGACGTACGGGAAGGTTCGCACACATGCCCGGTGAGCCGATCTTGATCGTGGACGATACGCCCGTGAATCTGAAGCTGACCCGCATCATACTCGTCAACGAAGGATATAAGGTGCTCACCGCTGCCAGCGCCGAAGAGGCGCTCGAGCTGCTGCGCGGCTTCCATCCCGACCTCGTGCTGGCGGACATCCAGTTGCCGGGGATCGACGGGTTGGAGTTGACCCGCCGCATCAAGCGGGACGAAAATACGCGCGACATCGCGGTGGTGGCCCTGACCGCGTTCGCCACCCAGGGCGACGAGCAGAAGGCCATCGACGCGGGCTGCGACGGGTACATTACCAAGCCCATCGACACACGCGCGTTGGGCGCGCGCATTCGCGCATTTCTGGATCGCCGCGCCGAATCCATGGCCGGACTGGCGCCCCCCGCGAGCCCCGACCCCGCGAGCCCCGACAAGATTGCCATTCCTGCGGCCGACCTGCTGGTGTTGCGCCGTCGATTCCTGGACGAAGGCCGGGAGCAGGCGCGGCAGTGGCTCCTGGACCTGGACGGCCAGTTCGATGCCAACGAGGCGGCCCGCGTGGTGCACCAGTGGATTGGCGCCGGCGGCCTGCTGGGCTATACCGCCATCAGCCGCCTGGCGCGCGAAGTGGCGGCCATCCTGCTGGAGCGGCCGCTCGATCAAACCCAACTGCGCGAATCCCTCGCCAACCTTGCCATGGCCTTTACCAGCCCCAGGGACGCGCGCGATGCGGCCGTACCCGAGTCCGTCGTGGAGGCGCTGTCCGGCAAGCGGATCGCCTTGGTCGGTCTGCCGGTGAATGAGGCGCAACGGCTCTCGGTGGCTCTGGAACGGTCTGAGGCGGAAGTGGTCTTCTTCGCGCCCGCCGAACAGCCCAATGCGGAGGAAGTACAGGCCTGCCACGCGGTAGTGGTGCATGTCCGCCCCGAAACCGCCGGTTGCGCGTGGCTCGACTCCTCGTCGCCGCTCGGCGGGTACCGCCCTCTGGTGCTGGCCGGCAGCCGCGAGAGCCTCCTCGCATTGGACCAGGCCGTTCAGTCGATGGCCACCGAGTTCCTGATGGATTCCTGGGAGCCGGAAGAGGCCCTGGTACGCCTCTGCCACTCCGTTTCCGCGCGCCAGATAGCGGCGGCGCCATCCACGGGCGGGAACAACGCCCCGCTGGGCCGCACCACCGTGCTGCTTGCCGATGACGACCCGACGGTGCTCACCCTGGTTCGCGCCGCCATCAAGAATTTCGGAATGGAGTGTTATACCGCGGCCGAAGGCCGCAGCGCCCTCGAGACCATCCGCCGGATCCGCCCGAATCTGGCGGTGCTGGACGTCAACATGCCCGGAATGGATGGTTATGAAGTGCTGGCCGCCATCCGCGCCGACAAGATTCCGGTCCGCGTCATGCTGCTGACGGCGCGCCAGCAGGAAAGCGACGTGATCCGCGGCTTCATGCTAGGCGCAGACGACTATGTGGTCAAGCCCTTCAGCCCCATGGAACTGATGGCGCGCTTGAAGCGGCTGCTCTCGCGATGACCGCATTCGCATTCCCCGCCGTGGCGGCATCGTTGGCCATCTACGCGCTTCTGATGCTCGCGTTGTTCGGTGCGGCCATGGTGCGCGCCCTGGCATGGCGCAAGCGGGCGCGCGCCTCCGCGGTACGGCTGCCGGAGATCCGCGAAGCCCTGGCGGACTACCTGGCCGGAGGCAACGTTCTGCCCCGGCTCCAAAGTCTGGTGGGCGACAACCTTGGCGGTCTGGCGGACGCCATCATGAGCTTCCAGGGAACCGTAGCCGGAGGCGCTATGGACCGCCTGTGCGGGCTCGCCCTGCAACTCGAACTGGTGCACCAATGGATCGGCGGCGCACATTCGCGCGACCCGGTCCGGCGGCGCGCGGCCTATGCCGGCATAGCCTACGTGAGCGCCAACGGATCCTGCCGCCTCGCGATCGGGGATGTCCTCTGGCTTGCGCTGAACGACAGCGACCCGGAAGTCCGCCTTGCGGCGGCCCGCGGAATTGCCCAATCCGGTTTCGGCGCGGAGACCGAGAGCATTTTCAACTCCGCTCTCTCCGATAGCCCGCTGTTCCGCATCCTGCTGGCGGAAGCGCTTCGCCGCCACGCGCTCCCTCTCTCGCAGGCGGCCATTCCCGCGGCGTTGAGGTCATCCGATTCCAGCCGCGTTTTGGCCGCCCTCGAAATCCTCGTGTCGTGGGAACGCTGCATTCCCTTCGATGACCTGCAGGGCCTGCTCGAACACCCCGATCGCAGAATTCGTCTCCAAGTTCTCAAGCTCGCCCCGCTGGTTCCGGAGGATGCTGGAAATCGGGGCGCCATCGTAAAAGCGCTGGCGGACCCGGATCGAGAGGTCAGCGCCGCGGCGGCTCTCGCCGCCGGGAGGTTGAAGATTGTCGAGGCGCTGCCGGCTCTGGCCAGGCTGGTGCGGTCGGCCCCCGAAGACGTGGCGCGAAGCGCGGCATCGGCCCTGGCCGCAATGCCTCCGCGCGGTTGGCGCACCCTCGAGGAATTGAGCGCCAATGACAGCCCGGCGGCCCCCGCCATTGCCGCCGAGGCGCTGGCCCGCGCGCGTGCCGAGGCGGGCGCATGACGGCCCTTTCCACCGTGCTTGCGGCCATCGCACTGTTCCTGTTCGTCATGGGGATTGCGACTTTCGGCGCGATGTTGAAGGGGTGCTTGGTCCTGCGCCGTCTCGCGCGGCGTACTCCGTCGCTCGACGCCGCCCTGTTGCTGAAGTCTCCCCTGGTGCCGGCGGTTTCAGTGATCGCCATCTTTCCCGATGTCTCTCCCGAGTCACGCGATTTCGTGCGGCGGCTGCTCAGTCTGCAATTCGGGAATCTCGAAGTGGTGGTAGCGCTGGATGGACCATCCGACACCGGGTTGGCCACCTGGATCGAGGAGTTTCACTTGTCCCCCTCCGCACGCGTCAGCGGCGTCTACGAATCGCGCGATCCGCTCCGCTTCCTGGTGGTGGATGCCGGCGTGGATGCGGGACCGGCCGGCGCTCTGAATGCAGCCGTCAGTGCGGCGTCGGCCCCCATCATCGGGCTGGTCGGCCCGGAGTGCGAATTCGATTCCACCCTTCTGTTGAACCTGATCCGTCCCATGCTGGAAGATCCGGAACGGACCATTGCGGTCTGCGGAGTGATGCCCCCTCCGCCCGGGTCCGCGCGTTGGACCGAATATTTCGGCGCGATCGAATCTCTGCGATCGTGGCTCGCTCGCTGCGCCGCCTTCGCCGGTTGGGATCTCCTCGTACCGGTTCCCGGGGCCTCCATGCTGGTGCGGCGCGACGCTATTCGGAGCGTGGGCGGATTCCGCGGCGGTCCGCTCGAACTGTTTCTGGATCTGCACGCGCTCTCGCGCGCGGGCGGGAATTCAGGGATCGCGTTTGTGGCGGAGTCTGCCAGCTATGCCCGCGTTCCCCGTTCCTGGGCGGACCTGCGCCGGCGTGCCTCTCAAGACCAGGCGCAAATCGCGTGCGCATTGCGGCGACGGGGAACCGCCGGAATCTGGGCCATTGGTTGGGGCCTGCCCGCTATTTTCCTGGTCCGTTGGGTTCGGCCGCTGCTGGAAACCGCCGCCCTGGCGCTGCTGGCCGCCGGTTGGGTGATGGGCCGGATCGACCCCGCGCTGGCCGGCCTGGTGCTGCTTTGCACGGTCGGAATGGAAATTTCGCTCTCCATGGCGGCGGTAGTCCTGCGCGAACTGGCCACTTTCCGGGGCTCCGATCCCGCCGCGCTGGCCGGCCGGTTCGTTGCCGCGATTCCGGAAAACCTGGGGTACCGCCAAGTCAGGAATCTCTGGCTGATCTTCGATTTCTTGACGGTCCCGGCTTCAGCCTGCCAAAGGCCGGCCCCCCGGCCGGCCTCCCGATAGAGAACGTTACGGATTGAAGACCAGTTTGGTCTTCGTGCCGCCGATACGAATCTCTGAAATCGTGGCTTTGCCACTCTCCTCCGTATACCGGATGGCAGTGCTGTCGAACTTCTGATCTACGCTTTCCACTTTTGCCGGCACATCGATCGAGTCTTTCCCGTTGACGATCGTGACTTTGTCGACTCCCACGTTGAGGCGATAGTCCCCCGCCTTCAGTACATTACCCTTCACGACGGAAGGCTGGAGCAACGTGATCTTGTAGTTGCCTCCCACGCCTGGTACGGTGCCCGCGACTGCCAGGGCGAGCGCCAGGATTGCGAACGCCACCACAAATTTCTTTAGCATAATCTCTCCTGAGCCGTCTTTGGCTCACATGGTTCGGTCTGGGCTGTCTGCCCATATAAGAGTTTAACACCACTTTATCGTGGACACCAATGCGGAAAAAACCCTACCCCTTGATTACGCCCATCGGCCGCAGCCGGGCCACCTTCCTCGCCAGTCCCGCGTGGTCGACCACTTCGATCACTTCATCCACGTTCTTGTATGCCTCGGGAAGCTCTTCGAGGATTCCGTCGCGAGTTTCGCTGCGCACCAGGATGCCGCGCTCCTCGAGCTTGCGCTGCTCCTCGCGCGCGTCGCGGCCTTTGCGCACGGCGGTGCGGCTCATCAGGCGGCCCGCGCCATGGCAAACACTGCCGAAGGTCTCGCGCATGGCGCCTTCGCTGCCGGCCAGCACCCACGAGGCCGTCCCCATGCTGCCGGGAATGAATACCGGCTGCCCCACCGCACGGTAATCGGCGGGGATCTCGCGATGTCCCGCCGGGAACGCCCGCGTGGCGCCCTTGCGGTGGACCAGCACTTCGCGCTTGCGCCCCTCCACCTCGTAGCGTTCGCGCTTGGCGATGTTGTGGCAAACGTCGTAAATCAGCGCCAGGTGCGCCCCGTCGCCGAAGATCCGCTGGAAGGCCCCCCGCAGGAAATGCAGAATGGCCTGCCGGTTCGCCCAGGCGAAATTGGCGGCGGCGCACATGGCGGCCAGGTATTGCCGCCCCTCTTCTGAGCGGATCGGTCCGCAGGCCAGTTGCCGATCGGGCAGCGTGATCTGGTATTTCGCCAGCGACTTGTTCATCGTCGAGACGTAGTCGGTGCACACCTGGTGGCCCAGGCCGCGCGATCCCGAGTGAATCAACGCCACCACCTGGCCCGGCCAGAGCCCGTACGCGCGCGCGGCAGTTTCGTCGTGCACTTCCTCCACGTACTGGACTTCCAGGAAATGGTTGCCGCTTCCCAGCGTTCCGAGCTGCGGCAGTCCCCGCTCGCGGGCGCGCTCGGAGACGGCGGATGCTTCCGCGCCCTCCAGCGCTCCGCCGGCTTCTGCGAATTCCGCGTCGCGCTCCTCGCCGTACCCGTTCTTTACCATCCAGCCGGCGCCCTCCACCAGGATTCGTTCCAGGTCGCGCGCGCCGATCTTCACGAATCCCGACCCCCCGGCGCCGCAGGGGACATCGCGAAAGATCTGGTCGATCAACTCGCGAAGCCGCGGGCGGACGTCGCTCTCCCCGAGCGTGGTCCGCACCAGCCGCACCCCGCAATTGATGTCGAACCCGACACCGCCGGGCGAGACCACGCCGTGCTCGTAGTCCATCGCCGCCACTCCGCCGATCGGGAATCCGTACCCCTGGTGGATATCCGGCATGGCCAGGCTCGACCCCACAATCCCGGGCAGCGTGGCCACGTTCATGGCCTGCTCGAGCGACAGATCCTTGCGGATTTGCGCCATCAGGGCTTCGCTCGCGTACACCATAACGTCCGTCCGCATGCCCCGCGATTCGTCGCGCGCAATCCGGTAGCGAAACGCGTCAATAGCTTCGATGTGCATGTCAGATGTCCAGGTAAACTTCCGCCGCCCACAGTCCGCCCCGCGGCTCGATCTTCAATTGGTGGTAGGTGACGGCCTTCACGATCAGGCGCGAACGATGGCGTTCCGTGCGCGGCTCGCCGATCGCGGTGGCGTCAATCGCAGTATCGCAAATCTCATTCACCCGGCACTCCCGGAACGCAATGCGCTTGCCGTCGTACCAATACAGTACCTCGCTCAACCAGTCGACCAGGAGCGATTCGCGGTCCCCGCTCTCCACATGCAGGGGGTATCGCTCGCGCGGCTCGGCGGCCAGCGGATCGCCGGCGATCGACAGCATCGCAAAAGCCGAGTGGGCGAACAATTCCGGCAGGGTAGCGCCGAACGCGCGAAAGCCGATATCCGCGGGATGTTCGAGTATCTCGAACTGGGGGGCCATAGGTAGATTTTGACGCGGTACTGGCTACAAAAGCCAGCCCGTTTTCAACTCCTGCCCGGCGATGGAAGTCAGCAACGCCGGCGCGCAGCGTGCGCCTTCGCTACGCACCATTGCGGGGCGTGGCAGCCGGTGGAGAATCCGGTTCGGATCGAGGAGGTCTTGCCTGAGAAATGCAAGCACTGCGGAACCGCCCTGCCCCAGGCGTCGGGGGTGCGTCAAACGGTGGGGGATGCGGAACACACGCGGCGTGTCTTCCGCCGGCAGATTGTGGATTTGCCGGTGGGTTCTGTCCCGCCTTCGTGGTTTCGCCAAAACGGGAGGGGAGTTTTCGTTTGCATCGGAGGCGAGTTGGCTGTAAGATCTCTCCGTTGGTCGTGGATTTCTTTGGGATGCGAGGAATCCACCAAAGGAGAATTATGGACAGCACTTGGAAGGGAACCTGTTTGCTGGGTTTGCCGCTGGCCCTGGTGTTCGGCGTGGTGGCCACGCTGGCCCAAAACGGCAACCCGGCCTACAAGCCGAAGCGGATCAATCGAGCCGTTGAATTGTTGGCTGACGGCCAGCCGATTTATTACACGGGCTCGCACACGGGAGCGCCCGGTGGCGCGGGGGGCCCAGAAGCCAGTTTTGAACAGGGCAAGAAGGATACGCAGACGTACGCCGACTATATCAGCTATGACATGGAGCACACCGCCTACGACATCGTTGGGTTGACCGCATACATGAAGGGGCTGGTGGCGGGCGGGCCGGCCAGGAGCGGCCATCGCACGCCGGCGGTGATCGTCAATTGTCCGGTCAATGGCCTCGACGAAGCGTCAGTTCGTGCCAATGCCTGGATGTTCCAGCAAGTGCTGGCGGCCGGCGTCCATGGAATCATGCTCACCCATGCGGATAACCCCGGCGCCATCCGGGCGTTCATCGAAGCCGTCCGCTTCCCCAACCACAAAGAGGGAATCGGGCCGCTGCTCGGTGAGGGACATCGGGGCGAGCACGGATCGGCGCCGGCGGCGCAGATCTGGGGAGTTTCGGTGCAAGAGTACGAGCAAAAGGCCGATCCGTGGCCGCTCAACCCCAACGGGGAGCTTCTGCTGGGCGTAAAAGAAGAAGATAAGTACGCCCTTGCGAATGTGTCCGAGAACCTGAAGATTCCGGGCATCGGGATGGCGGAGTGGGGGCCGGGAGACATGGCGTTGTCGCTGGGCGTGCCGTCCGGCCGGGGATCGGTCAACGACCCCAGGATGCAGGCTGCCAGAGCGAAAGTACTCGCGGCCTGCAAAGCGAACCACATCGCGTTTCTGAATTCGTTGTCGGCCGCCGATGTCGTCGATATGATCAAGGAAGGCGTAATGGTTGGGCCGGCCAGCCAGCAGACTGCCGAAATCGGCCGGAAATTCACCAACCGCCAGATGCCGTGGTAAGGCGGATGGGTTGTCAACCCGCGGCGGGTTGGTAACCCGCCTGCGGATCCTCGTAAAACGGGCGGCCAGCGCAGGCAACCGGCTGCTACGAATACAGCCTGCTAACAACCGGTGTTTTGTGGGGTGCTTCGAGCAGCGGATAGCCCTGGTTCCATGCACGAATACTCAGATGACGTCTGGTTCCAGGCTAGGCCTTTCCGCGGATAATGTGAAGCTGCGAGCGCCAGCATCGAATAGCCCTCGCCGTCCGCCAGCCCTCCCGGATCCAGGCGCTGCAGCAGCGCTTCCTGTTGGCTGGTCCACTCCGACTCGATTATCTTGATCAACTCCTGGGCGGCGGGCTCGTCGACGTGCACGCCGTTCGCGCGCGCGGCGGCCACGGCCAGGATCGTCATGGGCTGGTGGTGGCAACCCACGCATCCGGCCTGGTGGAAGAACTCGCTGGCGCTACGTTCCAGGAGAGCGGTGGAACGTTGGACGGCGGCCAGTGGGGCTGGCGCCGGGCCCGCCTTGACGACCGGCTCAGAAAGGGCACGGCTTGGCCCCAACTCGCGGTTGCCGTATTTGGTGGCCCAGTCGCGCGCGGTCTCGCCGGCCTGGCTCTTGAGGTTGACGTCGGCACCCGCCTGGAGCAGGAGCCGGTACACTGCCGGGTCCTGGTTCTCCGATGCCACCGAGAGCATCAGCGGTGTCATCCCGCGTACGTCCTGAGCGTTCACGTCCGCGCCGGCATCGAGGAGAGTTTTAACGACCGGGGCCGGGCAATAGGGCGCGGCGATCATCAAGGGCGTCAGTTTAACGAGCTGGATGGGGCCGAACTTCACCGTGCCGCCGAAATTGTTCGCCACGTTGACATTGGCGCCCTTCGATAAGAGCAGTTGTACGGCCGGCAGGGTGCAATTGAAAAGCGCTCGCATCAGGGGAGGCACTTCCGCATTGCTGGAGGAGTTGGCATCCGCGCCGTGGGCGATCAGCAACCGCACGGTTTCCACATCGCCCGCGGCGGCGGCCTCGTGGAGCGCGGTCGAGCCGCCGTTGTCCCTGGCCTTCGGGTCAGCACCCTTTTCGAGGAGCAGAGCGACGGTCTCGGAGCACCCATCGCAGGCGGCTGCGACCATCAGCGGCGTGCGGCCCGCCTTGCTGCGCGCGTTGACGTCGGCGCCTTTCGCCATCAACAGGCGCGCTTTCTGAGGTTGGCCGGCGGCCCAGATCAGGCGGTGGCGTCGAACGCGTTCTTCGCGTTCACGTCCGCGTCGGAATCGAGCACCAACTTGACCGCTTCGGTGCTTCCGAATGCGGCGGCGTAGAGCAGCGGTGTGACGCCTTTTCGGTCCCGCGAGTTTACGTCGGCGCCGTCTGCGAGTTGCCTCTTCAGCGCCGCCAGGTCGTTATTGCGGATGACCTGGAAGATCTGATCCGCGGAAGTGTCGCTGGCACCCGGAAAGCTCAGCGACAGCAGGGCAGCTAACACCAATCCCCTCATCGTGGGCACAGTATAACATCCCAGGAAATGTCTTGGCAGGCCAAGGGGCCCCACCACATACCTCACCCTTCTACACATTTGTCGTCTAATATGTAGAAGAGCGAGGTGTATGGCGATGAGCTGGTGGCAGCGCTTGTGGCGCCGAACGCAGATGGAAGAGCAACTCGAAAAGGAACTGCGCTTCCATCTGGACGAGTACACGGCCGATTTGATCGCGCATGGCCAGGAGCCGGAAGAATCGCGGCGGCAGGCCAAGCTGGCTTTCGGCGGCGAGGAGCAGGTGAAGGAGACGTGCCGCGATGCCCGCGGCACGCGCTGGCTGGAGGACCTGTGGCAGGACCTCCGCTATGCCGTTCGTACCCTCCGCCAGAGACCGGGATTCGCGGCGGTCGCCCTGTTGACCCTGGCCCTGGGGATCGGAGCGACCACCGTCATGTTCACCGTGATCAATGGTGTGCTGCTCAAGCCGTTGCCTTATCCCGAGCCCGACCGGCTGGTCACAATCGACGAAGAGACGGACTGGTCGAACGCGTATGGCAATCGGTGGGCGTTTGCCTACCCCAACTTTCTCGATTGTGCGCGTCAGAGCCGCTCCCTGGCTATGGCGGCGACGCGATTCGGCGGAGGTACGGTGAGCGCGCCCGGGGATGCCGAGGCCGTTTCCGGCCGCGAGATCTCCTCCGGACTATTCTCACTCCTGGGCGTGGCCCTCTTTCGCGGGCGCGCCTTCCTGCCCGAAGAGGACCGGCCCGGCGCAGCTCCGGTGATCGTCATCGGTTACGATTTTTGGCAGCGGCGTTACGCCGGAAGCCCTGAAGCGATCGGGACGCCGCTGGTGCTCGACGGAAAGTCCTACACCGTGGTCGGCGTTACGCGCGCGGGTTTCCGCCTGGAGGGCGAGGAGTTGGATGTGTTTACGCCGATCGGCCAAAATACTCTGCCGAATATGCAGGATCGATCGCGGCACCCAGGCATCGCTGTGGTTGCCCGCCTCCGGCCCGGTGCGACGCTGGTTCAGGCACAGATGGAACTGACGCTGATTGGCCGTCATCTTGGCGAGCAGTACCCGCAATCCAACAAGGGCCGCAGCTTCGTTGCGCAGCCGCTTCGCGCGGATGTCGGCGATGTGCGGTCCACGCTGTGGCTGCTGCTGGGCGCCGTCAGCCTGGTCCTGCTGATTGCGTGCGCCAACATCGCGAGTTTGCTGCTGGCGCGCGCGGTTTCGCGGGCGCGTGAACTTGCCATGCGTGTGGCGCTGGGGGCGGGCCGCGGCCGGCTGGTGCGCCAATGTATGACCGAGAGCGCGGTGTTGGGGCTGGCCGGGGGCGGGCTCGGAATCGCGCTGGCAGCGGTTGGCATCCGCCCGTTCGTGTTGTTCTGGCCGGGCAGTTTGCCGCGCGCCGAGGAGGTCCAGGTCGATTGGCATGTGCTGCTGTTTGCCATGGCCGCGTCCCTGCTGAGCGGCCTTCTTTTCGGGCTGGCGCCCGCCCTGCGCGCTCCGGCGCACAGACTGGAGCAGGCACTGCGTGCCGGAGGGCGGACGATGGCGGGCGGCTCGCGACGTGTGCACGGCGGGTTTGTGGCATCCGAGATCGCGCTGGCGGTGGTGCTGTTGGTCTCGGCCGGGATGCTCGGACGTACGCTCCTGCGCCTCTCCTCGCTGGACCCGGGCATGAACTTCCGGAACGTGCTGGTCACCAGGATGGCGATTTCGCCTGCCGCGCTCACCAATCCCGGGCGGATCCGCGCAGCCTGGCAGGACGTCCTGGATCGTGCACGGCGCGTGCCCGGAGTCGAGGCGGTGGCGATGGTGGATACCGTTCCGATGCGCCAAGGGAACAACCAACTCGCCTACTGGACCTCCGCAGCCTTGCCACCGGAGAACCAGATGCCGCTGGCGTTGGCAACCAGCGTGACGCCGGACCATCTGAAGGTCATGGGCATCCCGTTGCACCGGGGCCGATTCTTCGATGACCAGGACCGCATGGGGAATGAGCCGGTCGTGGTGATCGATGAGGTTCTGGCACAGCGCGTCTTCGGCGGACAAGAGGCCGTCGGGCAGCACCTGTGGATTCCCCACATGGGCCCCGACCCCGTGGTCCGGGTGGTGGGTGTGGTGGGCCATGTGCGGCATTGGGGGCTCGCCAGCGACGATCAAGCTCAAGTGCGCGCGCAGTTCTATTATCCTCTTGCCCAAGTGCCGGACGAACTCCTGCGGCGTTGGTCCGAACTCATGTCGATTGCCTTCCGGACCAGCGTTCCGCCATTGACCCTGGTGGAACCACTGCGGCGGGTAGTGCGCGGAACTGCCAACGATCAAGTCCTCTACGTGGTGCGAACCATGGAGGGGCTGGTGAGCGATTCGATGGCGCGGCAACGCTTCCTGTTGCTGCTGTTCGGCATCTTCGCGGGCCTGGCGTTGCTGCTGGCGTGCATCGGTATCTATGGCGTGATGGCGTACCTGACCAGCCGGCGTGTGCCGGAAATCGGTGTACGGATGGCTCTGGGGGCGACGGCCGGAGATGTCCTGCGGCTGGTGCTTCGGCAGAGCCTGGGAATGATATTCGCGGGCGTGAGCGTGGGCATGGCTGCGGCGTTGGCAGCGGGGCGCTTGTTGGAGCGCTCGGTAGAAGGAATGCGGCCCATCGAGCCATCCACTTTCGCCATCACGATTTCCGTGCTGGTGGGGGCTGCCCTGTTCGCGAGTTTTGTGCCGGCCCGCCGCGCCAGCCGCGTGAACCCACTGAACGCCCTCCGCCAGGAATAGCGCGACGCGCAATTCGGCTCCTGCCGAGCCCGCTCATCGGAGCGGGCCCCAAAGCTGCTTTTTGCATCGTCCGCGATCCGACGGCCTGCCAGCCGGAGTTGGGGCCCCGCGAAGGCCGATGAGAAGCTCATATTCAAGGTGAGCGTCAAGGCGTTGCCACTGGCAGCGGCGGACGATCCCGCACCTGTGACCGTGCAGTGGCTGGCGGCCACGCTTCCCGATCCGTTGAGCCCAGTCCAGGTAGCAGGGCGGTGGCCTGCGTCGTTCACCAGGCACAGCACGTTGTACAGCCGGCTGCGGGCGAGGTTGCAGGCCTGGTTCCCGTAAGGGGGTAGTAGGGGGTCAACGCGCGGCCAGCGTGTTATACTCTTGAAGTCAAGCCTTCACCGGGCTCGTAGCTCAGTTGGTTAGAGCGCAACCTTGACACGGTTGAGGTCCGGCGTTCGAGTCGCCGCGAGCCCACCATCAATTCACCTTCTCCGCGGTCTTGCCTAAGATCGCCTCGGCAGCGTCCGTCACAACAGCAGGAAGCGGCCCTACGGTGTCCTTCCCTCTACGCTGGTGTCTCTGGCATTGTGCAGGGTGGCGTTTTCTTTGGAAAACTGCCACTTGAGCCCATTTGCTTCACTCTACACCTACTGGCAAAACGCTATGGCGAATCGCAGGCTGATTCAGGCAATTGCATCGGCGTCCGTTCGGACCCCGAGTTAGCTTTTCTTGCCGGACTCGGCGGAACTGCCGGCCTTGCTTTGCATTGCAGCTTCCCTTCATAACAACTTTGGCCAGTTAAGCCGACGACACGTCCAGAACCGGTGACGCTGCAGTTTTGCACATCTGGCATGAGGTCGAACGACGAGGGGCGCACGACACCTTAGCTTCGTCACGGTTCAAGCTTGATCCTTACACCTCCACCGGAATCGGCAGTGACACACCTCTATTTAGAGTCCCCCCTCTGCAGGGGCGGCGCAGGCCAGCGCGTGGCAGGCGCAGGGAGCGTGGGGCGCCGGGACAATAAGGAGGAATCATACTGGTGGCACCCGGGCAACATCGTCAATTACTGAATCTCGCATAATACAGTGACAGAAAAGTCAAAAAGAAAGACCGGCGTGCTTGAGGAAGGAAAACGGCAGAGTGCGCGACCGTTTGACCCGGCTCATGCCGCCATGAACCGCCGT
>Ga0116223_10003357_pt1 | contig 14444 bp, 10 predicted proteins | sample Sb_taG_3_FD_90092 | JGI IMG/M metagenome (GOLD analysis project Ga0116223, IMG submission 90092) | Peat soil microbial communities from Weissenstadt, Germany - Sb_50d_a_PC metaG | ecosystem: Environmental > Terrestrial > Soil > Wetlands > Peat | place: Germany: Weissenstadt | collected 2010-09-21 | reverse complement strand
TGGCCGGAAGACCGCCGCAAGATGGGCGCCGGATATCTGCAGACGGGTTATTACGCGGGCTTTTTTCTGGCTTCGGCTCTCAACTACACGGTCGCACCACACTATGGCTGGCGCGCCATGTTCTGGTGCGGCCTGACGCCCGTCGTCGTGGCCTTCATGATTCTGTTCCGCGTGAAGGAACCCGAGCGCTGGCAACAAAAAGCCAAGGTGAAAGCCACCGGCGGACTTTCTTCTCTGCGCCGGATCTTCAGTGCTCCTTACACGCGGCGCACGCTAGTCAACACCGTCGTGCTGGCCTCGGCCATCTGCGGCCTGTGGGCGGCGGCAGTTTATGCTCCGACGGCAATCATCAACCTGGCGAAACGTGCCGGCATGTTGCAGCCGCAGGCCGTGCGCATGTCTTCCTTCGGCATGGGTTTGCTGTCGCTGGGTACCATCCTGGGATGCCTGGCGGTTCCCCCATTGGCCGAACGCTTTGGCCGCAAGCGAACCCTGGCCCTTTACTTCCTCGGGATGGCGGCCTGCATCCTGCTCAGCTTTGGTTGGGCGTTCTACCTGCCCCAGGGACTGCATCCCTTCATCGCGGTGCTTTTCTTCTTAGGCTTCTTTGGCGGCAATTTCGCCGTCTTCAGTCTTTGGCTGCCGGAGCAGTACGGGACCACGGTGCGCGCGACCGCGTTTGCCTTCACCACTTCGTTCGGACGCTTCATTGCCGCCGGAGTCAACTTCGGGGTGGGCGCGCTGGTCAGCCGCATGGGGAGTCTCGGCAAGCCGGTTGCGTTCACAGCAATTGCCTTTGGGATCGGCCTGCTCGTCATTCCCTTCGCCGTGGAAACCCGGGGCAAAGTGCTGCCTGACTAAGAGCTTTGCCGCAGGTATCCGACAGTAGCGTTTCTGCAGTCAGTCAGACAGGTAGTTCGCCACAGAGCGACCTCTTGAACATGAGCTGCAGCGTTCAGGTTGTTGCCCATTTGCCGCCTGAACGGACCCGGACGCCCCTCGGCCTTCGCTTACTCTCCGCGCAATGGGTCTGAGCCAGACGGTTGGCAATGATGGTGTATACCGAAGAATTAAAGGCCAGTCCGATGTGGGTGCCTGAAACTGGGAAATCGGCTTCAGGGTTGTCTGTCCTGCAATACCGCCAATCAACCACTCCGTCATCGGAGGTGTAAACCGCAGTTTCTAACACCGACGGTGGCACGTTGCGCTGCAGGGAATCCACAAAATCGCAGGTGCAACGCCCGGTATAGCAAGCGGGCAGCACTCCAGTGCCGTGTTCTTTCAGGATACGCTTGCGGACCGTTTCGGCTGCGCGCAGGATGCCGGAGTGAGCCACGGTGCCGCGGAACGGCGCGCCCAGCGTGATGACGGAAGCGATGTCCTGTGGTCGTTGCACCGCGATCGAACGGGCGATAATGCCTCCCAAACTGTGGCCGATCAGATGGATCCTGCGGCCGGTCTTGGCGAGTGCCTTCTCCATGGTTTCATCCAGGCAGCGTTTAATCAGGAGGTTCGGGCACTCTGCGTTGAAATTGATGCCGGAAAAGAAGGCTTCGTACCCTATCCGTCCCAGCCATTTATGCAGCGGGAATAAGTAATGATCGGGACACAGGAAGCCGGGGATGAGAACCACTCCTGAACCGTCGCCGTGAGCTGCTCCTAGTCCGTAATAGATGGGCGCGGTATGCAGCAGAACTAACTCGGCCGCAAACAGCACTTCGCTCAAAATGGGGAGATTAGCTGCCTGAGAATCCCGAGTGAGAATATTGCGGCCCCGATCCCCAGATCGAACGTTCGTTCTTCTCATTGAACCTACTGTCTTATTGTTGGCGCCATGGCGCCCATTGATCAAGACTGTCTTACTTTAGTGGCGGAGACGCATACCAACTGGTGCTCTTCCAAGTCGCTCTTGGCGCGCTCCATATCGACGTTTTTATAGGCCGCAAGCTCCGTGCTGACCCGATAATACGCAGCGGAACGGGCCTCGATGTACCTGCTGCGCCTGGATTCAAAAGCTCGTTCCAGATCCTTGCACATTAAGCAATCCATGGCCATCGCTCCAGCCGTCCAACCGAATTGCACGGGTGGCGGTAGATGTGGTTCCTTTACCGCTCCCGTTTGAGGATCTCCTGCTCGGCGCGGAGCCAGTCCTGTTCGTCTTGGCCGGCTTCACGGCCCCGGCTTTCATACAGCTCATAGGCCCGCTCTCTTATCCTGTCTTGTGAGGGGACAGCGTTTGGCATCATCGCCACCCTGCCAGGAGAGCTTTTCGGGCCGACGACAATCCTTGCCTGCGGTTGTTGGTGAACCTTGCGATCGATCATTAGGAAACCTTCTGGGTGCTGCGGACTAAGAGGAAGGTACTTCAGATGAACTGACTTAGTTCAGGGGACCTGAAAGAGGAGAAGAACTGCTCACTCTCTTTCAACACTACTCTGAACCCTCACGCGCGTCAAATGTCGAATCCTGCACCTCCACCGTGTCAATTTGGAGGTCAATGACCTAAAACCCTTTCCCCATCTAGCTTTTCCGCACTCGAAAGAGCCAAAAGCACCCTCTAAATTGCCTAGTTTTGATGGCCAGTTGATGGCAAGTTTTTCAGACCCCGCCCGGTCAATGAGCGCTATTGATCCGACGGAAACACGCACCGATCGCCTGGACTTGATTAGGACGGTCCGCCCTTCAAGAGAAATACAATCCTGTGCTATCCTACGGCGGACTTATGGAGAACCTCTCACCGGAAGACGTGCGCAGGGGAGTCCGTCGCTTCTGGGACATCTTTTCGGGAAAACTGACGGACAAGATCGAGGCGATGTACTCGCCTACCGCCATCGCCTTCAGCGGCAGGGCCAAACGCAGCGAGCCGGCGAAGCTGATCGCGGTGCGGAGATCTCGTCGGCTTCAAGGGAGTGTGTCCTCTTCGACTGTAGACGAGGGCTCGATCGATGTGCAGATCGTGGGGGCGAACGTCGCGATCGCCGCTTACACGTACACCTACCACACAGACAGGGTTCGTGCCGACGGCACCAAGGTGCAACTCGAAACACTCTTCGGACGAGCGACTCAGATTTTCCAGCGCGACGACTCTGGCGTACTTCGAATCGTGCATGAGCATTTGAGTGCGACAGCTAATCCCGAGGTGGAGAAAGCCACCGGATGATGGAATCGCGAGCCCCGGCAAACGAAGTTCGTATGTTCTGAGGTGCGCAAGGATTTGGAAAAATTCGAAATTTGCAATACGCTGCGCGCAAAATGAATATTTCACCTGACGAAATCCGCGCCGAAGTAAGAAAGTTCTGGGAGTTCTTCTCCCGCAAGTCGAAGGCCCAATTTGCGGAAATGTATCTTCCGTCCGCAACCGTCTTTGCGGTTGACGCACGCCGGATGGAGTTGGCCCGCCTGATGCTAGTAAGGCGTGAGCGCGAACTTTTCGGTCCCGCATCGTCCGTAAACGCGAAGTTTGGCCCGATCGACGTGCAGCTCCTCGGTACGGACCTGGCCGTAGCGTCTTACCCCTTCCACCTCTCGATCACTCGGGCGCTACCGGGTGGCAAGAGCTATCAAGCAGAAGTTCCCAGCGGGCGCGCCACGCAGGTTTTCCAGCGCAACGAAAAAGGCGTCCTGCGAATTCTTCACGAGCACACGAGCTCCGCCGAACCCGTCACGGTGAAGGAGCTGCCGGCGAGATAGGACGTGATTTCCTGGATGAAGAAGAAGTAGGCGATTACACTCATTGACCGCACTTCTACCGTGTCAATTTTGAGGTGACCGCTTGCGGCAACTCTCGATCCCGTTCTTGAGCTCAACGCTCGATTGCGGCAAAACTCCTTCGCATACCGCTGCTCACAAACTCCGCCACCAACTGCGCAACCTCAAGGTCCGTCGCATTCTCAGCCGAGATTTAGGAGGAGCAAGCCGTGGCCGAAATAGGTGATGGGGATCACTGCGGAGCCAGTTCAAATGGAGTTATCGTTTGAGTTAGCCCCCATGCTAAATGCTTCGGTCATTGAAGCGGGATTGCGCCAGCTCCCGCCGCAACAGTTGCGCACCGCCCTTGCCGACTTCCTGTCCCAAGCTGCCACGGCGGACGACCGGATCAGTGCCATTGAAGGCGTGTTGCGAAGCCCCGCCGGCCAATCCTTGCGGGACACGATGGCGCGGTGGATTGTCGACGAGATTGTTCCGGTAGAGAGGCTAGTTCCAGAGGCTTACGTGAAGTGGCGTCCGCCGGTGCGGGACGCCATGATGTTCGTGGTGGCGCGACTATCTCCGGCGCGCCTCGCCCCGAAGCTGCTGGAGCAGTTCGAGCTTCCCGAGAACACGTCGCCCGAAGAGCGTTTGCTACGGCTGATTGCAAAAGTTCCCGGCCTGCAGAAACTGGGACAAGTCATCGCACGCAACCAGCATTTGCGTCCCGGTCTGCGAAATGCGCTGGCGCGGCTGGAAAATGGAATTCGTGATGTGAAGCCCGAGGACATACGCGCCATCATTCAGCGGGATCTGGGGCCACGGCTCGAAACCTACGCGGTTGACATCGCACCGGTCATCCTGTCGGAGGCTAGCGTCAGCGCGGTCGTGCGCTTCACCTGGCGAAATCCCGCAAGCGGAAAACGGGAGCGCGGCGTTTTCAAAGTCCTGAAGCCGCATATCCCGGAGTACTTTGCCGAGGACATGGACTACTTGCAGGGGTTGGCCCAGTACTTCGGAGACCGGCACCACCACTATGGATTTCCCGCCGACCTTATCCCCGATACCTTCAGGAAAGTCCGGCGATTGCTGCAGCACGAGGTCGATTTTGTCCGCGAGCAGAAAACGTTAGTCGAGGCGTGGAATCTCTATCGGTCCATGTCTGGCGTGCGCGTGCCGCGGCTGATCCAGCCGCTGTGTGCGCAGAGAATTACGGCGCTCACGGAGGAACATGGAATAAAGGTGACGAACGCGGCTGCCCGCCTGTCGGCGTCTTGCCGCAGGAAGGTTGCAGAGCAACTGATCGAGGCGCTGGTGGCCGTGCCTCTTTTGTCGGCGCAGGAAGATGCCATTTTTCACGGTGATCCGCATGCCGGCAATCTCCTCTATAACAACCGCACCGGCGAACTGACTATCATCGACTGGGCCCTGAGGGAACGCTTAAACCGCGAGCAGCGCCGGCATCTCGCGCTCCTATTTCTGATGGTGAGCTTGCGCGACCCGGTGGGCACGTGCAACGAAGTTTTGGCGCTCACTCAGCAGCGCATCCAAACTACTTCACCACGGGGGCGGATGATTTGCGTGTTGGTCACGCGCTTTCTTGACGACCTGCCGGTAAGGCATCTGCCCAGCGGGGTGGACGCCATGCGGCTCCTGGAACGCATTGCGCTAACGGGCATCAAGTTTCCTGGTCCACTGATCATGTTGTCCAAGGTGATGTTCACGTTGGATGGGATCCTGGGCGAAATCGCAGACGCCGACACCGGGATGAATTTGACCATCGCGCGTCACGTTGCCCAGCATTGGATAAGCAATCGCAAGGAGTTCCGTTCGCCTCTGATGACCGGGGACTGGATCACCCTGCAGTGCAGCGCGTTACTTTATACCAGCCGTTTGTGGCTGAAGGGTGAACAGGCAATACTCGATCGCTTGCTCCCAGCCGGTTCGGTGACTCAACTCGCACCGACATGAGCGAGGACTGAAGCTGCATCGTTCCAACGCGTCTCCGCCTTCTGAGGGATGAAACTCATAGCCCGCTCGGCCAGCGCGGTAATGGTGAGGCTGGGGTTGACGCCGAGGTTGGCCGCCACTACTGATCCATCACAGATGTACATGTTCTTGTAGCCGAACACGCGGTGTCGATTGTCCACAACGCCGTGGTCGGGTGAATCGGCGATCACGCAGCCTCCGATACAGTGCGCAGTGCCTGGAACGTCGAAGAGGATTTCCGGCAGCGTGCTCATGGCAGTTCCCCCAGCGACCTGTGCGAATGTCTTGGCAAACTCATTGGCCTGTGGAATGTAGGTGGGCACCTTCTCACCGTAGCTGACGAGAAACTTCTTGAACGGCCAAAACCAGGGACGCCGCCAGCACATCTCGATTTGTTCATCCAGCGCCTGCATGCAAAGCAGAATCACAGCTTCGCGCGCCCAGCCCCAGGGCCGAAACAGGCGCAGAGTCTTAAACGGGTGGCGCAGCAGAGAGCCCGTTACATTCTTCAGCCAGAGCGCAATCCGCTGCGCACCGGGGCAACCATCGGTCAGCATGGTGGTGAGAAGGCCCATGGCGTCGGAGCCACTGGGATAGCGGACGGCTTCAATGTGCAGATGCTCGTCAATGTAGATGCCAGAGCCGATGGCGATGCCTTGCGACAAGTCCTGCTTACAGCCCGGTACGCGTGCTCCAATGAGCGATTCGGAGTTGGTGCGTACGTGTTTGCCCAGTTCGCTGCTGATGGCCGGCAATGACCCTCTTTCTTTAAGCTGAAACAGAAGCTCCATCGTCCCTAGGGAAGATGCGGAGAAGACCACCCCGCGGCAGGTGAACCGGCGGGACTGGCGGTGAATCCATGCGGTGGACTTTACGGTGGAAACTTCGTATCCGGCGCTGCCATCGCTCGCACCATCTAACCTTCGCACGTTCACAACTTCGGTTTCCGGAAAGACATGGGCCCCGTGTTTTTCAGCCAGGTAAAGGTAGTTAAGATCCAGCGTATTCTTGGCGCCGTAGCGGCAACCCATCATGCAGCCGCCGCAGGCGATGCAGGTGGTTCGCGGCGGACCTTCTCCCTGGAAAAATGGATCAGGAAAGGTCTGGCCGGCCGGTTCCCCTTCCGCAGACTGGAAGATGCTCACCTTCGTGGGGTAGAAGGTGTTCCCAGCCCTGGAGATTTCTGCAACTCGCTTCAGCAAGAGGTCGGCAGGGCCGAGGATTTTGTTTTCCGTAACACCCAGGATGCGCGCGGCGGTTTCGTAGTGCCGGGGCATTTCCGCTTTCCAATCGGCCAAGCCACTCCACGTTCCCGATTCCCACACTTTCTCAGGAGGCGGAAGCAAGGTGCCGGCGTAAGTGATGGATCCGCCGCCCACCGCACAGCCATGGAAAATGGCTACATGCCTGAACAACCGCATGTTGAAGAAGCCGCGCAGGCCGAGTTTTGGGCGCCAGAACCAGCGATGGATGGACCAACTGGTGCGCGGGAGATTGGCCGGCGTCCAGCGGCGGCCCATCTCCATGACGGCAACCTTGTAGCCCTTCTCCGCGAGCCGATGGGCTGAAACACTGCCGCCGAAGCCCGATCCGATGACGATAAAGTCGAAATCGAATTGATCGTTGCGGAGCGTCATATAACTATCTGCTTACTGCGATTGCCTTCCCCGGTGAAACGCCGTCGCGCTGGACTTTTCCGTTGTGGCGGACTATGGTCAGTCCGCCGTGCGAAAGCTCCCCGAAGTCGAAGAGGCCAAGGTGCTGATGATTGAAGCGGTGGACTGGTCGGTTTTCAGGTGGCTGTTTGAAAAGCGCAGAGTACGAGAGACCGCAGACCAAGCCAACGCTGCCTTGGACAAATTGAACCAAGCGGTTAAGGCGCGCTGGAGCAGTGACGTGAAAGCCGCCTACAAAGAGTTGACGGCGAGAGCAGGTGGCGCTGGACCACGCCGGCAAGGCGAACCGGAATCTCAGGCCATCGATCCTCAAGTTAGACTCTTCGCTAAGCAGGTGAAAGAAGCGGATGACGCAGCCTACCGGGCCAGAATGGCTGCGGAAGACACCTTCGACGAAGCGGAGAGACAATTGAATACGGACCTGGCGCGAGAAGGATGTCAGAAAGCCATTCAGTCGTGGGAGTTGCACGAAAGGGCGATACGCAGGGCCGAAGCGGCTCATGGTTCCAGCAAAGCGACAATTTAAGGCTTGGCAGTCCAAATCCTGTCTCCCGTTCAGCACGAAATAGTTTCCTTTTTCTCCCGCCTTCGAACCCGGGCATCGATGACTTCACCAAACCGCCGCAGCGCATCGGCGCTCTGCGACAAATCGGGTCCGAAGATCTGGAAGTCATGATTCATGTCTTCCCAGCTTTCGAGGACGACATCCGCTCCCTGATTCTTGCCGCGATCGGCGAATGCCCGAATGCTGTCGTACAGAATCTCGGTGGACCCAGCTTGTATATAAACAGGTGGAAGGTTGTGCAGGTCAGCCCATAGCGGCGAGACGAGCGGGTCCCGACGCTGTGCCGGGTCACAAAACCAGTCCCTCCACCGCAGGAGCGCTGGCTTGTCGATCCAGTCAAACTCATTGCCAACGATTTCGCTGTCGAAGTTCGTTGGCGGCGAGAGAGCAATGGCTAACGAGGGCAGCGGGAGTTTCAAATCGCGTGCCTGCAGGAGCAAAGCCAGCGCCAGGTTGCCACCAGCCGAGTCTCCGGCGAGGATCAGATTGTCAGGATCGGTGCCGCTCTCCAGTAACCAATGGTAGGTGTTGAGCGCATCGTCAAGCTGCGCCGGGAACCGATGCTCCGGAGAAAGACGATAATCGAGGGCAAACGTCCTCGATTTTGCCGCCAATGTGATCTGCGCGATAAAGCTGGTGTAAGCCTGCGGGTAAAAGGAGTATCCGCCGCCATGAAAATACAAGACAGTCACCGGCGACTCCGCGTTCTTGCGGGAGAACCAGCTTCCTCTGAACTTCTCATGCACAACGTAACTGATGGTTACCTCTGACAACGCCGGTGAGCTGAACACCACCGAATCCAAATAACGGCGTGCCTCCTTTACATCGCGCATTTTGAAGGCGGCATTTACCCGCTTCTTCATCATTCTCGTGGCCACTTCCACGAACCAGTTCCAGCTTGGCCGCCGCGGGCCCTTGAGCATCCGGCGGACAAACACTTCGAGGATCGATTCGCCCAACTCCGCTATGCTCCGGAGCCGGTAGCGAGCCGGACCAGAGAAATGGATCTTCGCGGTCATGCATATCACCAGCCTCTACACGCACAGGGAAGCCCTGTCGGGAAAATAAACCGGGATCTTCAAGGGAATCGGGGAATCCGGTGGTGAATTGGCGACAACAGTGTGCATGATGTTATCGATATGCTGCCACCAGCCATGAAAGATCCGGCCGTCGATGTAACGAGCTTGCAACCGGCTCCAGCCGTTGAGGTCGAATGAAGCGTCGTCGGGGCTAACGATCACACTTCGAGTATCGAGTCGAAGTCCGGTGTGCAGTGCTTTGAGCGTACTCTCCTTCCCGCTCCACAGCAGCGTCAAAAGCCGAGCCCGGTCCGTAGCAGGTGCCCGCGCAACCAGCGCCTGCTCTTCGGCCGTGAAATAGTCGGAGAGGAAGGCGTCGCCATGCGGCTCAATCACTTCCAAGTCACAACCCAACTCGACGCCGGATGGTGCCACCGCGCAGATAGCTCTGCCGGCCCGGTGGCTGAGTGAAATAGTCACAACGGCTGGTTTGTTGGCGAGAAAGCCCTCGGGTGCGCCGGACGTCGCCGGGCGTATTTCTATTCTCCTAAGGACGTGGGGATGAGCGGGCAGATTCAGGTAAGAGGCCAAAGCGCGTTTCGCCGTCCAACGTCCCAGCCGCCAGTCGTCGCGCCGTTTGGCAAAGCGCATGCCGTTTAGTAGCGCTATCTCGTTGGCGCTGAGCCAGGCATTCTCCGCCGGCACATCTGCTTCGTTCTGTTCGAGCCAATGGACCTCCATCAAATCCACCTAGGCCGCTGCTTCAGCCTGAACTTTTGACTTCTCCAATTCTTCGGCCTGAACTCTTGGCTTCTCGAATCTCCCTTCCTTTTCCCGTCCCATTCCCCGCTCCACTGCATCGATGAGATAAGGCCGCAAGTTCGCAGGCGGAATAATGCAATTCAGCGCGCCTACGTCGAGGGCCCGCTGCACGCTGTGCACGCGGTCAAACTCGGCGGCCATCTCACCCAGCTTCTCGGAGTGTACGACTTTAAAGAGCTCTTCCCACTGCGCGTGCAACCGTCCTTTCTCCGCGCCCTCGGCCTTGGCCATCGCCCCACTCAGTTCTTGGAGACGCGGGTCTTTGCGGGCTCGGGCGTCGACTTCACCGGCGAAAACAACGGCCGCCGCCGGCGCGCCGCCGATGACGGAGGCGTACGTGCCCTCCAAAGCAGCTACTTCGAGATTCTCGTTCAGCGCCCGTGAGAAAACCACGTAAGCACCGCCGTGATAACGGGAGATCACGCAAAACACGATCGGGCCTTTGAAGTTCACTACCGCCCGGCCGATCTCGGCGCCGTACTCAAGCTGCAGCCTGCGCATCGACTCAGGCGAGCCATCAAACCCCGACAGATTAGCCAGAAGCACGACCGGCCGGTTATTACTGGCCGCGTTGATCGCGCGCGCCACTTTCTTGGACGATTGCGGAAAGAGCGTTCCAGCGCACCACTGATCGGGCCCGTCGGCTGGAACAAATCCCAGCCGTGGCACCGGTCGAGATTCGATGCCGATCAGACAAACGGGATAGCCGCCGAGATGTGCATCCCAAACCACCGCCGTCTCCGCTGCGCGCATGCCAGCCCAGCGCTCCAGGGGTGCATGGTCCTGGTCGATGGCCGCCATCATCACTGTACGAACGTCGAAAGATTTCTTGCGCCCGGGGTTGGTCACGTCCGACAGTATGTCGCCCACACATGTGAAGCCTTCCTCGCCGCTGTGAGGATAGGCTTGCACGTCACGGCCGATGGGATCGGTCGTCTTCGCCCGCCGCGGGAACCGCTCGCCCGGCGCTACGTAGGTGTGGTCGTAGTGGCGGAACAGGAGGTGGCAGGCTTCATCAATGTCCCGTGCCCAGTACTGCGCCTGGCCGTTGATGCCCATGATGCGGTCGTACCCGCCAATGCCCTGATTGTCTTCGGCCGAGATGCCTCCTGAATAATCAAGGGCGCGCTTGCCCGTAAGCACCATCGCTGCCTTCGGCGTCATGACCAGAATGCCCCGCGTGTGCATGAGCATGGTGGCCTCGGCGTTCCAGTAGGGCTGTGCCCCCACGTTGATCCCATTAACAATGAGATTCACCTCCCCGCCTGCCTGGGTGAACTCCACCATGCGGCGCAGGACGTGGGCAATCCAATCCATGTTCTCCACGCCGCTGTCCATCGAAATCTTGGCGCCGGCCGAGATGGGGAACCACTCCAGCGGCACACCCATTTCTTGGGCCAGATCAAAGGCTGCGATGATGCGCTGGCATTCCGGCTTAGCGAGCGCGCCGAGATCCTTGCTCGGATCTCCCAGCAACATAACCCGCGTTATGCCCTCGGGATACTTGCTCGTAAAGTTGCGGATGACGCCAACAATGACGTTCGCTTTGTTTTGACCATAGGGACGCTCGACAGGAGCCAGACCGCCGTCGGCGTCGAGATCGTACTCCACAAAATCACCCGGAGGAAATTCGGCCCGCGTGTGTTTCTGGGCGGGTGTAAGCACGTTGATGATTTCGTACGGATAGATGAGTCCGCGCTGGCGCATGCGGACAACTTTTTGCTCGTATTCGGCCAGCGGTTTGATTGGCGGTAATTGGCCGGCGGGCCGAAAAGTAATGAGCATCCCGGCGCCGGCCGTACTCGCAATGCGCACCACCATGTCGCGCAATTCCCCGGTCGCCGGACTGGGAATACGGACACGCACCACCACTTGTTCCAACCCCAGGCCTTCGGTCGCGGGCGCCAGTCTGCGCACCATGTCGCGCAACTCGTCACGCTGAAGATTGAGTGGCGGCCACACGTATAGGAGTATCCGGTTCCAATAGAGGCGCTGCTTGGTTGGCCGCCGTGACTGAAACAGCCGGATGCTGGCAATTGCTTCCGTCAGCATGCGCTCCAAATGCGGCAATTTCACGATACGCCCCGTCTCATCCCGCCAGGGCGTTACATCGCGTACTTCCGCGCACGCGATGAGCCGCTCATCCTTTGGGTTATCGCGGGCGACAGCATGGAGCAGGTAAACGTCTTCCACCGAAGGCAGCCGCTCAATGTTGAAGTTGCTGAGCCGCGAGAGGTGCAGCCGCTTGGCCATCATCGGATGCAACCCGCGATAGAGTTTCTCCTCTTCATATGCATTCCCACTGAAGCGATAGGTGAAATGCTGCATTCCGCCCGCGCCTTGGGCGTGGACGGGCCCAGCGACTTCCACCACGATGCGCCGGATGGGACGGGGGAAGCCGGCTTGGTTGAGCGCTGACTGAACTTCCTGCTGCGTGACTTCGGGATCGCCCAGCCGTCCCGAATGCCAAGCGTAGAGGTCAATGACGATGTCGTGGTCGGCCGGCACCTCCGCGATCAAGGGAAAGATCGCGCGCATCGCCTCAGAGAGCCGCGAATACTCCGCGTGCGTGGTAAAGGCATGAATACGCTTGCCCTCATGATCGTATTCGGCCGATGCGAAGCACTGCCCATCCACCTCCAGAGAGCGGACGTTTTCGAGCGTCCGGATTCGATAGTAGCGCCGCGTGATCACCTCCAACATCAGCCTGCGCATGGCGGGGTCGGCAGCCGCGAACCGGGCGGAAAGCAATGCCACGAGAGGCTGCGGACATTCCAACAACACACGGACTCGCTCGTGGCGGTCGGCGGCATCGGGATTGGCAGCCATGTAAGCAAGTTGCTCCTCCACCTGCTCATAGACCTGCTTGCGCGCCTGCTCAAACAGCGGCTCATCAAAGTAGCGATAGCGTATTTCCCTGGCCAAGTCGCTGACCGCCGGGAACTGCCCGTTACTCATAACAATCATCCGGTCGAGGAGCGTCCGCAGTGATTCCTCAGCCTGCGGAGCAAGCCTCTGAACGGACCGCAGACGCCGTTCCAGCACTCCCATGACCGGGGCGATTTGCTGCTCCACGCGCTGGTGCGATTTGTATATCCAGAGCAGGCTCTCTTCCAGTTCCGGCGAGCGATCCAGACTTTGAACGCCGTAATGTGACAGAGCGCGACGAAGCGCGCTGACAAAGGCCGGTGGGAGTCCTTCGCCGCCCGTCTCCAGCATGCGCAAGTACGAGAACAGATAGGCCTCAGCGCTCGGCTCTTCACTGCTGGCCCGGCGGTTTACCTCCGGGTCGCGCTGGAACAATGAGCAGATGTCCACAAAGATGTTGAGGATCTCGTCTTCTGCCTGCCTTATTTCGTCGCTGTCCACGGGGCAGTTCTGGTCCCATTCGGTGAGCAGCCGAGTGCTGTGCTTGGGGTCCACGTCAAAGCCCAGCATGAGCTGGCGGAGTTCTTCCAGGCTCTGGCGGCAGCTGGGTTGGATGGCTTCCTCGTTTCCGTCCGAGGCGCGTGACGCGCCAAAAACTACATGCTCCGCTGCGGCCACGGTATCGTCGCCGGCATCGGGTTCAATCTGCAGGAGTGGCGCTCCCGTGTCCACTTGCACGTTGCGCATGGTCATCACTTGCCGGACTTTTCCGGAAAATGGGGCGACGACTTGCATCTCCATTTTCATCGCTTCCAGCACCGCCAGGCGGTCTCCGACCGAAACTGTGTCACCCGGTTTGACAGCAATGGAAACTACCACCGCCGGCGCCGGCGCGTGCACGACACCTCCGTCATCGCGGTCGATCTGGTGCGATACGCCGTCCACCTCGATGCGGTAACTCAACCCCTGGGCCACGGAGACAACGTGGAAACGCCGCCCGAACGCGGTGAGCCAATATTCAAACTGACGCAGACGGTCGAGGTGGGCATTGATGCGCGATCCATTGACGTCGACGCGGTACTGTTGCGGGCCCAGGCGGTACGCCTTGGCCGAGTAGGAATGCCCGCGATAGCGTAGTTCCGTAGTCCGGCCTACCTCACTCCGCACCTGCGGCCGTCCGCGCACGGCTGAGGCATAGAACTGGGTCTGCTCGATGGCCAACTGGGCGTCGTAGGCCTCGATCGCGGCCTGTACCAGAGCCACGTCGGCGTAGCGCCTGGAGATGTGCTCTCCGGTCGCCGCCACCTGGTCCAGCCATCCGATATGGACTTCTCCACGCTGCACATCACAGTGATTCAGCAATTCCAGCAAGAACGCCTTGTTACTTGCACCGCCCTTGATGACAACAACGCTGCCGCGCAGTGCTCGCTGCAGCCGGGAAAGCGCTTCCTTCCGGTTCTGCCCGTAGGCGATGATTTTGGCGATCATCGAATCGAACTCCGAGGGGACGGCATCGCCTTCCGCCACGCCGGTGTCAACCCGCACTCCCGGCCCCGTCAGAATCCTGAACCGCTCAATTGCTCCTGGGGCGGGAGCAAAGCCGTTGTCCGGATCCTCCGCATTCAGCCGCACCTCGATGGCATGACCGGTGGTGCGCGGTGGCTCGCCTTCCAGGTGACCGCCCCGCGCGACGTGAATCTGCAGCTTGACCAGGTCGAGCCCGGTGGTGCATTCCGTCACCGGATGCTCGACCTGCAACCGCGTGTTCATCTCCATGAAAAAGAATTGCCGGCTTTCCGGTTGGTACAGGAATTCCAC
>Ga0116223_10003351_pt1 | contig 14457 bp, 9 predicted proteins | sample Sb_taG_3_FD_90092 | JGI IMG/M metagenome (GOLD analysis project Ga0116223, IMG submission 90092) | Peat soil microbial communities from Weissenstadt, Germany - Sb_50d_a_PC metaG | ecosystem: Environmental > Terrestrial > Soil > Wetlands > Peat | place: Germany: Weissenstadt | collected 2010-09-21 | reverse complement strand
GCGAGCGGCCCGATCGGTTGATCTTCGATCTCGATCCCGGCGAGGAGGTTGCCTGGAGCGCGGTGATCGACGCGGCCCTGGAAGTTCGCGCCCGCCTCCTTTCGGCCTTCAAACTGGAGAGCTTCGTCAAGACCACGGGAGGCAAGGGGCTGCATGTGGTTGTTCCCTTGCTTCCGTCGATGGAATGGGAGCGCGCCAAGGCGCTTTGCGAGGGTGTCGCCAGAGCGATGACGGCCGACAGCCCTGACCGTTACGTCGCCCACATGGCTAAGGGCGCGCGCAAGGGAAAGGTCTTCGTCGACTATCTTCGCAACGGCCGGGGGGCGACGGCGGTCGCGGCCTATTCGACGAGAGCGAGACCCGGAGCGGCGATCTCGACGCCGCTTGATTGGAACGAGCTGTCGGAAGCCGTCAAGTCGGATCACTTCAGGCTCAGCAACATTGGCCGGCGGCTTGCCAATCTGCGCCGCGATCCGTGGGAGGGGTTCTTCGAATTGCGTCAGGCCGCGAATGTCGCCGGGCCTCGTCGAAAGCCCGCAAAAGCAGAGGGCAAGGTTGGACGGCCAAAGGAGCGGGCCGGGAGCAGGGGAACGTAAAACGCTACGCGCGTTCCGCGTCGTGCCTCAGCTCCAAGCGGCACAAATGCGCCAGGCGCTTGGCCTCAGCCGCGCTCGAGGTCGATGCAGACATGATTTGGTTCAATAGCGGCAGAGCCGCGTCAAAGCGGCGCTTGCGTATCAGCAAAAGGGCGGCGTTGTGCAGAGCGTCAGCATAGGTCGGCTCGACCGCAAACGCTTTTTCGTAGCTCGAAAGAGCTTCCTCGTCCCGTCCCATCTTTTCCTGCAGGACGCCGAGATTGAACCATGCGTCCGCGAGGTCGGGACTCCGGGCGATCGCCTGCCGGTAGGCGATTTCCGCCTCGCGCGGCCGCCCGAGCTCGTCGAGAACATTGCCGAGGTTGAACGGAATGACCGCATCGTTCTCGTCGAGGCGGCCAGCAAGATCGTACCATCGCCTGGCCGCGTCCAGGTCTCCTTCATGCTCGCTCGCCTCCGCCCGGGCGAACGCCTCGTCGGCGTCAATGTCTGGGCCTTGAAGAGGGAGCAGGAGCTGCCCGTCAATCTCAGCCAACGCTCCCTCGAACACCTGCAACAGCTCCCCCCACGGCGCTTCGGCGAGCCGCACGCCAGACAGGCTCATCCCTCGCTGCTCGAGAGCGAGCGCGGCGACAATGATCTTGGGAAACTTGGCGCCGGCGGCGAACAGTCGGCCAACCGCGCGAGCCGCGAGAAGGTCCGAGTAGGAAAATCCGCTGTCGACGGGACTCACGACGTCATAGAGCGAAAGGGTCCGCAATTGCAGGCTGTTCAGCCCCGCGTGCCTCGCGATCTGATCCTCGGAATAGTGAGGTTCGCTTGCGCCCGGCAAGGCCCGCATTCCCAGTTGCGATCTAAAATAGCGCTCGGAGACGAGGCGGGCGTCAGCCTTCCGCTGAAACTTCAGGCAAAGTTCGCCCCCGTCCGAAACCGCGAAGCCCGCCGTGCTGTGCGCCAGCACGATAGCGTCGGCAGAGGATGGTCGGCGGGTCAGCCTTAGGCGCTTCGCGACCGCCAGCTCGCGGATGCGACGCGCCGTAATTCCCCGCAGGCGGCCGTAAACGTAGACTTTCTGGGCCGAAATCGTCATACTGGGGTTAACAACGGGTAAATGCTTACCGTATTGTTCCGGCGTTGGTGAATTTGCGGAGTACGCGTCATGGCCCCACGAGCGAGCTGGAAGGGTTACCTGAAACTTTCCCTGGTCTCCTGCGCTGTCAACCTCTATCCGGCCTCGAGTTCATCGTCGCGCGTCTCGTTCAACACCATCAATCGCAAGACCGGCAACAGGGTGAAACGCCAGTTTGTCGACGCCGAGACGGGCGAGGTGGTCGAAAACGAAGATCAGGCCAAAGGCTACCCGGTCGCCAAGGACTCCTACCTGCTGGTCGACGACGAAGAGCTCGACAAGATCCAGATCGAGAGCACCCATACGATCGACATCGAGAAATTCGTGCCGCGGTCCGAGATCGACCCTCGCTACCTCGAGGCGCCCTATTACGTCGCGCCAAGCGAGCGCGTTGCGGAGGAAGCCTTTGCGATCATTCGTGACGCGATGCGGGACGAGAAAGTCGTTGGGCTGGGCAGAGTCGTCATTGCGCGGCGCGAGCGCATCATGATGTTGGAGCCTCTGGGAAAGGGACTCGTCGGCACCGTTTTGCGCTACGGCGCCGAGGTGCGCAACGAAGACTCCTACTTCGACGAAATTCCCGACATGAAACTGCCCGAGGAAATGACCGACCTCGCGCACGTCATCATCGAAAGAAAGGCCGGACACTTCCGCCCGGAGGAGTTCACCGACCGCTACGAAGACGCGGTTGTCGAACTCGTCCGAGCCAAGCAGGCCGGCATGCCGGCGAAGGCGCCCGAGCAGCCCTCGCGGCCGAGCAACGGCGTCAGCATCATGGATGCGCTCCGCAAGAGCATCGCCGCCGAAGGGGGCCAAGCGCCCGCCGCGCGGAAGGCGAGCGCAAGGGCGGCGGAAGAAACTGCCGTAGCGCCGAAACCGAAGGCGCCGTCGAAGACGAAAGAGGTCGCCAAGGCTGCCCCGGCGCCGGCTGCGCAAAAGACGCGAAAAGCCAAGTGACACGCCTCCGCGGCCATGTCCGCTTCGCGGGCTCGGGGTCGCCGGCCATCGCAGCGCGCGTCGAGCGCCGCGGGTGTGACGCAGATCACATCCGAGAGATCGACCGACTGCCGGCCGCCGATCGGCGTCACCACGTGGCGCCGTTTTAGTCCACGCCGCCATGCCAGAGAATTCTCGCCCGGCCTGTTGGCGATTAGCGCCTTGTCCAAGCCGCCGCGGTCGCGGTGCGCTTCGGCGCCGACGGACCGTGCTGTGATCCGGATCACAGCTCCATCGAAAACTTCAGAGTATTCGTGGTGTCGGTACGCTTGCTGCGGTTGGCGCAGGATCCATTCGAGAGGGAGATCCTGAGCTCGCGCAGCTTGCGAAGTCGAGGAAACGGGAGGCCCCCGCCATGTTCGCCGGGCAGCAGCCATACCGCACTTGGCCGCAGGCTTTGCCGCCGCCGGATGATCCGGGTCCGGGCGCCCGCGGGACGGAACCTGTCGGCGCAAAGTTGAACGACGTCTCCTCCGGAGCCCGGCGTTCTCTGGCCATTCCGATCGTTCTCGGGATCGGTCTTGGCCTCGCCGCTCTTGCGTCGGTCGGGTTCCTCGGGACCGTCATGCTGCGTCCGCGCGCGGCGCCGGAAACGGCTGCCGTCCTGCCGCCGCTGGTTTCGGCTGCGCCTTCTTTGGCGGAGGAGGCTTCGAATTCCCCCAGCCAGACGATCGAGCCCGAGCGGCTTTCGGGCCCCGAACCGCCGCCGATCCAAATCGGTGTTTCCCATCAGGCGAGCCTCGAAGCCGCGCCGCCTCCTGCTTCGACGACAATTCTCATGGCCCCGCCATTGCCCCGCGACGCGGCTGCGCCGGATGTTCTCGCGCCTCTGCCGCCTCCTCGTCCCCTCGAGTTTGAACCGCCGGTAAAGCCCGCGACGGGTTACGACAGATGGACGGCTGTCTACGACATCTCGGCGCACACTGTGTATCTGCCCGACGGAACGCGTCTGGAAGCCCATTCAGGCCTCGGGGACAGGTTGGACGATCCCAATTTCGTGGATGAACGCGATCGCGGACCCACGCCGCCGCATCTCTATGAACTCACGCTGCGAGAGTCGCTCTTCCATGGGGTTCAGGCGCTGCGGCTGACGCCCATCGGCGAGGGCTTCTCTTTCGACCGGACGGGACTGCTGGCGCACCCCTACATGCTGGGTCCGAACGGCGATTCCAATGGATGCGTGTCCTTCAAGGACTACGACGCCTTCCTGGGCGCCTTTCAGCGTGGAGAGGTCAAGCGCCTGGCTGTCGTCGCACGGTGGACTCCAGAGCCTCGCCAGGTTGGACGTTTCGCAAGCCTGCAGGGTCTCGACCGCTGATCCGTTCGGCGCCTTGGCCTCCACCTTGCGCCGCGACGGGCTCGGGGATCGGTGATCCTTGCGGAGAGCCGAAAACGACGAAATAATGCCGCTTCCATATGGCGCCGGATCGGACGAGGACATGACGCTTCGACTGTCGATCGAAAACGTGGATCGATTGCCCGACGGTGGGCCGGTGCGAATCGAAGTGAAGGGCCGTGGGCTGGATCTCGGACGCGATGCGCATCTCGATTGGACGCTGCCGGATCCGAGCCGGGCCATTTCAAGCAAGCATTGCGAAATTCGGTTTCGCGACGGCGGATATTGGCTGCACGACGTTTCCACCAACGGCACCTTCGTCAATGGCGCGCAGTACCGCCTCGACGCCACGTATTTGCTCCGCGACGGCGATCGCCTGAGCATTGGGCCTTATATCATCGCGGTCTCGGTCGAAGGACAACGGGCGGTCTTTCGGGACGACGGCGCGACTTCGCAGAATGGAGCGCTCGACGACGTCTGGGGAGCGGTCGGAGAGGCCGCGGCCCCCGAAGATCGGGGCGCCTATCAGGTTCACAAGCCGCAGGATCTCCCACCGGATTTTCTCGATTTTGCTGCATTCGTCGAGCTTGGCGCGACTTCGGCAGCGACAGTCTCGCCCGGCGCCGATGACTGGCTCGCGGCGCCGGCGCCTGCTCGGACGCCGACGCCCCCGGCCCCGATCTCGCTGCCGTCGCCGCGCCGCCCGGAGGCTTCGCGCCCTTTGCGCGACGAGGCGTCGCCAAACGCTATCGCGCCTCCGGCTCCGCCGCCGCAAACAACGTCCGCGACAATCGCCCCAAGCGCGGAACTTTTGAACCGCATCGCGCGTGCGGCCGGTATTCCTGAACGGGCCATCGCCAATCGAGATCCGAACGCAGTCGCCGACGAAATCGGCGTCGCGATTCGTCTGACCGCGCTAAACCTCGCGCAAATGTTGTCTTCGCGCGCCGAGTCGAAGACGCTCATGCGTTCGTCAAGTCGCACGATGGTCCGATCCCTCGAAAACAACCCCCTCAAATTCAGCGGTTCGCCTGAGGAGGCGCTGGCGATCATGTTTGGGGCGCCGACGCGCCAATATCTTGACGCGCGCGCGACGATCGAAAGCAGTTTTTCGGACCTCAAAACCCATCAAATCCTGACTTACGGCGCGATGCAGGGCGCGCTGGACGCTTTGTTCGAGGATTTTGCGCCTGAAAGGATCGACCGATCCGTGGAGCCGGACCGGGGCCTTGGCGGTATCGTCGTATCCCGCAAGGCGAAATTGTGGGACACTTACGTCGAACGCTGGCGCGCCAAAACGAAACGCGCGGACGGACGCCTTTTCGAGGCGTTCATGGCGTTGTTCGCAGAAGCGTACGATCGCTTGCAAAAGCGGGGCGCGTGAGGGCGAGAGTTTTTGGGTCGCCGCGGCTCTTTAATCTCGTCGAACTGAGCAGCAAAGCGTGCCGCGGGAGCGTAATTGCGGGAAGAGGCGCGGATGTCTTGGAATGCCAAAGTTCACTGGACGGAGGGCCTTTTCCTACGCCCGCACCATCTGCAACAAGGGGACCGCTATCTCGAAAACGCGATCGAAAGCCGAACGCGGCATGTAACCCCGTACCCATGGGGCTTCGCGTGGCTGGAAATCGACCGCGATCTCGCGCAGCAAAGCAAGTTTGGATTGCGCAGGGCGTCGGGCGTCATGCCGGACGGCGCACTGTTCGATTTTCCCGCAGAATGCCCGGCGCCGGCGCCAATCTCTGCGCCGGAGTCGGCCGCAGGCCAACTCGCCTGGCTCATGATGCCGGCTCGGGCGGACAACTCTCGAGAGGTGAGCCCGGAGCAGACGGAGAACTCGGCGCGCTACGTCGTGGGCGCCGAGACCGTGATCGATTCGACCGCCAACCTGCGAATCGAGGAGGAAATTGAGGTCGCCTATCCGCGGCTGGCCTACGAAATCCGCAAGACGGCGAAACCCGGATATGTCGGCCTGCCGATCGCGCGCATCGTCGAGGTGCACGACCGAACCCTGGTGTTCGACGAAAAATTCGCCCCCCCAGTTCTTGTCTGCGCCGCGCATCCAACCGTTGAGGGCTGGCTCGACCGCGTCATCGGCTGGATTGGAAACAAGCTCGACGAACTCGCTCGGTACGCAAGCGACGCGACCGCGGGCGGCGGCCTTCAAAGCGGCGACTACCTCATGCTTCAGTGCCTCAATCGCGAAATTCCGGCCCTCAAACACTTTCGTTCGTCCCGCTACGTCCATCCCGAGCGCCTGTATGAGGCGCTGTTGCGCATTGCCGGCGAGCTTGCGACCTTTGCGACCCACGAGCGGAGGGCGCGCGAATACGGCGTCTACAACCACGACGATCTCGAGAGCGTATTTGCGCCGGTGCTGCGCGACATTCAGGACTTCCTCAGCGCGCGGCTCGATCGCCGCGCCATCCGTCTCGAGCTGATCGAGCGCGCGCCGAACGCATACGTCTCGACGATCAAGGACCGTACGCTGTTCCGCAACGCAACGCTCGTACTCGAAGTGTCGGCTCGCCGTCCGTTGACCGAAATCCAGACGAATCTCCCGGCATTCCTCAAAGTTGGACCCAACACGAAGATGAACGAGATCGTACGCGCGCATCTCCCGGGCGTGCCGGTCGTGCATCTGCCGACGCCGCCGCCGCAGATTCGCGCGATCACCGATCACGTCTATTTCTACCTCGACCGCAATTCACCTCTGTGGCCGGAGTTCAGCCAAGCCAGCGCGATAGGCATGCATTTCGCGGGCGACTGGCCGGAGCTCGAGATGGAGCTTTGGGCGGTTAAGGAAGACCGGCGATGACAAACAACGACGATCCTTTCGGCCGCCGCGACCGGACCATTATTCGGCCCAATCCGGGCGGTCGCCGCCCGCCGCTGCCGCCGGGCGCGCCCGGGGCTATTGCTCCGCCAACCGGCGGTGGCGCCCCGCCGGCCTCGACGCCGACGCCGCCGGTCGCGTACCCCCCGCCCAACCCGACGCCCAGTTCACCGCAAGCGGCGCCTCCGAACACGGGACAAGGCAATTGGGACGGCTGGATGAACGCGCCGGCGCAAAACCTCTATGTCGCCGCCAATACTCCGACTCCCATGACGCCGGCGCCGATCTCTCCGCACGTGTCGGTCGACCTCGTGACGGTCGCTTCGAGCCCGCTCATGCGCGCGTCCGCTTCGCTGCTGCTGCTGCTCGGCCGCTTGAGGGCGTCGTTGGCGCGCGCTGGCGCGGGTCAGCTCATGGACCAGGTTGCTCAGGCGATTCAGCAATTCGAGATTGATGCGCGGGCGGCCGGCTCTCCGAGCGATCAAATCGAAGCAGCCAAATATGCGCTCGCCGCCTGCGACGACGACATCGTGCAAAATCTGCCGAGCGAGGACAGTCGGATATGGACCCAGTACAGCATGCTGGTCCGGTTCTTCAACGAGCGGATGGGCGGCCTGAGATTCTTCAAGGAACTCGACCGCGCCAAGCAGAACCCCGCAGTCAATCTTGGTCTGCTCGAAGTCATGCACGTGTGCCTCAGTCTTGGCTTTGAGGGCGTCTATCGAGCGTCGGGCGGGCCGGGCGCGCTGCAAACCATCCGGCGCGATCTTTACGAGACGATCCGGCGGGCCCAGCCCAAGACAATCGAAGACCTGTCTCCGCACTGGCGAGGCCAGAACATCGCGCTGACCGGCAGCCGATTTCATGTCCCCGTCTGGGCGGTCGCGGCATGCGCCGGGGTGATTCTGTTCGGCGCCTACGTCTTTCTCCGCAACGCGCTCAGCGGAAAGGCCGAAGCGCTCGCGATTGAGATGGCGCAGGTCCACCCCGACACCGAAATCGCGATTGCGCGTGAAACCGCGGTCAAGCCGCCGCCACCTCCGCCGTCCGGGACCTCCACGCAACTCCAACGCATTCGCGCGGCGCTCGCTAAGGAAATTCTCGCTGGAAAGGTTGACGCTGATCAGTCGGCGACCACGATCTTCATCCGCATCGGCAGCGTCGTGCTGTTTCCGTCGGGCGGCGCCAAGGTCAACGACTCGTTCGCGCCGATCGCCACAAAAATCGCCGCCGCGCTCGACAAGGAGCCCGGCGCGGTTCACGTGGACGGATACACGGACTCGGACCCGATCCGCACGATCGCCTTTCCGTCGAATTTCGAGCTCTCCGAGGCGCGCGCCAAGTCGGTCGCGGCCATGCTTAAGTCCGGCCTCTCGCATCCGGAGCGGCTCGCAGTATCGGGCAAAGGCGCCGACGGTCCGGTCGCTCCGAACGACACGGAACAGAACAAATCAAAAAACCGTAGGGTGGAAGTGTCAATTCCGCGCGCCGACTGACAAGGCCCGTGGCGAAAGTTTCGCGGCGGGATAGGGAGCAGCAATATCGATGACGATTATCGGCTGGCTTTGGATCGCGCTCAGCGTTCTCGGCGCGCTGGTTCTCGCAGCCGTGGTCTGGCTCGCCGGGCCGCTCGTCTACATCGGCGACGCGCAGCCGTTCGAGGGCGTCGTTACGCGCCTCGTCATCGTCACCCTGATTTTGCTGATCGTCGCCGGTTCGATCGTCTGGCGCATCATCGCCCGCCGCCGCGCCGCGGCCGCGATCGCGCAGGCGATGACCGAGCCGGCTCATGAGGAAAGCGACGCTTCCATCCTGAAGGAAAAGATGGAGGACGCGCTCGCAACTCTCAAGCGCACGGGCAGGTCGAGCGCAAGCGCGCTCTACGACCTTCCCTGGTACCTCATTATCGGGCCGCCCGGCGCCGGCAAGACGACGGCGCTCGTCAACTCGGGCCTCAAGTTTCCGCTCGCTGGCGACACCGCAGCGAAAGCCGTCCAGGGCGTTGGGGGGACCAGATACTGCGACTGGTGGTTTACTGACGCCGCTGTGCTGATCGACACCGCAGGGCGCTATACGACCCAGGATTCGGACGCCAAGGTCGATCGCAGAAGCTGGCTCGCCTTCCTGGAGATGCTGGGCAAGAACCGGCCGCGCCAACCGATCAATGGAGTCTTTCTGGCTATCAGCATCGCCGACGTCCTCAACCTTCCCACAGCGGAAGTGGCGGCCCACGCCGACGCGATCCGCAAGCGTCTGAACGAACTGCATGAGGAGCTCAAGGTCGATTTCCCGGTCTATGCCGTGTTCACCAAGATGGATCTCGTCGTCGGATTCACGCAATATTTCGCCGATCTCGACGAAGCCAAACGCCGGGTCGTCTGGGGCGCGACGTTTCAGACCGCCGACAAGAAGGCGAACAACGTCGGCAAGGTCCCAGAGGAGATGGATCTCCTCATTCAACGCATTTCCGAACGGATGGCGGAGCGACTGCAGGATGAGCCGGATTTGCGCTCGCGCGCGATCCTGTTTGGCTTTCCCGCCCAGCTCGGCGCGATCCGCAAGCCGATCGCGGACTTCCTCAATCGCATCTTCGAGCCGACGCGCTACCAGACGACGGCGACGCTGCGCGGCTTCTATTTGACCTCGGGCACTCAGGAGGGGACGCCGTTCGATTCGCTCATCGGGGCGTTGCAAAAGAGCTACGGAGTCGAGAGCCTCGGCGCCACCGGGTTTTCAGGCGTCGGCAAGAGCTATTTTCTGCACGATCTGTTGGCCAAGTTGGTCTTCGGCGAGGCGGGATGGGTGTCAACCAACATCGCCGCGGTTCGTCGCTCGCTTGCGCTACGCGCTGCGACATTCAGCGCCATTGCGCTCGCAACCCTTGGAATACTCGGTCTCTGGTGGATGAGCTATGTGCGCAACGATGCGCTCATCGCGGCGACGCAACGCGGCGTCGCCGATTATTCCGCCGCGGCTGGCGCGCTCATCAAACAGCAGTCGGTCACCGACCCGAGCCTCGAGCCGATCTACGAACTGATTGGGGTTTTGCCTTACCTGCCAGTTGGCTATGCGAGGCGTAACGATCCGACGCCGATCGAGCAGACCTTCGGCCTTAGCCAGCGGTCGCGGCTGCAAGATTCGTCGGACCAACTCTATCAGCAGGCGCTCGAAAGGCTGATGCGGCCCCGGCTCATCCTATCGCTCGAGCGGCAGATACAGAAGAACATCGACGATCCGACTTTCACCTACGAGGCGCTTAAGGTCTACTTGATGCTCGGCCGCAATGCGCCGAGCGTCGACAAGGATCTGATCGTGTCCTGGTTCGCGCGCGATTGGGAGGAGCGGGCGTTTCCGGGCGCGTCGAATGCCGGCGCGCGCGCGTTGCTTCGCGCGCATCTCGAGGCGATGCTCGACATGGACAAAGGAGGGCCGACAAAGGTCTCGCTTAACGGCCCCCTGGTCGAGCAGGCGCAGGCGACGCTCGCGCGCATGCGGGTCGCCGAGCGCGCCTACACGCTATTGAAATCGGAAGCGCACAATGACGGCGTAGAAGACTGGGTCGCCTCCCAGCATGGCGGCCCCGACGTGGCCTTGGTTTTCGAAGCCGCCAACGGCACAAGCCTCGATAACGTGCGCGTGCCGGGGTTCTTCACGTACGACGGGTTTGCCATCTCCGTAATCGGCCACATGCAGACAATCGCCGATAAGCTGCAGAAGGAGAACTGGGTGCTCGGCGCATCGGGCGACCAAGGCGTGGTCAAGCAGCAATATGTGAGCCTGTTTCCGGGCATTCTCGAGCTTTACAGCCGAGACTTCATCGCTGCATGGACGTCTGCGATCAACAATCTGCAACTGAAGCCGCTCATCAACGACAAACCGAAGTATGTCAAGCTGAGCGCCGCCTCGGCGCCGACGTCGCCGATCCGTCTGATTTTTGAATCCGTTCGCGACGAGACGGCGCTGACGCGAGAGCGTCCCAAGCCGCCGCGGGGCAATGCTGCTGAGCAGGCCAAGCAGGACGCGCTCAAGGCCGCGAACCGTTTGGGCGCAGCGATCGATTTGGCGATGAAGTCCCAGCGCAAGGCCGGCGATCCGCCAGCGGAAGTTCCCGGCGCTTCGATCGAGGCTTATTTTAAGCCTTATCAGATCATGGTCGACGGCCCACCGGGCTCGCGGCCGATCGACGCCCTGCTCGCAAACCTCAACGAACTCTATCGCCAACTCGTGCTCGCTGCCGGCAACCCCGCCCAAGCCAGGCAGGCGCTGAGCCAAGTCGACGTGCAGGTGGCGAGCCTCAGGGCGAATGCAACACGCCTGCCCCAGCCGCTCGCAGGAATGGCGGATAAAGTTGCGAAAGACGCTGCAGGCGACGCGAACGCGAGCTCGTTGGCGCAGATCGCCGACGCGATGGCTCAGGACGTCACCGGGTCCTGTCAGCAGATTATCGCAAACCGCTACCCGTTCTACAAAAGCGATCGCGATGTGCCGATGGCCGACTTCGCCAAGCTCTTCGCGCCGGGCGGCACGATCGATCGTTTCTTCTCAGCCAATCTCGAGCCGCTCGTGAATCGCAGCGGAAAAACGTGGATCTGGAAACCCAATCCGAACCTGTCGCGGAAGCTCTCGGACACGACGCTGCGCGAGTTCCAGCAAGCGGCCGAAATTCGCGATGCGTTCTTTCCCACCGGCGGCAACGCGCCCAACATCACGATGGAGGTGACGCCGCTGACGTTGAGCAGCGACGCGCAAACTGCGACGCTGTCGATCAATGGCGCAAACGTCGTCAATCAACAGGGCGCCAACAACGCAGCGGCCAACGTGCAATGGCCTGGCGCAGGAGCGGGCGATGCTTCGATTGCCATGGCGCCGGACATGCCCGACCGCAAATCGAGCCTGGAACGAACCGGCGCCTGGGCGCTGTTCAGACTTATCGACGCCGGCTCGTCGATCCAGAGCGGCAATGCGTTCAAGGTCAGTTTCGTCGTCTTCGGGCGCGAAGTCTCCTACCAGTTTACTTCGTCCTCGCTCACCAATCCCTTGAGCATGCCGTCGCTTCGGCAGTTCAAGTGCCCCAACGGGTTGTAGACCCATGACTGCCGGGCTTTTCGGGAAGCTGCCCGCGAAGCGGGATTTCGTCGCCACCAATGCGCCGCGCCGATTTTTGGAGGCTTGGGAGCCCTGGCTACAGGCGAGTGTCGCAATGTCGAAGCAAATGCTGGGCGCGGCGTGGAGCGAAGCCTACAATCGTGCGCCGATCTGGCGTTTCTGGCTTGGCGCCGATTTCTGCGGCGAAGCGACGATCGGCGTGTTCATGCCATCGATCGACGGCGTCGGCCGGTCCTTCCCGCTCGCCGTTTTCGCCGGCGAAGGCGAAGAGTCTCTTGCGCCGCCGGAGCTCGAACCGAACGATCAGTGGTTCGAAGCCGTAGAGGCAATTCTCCTCGACGCGCTCGAACCCCACGCGACATTGGAGGCCATCGCGGACAAGATCGCCGCCATGGCCGCGCCCGCCTTGCAGCCTCGATTGAGCGAGATTGCCGGCTTGCGAGAATTGCCAGATGGCGGCGTCTTGATGCGCGACTTCGGTCGGCCGATTTCGTCCGCGTTTCTGGTTGCTCGACGTTTCGGTCATCGCCGTGCTTTCGCTTCGCAGTCGTTTTGGTGGACGATCGGTGGCGAAGGCTTTCCGCCGCTCGCCTTGTCTTACGTTGGACTCCCGCCGGCGATGCGCTTCGCCGACATGCTGACCGGCGCCTTCGCTGACACGCAGGGGATCGCCGCCGGGGAGGCGACATGACGAGCGCTTTCGTGTTTCGAACGGCCTGGGTCACCGACGTCGGACGGGTGAGAGAGCTCAACGAAGACAGTGTGCTCGCGAGACCGGAGATTGGTCTTTGGGCAGTCGCCGACGGCATGGGCGGCTATGGGGGCGGCGACGTCGCGAGTCAGGCCGTGGTCGCGGCCTTAAAAACGCTCGCGCCGAACCCGTCCGCCGCACATTTGCTTGCCGAGTTCGAGCAGGAGATATTGCGGGCAAATTCGGAATTGCGCGCGCTTGCTCGCGCGCGCGGAGCGGCCGTCATGGGCACGACTTTGGTCGCGCTCCTGGTGCATGGGCCCTATTTCGCCTGCGTCTGGTGCGGCGACAGTCGCGTCTATCTGCGCCGCGGCGGCGTGCTAACGCAGGTTTCGCGCGATCATTCCGAGGTCCAGGAGCTTATCGACCGCGGTCTGATCGACAGAGTGGAGGCGAGCAATTGGCCGCGTCGGAACGTCGTGACCCGCGCGCTCGGCGTGAGCGATCAGGCCGACCTCGAGATCGTCGACGGTCCGGCCTACGTCGGCGACAGATTCCTCTTGTGTAGCGATGGATTGGTCGTGCACGTCGCGGACGAGGAAATTGCGGCTCTGCTTGCCTCCCGCGATCCGCAGAAGGCCTGCGACGACCTTTTAAATCTGACGCTCGAGCGCGGCGCGAGCGACAATGTTTCGATCATTGTCGTCGACTGCGGGGAGGAGGAGCGTGCGCCATACTCCGACGCCGCGCCAGGTTGGCAGACCTTCTCGCAGAAGGATCGCCACTGATTCCTGTCATTTCGTCAAGTTCGCGAGCTCGGAGTCAATGAGCGCCTTTATCGCCGGAAACGCAGCGATCTCGCTCGCGGTCGCGCTCGATCCGGAGGATACGCCAGCCGCTCCTGCGGCTCCATTGAGCGGGCGCACCGCCAACGTCGCCGCCGCCGACTGAACCTCCGCCCCCATATGCGGCATGGGATCGACAGCGACGCCGTCAAGATAGAACTCGAAGTGCAGGTGCGGTCCTGTCGATAGTCCGGTGTTGCCGGAAAGGGCAATGACGTCGCCTTGTTTCACTTCGACGCCGGGCCGAATCGATTCGGAAATTACCGACAGGTGCGAATACGACGTCTCGAAACCGGGATGCTGGATTTTGACGTGGTTGCCAAAGCCTGAGGCCGGGCCGGCGAATTCCACCTTTCCATCCGCGGCGGCGCGAACTGATGAGCCGACCTCGGCGCCGAAATCGATCCCCGCATGCAAGCGCAGGATATGAAGAATTGGGTGGAACCGCATGCCGAAGAGCGATGTCACGGGCGCGCCCTTGATGGGCGCAAGAATGCCGCCGATGCTTGTGGCGCCGCTATTCCCCAAACCTAGGGGCGGCGCTCTGCCCTTCGATTCTGCGCCTTTCGCCTCGCTGCCGGCGTTTGGATCGAAGCAGCGAAAGTATCCGTCACTTCCCTCGAAGGAATAGCAATCGACCGCGATCGCGCCCCCATGCAGGCCGACGTAAACAACCTTGCCAGTCGATTTGGCTTTGTCGCGGAAGTCGTGCTCGAAAATGACGCGCACGTTCTGGTCGACCTCCAGCGGCGACCTGAGATCGACGAGGCGGCTGATAAGCTGTATCGCCTCGCGAATGACCGGCTCAGGCACGCCGTTGCGCAGCCCGGCGCTATAGACTCCGTCGGCCAGAGTGAAATGCACCGCCGCATTCGCCACCGCGCCCGTGTCCTCTAGCAGTCCCGGGGGGATGATCGGCTCGGCG
>Ga0116223_10003343_pt1 | contig 14496 bp, 9 predicted proteins | sample Sb_taG_3_FD_90092 | JGI IMG/M metagenome (GOLD analysis project Ga0116223, IMG submission 90092) | Peat soil microbial communities from Weissenstadt, Germany - Sb_50d_a_PC metaG | ecosystem: Environmental > Terrestrial > Soil > Wetlands > Peat | place: Germany: Weissenstadt | collected 2010-09-21 | reverse complement strand
TGCATTGATGGCTTTGCCCGCCGCCGCTGCGGCCATATGGGCCTGTTTCGCGAACGCCACGGCGTCCGAGGCACCCTTCTTCGACCAGAATGACTCGACTTGCTTGAATACGGATTCGAGCGTGATGGCTTCGGCGGCCGCACCGGCATCCTTTGCAGCGATGCCCTTCGTCAGACTGCCGTTACTGGCAACGACTTGCTTCATCCAACCCTGATAATCCGAATCGCTTTGTGCCAGCAAGGCAAAAAACGCGACACTGGCCGTCATCGAACACAGGACTTTGATAATTTGCATGAACCACCTCCAAGAGTCTCGGTCGATTGATGCCGTTCGCTTGTGCTTTGTTTCTCTTTTTCCTCGAACGCGGGGAAAGGCAGGCTTGGCAGCGCGCGGCAGGAGTCGTCTTAACGATTACTCCGGTCGCCCGAGACCTGGTCCCAGAAACGCGCTGGCGGAGAGGAGTAGGATGCAAGAAGGCTCGGCGCTTGAACCAACGGGGAGGGCGTCAGAGAGTCTCAGTGAATGTGCGTCGCCCGTATCTGATCTGCCATCCGCTGGCGGTCAGTCCTGTATTCCTTTGCATCTGCACACCATCCGCCTTCCCATCGCGGAGCAAATTGGAGCAGGTTTGGCCCGTAGCGGAGTTTGGCTCGCCCGTTGTTGGACTATCGGCCAGTTCAACGACGGTCCGCCCGCAGCGCACCGTTGGAACCGGGCACGCCCGGGTGGCTTCGGAAATGGTTCGAGGCCGATCGCCAGCGTGATGAGTTCTTCGGAAACCGTTCCTCGGGTTCCCGTCCTCCTGCGGCAAGACGGTGACGCCATGGCGTTATCGATCAGTTTGATCCGGCCCACATTACTGGTTCCTGGAGTTCCTAGAATCTGCTGGAAGAGTTTCCTTCGATGTCATGCCTATCTTCTCTATGGAACATCGACTCGGAACATCGTGGGTGACCTGCTGGCTGGCGACGCCGCCGGGCTGGCCTATCCTCAAAGAGGGGAACGGATTCGGCCGGCAGTCGAATCCGGATTACTTGCGGCTAGAAGCATCCTTGCGGCCAACGGTTCGTACGAGAGGCAACGCTCCAAGGTTATGCAGCCCTGCTCACCAACCCGATCATGGGCCATGCATGCCAGCGCTATCTTCCTTCGCAATGCATCAGCTTTATGGGCCGAGTCTTCTGGACACGCGCTGGCTCGTGCGCGAAGTGGTCCTAAAGGAATGGTTCCTCAATGTTTAAGGTTCGGCAAACTCTGAAGCTGGTGCTCGCTCCGCTCTTCGATCACCCATCTGCTACGTCACTTCTACGGGATGGCGACAGACGAGGCTCAGCGGCCAGCGGTACCAGGGATGCATCGTATGGGTCCTTAAAACCCGTTTCCAGCAGATAACTGGAATCGTGCGGGTGGCTCCGTGGAGACAAACACTCCGTCAAAGGATATTCGGCGATGACCGTTTCTCTATCCCGGCAGAGCGGACAGGTCGCGACTGTAACGTTTCGTTCCCTCAGCCAGTAACCCCTGGCTTTTGAGTCGCGAAGGGTCGCCATCGTCTGCTCAACATTTTCATGCTCAATCCACTCACTTAGCACCTCTGTTCCGTCCTCATGAATCACTTTGATCTGGTATTCATTACCGTGGTTGTGCTCCATGGGTGTCTCCTTTTCTGCGATCGCGTTCTGCGGTCGCGACTACGAAAGAATACCCGCTCGACAAGGGTTCGCCGCGCGGGGCCTTTAGGTGACCATTTCCTTTCGTGCACGAGCTATGCCAAAGTTTCCTAGATGAGGTATGCCAAACCATCCTAGCTGTCAAACGCGAGTTGCCAGGCGAAATAGGAGAGTGCGTGCTTCCACCCAGCGGCCAGCGGTCGCAGTGCTGTCTCGCCCACCGATTCGCGAAAGCGCAACGGCCGAAGTCTCGCTCTTGGAGGTTGGCGCCTTCAATCTGCCGTGTCAGCAACCCGCGACTGAAATCATGCCGGAGAGCACGAAGTAACCGTGGTGTTAGGCGAACCGTTCCCACCGTCCAACCATTGCGGTCACCACCCACGATTTCTAGGGGCTCGTCAAGCGCAGCACGCCAGCAGTAACGATAATTTCAATTACTTGCGATTGGCTCGTTCGTTACCCGATGACACCGAGGGAAAAGAATTTACCCAGCCGATGGGAAATCTGCCGGCTAAGCGTGGCCGGAACGGCCGCCAATCGCGACTCTGAATCGCGCAGCCGCTGTCTGCTGGGTCATGCGTGCAAAAGCAAAGGGCCGGGTTTCAATCAGGGGACTGGCATTACCAGACATCTGGATCAAGAGGGGGCGCCGTGGAGATGCCGCCGGTCACTAATCGGTGAGGCCTTAGTGGCGCGGCGAGGGAGGCTCTTGAGATATCGAGCGTCAACCGGACTCGCCGCAAAAGATGGGCCTTTTGCGAAGCCACGGCGTATTTAGGGTGAGTTAGCCATGGCGCGACCGTATATGGTCACGCGCTTTCTTGCGCACCGCAGGTGTGCGAGCTAAGGGCAGCACACTGTCTCCTGCACGTTAGGTTCGGGAATTGCGCGCTGAGAGCCATTATTGGGCAGCATCTGCGAAGGACACTGACATATTTGCAGACCAGGACGCTGCATGAGTATCCCACGGGCGTCTTTGAAAAAGGAACTTAACGTTTGGCACTTGGGTTGCGAACGACAAAGCGCGAAGGCCCTCTTCGTTGCGCTTGCCGTCGTGCATCAGAAACCGTCCGGCGAAGCAAACAAAGGGGAAGGCGCCAAAGGGGGGGAGCTATGCTCGGATGGACGATATTGTTCGCGTTGATGTCGCTCGTCGGGGTGGTGGCTACACTGGCCGAACGCCCAGCCCCGTTCTGTGTCAAAACAGCGAGTTTCATTTTCGCGATGCTTTTCCTCCTGAGTCTGCTGACACGTGCGGTTCGCGGCCGGGCCCATTGATGAGCTTGCGAGACTCCACGTGAAAGGCGATCCAGCCCGTGTCATTCTCGGCTTCTACTCTTCCGAGCACGTAGACGCCGAAAAGGCATCACAGATGACCGGCGCATTGGCCAGTGGAAGAGTGCACCTGTTCCCCGGGAATGGCAGGAGGAACGGCACGAAACCGCACCCCGGGGCCGAGGCGCACTACTCTGCTTTGCGTCTGGAGGGCGAATCGCTTGTTGTAGCCGAGGCTCCGCCCGGCAAGGTCCAAGCGATTGTCAAACAACTCCAGAGCGTTGGACTGCCCGCGGTCTTCGTATTGCGCGAGGATTTAGCAAACGTTACCTGCACGCCGGAGCCGGCGCCGGTGGGTTGGCGACCCCAAGACGTTGCCCGCAGGTGCGCGGAGCAGCTCGCGAAGCCCGGCCCGTCGGAGTCTTCGGAGTCTAATGGACCCCAGCCCGATCGGCCCCAGCTTGACCGGTCCAAGCGCTCGATCCTCGCGCGATTGCGGGAAAGCGAGCTTGCTCTGGAGGCCGCCAGGCGCGATCTGCTCGAAGCCGCCCGGCTCGGGCATACCATGACAGCGGCCGCGGAATGGGTGTTGGACAACGCTTATCTGATTCGGACGCAGATCGCTGAGACTCGGCGCCATCTTCCGCGCGATTATCCCAAGCTGCTTCCGGGCCTTCATGCGCGTTACACCTGCCCGGAAGTGTACGATCTCGCCGAGCATCTTGTCGCCGGAGCGGACCATGCGCTGAATGAGACCAACATCACGGAGTGCCTTCGTCAGTATCAGACGGTGGCGCCGCTGACCATCGCGGAGCTGTGGTTCTTCCCATTGCTACTACGCATGGCTTTGTTCGAATCTCTGGCGCGCTTGGCGTCTCGCGTCAGCCGGGCGCAACAGCTACGGGAAGTCGCCTATCTATGGGCGAATCGCCTGGCAGTCAGCGTGCGCCGCGGAACGGAAGATTTCGAGAAGATGCTGGCACGGCTGGAGACCGAGCCGTTTGCGCTGCAACCGTGCTTCGTCACATCCCTCGCGGAACGGCTTCAGGACCAGGAGAACGCTCTGGGGCCCGTGAGCCACTGGATCGAAGATCGCGGCAAGGTGCCGCTCACCGACCTGCTGCGAAGTGAACACTCCGAGGAAGCGTCGCAGCGCATTTCCACGGCCAACGCGTTCGGCAGCCTGCGCGTCATTGCGAGAATCGACTTCACGAAGATATTCGAGGCGGTCAGTCTGGTCGACGCCGAACTGCGCAACGATCCCTCGGGCGTGTATGCGCAGAGCGACTTTGCGACGCGCGACCAATGCCGCCGGGCGGTGGAGAGAGTCGCACTCGAGAGCGGAGTCTCCGAGCTCGATGTGGCTCGGCGGGCAACCGCGCTCGCGGCCCGCTCCGGTCCCCCGCAGTCCACACACGCACCCTACTATCTATTGGCTGACGGAATCGCGGAGCTGGAAGCTTCGGTGGGAGCTCGAGTTCCCTTTCGAATCCGTTTGATTCGAACGCTACGGCGGCGAGCGACGCCGGGGTATCTGATTGCCGTCGCGGGTCTCACGGTTTCCTTTCTGGCGGTGGCGCTCGCGCTTGCCTGGGAGGGAGGCGTACACCAGCGGACTCTGTTGGCGGTGCTCGGCGCGATGGCCCTGTTCCCGCTGGGCGAGCTATCGATCCAGATCGTGAACGCGCTGGTGATTTCCTTGCTTCCTCCCGATTTGCTCCCCAAGATGGATTTCCGGGAGGGGATTCCACAGGAGCACGCCACGTTGGTGGTGGTGCCGATGATGCTGACGAATCTGGAAGTGGTGCGCCGGGAAGTTGAAAGGCTGGAAGTGCGGTATCTTGCAAACCACGAAGAGAATCTCTTCTTCAGCCTGTTTTCCGACTTCACGGATTCCCCGGAGCCGGCAGCTTCCACCGATGCCACCTTGCTCGAAACGGCGCGCGACGGGATCAATCAACTTAACACGCGCTATTCGGGCGGGAGATTCCTCCTCTTCCATCGGCAGCGGGTCTGGTCGGAGAGCGAGCGGCGCTGGATCGGGCGGGAGAGAAAGCGCGGCAAGCTAGAAGATCTCAACACGCTGCTTGCGGGACAAGGACTGGAAGAGATCCGCGTTGCCGGCAGCTTGCCGCTCCCGATCCGCTACGTGATCACTCTGGATGCCGACACCCAGTTGCCTGTCACCTCGGCGCGGCGCTTGGTCGAGACCATCGCGCATCCTTTGAACCGCGTGGAAATCGATCCAGTAACGCGGGCGAGGAGGCGGGGCTTTACGATCGTTCAACCGCGCGTCAGCATCGCGCTGCCCGGGGCCACAGCGACCCGATTCACGCGCGTATTTGCCGACACGAGTGGAACCGATCCCTACTGCCAGTCCGTTTCCGACGCGCAGCAGGATCTGTTCGGAGAAGCGATCTTCCACGGCAAGGCGATTTACGATGTTCAGGCGTTCCGGGCAACGGTCGGCGATCGCTTTCCGGCGGAAACACTGCTCAGTCACGACCTGATTGAAGGAGCGCACGTGGGCGTAGGGCTGGCCAGCGATATTGAGCTGTTCGAGAACCTTCCGCTCAACTACGTGAGTTACTGCCAGCGACAGCATCGCTGGATTCGCGGCGATTGGCAGATCGCGCCGTGGATCTTTCCGCGTGTGCCGGCTCAAGGTGGCCGAACCGAGCGCAATCCGCTCACGCTGGTGAACCGGTGGCGGATTCTTGACAATCTGCGGCGCAGCTTGGTCCCCGTGGCCTCCTTGTTGTTGCTGCTGTTCGGCTGGCTGACATCGGCGGCACCGGGCGCATGGAGTCTGGTGGTGGGACTGGCGATCGTCATCCCTGGGTTCGCGCCGCTACTGGACAGGCTCGCGCGGCACATCCAGGGCTCCGTCCGTGGATGGCATGGCGCCGCCGATGAACTGATCCGCGCCGTGGTGATGATCGCCCTCCTGCCGCATCAGGCTTGGCTCTCGGTGGACGCCATCGTGCGCGTGGTCTATCGCCGCTTCATCAGCCGGCGCCACTTGCTCCAATGGCAAACGGCCGAGAGCGAAGGCGCTCAATCGGACCGCCACACGCGCTTCATTCTGCGCCAGATGCTCGTCATCGCCGGTCTCTCGGTGCTGCTGACGATCGTCCTGCATGCGAAACACACGTTCGCACCGACTTCGGTATTTCTCGCGTTGTGGGTCCTATCCCCGGCCCTGATGCGGTGGCTCGGCCGACCGGTTCCATTGCTCAATCGGGACCGGATCAAAATCGAGGACAAGCATTTCCTCCGCCGCCTGGCGCGCCGGACCTGGCGCTATTTCGACGATCTGGTCAACGCCGAGACGAACTGGCTGCCTCCAGATAATTCTCAACTGGCACTGCGCGTCGAGGTGGCGCAGCGAACCTCGCCGACCAACATCGGACTGTGGCTGACCTCGGCGCTCGCGGGCACGGACTTCGGTTATCTGACAGTCATCGATTTCGTGAACCGCTGCACGCAGACCATGGCTACGCTCGATCGCCTGGAACGCTATGAAGGGCATCTTCTCAACTGGTACAACACGAAGACGCTTGAGCCGCTGACCCCGCGCTACGTCTCCACGGTTGACAGCGGAAACCTTCTGGCTAGCCTGTGGGTTTTCGAGCGCGGCTGCCGGGATTTGCTCCGCACGCCGCTGCTCAGCCAGTCCTCCTTGCGCGGAATGACCGACACACTGGGGGTTCTGCGCGAAGAAACCGGGCAGGATACATCGATGGCGATGCCGGTGCAGGTGCTTCGGCGCCTGTTACGCGGCAGGGTGGAGGGACATGAGTTGATTGTCCGGCTGCGGATGGCGATCAATCCCACGCAACAACTGCAGGACACCCGCCGCTGGCAGGAATCTGGGGATGAGCGCGCATATTGGACCTCGCGCCTAGAGCGGGAACTGAATGCTTGGACCGAAATCATCGATCAGTATTTGCGGTGGATGGAAACCTTGACACAACCGCCGGATTCCTTCCTGCTCCCGCTCGGCGAAGACGTTGTGCGGTTGCGCGCCCTTGCGGTCAGCAACATTCCTTCGCTCCAGACATTGGCCAACAGTGGCGCCAACAGCCTGGCCGGCACCCCGTGGTCGGGCGTGGACGCGATTCTTAGGTGGCGAGGAAGGCTTGGTTTGCGGCCGGAGCTCGCTGCATGGATCGAGCAATTGAACACGGAGTACACGCAGGCGCGCGATCGCGCGGCGAGTGCCGTTAGCCGCCTGCAGGGTCTGGCCGCTTCCGCCGGCCGCCTTGGCGCCGGCATCAATATGCGCTTCCTGTACGATTCCAACCGCCATTTGTTCGGAATTGGATATGTAGTGGGTGATCCGGTCGATTTTTCGACCCAGTACGATCTGCTCAGTAGCGAATGCCGCCTGGCAAGCCTGGTTTCGATCGCCAAAGGGGATGTTCCGGTGGAGCATTGGTATGCGCTGGGCCGGCCGCGTGTCTCGTTGCCTGGCGGAGCTGTACTGCTTTCCTGGAGCGGCGCGATGTTCGAGTATCTGATGCCGCTCTTATTCACGCGCACTTTCGCAAATTCCCTGCTCGATCACGCCTGCCGTGAGGCGGTTCGGCAGCAGATCGTTTATGGACACGATAAGGGCGTTCCGTGGGGCATTTCCGAATGCGCTTACGGCGCGCTCGATGCGAATCAGACTTATCAGTACCGCGCCTTCGGAGTTCCCAGCCTGGCGCTCAGACCCGGCCTCGAAGACGACCTTGTCGTGGCGCCGTATGCGACTATGCTCGCGTTGCTGATCGACCCGGTTGCCGCCATCGATAACCTGAAGCGCCTGCACGATTTGGGTTTCGATGGCCCCATGGGCCTGTACGAATCGATCGACTTCAACCTTGAGAACACCAAGGATGGCGGGCGAGGAGTGGTAATTTGCGCCTACATGGCTCATCACCAGGGAATGAGCCTCGCGGCGCTTGACGACATCTTGCATCAGGACGTCATGGTGGAGCGGTTCCATGGCGATGTGCGCGTACGCGCGACGGAATCGCTGCTGTTCGAGCGCATCCCGATCGCGCGCCCGCCGGCCGAAGCGGTGGAAACGAGAAACGCGCCCATACGTTCGGCGCCGGATGAAGAGCCGGCCGACCGCCTCTGGAGGGAGGATACCGCGACGCCTCGCGTGCATCTCCAGGGAAACGGACGCTATGCGCTGATGGTGACCAACTCCGGCGGCAGCCATAGCCGCTGGAACGAATTCGACCTGACTCGATGGCGCACTGACACCACACTCGATGGCTGGGGCAGCTTTGTCTATATCCGGGACCTGCGCTCGGATTTCGTCTGGTCCGCGGCTCTTCAACCGCTGGGAGGCGCTCCCAACACGACCATGGTTCGCTTCTCCGCGGATCGTGCCGAGTTCACCCGGCGTTTCTTTGGAATTGAAACGATCATGGACGTGACCGTGGCCGCCGATGACGATGTCGAGCTACGGCGCCTGACCATCACGAATCGTTCGCTGCGGATTCGGCAACTTGAGTTCACCAGCTACCTGGAACTCGCGCTTGCGCCGCATCGCACGGATTCCTCTCATCCGGCGTTTGCCAAGATGTTCGTTGAAACCGAATGCCTGGAAGACGGAGTGCTCCTGGCGTGGCGGCGCGCTCGCGCTCCGGAAGATCCTCCGGTTTGGGCAGCGCATGTCCTAACGGGAGCGACGGGCACAGTCGAATACGAAACCGACCGTTGCCGGTTTCTGGGACGCACCAACAACGTCTCGGCTCCCGCGGCGCTACGGCGCAAACTCTCGGGTTCCGCAGGCGCCGTGCTCGATCCGATCTTCAGTTTGCGGTGCCGTGCGACACTGGATCCTCGCCAGCGGATTGAGCTCACGTTCGTAACGCTGGCGGCTGCTTCACGAGAGGCGCTCTTGACGCTGATCGCGAAGTATCAGCGTCCGGAATCGGTGGCACCGGCGTTCGAGCTGGCCTGGGCGCGCGCTCAACTCCAGTTCCGCTATCTGGGCATCGGGCCGGCCGCCGCGCACCGTTTCCAGGAACTTGCCAGTCACTTGCTTTATCCCAACGCCCGCATGCGTCCGCAAGGGGACAAGTTGACGCGCAACCGGCTGGGGCAATCGGGTTTGTGGGAGTACGGGATCTCTGGCGATCTTCCGATGCTCGCCGTCACAGTGAGCGATGCTCGCCACCTTCCCCTGGTTCGCGAACTACTGATGGCTCAGACCTACTGGCGATGGCGCGGCTTCCGGGCGGACCTGATCATTCTGGATCAGGAAGGCGCCAGTTACGATCTCCCTCTGCGGCATCAACTGTTGCGCCAGATCGAAGCGCATTCATCCGAGACTGGAATAGACCGGCCGGGCGGCGTGTTCCTGCGGGACTGGCCGAGTATTCCCGAGGAGCGCCGCGATCTGCTTTTGGGCGCACCCAGCGTGGTTCTGAGCGGCCATCGTGGTTCGCTGCAGCAACAACTGGTCAGCGACGGGGAGAATCCTCTGCCGCCGGAATTCGTCCCATCGGGCGGCGGACAGGAGATCCCTTCTCAGCCGCTGCCATTCCTCGAATTGCCCTATTTCAACGGGCTAGGCGGATTTACTCAGGACGGCCGGGAGTATGCAATTTATCTGAAACCCGGCAGCACCACCCCTGCGCCTTGGGCGAACGTCATGGCAAGCCGCGACTTCGGCACGATTGTGACGGAGAGCGGACTCGGATGCACATGGCGCGGCAATAGCCAGATGAACAGGCTGACTCCGTGGCATAACGATCCGGTGTGCGATACACAATCTGAAGCGATCTACCTGCGCGATGAACAGACCGGTGCTGTCTGGACGCCAACACCCCTTCCGATCCGCGAAAACGATGCGTACCGGGCCCGCCACGGACAAGGCTATACCGTGTTCGAGCACAACAGCCACGCCATCGGCCAGGAACTAACGGTGTTCGTACCTGTGGCGGAAGATGGGTCGGGCGATCCGGTGAAGGTTTACCGGTTGCGGCTTCGCAACGATTCCGGACGCCAGCGCCGGCTCACCGTCGCGTATTTCGCGGAATGGGTACTCGGCTCGGTCCGCGAAGATCAACAGGTACATGTCCAGACCACTTTCGACCAGCCTTCTGGCGCGATTCTGGCGAGGCAATTCTGGAACGGCAACCACGCCGGTTATCCGGCATTTGCCGCAGCGAGCCCCCGCGCTTCTTCATATTCAGGTGACCGCACCCTTTTCCTCGGACGGAATAACCTGGATCCCAAGCCGGCCGCATTGGGACGTGCGCGCCTGGACAATCGCACTGGGGCAGGCCTGGATCCCGCGGCGGCCCTCCAGCTTTCCGTCACTATCGAGCCAGGAAACCAGATGGAAGTCACCTTCCTGCTGGGACAGGCCGGGAACGTGGATGAAGTGCGCGCCATCGTGGGCCGCTATTCGAGTCCGGAGCAAGTGGAGAGGGCGTTGACTGCGACACGCCAATGGTGGGATTTCCGACTGGGTACGCTGAAAGTTCGCACACGCCTGCTGTCCGCTGATTTGGTGATCAACCGCTGGCTCATCTATCAAACACTGAGTTGCCGCTTCTGGGCACGCTCCGCCCTGTATCAATCCAGCGGCGCATTCGGTTTTCGCGATCAACTGCAGGATTCGATGGCCCTCGTATACGCCGCGCCCGAACTGGCAAGGGCTCATATCTTGGCGGCCGCGGCGCACCAGTTCCTGGAAGGAGATGTTCAGCACTGGTGGCATTCCGAGACTGGCATGGGAGTACGAACCCGATGTTCCGACGACCTGGTCTGGCTTCCCTTTGTGGTGGCTCATTATGTATTAGTGTCCGGAGACACGGCGGTTCTCGATGAAGAGATTCCGTTCGTGGAAGGCCCGCTACTTGAGCCCAACCAGCACGAGCGAATGTTCATTCCAGTTGTCTCCTCGGAGGCGGCACCGCTCTGGGAACACTGCCAACGCGCGCTCGACAAAGCAGGACAGCTGGGCCCGCATGAGCTGCCTCTGATCGGCAACGGCGATTGGAACGATGGCCTGAACCGGGTGGGCATCGAGGGGCGTGGCGAAAGCGTTTGGCTCGGCTGGTTCCTGTGTACCGTGCTGAAGTCTTTTGCGGAAGTGATCGAACACCGGCAACCGGCGATCGCCGCAGCTTGGCGGGAACGTGCGGCTGCGATGGCGAAATCGGTGGAACGATCTGGCTGGGACGGCGAGTGGTATTTGCGAGGATTCTTCGACAACGGTACGCCGCTCGGATCTCACACCTGTCAAGAGGCGCAGATAGATTCGTTGCCTCAATCGTGGGCCGTAATTTCCGGGTCGGCCGATTCTGCTCGCGCGCGGATCGCGATGGAATCGGCTGAGCGGCATCTTGTGAGCGAGCGCGATCGGCTGGTGCGCTTGTTCACGCCGCCCTTCGATCATTCTGAGCCGCATCCAGGGTATATCATGGGTTACCCGCCGGGTCTCCGCGAAAATGGCGGCCAGTATACGCATGGGTCGTTATGGCTGGCCCAGGCGTGGGCAAGCATGGGCGATGGCGCTGCGTCGGTGCGATTGCTGACCTTGATGAACCCCGTGGAATATAGCCGGAATCCGGAATCCGTGGACCGCTATCGAGGGGAGCCGTATGTGGTAGCGGCCGATGTATCCGGCCCGCCGGCAAAGGCCGGACGCGCTGGGTGGACGTGGTACACGGGCTCGGCTGCCTGGATGTATCGCGTCTGGATCGAAGAGGTGCTCGGTTTCCGATTGCGTGGTGATCGACTCGAGATCGTTCCGGCCATCCCGGCTGACTGGAGCGGGTTCGAAATCGCGTACCGGTATCGTTCCACGATCTACGAAATCGAAGTCCGGCGGGTGGACTCACCTGAGCGGCCATTGAATTCATCCATTCAGCTCATCGATGACGGTGGAACTCATAAGGTGATTGTGTGGATTTCTGCTCGATCAAGTCCCTCGGTAACCGATCCACTTTTCGAGGGTCGGCTGGATAACTCCGGACGGTCGGGAACTCGGTAGTTGCTTTTTGCAAATCGTCGGCGACGGATAGTGTACGGTTGCGCCGTGACTCAGGACTTACCCGCCAGGACGGCAGCACGGGTCACTTCTATGGACGCTCGGCTGCCTTGTCTTTGGTTATTTCCATTCCCAAACCTTCGACACCACGTTGTCGTTGGCGTCGGTGTCGTGCTCGAACACGCCTACCATGCCGGCCAGTTTCGCCAAGCTTCCTACGGCGGTCGTGAAATGAATTGCGCAGCGATAGCTTACGCCTCCGCCCGGTTTGAGCCTTCCTGTTCCCTGGCCCTTCCATACGGTCGTGCCGCCATCCGAGGTCATGTACAGGCCCTGACCCTCCCCAAAGAAAAACCCGCTGGGTTGCATCTCGGACCAATACGACGCGCGGCCTTGGTAGTCGCTTCCCAAGATCTTGCCTTTAGATTGAAACGACACTTCTACTTTGGGTCCCGCTGCATCCAACACGCGGAAACCGGTCACTTTGCCAGTCTCCTCTCCAATTTGATCGCCTAACATATCTTGAGGGCCTCCTATCGCCCGTAATAGTCTCTCATCATCGTGAAAGGTTCACAAACGGCGGTTGGAGCGGGTTGACTCGATAGTGGACGGATGGTCGCTAGCCTTGATCAGAAATGCCCCGGTTTGAGGAGCCGGGCGCAGACAAGAGTTGAGCGGGGCATTTTCGATAAGGAGACAAGAAGGAAGCCGCCCAGGCGATGGACGCGGTCTAGGGCGATTCAAAGGCGATCTGGCACCGCAACACTCGGGCCGCAGCGGCGCTGAAGTCCGCGAGGTCGGGGAGCCAGCGTAGTTTTGGCGGGGAAACCGGACGCCCGCCGTGGTTCACTACGGCCAGGCCGCCGACAGGTCGTCCTGGATGCCGCGTTCCGCACTCATCCCGAGCGCTTCGTCCGCAAACCACCCCGGCCGAGCTGCCCTCCCAGCCGTCTGTTCTCGGCTTTCGGCCCCGAGCCTGTCCGGCAGCGCCTGCAACGCGGCAATGCGAAGGTCCTGGTAACCACGGAGAGGCTGTATCGCCGCACCGTTGGGAACTTGCGCAGCGAACTTCCAGAATTGCAGCACATCTTGATCGCCGACCAGTGAAGATATCGATGTCCTTCTGAGCGATACCGGTACCAATAGGCGCGGCCAAAGTCCAGCATATCCAGGCGCGAACTTCGCATCCTCGCCCGTGGCTTTCTGGAACAGGGCGACCGCCTTTTCTAGATTATTTGGTTTGTAGTAGTGGTCCAACAGGTCTTGCGCCTGGAGGAAATCGTTTTGCGCTCCGCCAGCCGCCGTCTTGATGGGCGTGTGTTGAAGAAGAAGATTCCGTACTGGAGTCATTAACAGCAGTAATGCGACCGCGGCAATGACCGCCGCGAGAATCCAGATCCGAAAGCGGCCCCGACGCGATGGAGCGGGCGTCAGCGCGGATTCGGATAGTGTTCCACCGAGTCCCGCAGCATCGGAGAGCGCGGTGAATAGTTCCCCGGCGGTGGCGAAGCGTTTCTGGGGATTGATCGCCCGTTCCACCACCTTGACAAAAGCGTCCGGCAGATCGGGACGCTCGGTCACCAGACTGCGGCGGGCGCCGGGTTGGAACGCGGCCGCGGGGTCCCCTCGCAATTGCTCCACATCGACCGGTACTTCCCAGTCACAAGATGAAACAAGAGCACGCCCAGCGCGTACACATCGCTGGCCGCGGTGGCTGGCTGCCCGGACCACAGTTCCGGAGCCATGTAGACGGGGGTCCCGGCAAAGTTGGGCCCGTTGCCGCTCTCATGCGTCAGACCAAAATCCATCAGCAGGATGCGGCCACCTTCCTCCCGCATCGCATTGCCGGTCTTGATATCCCGATGCAACAATCCAGCGGCGTGAACCGCGCTGAGCGCTTTGGCTAGCTCCAGACCAATAACAGCCGCTTCCTGCGCTCCGTACGGACCGTGTTCCCCAGCAAGGCGGAAAGCGTTTTGCCCTTGACGAAATCGCTCCAGAATCCGACGCGTCCGTCATGCCGGTCCACCCCATAGACCGGAACAACGTTGGGATGGCGTACGCGGGCCAGCGAGCGAGCCTCCCTCAGGATGGCTCTGGAATCGGAGTCGTCGCCGGAGCGCTTCAGCAGAAGCTTGAGAGCGACTTCGCGTTGCAGCGTGGAGTCCCAGGCGCGATAGACTTCTCCGAAAGCTCCCTGGCCCACCTTCTCGACCAATCGGAACGGCCCCCACCACTGGGGCGGTTCGGGAGCGGAGCTCGATCCTCCCTCCATGGTGAACGTGGGCCCGTCCATGCTCCTCCAACGCGGCTCGCAAGAATTAAATCAAGTATAGCGGGCCGAATGGGCGTGAACGTATCTCTAAGGCCGCAGGAGTTCAAGGATAGGGATCGGGAAGTTACCAAGAATGTCGCTCAGCTCAAGACCAAGGGGGTATTTACTTGACTCAGGTGGCCCCAACCTGTAGCATGGCCGGCTGTGGAGGAGTATCCCCGGAGTCTGGCCGATTTCGAGGCTCGGTTCGACACCGAGCAAGCGTGTCG
>Ga0116223_10003340_pt1 | contig 14510 bp, 8 predicted proteins | sample Sb_taG_3_FD_90092 | JGI IMG/M metagenome (GOLD analysis project Ga0116223, IMG submission 90092) | Peat soil microbial communities from Weissenstadt, Germany - Sb_50d_a_PC metaG | ecosystem: Environmental > Terrestrial > Soil > Wetlands > Peat | place: Germany: Weissenstadt | collected 2010-09-21 | reverse complement strand
TCGGCCCAAATTACCTGGTGATGGAGTTCGTCGAGGGCGCGCCGCTGAAAGGTCCTCTTCCGCTTGAAAAAGCCGTCGAATACGCTGGTCAGATTCTCGACGCGCTGGATGCCGCGCATCAGAGAGGCATCACGCATCGGGATCTGAAGCCCGCCAATATATTGGTTGCCAAGCAAGGGATCAAACTGCTCGACTTTGGGCTGGCGAAGCAGGCGGTTCGCCTGGGTGAGGCAGACGTCACCAAGGTGCTCACGGACCAGGGGCAGATCGTGGGCACACTGCAATACATGTCGCCGGAGCAGTTGCAGGGCAAACAGGTCGATGCGCGCAGTGACCTGTTCAGCTTCGGTTGTGTACTGTTCGAGATGCTCACGGGCAAGCGGGCATTCGAAGGGCAGAACCCGGCGAGCGTGATCGCGGCGATTCTGGAGCGGGAGCCGGCGCCTCTAGAGGTGGCTCGTCCGCTGGATCGGGTGGTGCGACGATCGTTGGCCAAGGACCCGGACCAGCGGTTTCAGACCGCCCGTGACCTCAAAGCCGCGCTGGCATGGGCGCTGGAGCAGCCGCCGACGACCCCCGCGAAACAGTCGAGGAGTGCGTTGCCGTGGGTTGTGGCCGGCGTGCTGGGACTTGTTCTGATCGTGCTTGGCTCCATGTTCTGGCGCAAGACGCGGCAGGTGGACAATCCGTTAACCCGGCTGAGCGTGGATCTTGGGCCGGACGCCATGACGGGTCTCAATCTCACCACCGCCATCTCGCCCGACGGCCGGCGGCTGGTGTTTCCGGCGCGCGGGCCGAATGGCAAACAGCACCTTGCCACCCGGCTGCTGGACCAGGCCCAGGCTACCCTGCTGCCCGCCACGGAAAACGGCCGCGATCCGTTTTTCTCCCCCGACAGCCAGTGGATCGGATTCTTCGCGGATAGCAAGCTCAAAAAGATCTCTGTCCAAGGCGGAGCGCCGGTGATTCTGTGCGATGCCCCGTTTGATTACGGAGCCAGTTGGGGAGAAGACGGAACCATTGTCGCGGCTCTGAGTCTGCTCTCCCCCCTTTCCCAATTGCCCGCTTCTGGAGGGATGCCGCAGCCGTTTACCAGGCTAGGTAAAGGTGAGGTAACCCACCGCTGGCCGCAGGTCTTGCCCGGAGGCCGGGGCGTTCTCTTCACATCTGCTTCTGTTGGAATCGCGATGGAGAATGCCAGCATTGAAGCAATGCCGTTGCAGGGCGGCATCGTCAAGACGTTAATAGCTGGGGGATACTTCGGCCGATACGTGCCGGCCAACGGAACACGCGGTTACCTCGTCTACCTGCACCAAGGAGTGCTGTCCGGAGTGGGCTTCGATCCCGTCCGGCTGGAGCTCCAAGGCACGCCCGTACCGGTTCTGGACGATGTGGCTGCGAGCGCGCTGCAGGGCGGAGGCCAGTTTGACTTTTCCGCTGCGCCCTCGGGGCATGGGACCTTGGTGTACCTGGAAGGCAAAGGGGCGGCTCAGGCCTGGCCGGTGGTGTGGCTCGACGTTTCGGGGAAGATGCAACCTCTGCTCGCCACTCCGGGCACGTACGCCTTCCCACGGCTTTCGCCCGACGGGCGGCGGCTGGCACTGACGATGATTACAAGCAGCGGCAGTGATATCTACGTCTATGAGTTGGGGCGAGAAACAATGACGCGGCTTACCTTCGGGGGGCACTCGCAGATCGCGGTTTGGACCCCTGACGGGAAGCACATAGCCTTTCGGTCTAGCAGCGATTCCGGGATCTGGTGGATCCGCAGCGATGGCTCAGGAGAACCACAGCAGATCCTTGCTGCACTTAGTAACGCAACTCCGTATTCCTTCTCTCCAGACGGCCGCCGTCTGGCGGGCCACAACTCCAATCCCGAGACCGGCTATGACATTTGGACGGCAACTCTGGACACGAGCGATCCCGACCACCCTAAGGCGGGTAAACCAGAGCCGTTTCTGGCAACCCGAGCGAATGAGATGGTGCCAGTGTTCTCACCCGATGGACGATGGATCGCGTACCGGTCCAACGAAACGGGAACAGATGAAGTCTACGTGCGGCCTTTCCCAGCCGTGCGAGGCGGTAAGTGGCAGATTTCGACCGGAGGTGGGCTGTACGGAATCTGGTCCAACAACGGCCGGGAACTGTTCTACGAAACGGCGGACAGCCGCATCATGGTGGTGGAGTATACAGTGGATGGCGATTCGTTCGTGCCCGGCAAGCCGCGCGTTTGGTCCGAGAAGCAGATTTTTTATGCCGGTTCTTCGAATCTAACTCTGGCGCCGGATGGCAAGCGCTTTGCGGTATTCGCGATACCGGAGGCCGCGGCGCCGGGGAAAGGTTCGGTTCACGTCACCTTCCTGCTGAACTTTTTCGACGAGCTGCGGCGGCGGATTCCCGTGGGCCGGTGAGACTCACCCCCTTCGCCAAATCGTGTAGCCTGATTTTGTGAAGAAAGAAGAGCCCGTCGAGCTGCTCTCGATCGATGGCCACGAGGTTCGCGTCACCCACCCAGAAAAGCTCTACTTTTCCCGCGAAGTAAAAGTTTCGAAGCTCGATCTCGTGCGTTACTACCTGGCGGTCGCGCCCGGTGCTCTGGCTGGCATCCAGGACCGTCCCATAGTACTCAAGCGGTTCGTGAACGGCGCCGAAGCCGAGGCTTTCTATCAAAAGCGGGCCCCCACCGACCGGCCCGCATGGTTGCGGACAGTAGTTCTCTCGTTCCCTTCGGGCCGAACCGCGGAAGAGGTCGTCGTTGACGATGCTGCCGGGCTAGCATGGATCGTCAACCTCGGGTGCATCGAGCTGCATCCACATCCTGTGCGCTCCGGCGATCTCGATCACCCCGACGAGCTCCGCGTCGATCTCGACCCCGGCCCCGGCGTGACTTGGGCCGACGTGCGCACCGTGGCCCTCGAGGTGAAGTCTTTGCTGGAGGACCTGGGCCTGCGCGGTTGGCCCAAAACCAGCGGTTCCCGCGGCATGCACGTGAACGTGCGCATCCAGCCGCGCTGGACCTTCGCCGATGTCCGCCGCGCCGCCGTCGCGTTCTCGCGTGCTGTCGAGCGCCGTGTGCCCGCGCTGGCCAGCTCGAAATGGTGGAAAGAGGAGCGCCATGGCGTGTTCCTCGATTACAATCAGAACGCCAAGGATCGCACCACCTGCTCGGCTTATTCGGTGCGTCCGCTCCCCGATGCCCGCGTGTCGGCGCCGCTCAACTGGCATGAAGTTCCCGACTGTGATCCGGCCGAATTTACCATACTCACAATCCCCAAGCGGTTTCAGGAACTCGGCGATCCGCATTCCGATATGAACGCCGCTCCGGGTTCGCTCGACCAATTACTGGAACTCGCGGACAAGGACCAGGCCGCGGGTCTCGCCGACGCTCCCTGGCCACCGCACTTTCGGCGCATGGAGGGCGAAGCCAAGCGCGTAGCGCCGTCACGCGCTAAGTCCGCCGCCAAGCCACGAACCAAGATGCCGCTTGTGACCGTCGCGAACTCTCCCGATAAACAGGCAGCGTCGGCGGGTCTGGAAAGATGGAAAAAGAAACATCCCGAGGCCGCCGAACTTCTCGCCGTCGATGACGTGCTGGTCGATTCCATGCGAGGCCGCTCCTCCACCTGGACCCGCATCCGCGTGAACCTGCGCCACGTGCCCGAAGCGCTTCGCCCGCCTCAGGAAACGCCCGATCCCGATGACGATCCCACGCGCGAATGGCGTGAATGGCGGGCCAAACGTGCCTCGAAAGAGGACAAATGACTCAGCGTCCGGTGGCGAAAATCGCGGCCAGCTCCTGCGGCGGCACCACTTCAAGCTGGGAATAAGTGCAATCGTTTGGTTTCTTATCCACGCGCCACTTTCGAAAATGCGCCATGTGCCGGAAGCGATCGCCCTGCATATGCTCATACGCGACTTCGACCACGAGCTCCGGCCGCAGCGGCTCCCACGATAGGTCCTTGCCCTGGCTCCAACGGCTCTGACCGCCCGGCATGCGTCGCATCGTCTCAGCGGGAATATCCGCCCATTGCTTCCACGGATGATTGGCGAGCGCATCCCGGCGGTAGGGCTCTAGAAAATCTACCAGCTCGAAGCGCATCGCATCCGAGAAGCTCGCGCACACGCCGACATGCTGCAAGCCGCCAGAATCGTCAAATAGCCCCAGCAATAGCGAGCCGACAGATTTCCGATCGCCTTTCCTGTACCAGCGAAATCCCGCCACCACGCAGTCGCAATCGCGTTCATGCTTGACCTTGAGCATCATGCGTTTGTTCGATTCGTAGATCCCCGACACGGGTTTGGCCACGACGCCATCAAGGCCCGCCCCCTCGAAGCGGCGAAACCAATCCTCCGCGACACTCGTTTCGCGAGTTGCCGGCGTCACATGAATCGGGGGCACCGCCGAGCGCAGCAACGCTTCCAGCTCCTGGCGTCTTTTTTCGAAGGGCTCACTCCGTAGATCGCGGTCGCCCTCGCATAGCAGGTCGAAGAATACGATCGAGGCCGGCGTCTGCTGCGCAAGCATCTTCACTCGCGATGCCGCCGGATGCAAACGAAGCTGCAGCGCTTCAAAATCGAGCCCGTTGCTCGTTGCGATCACGATCTCGCCATCGAGCACGCAACGCACCGGCAACTGCGAGCGTAACGGTTCGAGCAGATCGGGAAAGTAGCGATTGAGCGGCTTTTCATCCCGGCTTTGGATCTCGATCTCGTCCCCGTCGCGGAAGACCAGCGCGCGAAACCCATCCCACTTCGGCTCGAAAATCCACGTTCCCGCGACCGGCAATTCCTCCACACGCTTGGCGAGCATCGGCAGAAGGGGCGCGCTCACAGGAAGATCCACGCTTCCTGTTATACCGCGCTTGTCTATTCGCCCTGGATGAAACCAGCGGCATCATCATGCTCGCTGCCGAAGTGTTCGGAATCGCACGTGCCACGCTCTGGGACTTCCTGTAACGTAATGGAGTAGATGCGCAGACTCTTGCTCACCATCGTGCTCGCCGATGTTCTACTCGCGCAAGCACCGGCGCCGGAAACCAAGGATCCCCTCGGGCGGACCACGCCTCAAGAATCGGTCCTCCATTTTCTGGAAGCCTGCCACGCGCGTGATTATGGGAAGGCCGTCCATTATCTCGACCTTCGACACATGGCTCCGGAAAAGGTCGTCAAAGATGGTCCGGACCTGGCGCGCCAGTTGGAAGACCTGCTCGACGACACCCCGTTCGACATCGCGACGCTTAGCCGCGACCCCGAGGGAGATCAGTCTGACGAGCTTTCGCCCGCGTTCGATCGGCTCGACACGTTCCACATCGATGGGCAGACTTTGGAGCTGCGGCTGGAACGCGTGCAGCTGAAGCCTGGGTTTCGCGTCTGGCTCGTCTCCTCCGACAGCATACCCATCATTCCTAGAGCCCACCAGCTCGTGGCCGAATCGCCGTTTGAGAAGAGGCTGCCGCAGCAGCTCGTGACGTTTGAAGTTCTCGATACACCCGTGTGGCGCTGGATCGCTCTCGTCCTAGTGGCGGTGGTTCTCTGGCTCCTGGCTGGGTTGGTCTCGTTGGCACTTGTGGCGCTGGTGCGGCCGTTGGTAGGGATGCCGGCGTTTCGCGGGCCTTTGCGCACTTGCTTGGCCGTGGCCGGTTTTCGGATTGCGATGGAACTCGCGCCACCCTCCACGCTGCCTCGGTTGTTCATCGAACGGGCGCTGGCGCTGATCTTCTCTCTTGGCGTTGCGTGGGCGGGTGCGGTGGTGATTGACCTGCTTGGAGAACGCTGGCGTTCCCGTCTTGACCCACGCGTGCAAGCCGTTAGTTATTCGGTACTCCCGCTGGGCAGGCAGATGCTGAAGCTGTTCCTATACCTGGTCGCGATTTTGGGAGTTCTCAGCGCATGGGGCTATAACACCTCAACGATTTTGGCGGGACTTGGCGTCGGCGGACTCGCCATCGCGCTTGCGGCGCAGAAGACCATCGAGAACCTGTTCGGCGGGATTTCGGTGATTGGTGACCGTCCCGTGCTGGTCGGCGACGTCTGCCGCTTCGGCGACCGGACGGGCGAGGTGATGCATATCGGCCTGCGCTCCACCCGCATCCGTACGGCGGATCGAACCATCATCAGCGTGCCCAACGGCCAATTCTCGTCGATGCCGCTCGAGAACATTTCCGGGCGCGACAAGATCTGGTTCCACCCCACTCTGAACCTGCGCCGCGACACCACGTCGGATCAGTTGTTAGAAGTACTGGCGTCCTTTCGCGAGATCCTCACGAAGCACGCCAAAGTCGAAACCGGCAAGATACCGGTGCGCTTTATCGGTGTGGGGCCCTCTTCGCTCGACGTTGAAGTGGCCGCATACATCACCACCACCGACTACGACGAATTTCTCGCCCTGCAGCAAGAACTGCTGCTCAAGATGCTACAAGCTGTAGAACACGCGGGCACCGCGCTCGCCGTCCCATTGCAGGAGAGCTTCGAATCCCGCCGCGCTCCACAGGCGTAGGTACGCCGCGAGTGGCCAACGCCGCTCGCCTCGATTTACAATGGGCAACTATCCCGATGCCCCAGGATGACCTGATCGCCAGACTGGCTCGCCAAATTGATGCCGCGAAAAAGGCGGAGTACTGTGTGGTGGACGCTGATTGTGTCGCCGCGCTCCGCCGCCGCGGCGCCAATGAGTTGCATTCCGCGTGCGCCGAATTCGTTTCCTCGGTGAACAGCAAACTTACACAAGCCGCCCTCGACCTTTCGCCACCTGAGTATGCCGAGGAAACCTTCCACGAATCCGGCGTGAACCTCATTCGAATCGGTGCACAGGGGCGCGAGATGCAGATCACGTTCGAGGCGACCCGGCAGCTTTTTTCAACCCAAAAGTTCCTGATCCCCTACGTTCTTGAAGGCGAAATCCGCGCATACAACCAGAGAATGCTGGAACGCTTCGAAATTCGGAGCCTGGCACTGTTCTTCTGTGTCGATCAAGATAACGCCACGTGGCGCTTCTCTGACTGGCGCACCAAGCGAACCGGACCGGTTGGCAACGAACTCTTTGTGGACCTCATGGGACGATTGTTCTGACGGTTCTACTGTGTGATTCTTATTTGCACCTAGTGCTTGGCGAACTCGATCACCCACTTTACAGGTTCGCTTTGACCCTGAAAGGCGACTCTCAGCATACCCGGTTCTGAGCCCTCTCTCACACTCGCAACGCCCGCCGATGTTCGCGCCCCCAACTGTTTATAGCCTTGCGGAACGTGAACGAACAGCGTGTACTGGTCTCCCGCCACAGTTTCCGAAGTCCCCCTCAGTTGCTTCGCTGCCGGATCCCAACTCAGTTCGTTGACCGAATACGCTCCGGAGATGTGCCGGGAATTGCCGATCACTTGCGGATGGCCGAGCCGTGGATGGATCAGCAGCACTCGCGTGTCGTGTGGGCCGACCTCAGTTTGCAGGCTGTCCCTGAAGGTTCCAAGCAGTTCCTGTTTCCAGAAGTCGAACGCAATGTACTCTTGGCCAGGCTCCAGCCCCAGTTTGTCTGCAAACTTAAGCGTTCGGGTGGCCGGCGCGCTTCGCCAGTTAGTCAGCCCCACGACGTCATACGCACCCGCTGCGGAGTTCACTTTCAGATCGAGAATCTCCGGGTAATTGTGGATGTAGTAGTCGGCCTGTGTATGTTTGAAGGTGTTCCAGCGCATATCCGTGCCGCGGCTGAACAGATCAATGGGCAGGATCGGCAGTGTCGGCATGGTCTGTTTTAGCAGTTGTACACGCTGCGGAGGCAGTTCGGACATCACGCTGGCCAGTGGGTAGACCACTCCTGTCAGTGCGACGTACGTGACCACGGTGCGGGCCTCCGCGTCGTTGAGACCGAAGCCGATCATCGGATCCTCGCGCGTGCGGGCCGTATCCACCACGATCTCTGGGCGCTTCACCCTCGCTACGTCCACCGTCATCGGCGTCCCCAGTTCCAGGCCCTCACCCGGCATCACGTACACCACCATGTGGTTGAGAAACCCGTTCGCGCTGATTGAGCTGAAAAGCGGATACATGCCTTGCCAGTTGTTGTAGAGATCGTGGCCCGTGAAGTAGGAGTCGAAATAGCCGATGCCGTTGAGCGGGGTTCCGGCGGGGCAGCCTTCGATGAAGCGATTCGGGCCAATCGTTTCGCGAATCATCTTGAGGCGCGCACGATAATTGGCGAGCGAATCGACATTCGGGTCGTACAGCTTGTTATGGTCGATCCCCGGAATGTATCGTGCCAGCGCGTGCTCGCCGTCAAACTTGTAGTAATCGAAGCCCCAGTCATCGAGCGTTGTCATGATCTTCTTGACCTGCTCGAGCGCCTGCGGATTGGTGGCGTCCATCGCTGGAGTGTTGTAGTCCCGGACGATACGGCCGTCCTTCTTGTAATGCAGATACCAGTCGGGATGCTGCTGGACGGCTCCGGCATACGCGTTAGGGACCAGCCAAATTCCAGCGCCCAAGCCTTTCGACTTGACGTAACTTGTCAGCCACTGCGGGCCGTGCGGGAACTTTTGGCGATCCCAGTTCTCAATCCAGTAATGCTGGCCTTTCGCATCGCGGTCATAACCGTCATCCAGTTGCACGAACTGGAATCCGTACGCCTTGAGATTCGCTGCGAGCCAGTCCGCATTCTTTACGATGTCCTCTTCGCGGACCGCATCGTAGTAGCTGGTCCAACTCGACCAAACCATGGGTGCGCGGCTGAACACGCTGTCGTCGAAAGGTACGTAGTAGGGCACGCCTAGCATCTTGGTGAAGTACTCGGGAATGATGCGCACGATAGAATTTCCCGGTACCGGCATCGTCAGCGCCAGCACGCCGGAATCATTGGTTGAGCGCGTCAGAGTCGTGTCGGAAGTGAAGTTAATCGCTGTGTCGGTCTTGCGATCGAAAAGGCTGTGGAGGGTCGAAGCCGAGACCTGCCCCAGCGCGAAATAAAGTACGTCGGCATTCTGCCGCGGCAGGTAGGAACGGTTGTGCGTGACCTCTCCCCCATAGCCTTCCGCCACCTCCTGGGTGCCGATCCAATCCACCGGAGTACCCTGCGAGTCCATTGTCCGTGCGACGATCCGATCTGACGAGGCGGGCACTTCCGCCGTCAGAACACTGTCGTTCGCCGTACTCGACACAATCAACGCCTCGGGCGTGAGTTCGAGTCTCCATCCCGTGCGCGGTTGATCGGTCTTGATGCTGAGCCGGTTGCCTTCCTTCTTCTCAGCAGTCCACTCACTGAACGCTCGTGCGCCGCGAAGACCCAGCCGCACGTCGCGCATGAGTATTCCGAGTTCATCTCTCGCGATCGTTAGCCGGCCCTGACCGGGATCCGCGGTGATCGTCCAACCGTTCGCCGACATCGAGACCTGATCCGCGGTCCGCGCGGGCGTTGACGCGATAAAAGCCACCGCGGCCGCGACTAGGTAGAAAGGCCTGGTCATTGGTTACAGCAATCTTACGACAACCCGCCAGGGGCGAACTGGATGGTAGTGCGCTTCTGCGTTGATCGACGGATGTAGCGCAGGGACACGCGCCGTTTGCGGGTACCTGCGGCTGTGAGGTAGGCACGTGAGAAAAGCCGCGGGTATCTCGCCAACCCCGCGGTATCCCCGCGCTACAGGGATGGGTGGGTGTTTCATTCGGAACAATGTCGCCAGTAACAAGACCACCGCCGAAATCAACGTACTTTTAGCGCACTACCAACTGGATAGTGAGGCCTGCATGGGGCCACTGCCCTGATGTGAACTGTCAGGAATCAAAGCCACCTGTTGCTTTCCCAGTGGAAGTATGTCATCCTTCCTGTTGGAAACCCAATAAACCACATGAAAGAGAAAGCGGACGTCCTACAAGGCACGCTGGCGTTGATGGTCCTGAAAACTCTGGACGTGCTGGGCCCGCTGCACGGCTACGGCATTGCCCGGCGTATCGAGCAGATCAGCGGCGATCTTCTTTCGGTAAATCAAGGCACGCTATACCCCGTCCTGCTGAAGCTGGAGCAGGAGGGTTCCGTCGCCTCCGAATGGGGCGCCTCCGACAATAATCGCAAGGCGCGCTTCTATCGGCTGACGCGCGACGGCCGAAAGCAATTGCGTGCCGAAACGCGAGATTGGGAACAGAGCGCCGCCATCATCCGGCGATTCTTCGCTGCGAAAGCAGAGGATTTCCAATGAGACCCTTGCGCCGTTTTCTGCGCCGGCTCAGTTCCTGGACGCGACGCCGGCAAGACGAAGAACGCTTGCAGCAAGAGATCGAAGAACATCTCGCTCTCCAAACTGCCGAGAATATTCGCGGTGGCTTGTCGCCCGTCGAGGCGCGGCGTCACGCTGTGCTGAAGTTCGGAACCGTCGAAGCAATCCGGGAGGACTATCGTGCCCAGAAGGGCTTGCCATTTCTCGAAACTCTGGTACAAGATACACGCCACGCGATGCGCCGCTTGCGAAAGTCCCCGGCGTTCACGATCACTACCGTCCTGACGCTGGCGCTGGGCATTGGCGCAACCACTTCCATCTTCACTTTGGTCCACGCCGTAATCCTGAAATCGCTGGCCGTAGCGAATCCCACCGAATTGTACCGCCTCGGAAAAGAGAGCCGCTGCTGCTACTGGGGCGCGTACAGTCAAGACAAAGAGTTCTCTCTTGTCTCTTACGACCTATACAAATACTTCTGTGACAACACCAAAGGTTTTGCGGAATTGGCCGCCTTTGCAGCGTCTGAGCAGTTATCCGGTGTCCGGCGTGCCGGCACGCCAGCGGCCGCCCAAAGTTATCCCTCCGAGTTCGTCTCCGGCAATTACTTCACCATGTTCGGCGTCAATGCCTATACCGGCCGTGTGCTCACCGCCGCTGATGATCGTCCCGGCGCTCCGCCCGTCGCCATGATGAGCTACCGGCTGTGGCAGCAAGGTTATGGATCGGATCCGTCCGTTATAGGTGCCGTCTTTAATCTGAGTGATAGTCCCTTTACTGTCGTGGGTATCACTCCGCCCGGTTTCTTCGGTGACACTCTCCGCAGCGATCCTCCTGATTTCTTTCTGCCGTTGGCAACCGAGGATGGCGAAATCCACAACCCCGAAACCCACTGGTTAGATCTGATCGGTCGCATCCGTCCCGGCGCGGCGCCCGTGTCTATAGAGGCTGAAATGCGCGTCGAGCTCAAGCAATGGCTGCGCTCGCACTGGGCTGAGATGAGCGCTAACGATCGCGCGAAATTTCCTCAGCAGACTCTGTTCCTCAGCCCGGGAGGCGCCGGCATCACCAGCATGCGCGAGGAGTATGAACACTGGCTGCAAATCCTCATGATGGTTTCCGCGTTTGTGCTGCTCATCGTCTGCGCCAACGTTGCCAATCTCATGCTCGTTCGCGGCCTGGAGCGCCGCCGTCAGACATCGTTGAGCATGGCCCTGGGCGCACGCCCATCCAGGTTAATCAGGCAGGCACTCACCGAAAGCGTAATCCTCTCATTGCTAGGCGGCGCCACAGGTTTGCTGATCGCGGTTGCCGGCACGCAGTTGATTGTCCATTTTGCGTTCCCACCAGATTATGGCGTGGCCGGCATTCCCATTAGCGCGTCGCCCTCCATGCCCGTGTTGCTGTTCGCATTCTCCCTGTCGTTGGTCACCGGAGTCGCCTTCGGCATCGCTCCCGCATGGATGTCCACGCGCGTGGATCCCATCGAAGCTCTCCGCGGTGCCAGCCGCTCCACCGCGCGCACTGGCTCCGTTCCGCGGAAGATGCTTGTGGTACTCCAGGCCGCGCTCTCGCTTGTTTTGCTCTCCGCCTCGGGACTGCTCGCCGCCGCTCTGCGCAATCTCGAGCATCAGGATTTCGGATTCCAACCCGATCGACGCATCATAGTGAACTTCGACCCAAGGCTGGCCGGTTATTATCGGCCAGAGCAGCTCACGCCGCTCTACCGCCGCATCCAGGATTCGATATCCGCTGTACCCGGCGTGTCATCGGTGGCTCTCTGTATATACTCGCCGCTTGCCGGCAACAATTGGGGCGCCGGCGTCTGGGTGGATGGTCATCCCGCTCCCGGGCCCAACGACGACGACTATTCTTTCTTCGATCGAGTGACGGCTGGCTACTTCGACGCGATCGGAAACCCGATCCTGAGAGGACGCGGTATTACCGAACAGGATCGAACGAACTCGCAGCACGTGGCTGTCATCAACGAAGCGTTTGCCCGGAAGTTTTTCAAGAATGAAGATCCCATCGGGAAGTATTTCGGACGCTCTGAAATAACAACGTCGCATCTATATGAAGTCATAGGCATAGCCAAAGATGCTCGCTATTTGACTTTTCAGATTGACAAGCCCATTGACCCGTTCTTTTTTCTGCCCGAAGAGCAGCACGACTTTTCGCCCAAGTCCGGGTCTGAAGAAGTTAGCCCAAGCTCGCATTACATGCGCGACATCATCGTTGTGACCAGGCCTGGAGCCACCCTGTCGTTTCCTCAACTGCGTCAAGCCATGGCCTCAGTCGATCCCAACCTGCCGATCATCTCCATTCGCCCTTTGAGTGAACAAGTGGCCGGCGTATTCCGCCAACAGCGCCTGATCGCCCGTTTGACTTCATTCTTCGGACTTCTGTCACTCGTATTAGCATCGATCGGATTGTACGGCGTCACCGCCTATAACGCCGGTCGCCGTGTCAACGAGATCGGCGTCCGCATGGCGCTCGGCGCCGATCGTCGTCAGGTCATCGCCTTGATTCTGCGAGGCGCATTCAGTTTGATTCTCTTCGGACTACTGATCGGCTTACCCCTGACCTTCGCCGCCGGCCGCTTCCTCGGCAGTCAGCTTTACGGCTTCAATCCGTACGATCCCCTGGTAACGCTAATAGCCGTCCTGACGCTCGGCCTTTCCGCCCTGGCGGCATCTTTGATTCCAGCTCTTCGGGCAAGCTTGGTTTTGCCTCTGGAAGCACTGCGCGCTGAATAATCCATTCAGCATCACTAACTTTCCTTCATCTCCTAATATTTCTTAATAGTTGCAAAGCGAAACCACTTCGCTGGATACTGCGTTAGACAGGTTGACGGCAACGTCAGGAGGAAATGATGAACAGATTCTGGTTCGCCGGCATACTGGCCGCCGGGGCCCTCAGCATGTGGGCGCAGGACGACCCCCCATCCCGCGTGGCGCGGCTGAACTTCCTGGAAGGCTCGGTCTCTCTCCAACCGTCCGGCCAGGACGATTGGGCGTCGGCCGCTCCCAACTATCCCTTAACCATCGGTGATCATTTGTGGGTCGACCAGGGTTCGCGCGCTGAACTCCACATCGGTTCCACCGCGATCCGGCTCTCTCACGACACCGCCCTCGCCTTCTTGAATCTCGATGACCGCATGACGCAGATTCGTCTGTCGGCCGGTACTATCAGCGTCACCGTCCGCCACATGGACGACGACGAGAGCTACGAGATCGATACACCTAACAGCGCCGTCTCCCTGCTTCGTCCAGGCGTCTACCGCATCGACGCGGACCCTGACCAGCAGACCACCACCGTTACCGTGCGCGGCGGAGATGCGGAAGTTACCGCGGGCGCCGCATTCGGCGTCCACGCGCAGCAGTCCGCCGTTATTGCCGGCTCTGACCAGCCCAGTACTCAGGTGAATGTCGCCGGTCCTCCAGATGACTTCGATCGCTGGCGGATCGATCGCGATGAGCGTTATGATCGCCGGCCGCCACCCCGCTACGTCTCGCCCAACATGGTTGGTTATGAGGATCTCGACGACAACGGAGTTTGGCGTGAGGATCCAAGCTACGGCGCTGTCTGGTATCCCAACGCCGTCGCCGCCGGCTGGGCGCCCTATCATTACGGACATTGGGCCTGGGTCGAGCCGTGGGGATGGACCTGGATCGACGACGCTCCCTGGGGATTCGCGCCTTTCCATTATGGCCGCTGGGCGTTTGTCGCAGGCACTTGGGGATGGGTTCCCGGACCCGTCTACGCTCGGCCGGTCTATGCACCGGCGCTCGTGGCTTGGGTAGGCGGTGGCGGCTTCGGCGCCGGTCTATCGTTTGGAGTGGGAGGCGGGGTCGCCTGGATCCCGCTCGGGCCACGCGAGCCGTTCATTCCTTCCTATCACGTCAGTAACGTTTATGTGAATCGCGTCAACATGGTTGAGGTGACGCACATTAATGTAACGAACGTCACAAACATCACTTATGTCAACCGAACCGTGCCTGGCGCCGTGGTCGCGGTATCGCGCACCGATTTCGCCGCCGCCCGGCCGGTGGCGCGCGTTGCCGTGAAGGTGCCGCCGCAAGCTCTGGCGCAGGCTACAGTCTCCACCCGTGAAGTTCCGGTCACTCGGCAGCAAGCGATCGCCGCCCGCCCTGTTAGCACTGTCCGCGTTGCCCAACCCTCACAGCGCATCGTGAACACGGCAGTGGTCACCAAGACCCCGCCGCCCGCTGCCACCAGGGCGCTGGCAAGGCCGCCTGCTGCGCAGACCTTTCGCCCGGCGGCGCCCAATCAGCCTGCCTCGATTGCCAGACCGCC
>Ga0116223_10003339_pt1 | contig 14511 bp, 11 predicted proteins | sample Sb_taG_3_FD_90092 | JGI IMG/M metagenome (GOLD analysis project Ga0116223, IMG submission 90092) | Peat soil microbial communities from Weissenstadt, Germany - Sb_50d_a_PC metaG | ecosystem: Environmental > Terrestrial > Soil > Wetlands > Peat | place: Germany: Weissenstadt | collected 2010-09-21 | reverse complement strand
GTCCGGGAACTCGTAGCTTTCCCGCCAATCCGGCACCTCTGTCCAGATCGCCTCAATCAAGTCCATGGGATTCCGCGAAAAATCGTCCCAGACCAGCTTATTGACCTTTGCGCCGGTTTCATCGAACTTGAGGAACTGAACCACGGGGGCATTGGGCAGTGTAGCGCGGTCTTCACGGCGGCCAATCCAGAGCACGCCGAGATTGGTGAGGAACTTTCCCCTGGTCAGCAGGTAGTACGCGAGCAGTTCTTCGTCGGACTTGCCTTTGACGAATGAAGACACCCGTCCGGATTCCCGGATCGAACGGAGGAATGCCGCCCGCTTGCCCTCGTCAGCGTGCTGCCGCGGGATGGATTGGGACACCTGCGCCTCCCACACGAAGGCGCTCTTGTCGTTGAGCAAGCGTTGCAGCTCATCCGGCATGAGCGGCTTGGTTTCATCCGCCACGCGAATGAAGTATCGGCCATCGGATGTGCCCGCGATTCCGGCAGTCCGCAACACCCGGAGTTCGATGAATTGGCCGCCATTGTCCGCGACCGCTTTGTTGACCGAGATCGTTGCATTCACAGTCACTTGCTGGACGCGCTTCCGCACTTGATCCATCAGCGATTCGGGAACTCGCTGATGCGCGGGCGGTTGGTCGTCGCCATCCTCAATGCCGATGCGCAAACATCCGCCCCGAGCGTTGGCGAAGGCCACGCAGTCGCAGGCCAAGCCGTCCCAATCCGGATGGGAACGGGTCAGTGACTTTAGCGATTTCTGATCGAACTCCGTTCCTTCACTTGCCATGCTATGCTACTAATGCTGCCTGACCCTGGCGACCACGATTCTCGCGCCGGGATTCAGCGATCAAGCGGGGGCGATAGGCCTCCTTGTTTCTAGCGTACATCACATGCGCTACGCACGTTGCGCCTGCGATGGAAGCCGGGAGGACAGGAGATGACTTCGTGGTGGAACTGAGATGCCTGTCTCCTTTCAGGCGCAAGGTCAGAAGTCCTTGAATATTTCTGTGAGACTTTCGCGGCGTACCGCTTCGCGGCCGGTCTTGCAGACAAGGACCGGGAGGGCTACCATATGGCTGAAGCGGTTCTTCGAATGGTGTTTGGCAAATGACCCGAGAGGAACAACAGCAGCACGAAAAACTCGTTGCTATTGGCAGTGGGCTGGATGATCTTTACTTCTCTGGCCGGCTCGATTTTGATGCCTTCAAATCGCTTCTAACTCGCGCGATTGCGGCGGCCGGTCCCGACCACGGAGGCCTGGAGATGTTCTGTCATTTCGCCCGCGGCGAAGGCTGGTGGGATTGGATGACGCAGGAAATCCAGAAGGCGCCTTCCCGGCGTGTAGCCTAACCATCAGATTCTTCAGCCGGTCGTTTGGATGGTCGTCCAGCGATTCCCCGGGCTCTCGTCCCGCGGCCTGCGTCGCCGCTTCCAGATTGACGGAGAGCTCGGTGTCGCAAAATGCGGCCGACGGCAGCCCGCTTTTCCCGCGGCACTCTCCACGATGATCGTCGAAATGGTCGGTAGCCATGCTCGGGCAGATCTCACTTCAAGTTTGCGATATACGCCTGGATCCGATGGTAGTTTCCGGAGACCTGTCCTTCGCTTTCCAGTTCGCTGCCGTCCTCGTGATAGCAGAAGCCCGGTGCCTCGCCGGCGGGGAATTCGATCTCGAGGTTCCGGGCCCGCCGGGGCCACTCGACCTGAATACCGCCGTCGCTCAGAGGAACGACGCTTGGCGCCGGCGCGTCGTTCTCCATGACCTCGACCAGGACCATCAGCGCTTTCTGTGCGAGCTGTTCCTGAATCTGAGCAGCCCCGTAGCCATCCCAATTCTGAGGCAATCGGAGCAAATCGAGGAGCGATTGGACCGCGGGTGTCAGCCAGGCCGGGACGTCACGCTCACAAGTCAGGGGAGCCGGACGGCCATAGTCGGTCGCCCTGTTCTCACGCCGGGACTCAGCGATCAGGCGGGAGACCTCGGCTTCCGTGTAGCCAAGCCGGGGCGACTGCTCACGCCCATGATTGCGGGGTTCTTCCAGCTTCCGGTGTGCCAGGTATCGCCGCAGGGCATCCGCCGCGAGTTCATCGGTGGTTTTTCCGTCCGCACTCGCCGCTTCATTCACCGCGCTCAGTAGATTGTCCGGGATGTGCAGGTTGTTCTGGGTTACCATGACGCCTTTTGTTCCAGCGTACCGCATATGCGCCAGGTTGGAAGCCCGCTGAGGTGGTGCGCTAAAAGTGCGTTGATTGCAAATTGCAATAATCTCTTTGTCTCTGGCAAACAACCAAATAACGTTGAGGTGTATGATGTTACGGTATTCTCCTGAAGTTCACAGAGGCGTCGATCTTGTTTGGAGGGAGCGGATGTCCCGATACGAGTTCCAGGAAGAAATGATCGGAGTTGGCGGATTCGGAAAAGTCCGGCGTGGGCGCGATACGGAGCTTGATCGAGAAGTAGCGGTCAAGACGTTGAATCCAATCCTAAGCGCGTTCTCCGAAGCCGAGCAGGAACGCTTTAAGAGAGAAGCCAGAACCTTGGCAAAACTCTCCCACCCGAACATCCCAGCCGTTTACGACGTGGACTTTTCGCTGGGGAAGTTCGAAATATATTTTCAGTTCATTGACGGACAGAATCTTAAAAACCTCATTGAGCAGAATGGACCCGCGCAGATTAGTTCAGCCCGCGCATGGTTCCATCAAATCGCGTCAGCGCTTGAACACGCACATAAGTTAGGAATCATTCACAGAGACGTAAAACCGGAAAATATCGTGATCACTCCAGACATGGAGACGGCCTATCTGGTCGATTTTGGCATTGCACTTTCTGGAGCTGAAGCCAAGCGTCTGACAGGCTCGGATTATGTGATTGGCTCTCCGGGGTACATGTCTCCGGAACAATCTGCCGGAGATCCTTTGGACCACCGAACGGATCTCTACTCACTGGGAGTAACGTTTTGGGAGGCGCTTGCCGGAAAGAGAATGGCCGTTGGTAACTATGAGTATTTAGCCTCAACAAATGAGGCGATCCCCGGGTCAATTGATGATCTGATAATTGATTGCCTCGAGCCAAAGGAACGGCGCGTAACTTCGGCGCGGCTGTTCAGTACTAGACTGACAGGAGCATTATCACAATCCAAGCCGTTGTCCGATGTCTTGGCACATGGGAAACTGCACGAATGGGCCAACTTGATCGAGGAGATGTCGGCTTCGGAATTCATGAGTCTACCGCCTGGTCAGCGTGTACTAATCATGGTAAAAATTGTAGACGTTGTTGGTTCTAATGAACATCAACTCGCTTATGCCGCTGAACGATTCCTGGACCTGATGCTTACGCGCGGCGTTTTGATGGATAAGGAAGACTACCGTGAAATTGCAAAACCATCTGTTCAGTGGGCATTTGAACGTGAATTTGCAAGCGGGGTGGGGAAGGAGTCTCTACGCGACGGCATGGAGAAAGCCGCGTTCGTTGCTCGTGACGGGGCCTATGATGTACTGGTCGAAGAGATTCTCTCGTATCTAAAGATCGTTGATCTAACTACCAAGGAAGACTGGTATCTGCACACCATGCGAGAGGTGGTTCAAGCATTGATGGCCAATCCGGAATGCAACACCGTTGCTTCGGATCTTGGTGCAGCCCTTCGACAACTCAACCGCGTGCAGCGCTCAAAGCCCTGGAGGTCGGCATCTAGGTTTTAGATTTAACTCTTTCCCACTTTGCCTGCACGGCCTTTCGTGCGCTTTCACTTCGTTCTTCAGCCGTCATCTCGGCGGCCCTCGCGCAGCGCACTACCCACGCTGACTCCACGATGTGGCCGCGATCGCCGCCAACCGACTAGCCACATCAGTAAGGTCGGGGTGCCGCCGTGGGCGACCTCGTTTCGGAGTTTTCGTATCTCGTTAAAGATGCCCGGCGTCATATTGTCCTCATCCAATCTCTCCGCTCATTAGGCGGGGGAGGAGCAGGTCGCGGGCGGCCTTAAGATTCTGGTTTTGGCGCTGAAGATTCAGCAATTGATCGAAAGGACACTGGAGAGTATCGCGGAAAGTCGTCATTAAGCCCGTCGGCGGCATCAGCATTGGATACGAGCGGATTATCTGCTGGTTGATGTTGTTTTGCGCGGCGCCCACTGAGAGCTTAACTAACTTCTCCTTGTTCTCGCGGAAAAAGAGGAAAGCGTGGATGAAATTGGCCCTCTCATCCCGCGGAATGAGGGCACAGCAAGCCTGGTTTGATGCGGCTGTGCGCGCGATAACCCCAATTTGGCCGACTGTGGCTCCATACATCGCGACCAGCACGGTGCGTTCCGGAAAAAGTTTGGCCGCTGAATGTTTCAGAGCGTTGTCCGTGATCTTTTCTTCAGTATCTGTGATAAATCCATTGAGTAATTCCTGCGTCTTAACCCATAGGTGATCGCCGGTGAAGTAATCGGGATTTGTCCGGCTTGGCGTACCTCCAGACGATGTGTCATAGAAATCGGCCAGAGAGCCACCATCCCAACTCTCCGGAACGCCGTCGACTATACGCGTGCGCTCGTGGACAGGGAAGCGGAAGCGGACAAACCACTCCTGGTAAAGCAATCGCGCCGCCTCTTCGAGCAGCCCTATCCGGCGACGATTGGTCTCGATCAGGTCATCATAGGCGGAGAGTACGGAAGCGATTTCGTCCTGAAGCGGGCGCAAAGGAATTCGAATAGGCAAATCGTGGATATGGTTTCGGTTCAAAGTTGGATTGGAGTTGCCGATATCGAAGCGTTTGAAGTCGAGGGTATGTAGGAAGTAATAAACAAAACGGGGATTGTTCCCCTTCAGGTCTTTACTCCATAGCGTCGTATCGTGCGGCCAATAGTTACCAGCCGTGAAGTGAATCAACCCAAGCGTTCCCTTGCGGCCGATGATGACACCGGGGCCATTCGCCTTGAATTCATCGTGGTGGCTGGTAACGCCAGACGACGAAATGACCGGATAGTGACCGGGTCGCTGCTGAGCCTGCGTGATGTCAAAACCGCGCTGGAAGAACACTAGATCCACAAGCTTTGCCTCACGCCATTTCTTCCTCGGGAGTGTGCTCATATCCCCAGCCCCTCGAGGTTCTCCTGAATTCTCGCCGCCAGCACCGCCGCCTCCTGATTCAAGTCGGCCAGTTCAATATGAATATCGCGCAAGGCCTGCTCGAAATCGAAATCGTCATCCACTTCCGCCGGGGCAACTCCGACGTAGCGGCCAGGGCTGAGGCTCCAGTCGGCCGCTTCGATCTCGGCGAGGGTCACGGCGCGGCACAGTCCGGGTACTGCTGTGAACTCGGCGTCGGGGAAGCGGGATAAGAGCCAATCGGCCTGCCGCTCGAAATAAGCGGTGAGCTTGAGCTGATCGACGGCGTCCTTGCGGCGCGCATCGAGCTCTTTGATAAGACGCCCGATGGCGCGGCTGTCCCACTCGTCGTGATCGCGGGCGGCGGCATCTTTTTCGGCGGTGTCGACAAGGCGGGTCGCGAGCTTGGAAGCGAGATCGATGTCTTTGATGCGCGCACGGCAGGCGGTGGCGAGGTCGGAGAGTTTGGAAAGGAGCTTTTTCTGTGCCGGGAGCGACGGGCGAACTCTACTTTGTTGGGACGTGACCGCTCCCTCACGGTCGCGGCTCGGATGGGTCACTGGCGGCGCGGTGAGTACTTGCTTCGGGGTGAGTACTTGCTTCGGGGTGAGTACTTGTTTCGAGGTGAGTACTTGCTGCGGGGTGACAACTTGCTTCAGGCTGGAGTCGCGTTCGGTTGCGAGTTGGCGAATGGGCGAGTCCGTAGGAAGCGTCAGAAGAAATGGCGCGGTGGCTTCGGCAAGCGCGCCGCAGGCCTTGCGAAACGCTTCGAGTTGCGGGGCGATGGCGGCGGCCTCCTCCAGGGTGCGGTCGAGGTAGCTCTGGACAAGATCGAGGAAACGGTCCTGCTGGCCGCGGTAGAGCCAGACGATGGAGGTCAGGTTTTGAAGCTGCTCGGGGGAGAAATCGTAGATCTTGCGAGTGACCTTGCGATAGACGTTGCGGGCGTCGATCATGAGCACCTGGTCGCGACGTTCCCTGGGCTTGCCGCGGTCGAGGTGCCAGAGCTCGCAGGGCACGGTGCGGGTGTAGAAGAAATTGGAGCGGATGGAAATCATCACGTCCACGTCGCCGGTCTGGACCAGCTTGCGGCGGACCTCGGCCTCTCCGTGACCGGCGCTGCTGGCCTGCGAGGACATGACGAAACCGGCCCGGCCCTTGGGTCCCAGGTAGCTGTGGAAGTAGGAAATCCAGAGGTAGTTGCCGTTGGAGACCTTCTTGTTCTTGTTGACGCCGGGGAGTCCGAAGGGGAGACGGTGGTCCTTGCCGGCTTTGCCCGCGTCCACTTCGTCCACGTTGAACGGGGGATTGGCCATCACGAAATCGCAGTGGCCCCAGAGCGGTTTGCCATCCTGCAAACGGTGCGGGTCCTCGTAGTAAGTGTTGGCATCGCGGATATCGCCCTGGAGGCCGTGGACGGCGAGGTTCATGCGGGCCAGGCGGATGGTGGTGACGGTTTTTTCGTGGCCGAAGAAGGTGACGCGGTGGGCGGTATCCTGCTTCTGCCGTTCGATGAAGTGGCTGGACTGGACGAACATGCCGCCGGAGCCGCAGGCGGGGTCGAAGACGATGCCGTGGTCCGGCTCGATCACGTTGACGATGGTCTGGACGAGGGAGGGCGGGGTGAAGAACTCGCCGTTATCCTGCGCGCCCTGCATGGCGAACTTCATGAGGAAGTATTCGTAGATGCGGCCGAAGACGTCGCCGCCGGCGGTGCGGAGAGTCTCGCTGTCGAAGATGCGGAGCAGGTTTTCGAGCACGGAGGGTTCGAACTCACCGTAGTCCTTGGGGAGCTGGTTGAGAAGGGGCTCGAACTCGCGCTCGATGGCGTTCATAGCGGCTACGAGAGCTGCGCCGAAGTCCTCGTTTTTGGGGAGGCGCATGAGCTCGTCGTAGCGGGCCTCCTTGGGGAGCATGAGGGCGCGGCGCTTGAGGAAGTCGGCTTTGTTGAGCGGGCGCTTGGGCATTTTGCCGGCGGCCTGATCCTGGGCGATTTCGCGGCAGGCGGCGTCGTAGCGGTTGGTGGCGTGGCGGAGGAAGATGACGCCGAGGACGGGCATGCAGTATTCGGAGGAGGATTTGTGGGAGTTGGCGCGGAGGTTGTCCGCCGCCTCCCAGAGGGTGGCTTCGAGCTTTTCGATGTCTTGCAGATGGGTCATGGAGCGCTTGAAGAGGTTAGTTTAGCGCGATGAGTTGGCGTGCGAGGCTCGGGCTTTATTCGGAGGCGCACGTGCAACGCGACGTGCTCGACGAAGGCTTGCGGGTCGAGTTGGTCCACCGCGGGCGCGAGTGGGCGGCACGGTTCAGTTGGGAACGGACCGCGCCTGCTCGCCTTCTGACGTCGTGTATGCTTTGGGGCTGGCCCAGATTCCTGGCGTTCATCGTGCGTTAATCGCGGCTGGCGGATAATACACAGGAGATGCTTCGCTGTCTGTTGCTTGTTATCTTGCTGCCGCCCTCGCTTTTCGCGCAGACTGCTACGCTCCGCGGGCAGGTGACCGATCAGAGCGGGGCAATGGTCCCCGCCGCCATCATTACGTTGACCGATGCCAAGGGCTTGGCCAAGACCACGACCGCCGACAACCACGGCGCCTGGTCGTTTGCCGGCCTGGCTCCCGGCAACTACGGTGTGCAGGGATCGGCCCCGCAACTGGCGCTGGCGCCGGTGAAGATTTCGCTGAAGGCGGGTGCGCAGACGCTCAACCTGCAGTTGAAAGTCGCTTCGCTGGTGGAAAAGTTGACCGTGGCCGACAACGCCGGGTCCTCGGTCAGCACCGCGGCCGCCAACAATGCCAGTGCCGTGGTGTTGACGGGCGACGACCTGGACGCCCTCGCCGATAATCCCGACGACCTTCTGGCCGACTTGCAGGCGCTCGCGGGCCCTGCGGCGGGTCCCAACGGCGGCGCCATCTTCATCGACGGCTTCAGCGGCGGCGAACTTCCCCCCAAGGAGTCGATTCGCGAAATCCGCATCAACCAGAATCCTTTCGCGCCGGAGTATGACAAGCTCGGCCTGGGCCGCATCGAGATCTTCACCAAACCGGGCGCCGACAAATACCGCGGTACGGTGGACTACAACCTCGGCACCGAGGCCTGGAATTCGCGCAATCCGTACGCGTCCCAAAAGGCGCCCTTCCTGCTCCAGGAATTCGAAGGCAATGCCGGCGGGCCGATCACGAAACACACGTCGTTCACCCTGGATGCTCAGCGCAACATGGTGGATAACGGTTCCATTACCAACGGCTTCGTGGCCGATCCCAAAACGTTTGCGGTGACCCCGTTCAACAGCGTGCTCACCACCGAGGGACGGTTCACGCGCGTCACTCCGCGCATCGACTACCAATTGAACAGCAAGCACACGCTCACGTTCCGCTACGGCGTCACGCGCGCCGGCGCGCGGGATGCCGGTATCGGCGGCTTCGACCTGATCTCCCGCGGCTACCACACGCATTACCTGAACCAGACGGTACAGGCTGCCGACACGGCCGTTTTCGGCGCCACCGTCAACGAAACCCGTTTCCAGCACTACCGCTCGGCCAGCGAAATCGCCTCCAACACTCCGGCCCCGGCGATTCTGGTGCTTGGCGCTTTCAATGGCGGCGGCTCCACGAACGGACATTCCCTCGACACGCAGAACAGCTTCGAGCTGCAAAACTACACGTCCATGATTCACGGCACACACTCCTGGAAGTTTGGCGTGCGCTTGCGCGGCCAGACCGATGACAGCGTGTCGCCGCAGAACTTCAACGGGACGTTCACGTTTGGCGGCGGCAGCCTGGCGCCAGTGCTGGATGCCAACCACCAGCCGGTTCTCGACGCTTCCGGCCAGCCCGTATTCGCGCCCATTCAATCCATCGAGCGATATTATGCCAAGAGCGGCAACGGTATCGTGTACGATGGCGCCGTTCGCGACATCAACGGGCTGAAGGAGCTCGAAAACTTCACGTCGTTCGTCCGCTCCTACGACCCCTCGCATCACCTGAGCAACCTCTCGGCCGGCGACCGGATGAATTCCACCATGATCGGCATCAATATCCCGATCCGCATCGGCCACGCCACGGTAATGCCCGGCGACGTGGTTTTGGGCCGCGACGGCGGCGTGATGTTCATTCCGCCGCAGATTGCCCAGAGCGTGGTCGAGTACTCCGAGATCACGCAGCTCCGCGATCACTTCGGCCATCAGCGCCTGCGAGGGGAAATACACGGCCGGGCAGATCGATGCGCGTTGGAGCGACGCCATCGAAGGCGATTTCACCCAGTGGCTGCGCGACAACATCGACAAGCTGGCGGTGCCCAGGGAGCAGGTGCAGGAGATCCTCAATCGCCGGCCGCGGGTGAACTGATCGGGGAAAACGCACCGCTTGCTCGCCAGCTCAGCCGATCCACTTGTTCAAGCCGATGTTGCCGGCATCGTCCCGATGGAAGAATTTGAATTTTCGTCCATCCTCCATCTGAAGTGTCATGATCTTGCGGAAGTGAGTGATCACGAAGTATGGATCGTGGGCTGACCACACCTGGCCCGAAATGTGCTTGGAACCGGTGGCTGCCGGCGTGCCGGCATCGTCCTGCGTGATGCTGACATCGTACGCCGCCCGTATCTCCTCTCCGCTCTGGGCCGTGACCACCCCGGTGCCCTGCAAGTGTTCAAGTAGCTTCATGGGAGGGCTAACTCCCCTTCGGACGATTGCCGCGATGCAGTTGCGGACGCGCCGGGTGTACCTTCAAGGCCTTGCCGTTGCACTCCGTGCCGTTCAAGGCGACAATCGCCTTTTCGGCATCGGCATCGTTGGCCATCTGGACAAATCCAAATCCCCTGGGCAGACCGGTCGCCCGGTCAGTCATCATCTTGAAACGCTCAATGGCTCCATGTTGCGCAAAGATGGATCGAATGTTGCGCTCGGTCACGTCCGGATCGAGGTTTCCAATACGAATGTTATTCACGATTGCTCCTTGGTTTGCTACTTTTGGCGGAGTTCCAGCCATTCGACCGGGTGTGATCGAACCTCCGAGTTCGGCTCGAGAATATCCGCCCACTTAGGGTCGGTGCACAGGTGGAGAAAGACTCCGGTCGTGCCTTGATACGACCCCTTGGCGAGAGAGACTGCATCGCCTTCCTGAAATATTGGGATTTGTGGTAACTGGGATGGATGATCCGTATGATAGTGAAGCATGGTCCGACCTTTCTGGCAAAAGACATCAAGGACGGACGGTTCGGCTTGCCTGAAAATCAGCTATGCCGCTCGGCTCTGGTGAGAGGTGCCATACCTAGTATAGCAGGTTGTCATTTCAGCAGCCGAATCCGGTGCGATTCGCTGTCGGCGACGTAGACCGTGCCGGATCGGTCCACGAAGATCCCGTGGGGACGCGAGAGGCGGCACTGGCGGGGATCACCGTCGGGGCCGTCGCCGCGCTGACCGTTGCCGATGACGGTGGTGATGATACCGGATTTGAGGTCGACGCGGCGGATCGTGTGGCTTTCGGTGTCGGCCAGGTACAGGCTGCCGCCGGGGGCCCAGGCGATGCCCTTGGGGCCGGACAGGCGGGCACCCTTGGCGGGGCCGCCATCGCCCGAGTAGCCAGTTTCACCGGTGCCCGCGAGGTGATGGATGCGGCCGGCGCGGGCATCGATGCGATACACGGCGTTGCCCTCGCGCAGCACCAGGTAGAGGTTGCCATCGGGATCGGAGGCGATGGCGCGCGGACCGTTGAGCGGGGTGCCGGCGAGGGGCGCGCCGTCGGGCGTGGTCTTGCGCTCGCCGGTGCCCGCCCAGGTTTCGATGGTGCCGGTCGAGAGGTCCACGCGGCGAATGCGCAGGTTCCCGATGTCGCAGATGAGGAGACGCCCCTGCGGGTCGAAGGCGATGCTGTGCGGCTGGCGAAGTTGCGCTTGGATGGCTGGGCCGCCATCGCCGCTGAAGCCGGCGGCGCCCGTGCCCGCAACCGTGGAAATGAGATGGGTCTTCGCATCCACGCGGCGCACCACGTGATTCTGCATCTCGGCGAAGAACATGTTGCCGGCTTGGTCGAAGCGGACTTCGTAGGGTTCGTTGAGCGATGCCGCGAGGGCCGGACCTCCATCGCCTGAATAGCCTTTCTGCCCGCTGCCCGCGACGGTCGAGATGCGGTGCGTCTTCAGGTCGAGCCGGCGCACGCGATGGTTGCCGATCTCGCAGAAATAGAGCGCGGAATCGGGGCCGCGATCTGGGAAAACGGCGAGGCCGTAGGGGTTGTCGATCTGTGCTTCGGCAGCCGGACCGCCATCGCCAGAAAAGCCCGGTGCGCCGGTTCCGGCGATGGTGACAATCGATTGGGCGGACAGTGCAGCAGCGCAGAGGACGAGTAAAGCGGAGATACGCATAAATGTCAGCGCTAGCCGGCGGCACCGCCAGCGTTACCGATGGCCGGGTAAACCTTGCGAATGGCGGTCACAGCGTCCGTGGTGTCGCGCTCGGTGTACTTGGGGCTCATAATGACGCCGGCAAAGCGGCTGAGAATGTCGATGGTGCGCGGGCAGCACTCGGGGCCGTAGCGGATGGATTTGCCGCGATCGGAGGCGAACGACGGCCATCGCGGCGTCACCGTCACCTTCTGTTCGATCTCGGGGACCGTGGGCAGGATCACGGAGCCAGCCGGGCCGGATACCGGCACGCCCTCGGCCTTCATGGCCTCGGCGTAGCGTTGGCGATCCTCCTTGGTCTTGAAGCCAAGGAAGATGCCGGTGCCCAGCTCCCCTTGGGGATCGGGGAGGCGGCGCAGGTGCGTGCCGGGCAGGTCGCGAATGCCGGCATACACGCGGCGGGCGTTGCGGCGCACATCGCCGATAATGGTGTCGAGCTTGCGCAGTTGGGCCAGGAGCACGCCGCCGGTGAATTCGTTCATGCGGTAATTCAAGCCCGGCATGAAATGCAGTTTGGCGGGCATGCCGCGGCGGAAGGTCACATCGTGGAAGCGGAAGGCCCGTTCGAACAGGTAGGGGTCGCTGGTCACCACGGCGCCGCCTTCGCCCGCGGTGATGGTCTTGCTCTGTTGCAGGCTGTAGATTCCGATATCGCCCATGGAGCCGAGCGGCCGTCCTTTGTAGGTGGCTCCCACGCTTTGGCTGGAATCCTCCAGGACCTTCAGCCCGTGCTTGCGGGCGATGGCCAGGATGGGGTCCATATCGGCCGGGGTGCCTTGCAGGTGCACGGCCATGATGACCTTGGTCTGCGGGGTGATACGGTGTTCGATGTCGTTGGGGTCGAGGTTGAACGACTCGTCGATTTCGGCGAAGACCGGCAACGCGCCGGCCTGAATGACGGTGTTGTAGCAGGAGTACCAGGTCCAGGCGGGGATGATCACCTCATCGCCCGGTCCCACTTCCAGGGCGGCCATGGCGACATGCAGGGCGGCGGTTCCGGACGTGACCGCCAGCGCGTATTTCGTCTGCATGCGCGCGGCGTACTCGTTCTCGAAGTTGGCGACTTTGGACTTGTCCAGCGGGTTGTTGAAGCGGAAGGGATTGTGGCCGTCCAGCACTTCCTGGAGTTGCTTTTGTTCCTTGTCGTCGTAATACTGCGGCCCCCAGTTGGGGCCTCCGAGGGGTTGGGTGCGAACGGGAGTGCCGCCGTTCATGGCGAGTTGCGGAGCGGCGTCCGCGTTGGCGACGGCTGCCAGGGCGGCCGCGGCCAGGAAGTCTCTACGATCCAACATGCCGGTCTCCTTTTTAAACGAAGTCTACCACTCCGCGGCAAGGAGTGTCGGTGGCGGCGCAATCCGCTATCCTAAACGACGATACGGACAAGACTCCGCCGAACGGACTGCCATGCCTGAAGACTACAAATGGCACGAGATTGCCGATCTGCCGCCGGATCTTCGGTCGCTTGAGAGTAACGAACTGGAGCCCCTTCACAGGATTTGGTTGCAGCAGAAGGACAGCTTGGCGGACCAGCGGATCATCGAAGAATTCAACCAGCAGTTGAAGCGGGAGTGGGCCATTGAAACCGGCGCCATCGAGGGAGTTTATGTCCTCGATCGAGGGGTAACCCAAATCATGATCGAGCACGGTATCAAGTCGAGTCTGATCCCGCACTCCGCGCATAACAAAAGCCCGGAATACGTCGCGACGATCATCCAGGACCAGGCTGAGGTCCTCGATTGGCTGTTCGACTTCGTGAAAGGGGACAGGAGTTTGACAGACGGGTTCATTAGGGAACTTCACCAGGCTTTGCTCCGGCACCAGGAGACTGTGGAAGTGGTAGACCAATCAGGCCGAGGCTTCGAAAAGGAGCTTCAGAAGGGGGTCTACAAGACCACTCCCAACAATCCGCGCCGTGAAGATGGCACCGTATTTGAATACTGCCCGCCGGAACACGTCGCAGCGGAGATGGATCGCTTGCTGGCATTGCACGAGGAGCATACAAGACGGGCTGTTCCACCCGAGGTGGAGGCAGCCTGGCTCCATCACCGGTTCACCCAGATTCACCCGTTCGAAGACGGAAATGGGAGAGTAGCGCGGGCCATCGCCAGCCTGGTATTCATCAACGCCCGCTGGTTTCCCCTGGTGATCAGAAACACTGACGAAAAATCGAAGTACATAACCGCGTTGGAACTCGCGGATTCCGGCGACCTCGGTCCACTGATCTCACTTTTCTCCGGCGTACAAAAAAGAGTCTTTCTGACAGCTCTCGACCTCTCGTATCGCTCGAAGCCTCCGGGGACCATCGACGCGGCGGTCGAGTCCGCCCGCGACCTGTTTATCGGGATGGGTAAGATCGTTCCCAAAGAGTGGATGGCGGCCAAGAGAATCGCAGGGCACCTGTATGCGCGGACCGTTCAGCGATTAAGCGCCGCGGCGGACAAACTCCGCGGTGAGATTGGTTCGGTGCAACCCAAGTTTCAGTTTGGTGTGCATGAATCAAATACGGTCGCGGTTAAGGAAAGCCAAGTCCTCCAAGTTGCGCGCACATTGGGTTATTCCGCAAACCTCGCCGAACACAATCAGATGGCCGATTTGCGGCTTGTCACCGCGCGAACCACCAAAATCGTCATGTCGTTCCACGGCGTAGGAACGATGTACCGGGGCATCATCGCCGTGTCGGCATTTCTGGAAGCTGACGCTGGAGAGCCGGTTCCGGTTTGTGAGGAATTCTTCCAGATCAACTACGAGGAAGAGCAGTCCCAGGCCGAGGGTCGATACGAGGCGTGGCTGGAAAGATCTGTCGCTCGCGGGTTGACGATCTGGCAGCAAAGTGTTCTGGGAGAACTCTGAGGTTAGCGCGCCGGCCCGATAACATCATACCTAATGAACCTAGCGAACCTAGCCCGGATTTCTCATCGAATTTGCCAACCGCGCGAGGGTGGTGAGGGCAAGCGGCAGATAACAAGCGGGATGGGCGACTGAGAGGTCCTGGTTGGGGGAAAACAGTCTGTGGGGCGCCGC
>Ga0116223_10003337_pt1 | contig 14513 bp, 6 predicted proteins | sample Sb_taG_3_FD_90092 | JGI IMG/M metagenome (GOLD analysis project Ga0116223, IMG submission 90092) | Peat soil microbial communities from Weissenstadt, Germany - Sb_50d_a_PC metaG | ecosystem: Environmental > Terrestrial > Soil > Wetlands > Peat | place: Germany: Weissenstadt | collected 2010-09-21 | reverse complement strand
CTAATACCGTGCGATATATAACATGAAATGAAGAAGATGCACGACGTAGGCTTCTCCGGCACCCAGGCTCCTTCAATGGGAAGATGATTTTTACGTAAACCTAGAACTTTCCCGACGACATCGGCGTTTGCGAGGACCGATCCTAATTGGGCTGAACCGTTTTGCGCCCGTTGAGGTCAGTGGACCCAGGGTGCGTGAAGCAGTGTTAGCGATTTGGAAATAGGCTGTCTACAAACCGATAAAATCAGAATATGGACCCTGAGGATCTAACGTTCTCAGATTTTCTGCCGACAATCGCCAAGCTTGGGAAAGGCGAATGGACGACAGTCTATTCTTCCCGAGACAGTCTCGATGGCGTGGCGATCTACTCTGCGCTCATAAAGAACACGCTCGTCAAACGAGCACTACAACGCCCCTCTTGGGATTTAACTATCGGAGACGGAGCCCCTGGCCTGGAGTCCAGCTTTGGGGCCGGGGAGGAAAAGACGCGCTATGTTCGCTCTTCGGATAGTGGAATTGAGCCCCTTGTTTTGAAGCGCAGCTTTCACGAAATCAGACCCGGCTACTGGGAAGTCTCCGAAGACTTCCGGCTATATTTCAATCTCTACGATGACAAGTTGGGCCGCAAGCTTTTGCGGATCGATGATAACGGTGACGAGCACGAAGCGGTCCTGATGAAGGATGGCGAGATCAAAATCAAGACCTTTTTGATTCGCCAGTACCTCACCATTCGCAAGATGAAATTAGCTATCTTTTTCGAATACAACCGGCTATCGAAGAAAACGATCGAAGAATTTGGCGTAAAGGAGCATTCGAGAGAGGAAAAGGGGGCAGACTTCATATATTCCGTTGGCGTCGGTAAATGGATGGGGTTCTCCGATAACACAAAGAAGTCTCACGGGCGGATCCTGGGGAAGAAGTTGGTGTCTGGCGATCCTTCGTTCAAACCGGATATTTTCGGGCGCCAGAAAAAGCAGTACATCGATTTCATCGTCGGTGCTGATGATGACGGGAAGGAAATTCTCTTTACCTGCAACGAAGCGGAGCTTGCCAACAACTTTGGCGCCAATGAAGGAGCTCCGAATTACCTAACGCCGGTGTGCTTCCGAAAAGAGGTTTTGAATAAGTACTACTCGCAGCCGGAGAAGTACACCGTGAGCGATGGGTATTTATCATGTGGAGCGTTGTGGAGCCTTTACATCGACAACAATCATCCCGAGGCGGTGATGGTGTTTCTTGGTGATCTCGGGCACCTCTCGCACACGGAGCAGATGTACTGGCGCGGATTTAATCTCCCGTCCGGGACGATGAGCAGGGTTGCGTTCAAGCGAAGCATTCTCGGGCAATTCGCAGACCCTCAGACCGCCGATCTCTACTTCAAGCAAAGATTCACTATCTTCAACGAATACTGGAAAAAGAAATTTGGCTGGGAGTTGTTTAGACCTCTGACCGGCAAGGATGAATACGCCTTTAGGATCCTGCGCGTGCCACTGACAAACGATATTCGAGAATTTGACGAGCAGATCGCTACGCTAACAAAGGTCTTTGTCGACTCCCTGAATGAGAAGCAACTTGCAAAGGGAATTACCAATAAGGAAAATGCAAAGGGCCTCGATAAATTTGAGACCTGGCTCGGGGCTCAGAACTTTTGCAGCGATAAGATGATGGAGTTCTTGCGGAAGCTTCAGGCATTACGCTCGGCCGGCACTGCGCACCTGAAGGGAGACAATTACGAAAAAATAAAGCCGTTCTTTCAGATGGATAAGAAAGAACTGGCCGAGGTTCTCGAAGACATTTTCATCAAGTGCGTTTGGACTCTAAGGACGCTCGAAAAGTTTTTCCTGCCAGATATACCCAAAGAAGAAGACGTCGAGTATGGCAATTGAGTTTTGGCAGCTGGCCCGGTCTAAGTCAACCTTCCTAGCCACAAATGATGGTGCTCCTGTTCCTCGCACTCGGGGACCGGGGAGGCCAGGGAACCCAACAAGCCGATAGACCGGTCATGATCGGCCCGATCAATCCTACGAAGTCGGCCAGCGTCCGGGATTCCAGCGGGCGGAGTCCGCCAAATCATTACTTGCCGAAGCGTTCTCGCACAGCATCGCAGCGCTCACGCATCTGGGCGGCCAGGGCTTCGGCGACTGGGTGTTCGATTCCGGTCTTGTCCAGGTTCAAGAGGATCGCTTCAGCCAATTCCGGGACACGACGGCGCACAAGCGGCTTGGCTAGCCCGGCGTCTTCCGCAAGTTGCTCGAAGTTTGTTTTCGACACTCTGTCGGAGGAATACTCGCCGCCGATCTTCATCGCCATCTCGCGGGTTAGCTCAGGGTAGTAGTAGGTGCTGACGACATCGTAGAGAGGCGCAAGCCGAATCTCCTGATTTGCTTCGCCCGCGCCGCTATAGAGCAGCGAGAAGTTCTTGCCGTGCGCATCATTGTTGCCGATGAGGAAGTTGAAAACCACTGCGTCCAACAGATGACCCAAATCGAGTACCGGCGCACTTGAGACTTCGCGCAGCAGAGCAAAGCACCGCTTGAGCGAAGGCCCGCCTTCTTTTTGATATTTGTTTTCAGAGACGATGCCCAATGCCTGACAAAAATCCTCTTGGTGCAGCCGTTCGAGCAGAGTCACGCCCTCTGGACTCTGGCGGTGCGTCCTGTCGTAGCGCTCGACCAGCAGGTAATCAACATCTTCCACGCGCCTGATCTCAGCCTTGGCCGCGGGCAGGCCCACCGCCGCGGCAAGTCTCATGCAGAAAGCTTCATTGAAGACGACCCCGGCGAATCGCTCCACCGCCGGTTTCAAGATGTGCGTACTCGGCGCGCCACCGAGGGGGAGCGAGATTGCATCGCCCTCCATACGAACGGCGATTTTGTCCTGTGCACCGGCAAGCGAAAGTCGGATTCCAGTCTCGCCGGCCAGAAGCGGACGGCGCGGCAGTTCCCTGAGAATCCCTGCGAGTTCGTGGGAGGTAAGCGCTCGGTAGTGGTCGTCGCGGGCAGGCAGGTTTTCTCCAGCGGGAATGAACGTAACGGCGCCCGCGCATTCCCCGCCGATCCGTTCCAGCATGGCGTAATCGTTGCGCTCACTGATGCCAAGGTTGCGGGCTATGATTTCGCGCTTGCTTTCCTCGGGCAGAATACCGGCAAAATAGCCCCGGCATTCGTTGCGCTTGAAACGTTCCCGTCGCAAGGGTAGTGAATGGGACAAGGGCGTGGCGTCGGGCTTTTGCAGCCAGCTTTCCGCGTAGTCAAAGACCATCTGGCCGCCGTCATCCTGAATCAGGTGACCGACCAGTTCGCGGTGCAGGTAGACATCAAGGGTTCTCGCCATGCTCTACTCCTTGCTCTCCGAGACCGCTGGCGGCGTCAGCGCGATCCGGATTCCCAGTGTATTCAGGACGGTCAGGACCTTGCCGATCTGGCAGGTTTCCTTGCCCTTTTCGAGGTCGATGACAAAGCGCAGACCCGTGCCGGAGGTCAGCGCTAAATCTCGTTGCGTGACGCCCAACTGCTTCCGGCTCGCCCGGACGATTTGGCCGATCTCTTGCGCTGTGTATCTCATCGGATCACCACGATTATTCCCGTACGGGAATAATTATACTTTCTCGGAGCAAAGTCAAGGGAAAATTCCCGTACGGGAATAAATCACGCTCTCGACGCGGCTTTATGCGAGAGAATCCCGTTCGGGAACTTCTAATTGCACTCTTTGTAATGAATATTGAGTTTTTGCGGAAACTGGCGTAAAGGAACAGCCAACCCACTGAAAGCAAAGGTATAGCAAGACAAACCGCCCGCACGGAAGGAAAATGCGCCACTGCTGATTCTGTTGGATTTAGCAGAGCCCGATTGAGCCTGTACGTCGCAATTCACGTCACGGCAGACCGAGCATGCTCCAGCCCCTATGCGCGACAATTAAATTACCCGCGGTAAAGCTAGGATCCTGCGAGGGGTGTCGAAAGAGGGTTGCGATTCTCCGGCTATTCGGCGTGCGGGTGAGGTGTGGCATGAGCAGTCCTGAGATTGCCCAAGTTCAGATCGACGACTGGCTGAAACAAAAGCTCTCCGAATGGAAAATCGTCACTCTCACGGACATCCAAAAGAAAGCACTAGCGGCTGGTGCTGCCGATGGCGAAAGCCTTATCGTTAGCGCCCCCACCTCCTCTGGCAAGACTTTGGTTGCTGAAATTGCTGCTGCCTCGGCTCTCCGTAAAGGGATGCCAGTGCTCTATTTGGTGTCGCACCGTGCACTGGCAGACCAAAAGTACCTCGACTTCGAAGCGAGATTCGGCGAAACATCTAACGACCCAATCGCAACTGTTGGTCTAAGCACGGGCGACCGCTCTGAGGGAAGTGTCGATGCGCAGCTAAGAGTCGCGACTTATGAAAAGGCTATTGGCTTGCTCATCGGTGGACAGATACGACCGGAGAACACACTGGTCATCGCCGACGAACTGCAAATCCTCTCTGATCCCGCCAGAGGGCCAGACATTGAAGCGCTCTGTGCAATTTTCAGGCAGCGTCAGGTTAAACAGTTCATCGCGCTGACCGCGACGGTTGAGAACCCATCCGACTTGGCGGGTTGGATGAACTGTACTCTCGTACAGAGCTTTGAACGAAGTGTGCCGCTACACCAGGAAATATGGGCGAACGGGCGAGTCTACTGCGTCACGTTTGGGCAAGAGGTTGGACAGGAGAGACCATCCCCGATTTCTGGGGATGACCTCGATGCAGTTGTTTCTCACCTCGTTCAGCAAGGTCGTGGCCCCGTGCTTGTCTTCACAGAGACCAAGAAGGAAGCGTCTCGTTACGCTGCGGATTTTATGAGGACCCGGCCTCGAACGACTTCGGGACTGGAAATTGCGGAGCAGTTAGACCTCTTTTCAGAGCCAACGGATTCTTCAGATAAGCTCAAAAGCTCGGTTGAGAGACGTGTTGCGTTTCACACTGCCGACCTATCCGCCCAGGAACGTCAGGTGTTGGAGGCGGGCTTCGCCAAATCTCAATTCGAGGTTTGTTTTGCAACATCGACACTAGCGGCTGGAGTGAACTTCCCATTCAAGACGATTCTCTTTCCCAAACTCACGTTTCAATATCGCGGGTCGAACGACTCCAGGCTGAGCTTGACTGACTACCGCAACATGTCCGGGCGTGCTGGGCGGCTCGGATTACATGAGGAAGGGTTTGCGGTACTCCTTCCGAAGAACAATGTGGAGACTGCGTACGCACAAAAGCTCATTGGACCGGCGAATGAGAGGCTTGAGTCCGTCTTGCTCAAAATGAGTCTGCGAAAGACCGTGCTTTCGCTTATTGCATCGCAGATTGCCAACAGCCGCTCGTCCCTCCATGATTTCTTTGAGAACACGCTTTATCACTTCCAAACTCTCGAAAAGAACCCGAAAAAGCTGGCCCAACTCAAGGAGCTTAGCGGAAATGCTGTCGATTGGCTAATAAAGAACGAGCTGGTTCTTGAGGAGGAGGGCGAGCTGCGGGCTAACGCACTAGGCAAGGCCAGTGCGATTTCTGGTCTCCTTCCACAAACGTCTGTCAAATTCGCGGAAATGCTCAGGACTTCGATTGCGAATCTTAGCAGTTCATTCGATGCGTATGCAGATGGGATCATATACGCTGGTGTTTTGTCTGACGAGTTCTGCACAGATCAACCCTCGCGATTCCTGCCGTTTCCTTCGAACGACGCCATCGGTACATTAAGCTTCTGGCGCGGTAAGACACTTCCAGTGCGTTTTGATGAAACTGACACAAAAGTGGCGAAATGTGCGCAGGCCGTGGCGCTATATGCGGCGGGAGAATCGGAACGCAAGATCGCCTATGCCACTGGCATTTCGGCAGGATCGATTCAGCGGCTTGCCTTAGATGTCGCGTGGGTCCTCGAAGGGCTACATCGCATCTCGATGGTCCCGGACCTTAATTGCCTTCAGCGTGTGAGCAATCAAATCAGTCAACTTTCTCGCAGAGTGCGATGGGGTGTGCCAAGTGAGGCGTTAGACATTCTGCGAGTTGCAGAACGCCAAAAGGTGCCAGGCGTGGGACGTCAGCGAGCAATGGATTTGGTCCGAAGCGGGCTCTCGACTCTCCAGGATGTTCTTTACGCGGGGCAGAAAAAACTGATGGGGGTCTTAAAGCACGCGCTTCGAGTGGACGGGTTATTGAAGGGCGTAGCTGCGATGACAGGTCACAGCGACGATCACATGGAGACGGCTCACATCCGAGTTGCCAAGGACCTCGGTATCGATTCGATTGTCTCGCGCTGCTATAAGGACAACGGAATCGAATATGAGCGGGCAATCCTTGATCTGCTCTTGGCGGCTAAGTCGATCTGCGCAAAAGCCGTCGATGATGGTGCGCGGCAGAACGTTCCTGATTTACTCGTGCAGGTCGGCAAAACTGAGGCACTTGTAGAATGCAAGGCTTCTACCAAGTCGCCCGGCATCATTGGCAAAGAGGAGGCGTGGGCTGTGGTCCAGAAGTCATCCGACTTCGATCCCGGTATTCGGCGGGTGACGCTTGGCAAACCGGCATTCGACGAGACCTCAAAAAAGAAGGCGACGGCGTCCGATGAGCTTACTTTAGTGGAGAACGCGCTCTTTGTGGAAGCCGTCTTGCGCGTGACAAAAGCGGAAGTTACCGCCGAAGAATTCATGGCGTGGCTGACGACGCCCGGCGTGGCAGAACTGGGTAGAATGCCAGGGAAAGCAACTTGGTCGGCGTGACGCTGCGATTCTCTTGCAATCTGTACGGTGACGCTGCCTAACACCTAGAAAGACAGCTAATTCGCGCCTTTCCATCTGAACTCCCGTGAACGCAACCGCTTAAGCAACGCCTTCTTGTTGCTCTCGGTAAGCTCGGTGATGGAGACCAGAATTACCTTTTTGGACGTTGCGCTTCTCGCGGCTTCTTGGTCAGGCCAAGAGTAGAAGAGTCTGTTTCTCTTCACGTCTACAACTAGAAAGAAGACGGGGATATTTGAGGCAGCCAGCCGACGTAATAGGTGTGCGTTGATCGGAAATCGCGATCTGAGCTCTTGCTCGGTGGCCTTCACTTCGACGGCGAAGGTGTTGACACCGCCGTCAGCGTTTGGAAAAGCCACGAGAAAGTCGAAGCCCGCATCTTGAGTCGATGAGCGCAACAGCGAAACTGGCCCAAGCTCCTGTAGAAAAAGCTCCGCCAGCAGTTCACCTCTAAGACCTATAAATGAAGCTTGCGTTCGAAATGGCGTCATTTGAATACCGATCCACTTGGTTTAACTCCGTTGGTCTTCCAGAATGCCCGGACTTCCCGATATAGAAGACGAAGATTGCTCGGCGTGAGCTCATTTGCCAACGGGATCCTTGTGATTGCACTGGCTGGGATCCCATCATGCACGGACCGGATGAATACTCGCTTCGATGGTTCGTGAACCCCAAGCAGAAAAGTCGGGCCCGGATATCGAAGAAGGCGCTCAATGTCCCTCGACTTCGCAGAAATGCTAAGACTTTTCGCCTTGCTCGCAATCCTTCGAGCGGTCGTCTTGGTCTGCGCGAAAAAATAAGGCGACGCTCCCCGAACCCCGCGAAGCTCCACGTAATAGTCAATCGACGGCCACTTCGCACCAAGGAATCCTAGCCGAAACAACGGACGCGCGAAGGCGCTGAAGTCGGTCAAACAAACCACTACGATGGCCTCGCCGCGCTCCCCGATAGCATCTTTCAGATCGGCAATCATTTGATTTGGCACACCGTTCGATGAAGAATTACAAAATCATTCCGGCCTACACAAATGCGTCCCATGTTCAGACTTCTGAGAAGACTAACGCCACTTTCGAACCCAACCACCCGGCACCAGAAAGCTTCAGAATCCTCGGGAGATTGGTATCTGCCCAATTTTAGAGTCGGCCATAGCGTTTCGGGTATAGCTGGGTGTTGGAAGTGGCCTATCCTTCGGCGACGATCTCTAGCACACGATCAAGGTACCGGGCGACTTGCCTCGAATCAACGTTAATTCTGAGCTCTAACGGAGCCCGGCGGAGCCAATCCTCGCGAGTCTTTGGCCGCCTTTCAATGAAGAACCTCATCAGTTCATCGCAGAGCAGACCTTTGTTTGCCGGAATTTCAGGGAATTCAGCGTGGATTTCTTTGTCTCTGAGCTCCTCTAAACGTCTTTTGAGGGAGTTAGTACGTTTGACCTGCGCCTGATCTTGGCGATAGTCGATATCAGCGTACAAAAGGGCCTCAAGCCGACTCTTTAGCTTCGCTATCGTGCTTTCTCTGCTCTTAAACCAGTCGGTGGACCAAATACGAAAAATATTCCAGCCGAGGTTTACTAGAATCTCCTCGCGGAGTCGATCCCGATCCCTGGCGGACCGCCCAGAGTGGTAGCTCGCTCCATCGCATTCAATGCCGAGTAGAAATTTGCCCGGTTTTGTGGGATGTTTCACACCGATGTCAATGAAGAATCCAGCCACACCGACCTGCGGAATGATTTCAAATCCGAGTTCCTTAAGAACAGCTCCAACAGACCGCTCGAAGTCATTTGTTGGTTGCTCGCTACCGGCGTCGGCTTGCTGCAAAACGCCGCTGCGAGCATAAACAAGATACTGCTTTAGTGCGCGAACACCCCATGGACTATTGGGGTTGGTTTGAATTCGATCGGGATCAAGCGAACTAAACACGACAACGCGTTTCTTTGCGCGCGTGAAAAGCACATTGAGCCTGCGATGACCGTTCGCGTTGTTAATGGGCCCGAATCGTTGATACTGGTTTCCGCGTGCGTCCTTTCCATACGTGGTGGATATAAAGATGACGTCGCGCTCGTCGCCTTGGACATTTTCCAGATTCTTTACAAATAGCGATTCGAGACCCTCCTTCATTCGCTCTTGATAGGCGATGGCGAAGGGATCTTCTCTCAACTTGTGGTCGAGAAGCTCCTCGACAAGTTCGGATTGCTCAAAGTTGAGCGTCACGACTCCGAGCGACTCGTCAGGATTTTGGCGCATATGCTCAAGCACTGCGTCTGCAACGACCGCAGCTTCTCGCGGATTGCGACTGTTTTCAAAAACGCCGTCTGCTACGTAGTTGTATTTGATTCCGAGAGATGGATCGTCGTGGTAAGCGGCCGGGAAGATTATGAGATCTCTTTGGTAGAACTCCTCGTTGGAAAAAGCAATGAGGCTGTGATGACGTGAACGGTAGTGCCACCGTAGCCGTCGCACTGGTTGGTACAGCGTGCAAGCAACGTCCAAAATGCTCTCTTGTTCTTCGGCTGCCGCTCTGACTTCTTCTTCGCCATCTTCCGTCTCCATGCCAGAGCGTTGAAAGAAAGTGGTCGGGGGGAGCTGTTTAGGATCTCCGACAATCACAATTTGCGCGCCCCGAGCAATTGCTCCGATTGCATCTTCCGGCTTGAGCTGTGAAGCTTCGTCCATGACAACCAGATCGAATTTTAACTTCCCGGGCTCAAGGTATTGGGCCACGGAAAGCGGCCCCATCATGAAACATGGCTTCAGCGAAATGAGCGCATTCGGTGCCCGCTTTATTAGTTGTCGAATCGGAATGTGTCGCTTCTGTTTATTGATCTCGTGGTACAGAAGGGCCATGTCAGTCCAATCACGAATAGGGCCAGTTTGGTGGCCGTGGAACGTCGGACGTTTATCTATGATGGCGGCTACCCTTTCACTATAGAGTCGAATAGATTCTTTGTCGGCAGTAGCGAATTGGCGGCGCACCTCCTCTTGTCTAATTGTGGTCACTTGGTCAAGCTCAGGATGGTCGCTGAACACCTTCCTGGAAAGGGAATTGTAGAAAACAAAACGGTACGCTTTAGCGAGCTCAAGAGGTGGCAAGTCTTGCGAGTCGGCAAGTTTCGTGAGCTGTTCAATTCGCTCTTCTTGACTTCTGAGCCGCAGTCTGAGAAAGGAGTTCCACTGCGCTAGACCTTCAGGATTCGACCGTATTCTCTCAACGAGGAACCCCAAGCTTAACAATGTGTCCGTAAACTGCGATTTCCAATAGTCCGAGTGTCCCAGAGTATCTAGCTGTTTCAGTGAATTCCGGAGCTGGTCGGCACAATCTCCGCAAGCGATTAGCAGATTTCGGAGTTGACTGAAGCGATTCTTGTGCTCCCCGCACAGTAACCAGTTGACGGTTCTTTCCGGTAGGCCGCACCTCACTAATCTCTCTACATAATCGAGCGTCTGCTTGAGGGTAACAACCTCCGTCCCGACTCCTTGATATGCGTCTCCCAGAACTGCGTGAAGATTCACGGCCGCTTCGATAGACGCTTTGGAATCCCGACACTTCCGCGCGGCCTGCAACGAATTCGAGAGCTCGGTAAGGGTTGCGTTTCCCTTAATCTCGTACTTTGCGAGAACATCCAGAACGCCGCTCAGCTCCCGGTCGAGTGCGCGGGTACAGTTGTGTATCGCCTCGAATGATCCAGATGCAATTAGCGCAAGTTGGTCCGGCACTGCGCGTGAAAAGTCCGCAATCCTCGAAGCGATCAAATGGAGAGCATCGACACCTTCTTGGACGCTGGCTATATTGCTCTTTATAGTTCGTAGCCGTTCCACACGGGCGGCGAACAGAATCTCGCGGAACGGTTGAGTTTGGTCCCTGTGATCTGGTAGGGCAATCAGCACCCGTTCGTACCACTGAAGAATCGAGTCAAAATCATCCCAGGCGCTCTCTAAGCCAATGAAATCAGTTCCAAGTGATGCGTTGAGATTCTCGTCTCTTTCAAATCGCTCGCGGCGCTGGATATGTCCAGCCAGTTTTTGTAATGAGCGGCTCATATCGGCCCGCCCAGGCTTCTTGCCCGGAAACACACGGACATAGATCTTGACTGATTTCCGGTATCTCTTCCCAAATAGACGCTGCCAGAACGAAGCTGATTCAATTTCAGAAGCGCATTCGATGAGCTCAATGGGTCTGAAAATCCCTCCTCCAAGAGAAAGATCGCACGATTGCTGCAAGCGCTCCGCTTCTTCTTTTAGCTCTCTCGCTTCCTTCTTTGCGCCCTGCAACATTGGCCTGATGTGCTCTTGCTCAAAATTAGGTTTCCGAAGATGCAAAACCTCGAAGGGCGTTGAGTCCAAGACGCGCACGAATTCGAGCAGGTAGGTGATCGCTTGGTGCGTTGGTTTCAAGTCGCAATCGAGGATTCCAAGGAGCATGCGAAAAGAGGAATTCGCGTTTTCAAGAAGCTTTGCAGCTTCGGTGGCAATCTTCCACGTGTGTAGTAGATCTGCCACCTCTTGGTCTTCCAACTTCCAGCGCCCGAGACATTCAAGAGCGTCGGCAACATCACCGTCGATCTCCGGTTCCAGAAGGGTGTCCGGATGAATCGAAACTGACGTCAGCTTCTCGTGGAAAGCATGATAAGTTTCCACACTCTTGGCGAAATGCGCGAGCTCCTCCCTTGTCGTAAGCACTTGGCATGGAGTGAGTATTCCTTCGAGTATGCCTTCTTCGGATTCGGGTAGTGCGGCGAAAATCTTTCCAGCCGCTTCGAGACCGTGCCCCGAGTGAACGAACGTAAAACCACACGTTTCCTCTAATCTTTGTAGGCAGTCTTCCGCTCGCTCAAACGTCGAAAGAATTTCTGAAAATGAATTGAAAATTTCCGCTTCCTTATCGATTCCGAGAGGAATTGTTACCCACGCCCATGGATGTTTCTCCAAGGAATCACAGTTTTCGAGGAGTCCAGCAAGCGTTTGACCGTATATGGAAGCCAGCTCTTCGACCTCAGCGAAGTCTGTCTTAGTAAATTTTGCTACATGCGGCAAGAACATCTGCCTAAGGCGTTCGTGATATTTGCCAATCTGCTGAAGACTTTGTTCCCTGGCCCAAAAAACATCAAATATGGTGGCTTGGAACGGCTCCAGTGTTTTGTTAATGAGTGATGCGTATGTCGTCAGATTCCGTTTCTTCTGTTCAACAATGGCCAGGTGGCTGTTCAACTCTCCGGGCTCGCGGAAAGTGCCTCGCTTGCCGACCCGTTGAGCAATGTCGTTGAGTAAGGCTCCTTTCTTCGTCTTGTGGCTGTGAAGCTCAAGACAAAAGATCCCCAATCCGACCTCATCAAGTCGACTGCGTACAACCTCAAGGGCGGCCAACTTCTCAGAGACGAAAAGTACCGTCTTGTCACGTGCAAGAGCGGCTGCTATTAGATTGGTAATTGTCTGAGATTTTCCAGTGCCAGGGGGACCTTCGATGACCAGATTCTTACCGCGTAGAGCATGAATGAGAGCGCTGTGCTGGGAGCTGTCGGCATCGCGAATTAGGAGAGGTATATCCCTTTTCAGGTTCGGGTCGTCGATGGGATATTCCTCTGCCAGACTGATATTTGGGTTCTTTACCCCTTCAAACAACTCGCGAACCAGCGCGTGATTGGCGATACTTTGGGCCCTGTTGCCCCGGTTTGGGTCAAGGTCTCGATACATCAGGAGCTTACCGAAGCTCAGAAATGTTAGAGCGACCCGCCGGCGAATTCTCCATCGCTTTTTCAAATTCAGCAAATCAGCGAATCGCGCAAAATACTTTTCTGGCGTATCATCCTCGTCCAATAGCGGAATCTCGATTCCAAAGTCTCGCCGCATCTTTTCGACCAAGGATAAGTTAGAATCGACGTCCTCGCCTGAGTATTCGATGATCGTCTGCGCCGTATTGCCAGCGCCCCCGGCGCGTTCGATGAGCACGGGTACAGCAATTAGGGGTGCCAGATATGGCTGGTCCGAATTGTCTGATTCGTACCATTCCAAGAATCCGAAAGCCAAATGGAGCATGTTCGCGCCGGATTCTTCGATCACTGTCTTTGCGGCGCTCGCAATCTTACGGCTCACTCTGTCGAGCGATTCCTGGTAATGCAAGACAGGAAGACTGACGGCATCTTCTGCGTCCACATCATCAAGGTCAATCGATGTATTCCAGCCCAAGAGTGATGCTTGGTCCTTTGCAGTGATTTCCTCTTCAAATTCTTCTCTATTGTCGGGCTCCGGAACAGGTGTGAACGCAAGCCTTTCACCGTCGCACACTCTTGTGAACAGAGGACCGATTGGAACGCCAACGACCTCAAGACAAGACGACTTGGATGGACGGAAATTGAGAAGCCTATTGCGCTTCGTGAGGTCGAGAAGGCGAGTGCGAATCCGTTCCAGACCTGCAGCAGTATCTCCCGCGAGAAAGACCTCGGGAATACCAGGTGCTGCTAGCACACTGTCGTCCTGGCTTCCGTTGGCGTCTGGGGTTCCATCGGTCGGCACGCTAGTCACCGCTATTCATGAATTGCAAACAATTATAAGCGCGATCGTCACCCGAATTCTCAGGATTCACACTCGACTTTAATTGAACGAGGTATCCGCCGAAGCTTGCTCGCGTGTATTGGCATCGGCGAACACGAGGCAGGTTCTTATCGCTCGGGATTCCTGCGAGGGAGCCGGTATGCTTTCCCTTGACATCGCTTTTACTTTGCCCAATAATCGGGCTACCCGACGCCAAAGATCAAGGTTTCCTCGCTGATAACAGGTCGGGCAGGCTGGATGCACTTTCAGAAAACCGCCCAAGCTAGCGTGGCATACAGGTTAAATCTGGAGAAGCATCAGAGCCACTTGGCGCTGAATCTGTTTATTCCCCGATCTAAGTCAGCGAATGTTTGCACCCATTCCGGGAGGCAAACCCACGAGAGGTGACACTGAATGCCAACTCAGATCACGCGTCTTGTTGTCTTGATGCTTGAGAATCGTTCATTCGACCATATGCTCGGGTTCCTCAAGAAAACCAATCCCGCGATCAATGGCTTGAATGGCGACGAATGGAACTACCCGGCGGGAGAGAACCCAGCCAACATCATTGTCGGCGACGATGCCGGCGACGTTGAAGACCTCAACCCCGACCCAAACCACGAATTCGCCCACGTAACCAACCAGATCTCCTCGACCGGCGACCCGGTCGGCAATCCCGATATGAAGGGCTTCGTGCGTGACTACTTTGAGGATTGCAACGACGCAACGCATGCCGCCGGAATAATGAAATGCTTCAATCCGCAGACGCTGCCGGTTCTTTCCGCGCTGGCCACGCAATACGCCGTCTGCGATCGCTGGTTCTCGTCGGTGCCCGGTTCTACAATCCCTAACCGCCTGTTCGTTCACGGCGCCAGTTCTGCCGGCTCCCTCACGCAGGACGCCATCGCCGCTCCCTTCGCTGTGCACACCATCTTTGAAAGCTTCGACGACACCACGCCCCACGACTTCGCCATTTACACCGCAGGCTCCTCCATTCTCTTCGCCAACAAGTACCTCATCCAGAACATGGACAAGTTCCATCCCTACGCGAATTTCGTCGTTGACGCTACGAGCGGCAATCTTCCTGCATACACCTTCATTGAGCCCGCCTATGACGACGACGGCCAGGGAACATTTGCCAGCAGCCAGCACCCCGACTTTCCCATCGACCGCGGCGAGGCCCTCATTCGCGAAATCTATTACGCCCTCACCAAAAGCCCCGACTGGAATAGCACGCTTTT
>Ga0116223_10003315_pt1 | contig 14575 bp, 11 predicted proteins | sample Sb_taG_3_FD_90092 | JGI IMG/M metagenome (GOLD analysis project Ga0116223, IMG submission 90092) | Peat soil microbial communities from Weissenstadt, Germany - Sb_50d_a_PC metaG | ecosystem: Environmental > Terrestrial > Soil > Wetlands > Peat | place: Germany: Weissenstadt | collected 2010-09-21 | reverse complement strand
GCGCGACGGGCGCGAGCTGTGGCACTACTTCTGGAAGACCAAGGGCGGGACTCACATCGGCAATCGCGGCGTGGCGATGTGGAACGGCTACCTGTTCATGGAAACGCCCGACGACTACCTGGTCTCGCTCGACGCCAAGACAGGCAAGGAACGCTGGCACAAGGCGATCGCCGATCTGTCCCAAGGTTATTTCTCGACGCCGGCCCCGGTGGTGGTGGGGAATCACGTGCTGGTGGGCACCGGCAACGATATCGATGCGCCGGGGTTCCTGCAGTCGTTCGATCCCGAGACGGGGGATTTGCAGTGGAAACTCTACACCGTGCCGATGAAGCCGGGCGACCCGGGATTGAACACGTGGGCCAGCCTGGACGCGGCCCGGCACGGCGGCGCTCAGACGTGGATCCCGGGAGCGTACGATCCCGAGACGAAGTTCTATATCTTGGGCACCGGCAATCCCACACCGGCATACACCACGGGCACGCGCGGCGACGGAGACAACCTGTTCACCTGCTCGCTGGTGGCGGTGAACGTGGACACCGGCAAGATGGCCTGGTATTTCCAGACGTCGCCCCACGACATGCACGATTGGGATTCGGCGCAGACGCCGGTGCTGGTGGACGGAATGTTCAACGGCAAGATGAGGAAACTGGTCCTGACGGCGTCGCGCAACGGGTACTTCTTCGTGGTGGACCGCGTGACCGGCGAACATCTCCTGACCACGAAGTACGGGTCGGCGACGAACTGGGCGAGCGGCCTAAACCAGTTTGGCGGACCGCTGCGCAATCCCGGAAAGGATCCCACGGTTCCCGGCTCGCTGGTTTCGCCGACGGCGGGCGGCACTATCAATTGGGAGCCGCCCGCTTACTCTCCGGACACGGGCCTGTTTTATGTCGCGGAGGACAACTCGTACGCGATCTTCTATCTGACCGACGTGGATCCGCGGGGATCGATGGGACTGGGCGGGAAAGAGGAAGTGACCGTCGGATCGGGCGGGAACTTCCTGACTGCGATCGATTACAAGACGGGGAAAGCGGTGTGGAGACATCCCTATTTTGGCTTGGGTGGAGGCGGCGGACTGTTGACTACGGCCGGAGGGCTGCTGTTTGCGGGCGACGGCGCGGGCAACCTGGTGGCGCACGATGCCGCGACGGGGACGCCGCTGTGGAACACGCGCATCGGCGGGGTGACGAATGCTCCCCAGACTTTCATGCTGGATGGCCGGCAGTACGTGATCGCGGCGACGGGGGATATGGTGTGGGCGTTCGTGCTGTATTGAGGGCTGCGGTGGTGTAGGGTCAGGTCTGGCCGCCGGCCAGCAGTTCCAGGAGTTGGCGACCGGTGATGATTTTGGTGTTTTTGTAGGGCTTGGTGAAGTGCTTGTTGTTGCCGGTGACGATGTAGTCGGCCGCGGCATCGGCGCATTCGTAGAAGCGGTTGTCGGAATCGTGCCGGGAGATGGCGAGCTGCTCGACCGGCGTCACCATGGTGGCTTCGGTTTCTATCATGGCCAGCAGGTGGGCGACGTCTTTGGGGTCGAGGCGAGAGAATTTCGGCCGGCTGAACACTTCGCGGTATTCGGCCAACACGGCTTCAGAGATGAACATCTCGACCGCGTGAAAAGCCACCAGCTCCATGACCAGGGCCTGCAGACCTGAAGGCTTGAGAGCGGCGGAGATGAGCACGTTGGTGTCGATCACAACGCGGAGACGGCTCATCGGACGGGCTGTCTAATTTTCTTGTCCCGTGCCCTGCGGGTTGCCGTAACCTCGGCGTCGATTTCGGCTTCGGACAGCTTGTCCAAGCCGGCGCGCCTGGCGCCGTTCTGCACTGCGCGCAGGGCGTCGATGAGGTCGTAATTGATGGGGGCTTCCTGCCTCCGCTCGTACTGCCGCAAGGCTTCCCTGACCAGTTCGCTTAGGGTGCGGTTTTCCCGCCTGGCCAGGCGTTCCGTCCGCTTGAGTTGCTCAGGGGGTAGGGACACAGAAATGGTTTTGCTGGTTCTCATGGTTCGTGCTTGTTAATGCTAAGTGTGATATTGATCTCTGCTGGTAGCATAGCAGACTGGCAGGGGGTGTCAAGCACCCTTCCTCACGCCGCCACCGCCGAGCGAATGAAGCTGACGATGGCATCGAGCGAGGCGCCCGGCTGGAAGATGGCCGCCACGCCGTCGCGCTTCAGGGTCTCGGCATCTTCGTCGGGAATGATGCCGCCGACTATCACCTTGACGTCGGTCATTTCCTTTTCGCGCAGCAGTTGCATCACGCGGGGCACGATGGCGTTGTGCGCGCCGGAAAGGATGGAGAGGCCGATGACCTGCACGTCTTCCTGGAGCGCGGCGTTCACGATCATCTCGGGGGTCTGGCGCAGCCCGGTGTAGATGACTTCCATTCCGGCGTCTCGCAACGCCCGCGCGATGATCTTCGCGCCGCGGTCATGGCCATCCAGGCCAGGCTTCGCGACCAACACTCGAATCGGCGGTTGCATGATTTAAAGTCGCATGATCTACAGGTGTGTCGTCTCCTGGTACGTGCCGAAGACGGTTCGCAGCGAATCGCAGATCTCGCCGAGGGTGGCATAGGCGCGCACCGCATCCAGGAGGAATGGCATGGTGTTGGCCGTCCCTTCGGCCGCGCGCTGCAAGGCATCCAGCGTCTTCCGCACTTCGTGATTATCGCGCCGCCGCCGAAGGGCGGCCAGTTTTTGCTCCTGGTGGCGCGCGGAGGCTTCGTCGATCTGGAGGAGCTCAATGGGCTGGTCTCCGGATTGAAACCGGTTGACTCCCACGATGGTGCGCGCGCCCGATTCCACCTCGCACTGGTAGCGGTAGCTGGCCGCGGCGATTTCGCTCTGGGGGAAGCCAGCCTCGACTGCCGGGATCATTCCTCCCATGTCGTCGATCCGCCGGATGTAGTCGTTGGCGGCGGCTTCGGATTCGAGCGTGAGTTTCTCGAGGAAGTAGCTGCCGCCCAGGGGGTCGGGCGCCTGGGTAATGCCGCTCTCGTAGGCCAGCACCTGCTGGGTGCGCAGCGCGAGAGTCACGGCATGCTCGCCGGGTAGGGCGTAGGCTTCGTCGAGCGAGTTGGTGTGCAGGGATTGCGCGCCGCCCAGCACGGCGGCCATGGCCTGCAGAGCGGTACGCACCACGTTGTTGTACGGCTGCTGCCAGGTGAGCGAGCAGCCCGCGGTCTGCGCGTGGAATCGCAGCTTCATGCTGCGCTCGCTTTGGGCGCCGTAGCGGTCGCGCATCACGTATGCCCAGATCTTGCGGGCCGCGCGGTACTTGGCGATCTCCTCGAAGAACTCGCTGTGGGCGTTGAAGAAGAAGCTGAGGCGCGGGGCGAACTCGTCGACGGAGAGGCCGCGCTCGAGGGCCCAGTCCACGTACTCGATGCCATCGCGCAGCGTGAAGGCCAGCTCCTGCACGGCGGTCGACCCCGCTTCGCGGATGTGGTAGCCGCTGATGGAGATCGGGTTGAATTTCGGCGTATGGCGCGTGGCGAACTCGATGGTGTCGGTGACCAGCCGCATGGAGGGCCGCGGCGGGAAGATGTACTCTTTCTGCGCGATGTACTCTTTCAGGATGTCGTTCTGGATGGTGCCCGAAAGGCGCGGCCACGCTACGCCCTGCTGCTGGGCCACGGCAAGATACATGGCCCACAAGATCGCGGCGGGCGAGTTGATGGTCATCGACACGGTGACATCGCCGAGAGGGATTCCGCGGAACAGGATCTCCATGTCCTCGAGCGAGCTGATGGATGCGCCGCACTTTCCCACTTCTCCCTGGCTCAGCGCGTGATCCGCATCGTAGCCCATCAGGGTCGGCAGATCGAAGGCCACGGAAAGGCCGGTCTGGCCCTGCTCCAGCAGGTAATGGTAGCGGCGATTGGTTTCCTCGGGTGTGGCAAAGCCCGAGAACTGGCGCATGGTCCAGAGCTTCCCGCGGTACATGTCGGGGTGGATGCCGCGGGTGTAAGGAAATTCGCCCGGCGGGGGCGTGTCGCGGGCGGGGTCAAGCGCCGGCAGATGTTGCGGCGAGTAAACGGGTTCGACGGGAACCCCGCTGATGGTCGTGAACAGACGCTCGGCCGTTTTCATGGGCAGCTATCGCTATCTTACTCCGTCTCGGCCTCCGCGGCCGTGGCGTCACTCTCGGCCGGGCCCAATCCCGCTATACTCGAACAATACATCTCTAAGGAGGGTGACTTGGTTCATCACTGGAGCCGCGCCGGCGCCCTGGCGCTTTGTGCGGCGCGCCTTCTGCTGGCCGAGGGCGCACCGGCCGTCGATTTCCAGCGCGAAATTCGCCCCGTCCTGTCCGACAACTGCTTCCAGTGCCACGGCCCCGACAGCGCCGCGCGGCAGGCCGGCCTGCGCCTCGACCGCCGGGAATCGGCCCTCGAAGCCCGCCCCGAAGGCGCGCCCATCGTGCCCGGCAAGTCCGCCGACAGCCTGCTCTACCAGCGCATCAGCGACCCCGACCCCAACTCGCGCATGCCTCCGTCCGAATCCCACAAGCGGCTCACCGCGGCGCAAATCGCGCTGCTCAAGCGCTGGATCGACGGAGGCGCGTCTTGGACGGAACAATGGGCCTTCCGGGCTCCCGTCAAGCCCAAGCCCCCCGCCGTCAAAGACGCCGCCTGGATCCGCAACCCCATCGACCGCTTCATCCTGGCGAAGCTCGAAGAAAAGGGCCTCGCGCCCGCCCCCGCCGAAAACCGCCGCGCCCTTATTCGCCGCGTGGCCCTCGACGCCACCGGCCTCCCGCCCAAGCCCGCCGAAGTCGAAACCTTCCTTCAGGACACCTCACCCAACGCCTACGAGCGCATGGTGGACCGCTATCTCGCCTCGCCCCACTACGGCGAGCACCGCGCCCGCTACTGGCTGGACGCCGCCCGCTATGGCGACACGCACGGCATCCATATCGACAACTACCGCGAAATCTGGCCCTACCGCGATTGGGTCATCGCCGCCTTCAATCGCAATCTCCCCTTCGACCAGTTCACCATCGAACAACTGGCCGGCGACCTGCTTCCCAACCCCACCCTCGATCAGCGCATCGCCACCGGCTTCCAGCGCTGCAACGTCACCACCAACGAAGTCGGCATCATCGAGGACGAATACGCCGAAATCTACGCCAAGGACCGCTCCGACACCGTGGGCGCCGTCTGGCTCGGGATGACGGTGGGCTGCGCCACGTGCCACGACCACAAGTTCGACCCGATCTCGCAGAAGGATTTCTACGCGCTCGGCGCATTCTTCCGCAACAGCACCCAGAAGGTCATGGACGGCAACGTCTCCGACACGCCGCCCATTGTCCTGGTGCCGCGCGCCCCCGACCGCGCCCGGTGGGAGCAGAAGAATGCCCGCGTCGCGGCCATCCGGACAGAGATGGAACAGGCCCGCGCATCCGCCGCCGCACCCTTCGAACAGTGGCTCCGCGAGCGCCGCCCCGAGCCCCAGCCGCAACCCCTCGAAGCCGCCGAAGACGCCTTCGCGGCCGACCTCGTCGAACCCCTTCGGTTCGAAAAGGCCGAGGGCCACACCATCGCCAACGCCCCCAAGGCCGACGCCGAGAGGCCATTCTCCATCAGCATCCATTTCCTGTATCCCGAGACCAAGAAGGACCAGAACTACACCATTGCCGGCCAGCAGAACATCCGCGACCGCAACCGCGGCTGGGTGGCCGACATCAATTCCCGACAGATCGGCTTCCGGCTGATCGGAGACAACGGCGCCATCGAAGCCCGTGCCGCCGTCGCCGGACTGCTCCAGCCCGGCACCTGGAACCACCTTGCCGCCACTTACGACGGCTCCCGCAACCAGTCCGGCCTGATGCTCTACCTCAACGGCCGCTCCGTAGTTCTTCAGGGGCTGGGCGCCCGCAACGCGCGACTGGAGGGCTCCATCGAAACCGAAGACGGCATCGTCCTCGGGCGCTCCCTGGCCGGCGGCGCCATCTCCGATTTCCGGCTCTTCCACCGCGTCCTCACTGAAGCCGAAGCGCGCCTGCTGAGCACATGGCCGGACACCGCCGCCGCCGCTCTCGCCCAGCCCACCGCGGATCTCACTCCCGCCGCGCGGCGGAGCCTGCTCGACTGGTTCGTCACCCGTTCTTACAAGCCCTACCGCACGCTTGCCGCCGAACAGCACCGCCTCAACCTCGACCTCCGCGAGATCGCCAGCCGCGGCGCCGTGACCCTGGTCATGGAGGAGCGCGCGGACCAGAAGCCGTTCGCCCACGTGCTCTACCGCGGCGCCTACGACCAGAAACGCGACCGCGTGGAAGCCAACACCCCCGCCGTCCTGCCCCCCATGGCCTCCGCGTTACCGCGCAACCGCCTGGGCTTCGCCCGCTGGCTCTTCACCGAAGACCACCCACTCACCGCCCGCGTGGCCGTCAACCGCATGTGGCAGGAGATTTTCGGCGTGGGCCTGGTCAAGACCGCCGACGATTTTGGCAGCCAGGGCGAGCCGCCGTCCTACCCCCAACTGCTCGACTGGCTGGCCGTCGATTTCCGCGAAAACGGATGGGACGTCAAACGTTTCTACCGCCAGCTGCTGAATACCGCCGCTTATCGCCAACTGGCCCTCACCACGCACGACAAGCTCGCCAAGGATCCCGACAACCGACTCCTCAGCCGCGGCCCGCGCTTCCGCATGGATGCCGAAATGCTCCGCGACTACGCTCTGGCCGCCAGTGGCCTGCTGGCCCCGCAGATCGGCGGCCCCAGCGTGAAGCCCTATCAGCCCGAAGGCATCTGGGAAGCGGTGGCCATGTCCAACTCCAACACGCGCTTCTACAAGCCCGATACCGGCAGCGGCCTCTACCGCCGGTCGCTTTACACCTTCTGGAAGCGCAGCGCCCCACCAGCCTCCATGGACGTGTTCAACGCCCCTACGCGCGAATCCTGCGTGGTCCGGCGCGAGCGCACCAACACGCCGCTGCAGGCCCTGGCCACCATGAACGACGTCCAGTTCGTGGAGGCCGCCCGCACCCTGGCCGAGGCTGCCTTGGAAAACACGAACGGCTTCGACGCCCGCCTGGACTACATCTCCGCCCGCGTGCTGGCGCGGCCCCTGGCCGCCAACGAGCGCCTCATCGCTCGCCGCGCCTACAGCGATTTCGAGCGCTACTACAGCGCCCACCCCGAGGACGCCCGCAAGTTCCTGGACGATGGCGAGCGCAAGCCCGACCCCTCGCTCGCCCCCTCCGAACACGCCGCCCTCACCATGCTCGCCAGCCAGTTGCTGAATCTCGACGAGGTGCTCAACAAATGACCGGTCCCCGATCCATCCTGCTGCCGGACGATGACGGCCACTACAGCCGCGAGGCCCTGCGCCTCGACCGCGAATCGCACCGCGCCGCGCCGCCCGGCAGCCACGCGCTCGACCCGCTGGCGCACGTCATGGCGACCGAGGAAACGCGCCGCCGCTTCTTCTCGCGCGCCGCGCAAGGTATCGGCGCCCTGGCCCTGGCTTCCCTTCTGCAGCCAAAAGCGCGCGCCGCGGAAGCTGTTGGCGGACTCTCCGGCCTGCCCCATTTCCCGCCCAAGGCCAAGCGCTGCATCTACCTCCACCTGGTAGGCGCGCCCCCGCAGATGGAGACCTTCGACTACAAGCCGAAGATGAAGGAGCTGTTCGACAAGGACCTGCCAGAATCCATCCGCAACGGCCAGCGCCTCACCACCATGACCAGCGGCCAGACCCGCTTCCCCATTGCGCCCTCGGTCTTCCAGTTCGCGCAGTACGGCAAATCGGGCGCCTGGGTTTCCGAGCTTTTGCCCTACACTGCCCGCATGGTGGACGATATCGCCATCATCCGCTCCATGCATACCGAGGCCATCAACCACGAGCCCGCCATCACCTTTTTCCAGACCGGCCTGATGGTGGCCGGGCGGCCCTGCATCGGTTCCTGGCTGAGCTACGGCCTGGGCAGCATGAACGAGAACCTGCCCACCTTCGTCGTGCTGCAGGCCAAACACAACCACCCCAAGGCCAACGTGCAAGCCATCTCCGCGCGCCTGTGGAGCGCCGGCTTCCTCTCCGGCCGGTATTCCGGCGTAAGCCTGCGCAGCGCGGGCGACCCCGTGCTCTTCATCAACAACCCGGAAGGCGTGCCGGCGGAAGTGCGCCGCCGCATGCTCGATTCCCTTTCCGAGATGAACCGCCTGGAGCTGGCGCGGCTGGGCGACCCCGAAACCCGCACCCGCATCGCCCAGTACGAGCTGGCGTTCCGCATGCAAGCTTCCGTGCCCGAGCTGACCGATACCAGCACGGAGCCCGAAAGCACCTGGAAGCTGTACGGCGAGGACGCGCGCAACCCTGCCTCGTTCGCCCAAACCTGCCTCATGGCGCGCCGCCTGGCGGAGCGCGGCGTGCGCTTCGTCCAGGTTTACCACCGCGGGTGGGACGTCCACGGCAACCTGCCCGAGGTGCTCGCCAGCCAGTGCAAGGAAATCGACCAGGCCTGCTGGGCCTTGGTGAATGACCTCAAACAGCGCGGCATGCTGGACGACACGCTAGTCATTCTGGCCGGCGAATTCGGCCGCACGATTTACTGCCAGGGCAAGCTCACCCAGACCGACTACGGCCGCGATCACCACCCGCGGTGCTTCTCCCTATGGATGGCCGGCGGCGGCATCAAGGGCGGAGTGGTGCACGGAGAGACCGACGACTTCAGCTATAACATCACGCGCGACCCCGTCCACGTGCGCGATTTCCAGGCCACCATCCTGCGCGTCTTCGGCATCGACCACGAACGTTTCACCTACAAATACCAGGGCCTCGACATGCGCCTCACCGGCGTCGAGAAGGCCGGAGCGGTCAAGGCGTTGCTCGCCTGAGGCAAAGAGATTTCACCGCGGAGACACGGAGTCACAGAGACAAGCGCGGAGAAAACAAAGAGAAAGTCAAAACCTGAGAGCGCGGAGGTAGCGGAGCGACGCTTCGACGGCATGGACGGGGGACGTGTCCTGAGTCATGTGCGTGGCCACCCCCTCGGCCAGAAATGGCAGTTGGTCTGGATTTGGCCGTGATCGGTGCACCAGGCGCACATCTCGATGGGCGGGTGATGGGGGTTCTTGGGGTTAAAGCCGCGGGGCTTTTCAGGGGCCGGCGTGGGAGCCGGCTCCGGGGCGATTTCGGGTTTTTTACCAAACGAATCCATTTGTTGAGTTTTGGTTGTGGATTCAGTTGGTTGGGTTGTGGATAAATCGGGGTCCACGGACTCGGGAGCGGGTGACTCGCGGAGGGCGGCGGCCTGGGGAAGCGTGAGGGTGGCAAGCTGGGTTGGGGTGCGGTTCTTGGATAGCTCGCGGACGATGCGGTTCAGGCCTACGAGGACGACGACCGGGGGTTGAGGAGCGGGGGCCGGGGAAGCAGGAGGCGGGGGTTGGGGGCCGGGCTCGCCAAAGCGCGAGTGGATCGGGGATTGAGGATCCGGGGATTCAGCGGCCGGGGCCAGGCCAGCGGGTTCGTTCGCGGCTTCAGCGGCAGGCGCCGGGGGATCGGGCGGGGCGGCCGACGGGGCTTCGCCGGCGGGCGCGGGCGACGGTGCGGGCGGGCCGGAGTGGGGAGCGGCGGGTTCGTTCGTGGTTTCGGCGGTCGACGCCGGGGGATCTGGCGGGGTGGCGGGATGGGCTTCGCCGGCGGGCGCGGGCGATGGAGCCGGCGGGCCGGATTCGGGAGCGGCGGGTTCGGACGGCGGCGGCTCCGGTTGCGAGGGGACGAGGATGAGCGGGAGCGGCGGATCGAAGGGGGGACGCTCGGCTACGAGCAGGCGAAACTCGTCGAGGTCGCGATGGAAGGCGCGGTTGGTGGCGTCCATGCGGCGCTGGAGGCGGCCCAACTCGCCGCTGGCATCGATGTAGGCCTGGCCGATGACGGCGTCATCGTCGAGGTCGGCACCGTCGGGGATTTTGGAGATCACGATTTTGACTTCGGCGCGGCGGAGGCGGCGGAGGACAAACTCGGCGTGAACGAGGTTGTCCACCAGGGCGCGCTCCTGGGGAGTGCAGGGCTGGTTGTGGTGGGTGTATTCTTCGCGGAGGCCGGCGCGTTCGGCGGGGTCTTCCCAGGGGAGGACTTCAGACTCGGCCTGGATGCCGGATTTCAGGGCATTCCCGGAGGAGCGGGCCTTGCCCTCGGCGGAGCTAGGACCGGTGCATTTTTGGGCGTTGAGACGGTTGGCCCGGGTTTGTTTGAGAGTGGGCATAAAAAAAGGAGGCAAGCTCTCGTGGCTTGTCTCCTGATTTAAGTGTAAGGGGTAAGCATTGCGATTTCAGGGTCTGAAATTATGGAAGTGTATGAAAAGAAGGTAAAAATAAAGTGCCGGATTTTGTGACCCGGTTTTTTGGAGAAATACGGGGAATTGGGGCTTGAGGCGTAAGGTGTTTGGAATGTGGGGATTCAGGGGATTGGGTCGAAGCGGTGAGGCAAGGGGGACCCCGTCGGCGTGGCGGCACCATCAGAGGTCTTGCGGTTGAAGGCCTGTCTTTTTTGAGATTTTCGCCAGGATGGCAGGACCAAGTTCCTCGGAATCGTGGAAGGAGAATGGATAGTCCGCCCATCCGTCCTTCTTCATGATCTTATGGGAGCCGACCGTGCGATCATGACGCCACCCGATGCGCTCCAGGGCGGCGAACACGACGCGCTTTAGCCGAGGGCCAAGAACTCATGCGGCAACGTCGAAAGTGGCATTCGCCGAGTCGGCAGGCAGTTCACCGTGGGTGATCCGGTCGAGAACAATCTCTCGCGCGGCCGCCTGGGCTCGTTGAATGGCGTCCTGCTTCGAATCCCCGTACTGGAGGACATTCAGTTCCGGAACCTCGGCAATCCAACGGCCATCGACTTCCCGGTCGAGCTCGATCGTGAGCTTCATAGCCACAGGCTACCACCGATTATGAAATCCAGAGTCAGCGGGAACCCTCAAGATGGCGCCGCCCGGTCCGCTGCTGGCCGCGCCACGGCTGGCTTCCCACAACGGGATGTGGGGCCCGCGAACGAACTGTCTCCAGGTACGCCACGATCCAACCGGCGCCCGCGACCCGAAGCTCGTCGTGAACGGACTCGGGAGCGCCGACTAGGGCCGGGCAGCCGCTGGCTCAAAGCTGATTCTCAGGCGGCTACCGGTGGCCTTGGCGTAACGTTCCAGCGTGCGGGTTGACGGTTTGCTGCCTCCGCCTTCCAGTCGGGCTATCACGGCCTGCGTGGTTTTCATGCGTCGCGCGACCTGTTCTTGAGTCATGCCGGCGCGGCTCCGTGCTTCGATCATGGCGGCAGTGACCGAGAACTCCTCCTCGATCGCCCGGTATTCGCGCCGATACCTGGAGTCCTTCATCCAATCCTTGTGTAGATCATCAACCCGAATGCGGCTCATGTTGCTTTATCTCCTTGGCTCTCTCCCGGGCGATATCGATTTCCTGCCTTGGCGTCTTCTGGGTCTTCTTGACAAATACCCTCACAACAACAACGCGCCGTCCTCTCGCGGTGACGTAGATCGCCCGTGAGATGCCATCCTTGCCCTTCATACGCATCTCCCACAGCGAATCTTCGAGGCGTTTTACGTGGGGCTCGCGGACCTGTTCGAGGCCGTAGGCTTGGATCAGCTCGACAATCCGGCGGAATCGGGCTTTCATATCGGCAGGCAGTCCTTCGAGCTCCTCGCGAACGCGGTCATCCAGCAGCTCCACGACCCACGTCATCTCTCCATACTATCGCATTTTTGCAATATCCGCGGGCAACCTGGAGCAAATACAGTTCCTACTCGGCCACGCATCCGTTCAGACGACCGAGCGTTACCTCGGCTGCAAGCAGAAAGTCAATCATGCGGTCAACGACAACCTCGGCGTGGAGGAGTCGTGACGGCCGCTTATCCCATGAGGCGAGTTCGCCGTCTCTCGACCCGCCTCCGGGGCGAGTATTTGCTGCAGGATGGGCGCGCGGCTGCGGCGCTCGGCCTTGCTCCGCTGGGTAGAAAGGGTGACAATAGGAACTCGGCTGACAACCGGGAACCCGTGACGATCTTACAGACCTTGCTGACGCGTGGCCACTTTCCGAAGGAACTGCCGCCAGCCTTTTTTACGGAGCAATTTGCGAAGTATGCAAATACGAAAACGGGACGTGGGATGCTTGGGGGCTATAAACCTGCAGACAATTATACCGAGTGCGTGAAGTATCAGCTAGCGCTACCCGGAGTTCATCGTCGGGAATTGCGGATACCTCACCCTGCGTCGTTCGCGCACTTGGCCGCACTAACGGCGAGACACTTTAGGAGACTATTGAAAAAGGCGAGCAGGTCTCCGTTCTCGAGGAGTCGCCCGGTCTACGCTACCGACCGCCACAGAGCTCTTCAACCTGGCCTAAAGCCATCAAACCTGGGGCGAGAACGCGCCGCAGTGCGGGCTGGCGCCTCGTTTCTCCTGAAAGCCGACGTCAGCCAATTCTATCCGTCGCTTTACACCCACGCAATCGGGTGGGCGATTGACCCCAAGCTCCGTGATAAGGCTCATTGGAAGAACCCGAAAATCCTCGGCAGGAAGCTCGACCAAGCTTTAATGGACCTTGACGGTAAGGTGAGCCAAGGGATTCCAATTGGCAATGACATCTCTTTTCTCCTAGCGGAATCTGTACTGGCCCAGGTTGATGCAGCAATATCCGTTTCGGCCGGTCGTGCATTTCGCTGGTTCGACGACTATGAGATTTCGTTTGACACACGCGATGAGGCCGAGTCTGGGATGAAACGGCTCAGTAGGGAGCTTGCGAGATTTCGCCTCCGGCTGAATCCAGCCAAGACCAGGATAGTCCAACTCCCCAAAGCGGCAGAGGAAGAGTGGCAGGGCCTCCTTGTTCAAACCGGCGGGCGCCCTATCATTAACCCCCGCGACATGGTCAAGCACTTCGACACGGCATTTCGTTTACGTGACCAATTTCCAGATTCACCAGTGCTCCTTTATGCTCTGGGAGTACTTTTTGGCATTAGATGCCCAAGCCCCGAGGTTGGTCGGGTCGCGCAGAGCTGCCTGACGCAGGCTGTTCTTTGCGAACCCGGAGCAGCTCAGAAGGGATTCGCCTTGCTTTCCTATTGGCGAATGAACGGTTTCCCATTTGACGGACGTCTGATATCAGACACCATTAATCAACTGATCCTGCGCCACGAAGCCAGCGGCCTGAGTAGCGACGTAGCTTGGGGGCTCGCTTTCTGCCTGGAGCAGAGCCTTGCGCTGAACAGCAAGGCTGGAAGGGTGCTATCTGTGTTCGACGATGACTGCATTGCGCTGCAAGCACTGCATATGTCATCCGTAGGCCTGCTTCCCAAAGGCTTCAGTACTGCGCATATCTCCAAAGCCCTCAAGAACGCCGATGTAGACAGAGAACACTGGTTAATCGCCTACGAGGCGGTGCGCCAAGGATTTCTTAGGGACAGCGAACATTCCGTAACGAGCAATCCCCTGTTTTCTGATTTGATGGCGCACAGGGTCACGTTTTACCGGACCAAGTTGCCATCATACGCGGGCGTTGTTCATCCTGGCGGGGCGCCTGATTGGGTCGTTCGTAAGTGGATGGATATCTCGATCAGGCCCGATAGAGCAGAGGCACGCATGCCGGTCGGTGCGGCGATTCCTAAGCTAATCAAAGACGACCTGGCGCGGCTGAAGTCCTCGCCATCCACTGACGACGAGGCAGTCGCTGGCCTTCTGGACCTTTTGGGCGACGACTTCATAGCCGACCTCGATGATATGATTTACCCATTGTGATATCGGGGTGGGCCCAAAGCGCGAAGTTCGTCTCGGATAGTCACCTGTCTGCCGGTGTCGGCTGCCTGTAGGAGTTCCGCCACCGTTCAACTCTCAGAAACGGCCTTCTGGGAAGTTGCAACCAAGCGGGAGCCGACACTGGATCGCGCACTCCGAGGCTATTTTGCAAAGCTTTTATTTCTCACGACCGCAGAGGCGCGGAGAGGAGTCGGCCGAGGACTGGCGCCGCGTCATACTGGTAGTTTGCCCGCCCCTCTCACCAAACCGCCGCGCGATGCCTGGGCCCAGTGGATCGGCCCCGAGACGCTCATCGCGCAGGTTCGCTCCACAGCCCCGTTCCTGGAACCGCGTGCCACCGAACCCGGACGCCTCATCGAACTGGGCCATTCGCCCGACGGCTTCCTGCGCATCCTCGCCAATTGGGAAAACATCCGCCAGCCCAACCTGACCGCCGCGGAGCAGTTGCAGGATTACTTCGCCCTTTGCCTGGCCTGTCATCACGCCACCGTCGCCACATTCGTGCCCACCGATGTCGATACCAAGATCCGCGGCATCGTCTGGCGCGAATCGCGCGATCCCGAGGTATTGCGGCCCATGCTGCGCCTGGCCCTCGCCTCGCGCGCCTGGACGGAAGACGGCATTTCGATCCGCGCCGTCCGCGGCGTCAGCGGCCACAACGGCGAGCAGTGGAGCGCCATCGCGGGCGGATTGGGCCACCTGCTCGAACTCGGCGACACTGTTTCCGCCGAAGAGGCGTTGGCCGCCATCGAAGCGGAGATCGATCGCGAACAGGCGGTCTTCGACGAGGTCGCCGCCGAACG
>Ga0116223_10003313_pt1 | contig 14591 bp, 10 predicted proteins | sample Sb_taG_3_FD_90092 | JGI IMG/M metagenome (GOLD analysis project Ga0116223, IMG submission 90092) | Peat soil microbial communities from Weissenstadt, Germany - Sb_50d_a_PC metaG | ecosystem: Environmental > Terrestrial > Soil > Wetlands > Peat | place: Germany: Weissenstadt | collected 2010-09-21 | reverse complement strand
GGGGATGGCGCGGGAGAGCATGACGCCCGAGACCACCAGGCCGGAGCCGGACTTTTCCATGACCAGCGCGATGACCGCGATGTTGTTGAAGTAGTCGCCGATTTCGCTGACCACCTGCCCCATCCAGGTGTACCGGTAATTGCGATTCTGGCGCAGCAGCGCCAGCAGGGTGGTCATGGCGATTTCATGATAACAGCCGGGGCCGGAGTGACGAGGGTATTTGGGGGTTTTGTCAGCCCTGCGATTTCGCGATCAGCTCTCAACTCTTGGCAGGAGGGCGCGAGGAACATTCATGACTGTCTCGGAGGACTCGATGCCCGCTTCGTCCTCCGCTAAGGCCTCGTCCTCGGTCTGTTCCTGGTAGTGGGCAAGTACCCGTTGTACTCTGGCGGGGCGCGGCTGGTGAATGGTGAGGATGAAGGCGAGGGCGACGATGGCGCGGATGAGATACCGATAGTTGCGATTCTGGCGAGCCGGCGAAAAACCGCTATGATGGAATCATTCGAGAGAGGAGAAGGCCCGATGTTCCTGCTTCGCGGTGCCACGGTTCTCTTGGCTGCGTCGACCCTGCTGGCGCAGTCGCCGTTTCAATCCATTCCGCCGGCTGTTTCCGACACGCTCAGTTTCCGGACTCCGCTGGCCGATTTCGAGGCTAAAGACATCGGCGGCAAGACCTGGCGCCTGGCGGATCTCCAGGGGCGGCTGACCGTGATCAGTATTTTTGCCGCCTGGTGACTTCCGTGCCGGGCGGAGGCTCCGTCCATACAGGCCCTGTACGACGAAATGAAAACGAACGGCAAAATCCAGGTGCTCACCTTCAGCATCGACCGCGATCCCGAGCTCGTCCGGTCTTTTATGAAGGAGAAGGGATACGCGTTCCCGGTAATCGTCGCTCCGGATTTGGAGCAGAGGCTTTTCCCCCAGGAAGGCGGCATCCCGAAGACGTGGGTCATCGACCGCCAGGGCCGCAGGTCCGACGCGTTTCGGGCTTGGACCTTCGGCCGGATCGTTATCGAAGTCGAAAAAACCGCCAAGGGCGATTGAACAGTCATGCGCTGCGTAATTCTGGCTCTCCTGCCCGCTGCCCTGTTCGCGCAGCCGGCCTCCCGGGATTTCGATCCTGCGATCTTCAAAGCTCCACCGGCCGAGTATCGCGGCCACGCCATGTGGAGTTTCAACCTCACCACGTTGAATGAGAACGCCATCGTCTCCGGCATCCGCGAGATGGCGAAACTGAACTACGGCGGATTCTTCATCGAGGCGGGCGGCGGGCCAATTCCCGGCCGCACTCCGCCCGGTCCGGGGGTGGCGTTTCTCAGTCCCGAATATTTCCGCTTCTACAAGCTTGCGCTCGAGGAGGCCAAGCGGCAGGGCATGGAAGTCATTCTCTACGACGACTATCGCTTTCCGACGGGCACCGTCGGCGGACAGATGGCCATGCAATACCCGCAGTACATGGCCAAGAGTCTGAACATGGCCGAGAAGGACGTGACAGGCCCGGCCCACGCGGACCTGGCGATCCCGCAGGGCATTTACGTGGGCGCCGTCCTGATGAACCGGGATACCAACGAACTCGTGGACGTCAGCGGCCGGCGCACGGGCGACCGAGTGGCCACCGACGTCCCCAGGGGCAACTGGAAGCTGATGGCCTTCTACCTCGCCGAGGGCCGTGCGCGCGTGGTGGACTATCTCGATCCGGAAGCCATGACTAAGTTCATCTCCATGACTTACGACAAGTACGCGGAGAACTTCGGAACTTACTTCGGCAACCTGATCCGGCAGACGTTCTACGACGAGCCCTCCATGCACCACGCCGACCGCATGTGGACTCCCGGGTTCAACGCGGCATTCGAGAAGCGCTACGGCTACTCGCCGATGAAGAATTACCCCGCGCTGTGGTACGACATCGGCCCGCGGACGGCGGCCGCACGCAATGCGCTGTTTGGCTTCCGCGCGCAGCTCTTCTCGGAGAACTTCATCAAGCGCCTCAACGACTGGTGCGCCGCACATCACCTGGTATTCGGCGGGCACCTCGACCAGGAAGAGCCGCTCAACCCCACGCCGCTCAATGGCGACCTCCTGAAGGTCTTCGAATACCAGTCCGCGCCGACCGTCGACGACATCTGGTGGTACGGACGCTCCAACCCGTCGTACAAAATCGTGACTTCGGCGGCCTTCAATTTCGACCATCCCATCGCGCGCGCCGAGACCTACGCCGCCTACCGCGTGCTGGACGGGAAGATCGCGTTTCAGGTGGCCATGGACCAGTTCGCCATGGGAATCAATTTCCAGATCCCCGCGCTCACGCCGCAGCCGAAACGCCCCGAGCTGAACGATTACGTTGGGCGGCTCAGCTACCTGCTGCAGCACGGGCGGCACGTGGCCGATATCGCGGTGCTCTACCCCATCGCGTCGTTGCGCGCGCAATATCACAACATCGGCGGCCAGCAGTTCGCGATGGCGGAAGGCGAGCAGCCGCCGCAGATTGCGGAGAACGTGTACGCCCGCGAGGGCGGCCCCGCGCATGGCATCGATTACCAGGGCGTGGGCGATGCCCTCTACCGCAGCCTGCGCGTCGATTTCACCTATCTCCATCCCGAAGTATTGGTGGATCGATGCATTCTCGACGGCAACAAGCTGGTTCTCGACAACCGCGAGAATCGCGAGGAGTACCGCGTGCTGATTCTGCCTTCGGGCGACGTGCTGTCCGCGGCCGCGGCCGCCAAGATCAAGAAGTTCTACGACGCGGGCGGCATGGTGATCGCGACCGGAGCGCTGCCCACGCGCTCCGCGGAATTCGGCAAAGACAAAGAAGTGCAGCAGGCCATCGCCGATGTCTTCGGCGTCTCGCCCGGCGAGCCCTTGAAGGCCGATGTGCGGCGCGCGCAGGACCGGCAGAATTTCTACGTGTTCTGGTACTACACGAAGAAGAACAAGGCCGGAGGGAATGCGATTTTCCTGCCCGTGGTCGATCCGTGGCTGATGGACTTCGCGTTGAAGTTGGTGCTGCCCGCGCGGGACGTGGATATCCAGGAGCCGCTGGGCGCGATCCGCACGGGAAACGAATACGAAGGCGCCCTCACCTATATACACAAGGTGAAGGGCGGCCGCGACATCTATTTCTTCGCGAACTCGTCCGCAAAACGGATCGACACCAAAGTGGTGCTGCGCGGCCAGAAGAGCCTCCGGATCTGGAATCCGCATACCGGCGAGCAGCAGCCGGCCGAGTTCACACAGGGCGAATCCAGCACGACGGTGCACCTGGTGCTGCCTTCGGTATCGTCACTGTTCTATGTCGAGTAGTATCGGCCCGATCGCGGCGGGCGACTGGCCGGCAGTTCGCGACATCTACCTGGAAGGGATCGCCACGGCCGATGCGACGTTCGAGACTTCGGCGCCCGATTGGGAAACATGGGACGCGAAGCACCCGCCGTGCTGCCGCCTGCTGGCCCGGACCGGAGAAGAAGTGCTCGGCTGGGCGGCGCTGAGCGGCGTGTCCGCACGGGCGGTGTACGCCGGCGTCGCGGAGGTCAGCGTGTACGTGGCCGCGCGGGCGCGGGGGCGCGGCGTGGGAAGTCTGCTGCTTCGCGCATTGGTAGCGGCGTCGGAGGAGAATGGCATCTGGACGCTGCAGGCGGGGATTTTCCCTGAGAATCGGGCCAGTATCGCGGTGCACGAGAGAGCCGGTTTCCGCGTGGTGGGGACCCGCGAGCGCATCGGATGCATGGACGGGCGGTGGCGCGACACGGTCCTCATGGAACGGCGGAGCGCTGCGGTGGGGGTGTGAGGGGCGGCGGCCGCCAGCCACCGGTTACCTCGGCAAACCCCGCGCCGAATGCCGGAAGTGAAGCGAATCGGCGTATGCACCAACTGACGCACACCGGGCCACCCAGCCACCGGACTACCGATGTACGGAAAAGTCTTCAGTAGATCGAGGTGGGTCAGAATCGCGTTGCCGAATCGCTCCGTGGTCGCAGGAAAGTGGGCCCAGAAGTAAGCGAGGATATCCTCGAAGTCCACTAGCGGGGCTTCTGCGATTCGAATTTGGAAATCCACTGGGGGATCATCTTCCGGACTTCGTCAAATGGAGACCGTGCGCCCGTCGTCGGCATCTTTGATCCCTCGATCGATGGCGGTTAGAGTCTCGGAGTCTACCTCGACATCTTCCGTCACCGGCACCTCAAGCTTCAGGTCAACCATACCCTTACAGTAACCTGGATCCAGGCCGGACGCAAACTGCCGGCCCGCCCTCTGCAACCATGCAGCACTTAGAGCGGCGTGATCAGCGGCGGCTAATCCCTCACGAATTCGATCGCCACCATCTTCTTCGAGTCGACGACTTGGCGGCTGGAAATGCAGTGCACCCGAAAGCCGGGCAGGAAGAACTCGAGCGGGCCGGGGCGTATCGCGTCTACCAGGACCCTCGCGACTTACTCGATCATCGCGATGAAATTGGCGTCAGGATGTCCAGTGGAACGGCATGATCGCTGCCCGCCATCCGCGGGCGATCCCTCGGGACTATCGGTTTGCGGTGCTTGCGCTCGCGGGAATCTCCCACAGGAACTTGTGCAGGAACGTTTCCATGCGGCCCAGCGTGTACATCCACCGGCTGTGCAGCAGCGATTCGTGCACGTCATCCGGAAAGACGATGAGCTCGAAGTACACGTCGCGCTGGCGCAGGAGTTGCACCAGGCCGGTCATCTGCTGGAACGCCACGTTGCGGTCGTCGTCGCCCTGGATGAGCAGCACCGGCGACTTCCAGCCATCGATCGCCCCAATGGTCGAGGACTTGTAGGAGACCGCGGCCGGATCGAGCGAGCTTCCAAACAGGTGCACGCCCGCAAGGTCGACGCCAGCCTTGAAGAGATCCGAGTTGCGCGCCAGGGCCTGTGACGTGAGCAGGCCCCCGTACGACAGTCCCCAGATTCCGATTCGGTTCGGATCCACATCGGGTCTGGTCTGCAGATACTTGCCGCCGGCCACCACGTCCTGGTACTCGCTGTTCCCGGCGCCGCCGGTATTGGGCGCCGTGCGGAACGACCGGCCGTAGCCCACGCCGCTGCGGTAGTTAATCGACATCACGACATAGCCCTGGCTGGCCAGCCACTCATTGATGCCGTACGCCCAATGGTAGAACTGCATGTAGTGATAGGCCGGCAACATCTGCCGCACGGGTCCGCCGTGCACGAAGACGATGGCGGGACGCCGGTCGCCAGGTTTCAAGTCACTGGGCAGGAATAGTTGATTGTGGATCTCGAGGCCGTCGGCGGCCTTGGTGATCACAATCTCCGGTTTCACGTGCGCATCCATGGGAAAGCCCGGCCGCGATTTCGGGAAGATGATCTGCTGCGCCGCCGCGCCCGCCGATCCCTCCTTTCCAATCTTCCACACGCCCAGCGATTGCGGCATGTTCCAACTGGCGCTCAGCGTCACCAGGTACTTGCCCGACGCCAGCGGAGCCGGATATGTCTCGACGCCCTCGCCCACCGTGATCTGCGTTGGAGTGCCGCCGCTGGCCGCGACCGCCCAGATGTGGCGCCGCTCGATGTCCCTGGCGTTGGTGCAGTAGTAGAAGGTCTTGCCGTCGGCCGAGACGGCGGCCGCCGTCTGATTTTCGATGAGTCCGTCGGTGGTCGTCAGCAGCACTGGACGCGCGGACGGATCCATGACGTTGAGCGCGTAGTAGCGGTCCCATTCGTCTGCGGGCGCCTGGCCTTGCGGAGGCCCCTGGCTTTGCGGAGGTCCCTGGCTTTCGACCGGCTCGGCCGGCGCGCCGCCGGCTCGCCCTCTGCCGCCGCGTCCGCCTCTGCCGCCGCGTCCGCCGCCCACGGCCGACGGGAAGATAACCAGATTGCCCGCCAGGCGCGCGTTCCCCAGGTTGACGGCGATGGCATCCTTGGGCTGGTTGTGCCAGGTTTCCTGTGCGTCGCCCGTCGTGACGTCGGCCTTGTAAAGGGCCAGCGTGTAGCCGCCTTTGAACGTGGCTTGCATTAGTCCTGGAGAGTTGTTGGTGACCGCTGGGCTGGCGGCGCCCTGACTGCTGACCGCACCTTGCCCGGTGGCCGCTGGAGTGGCAGGGCGCTGACTGGCGACCCCTGGGCCGGGAACGCCCTGACCGCCACGCCCACGGCCACGCCCGCCAGGCGCTGCCGCCGTGGAGGCCGGCTGCGTCGTGGGCGTCTGCGCCGCCGGTCCGTTCGGCTGACCGAGACCGCCCGCGCCCTGTTGCGCCTGCTGCCCAAACGGCAGGCCCGGCTGCCGCAGGAATATCAGGTGCTTGCTGTCGGGCAGCCACATCGGCGTCGTGTCGAAGTCCACGCTCGGCGACATGTACTTCACCGATCGCGCCGCCATGTCGTACACCGCGATGAAGCTGTGATCGGTGCGCGTGCTCACGAACGCGATCTTGCGGCCGTCGGGCGACCACTTCGGCTCGCTCTGCACGCCCCACTCGGTGATGAACGCCTTCTCACCGCGATCCACCTCGCTTGCCGGCTTCGCAGGCGTGACTTTCGCGCGAAAGATCTGTCCCCCCTTGACGAACAGAATCGCGCTGCCATCCGGCGCCAGTTCGGGGTTGGTGGCGTCGGCCACCCGCCACGCGCCGCCGATGCCGCTCGTGCGCGCCGCCCAGACCGCGTGTTCCGGCCCGTTGGGGTCGGCCGAGGGATTGGCCGGCCAACCCTCGCGGTTCGGTCCCCCGCCGCGCAGGAACACGACCGTGCTGCCGTCGTCCGAGATCCGAATCCCCGACATCATGATGCCGTCATCCTTCTCGAAGTTCGTCAGCCGCACGGGCGCGAACAGAGGCGCCGCCGCGGTATAGGCGTTTCGCTTCCCCTCGGCATAGTCCACCCAGGCGATCCGGTCGACCTTTCGCGCGGTGACCACCTCCTGCGGCGACGCCGGACTCAGGAACTGTTGGTACGAGGGAACTTTCGGAGGAGCGGAAATCAGCGGCATCGAGAGAAGGGCGATGGCCGCAATCGAGACGACTGAGAGACGGGTCGGGGAGCGCATAGGAACCTCTGTACCGATGGAGGAGTATATCACGAGATTGCCTGGCTGGTGTGATGCTGACGGCGGCCCCTCAAAACGTGGCGCTACCGCGGGCAGGTACGTCCCGATGCCTCCCGAGTTGGCCGCGGAGTTCAAACGGTATCCGGCGGTTCTTGGGGAGGATCGGATCCTTCCTCCAGAACCGGGTGCCAAGCGCGAACGCCAGACGGTGGACAAGAGCTTTGACCCATCCTGGACCTGGCGGGGATCAAGAACTTCCGTTTCCACGATCTCCGCCATACGTTCGCGTCCTGGTACCTGATGAACGGCGGGGATCTGTACGAACTCGCCAAGATCCTGGGCCACTCCAACATCAAGATGACGGAACGCTACGCGAAGCTGGCGAAGAGCCATATTGCGAGGACGGGCAGCACGGCACGCGAGATGTGGAGGTTGATGGAAGGCAAGAGCGGGATCAACTTCAGGGAACCGTTTGAATGTTCCCTTATTGTTCCCTCGACTAAAAACCCATGTTCCTGGTCGCCGCCAAGTTGTTTGGAATATGGTGGCCAGGGACGGAATCGAACCGCCGACGCCAGCCTTTTCAGGGCTGCGCTCTACCAGCTGAGCTACCTGGCCGGGGAAACTTCAGTGTACCAACCCCTTCGCGCCTTCCGCAACGCATTCACTTCTTCCCCTTCGCTCTCTTATACTCCTCGCGGATCTCCTGCAGCCGGCGCGCATGCGATTCCGCGTGGCCGGCATACTCTTCCAGCAACTCGCCCAGGGTCACGCGGCCGCGTTCGCTATGGTTGCCGGCCCGCGCGAACGCTGTCTCCGGCAACGCTTTGAGAAGCTCGTAGTTCTCCGCGCGGATGCGGCGGAATGTCTCCAGCGATTGTTTCGGCTTGCGCCGTGCGTAATCCAGGTTGGCCGTCCATCGATCCTGGTCGTACGCGATCAGCGTGGGATCGTCTTCCGCGATCACCTGGCGAAACCGATGCGCGCCCACCAGTTCCGCATCGGCCAGGTGAGCCACGATCTGCCGGATGCTCCACTTGCCCGGCGCGAGCGCGAATTCCTCTTCCTCGCCGAAAACGCCGGTCAGCACCACGGCCAACAATTCCGCGCCCCGGCGGTACCGCTCCAGTAAAGTTGGGATGTCGGACATGACCTTCACTCAATAGTAATCCGCGCAGCTCAGGTAGTAGCCGCATTGCTCGCAGAAGAGCTTGCACCGGCGTTCGGCCAGGCGCGTCGAGCACACGGGGCAATACAAAATCGGCTCGCCCTCGTCCCTTCGCGTCACCGCTTCCGATTCGGATTCCTTCACGGATGAAAAGATTATACCGCCCGCGAGCCGCCGTCCAATCCCCTACAATAGAAATCAATCGATATGAAACTCAGACTGGCGGTTCTTTCACTGGTAGTGATGGCAGGCTCGGCCCAGCGCCAGCCTCCCAACCGGCCCGTGCGCCTGCCCTCCCGAGGCACGCGCGGCGCCGTGGCGTCCGGCACCGAGTTCGCCACCGAGGCCGGCATGCGCATGTACTTCACCGGCGGCAACGCCGTGGACGCCGGCATCGCCGCCATGCTGGCCGATTCGGTGACCGAGTCCTCACATTTCGGATTTGGCGGGGAAGCCCCCATCCTGGTGCGCACCAAGGCCGGCAAGGTCTACGCCATCGCCGGAGTCGGCACCATGCCGAAATTGGCCACCGCCGATTTCTTTCGTAATCACAAGGTTCAGCCCCTGGAGATGCGCGACGCGCCCGAACCGAAAGGCCTCAAAGACTGGGTGCCCACGGCCGGCATTCTGCCCGCGCTCGTCCCCGGAATGGTGGAGGCGGCGCTGGTCACGCTGCGGGAATTCGGGACCAAATCGTTCTCCGAGGCCATACAGCCGGCCATCGAGCTGGCCGACGGCTATCCCATCGACGAACTCCGATACTATGCGCAATGGGTGAAGTACCTGGAGGCGTGGCCGGCATCCAAGAGCGTGTTCCTTGCCAATGGCAGGGTGCCGGGAGTCGGCGAGATTTTCCGCCAGCCGGACCTGGCGCGCACCTTGCGCTCCATGGCCGAGGCCGAGAAGAAAGCGTTGGCGGCGGGCGCCAGCCGGGCCAAGGCCATCGACGCCGTTCGCGACTGCTTTTACCGCGGCGACATCGCCCGCCGCATCGGCGAGTTCTCCAAACAGAACGGCGGCCTGCTGCGGTATGAAGACATGGCGGCCTTCCACGTGGAACCCGAGGAGGCCGTCTCCACCACGTTCCACGGCTACACCGTCTACAAGCCCGGCTTCTGGAGCCAGGGCCCCTCGATGATCGAGACGTTGAATATCCTGGAGGGCTACAATCTCCGGGAGCTCAAGCTGAATTCCGCGGATTACATCCATACGCTGGTGGAGGCGCTGAAGCTGGCTTATGCCGACCGCGACACTTATTACGGCGATCCGAAATTCGTGAAGATCCCCATGGAGCGCCTGCTCTCGAAGGATTATGGAGTGGAGCGCCGCAAGCAGATCGCCAATGAGGCCTCGCTCGATTTTCGTCCGGGAGGCGTGGAGCCGAACCCGCCCAAGCATCCCTTCTTTTCGCAGTTCGCCGGCGTCAAGCCGGAGGGCTCCCCGCTGGCCAAGGACACCACCTGCGTCGACGCCATCGACAAAGACGGCGTCGCCATCTCCATCACGCCCTCGGGCGCCTGGATGCCGCAATACATCGCCGGCGACACGGGCATCCCGCTCACCGCGCGCGCGCAGAGCTTCCTGCTGATTCCCGGGCATCCCAATGAATTGGCCGGCGGCAAGCGGCCGCGCGTGACCCTGAGCCCCACCCTGGTGGTCGGTCCGGGTAATCAGATCCTGACGACTTCCACGCCGGGCGGGGACAACCAGGAGCAGTCGCTGATCCAGGTGCTGTTCTACGCGGCGGAGTTCGGCATGGACGCCGAACATGCGGTGGAAGCGCCGCGCTTCCAGACGGAGCACCTGGTCGAGAGCTTCGACAATCACGCCATGAATGCGGGCAGCCTCCTGCTCGACGAGCGCACGCCCCCCGCGGTGGTGGCCGAGTTGCAAAGGCGACACCACGTGGTGGAGATGCGCGACCGCTATTCCAGCGGCGCCGCGCCCGTGCTGATCCGCCTGTACCCCAACGGGATGATCGAAGCCGGGGCCGACCCCTACTTCTTCCGCTCGGCGCAGTCGTGGTAGGTCCGCTCTTCGAAGATCCCAGCTCGTTCGATCGCAGCGGGCTCGCCGCCAAACTGCGCACGCTCGCGGACCGGAACATTTACATCGGCGGCAGCTCCTGGAAATATGAAGGCTGGCTCGGCCAGGTCTACAGCCGCGAGCGATACCTCTCGCGAGGACGTTTTTCCCAGAAGCTCTTCCAGGCCGAATGCCTGCGCGAGTACGCCGAAACCTTTCCCACGGTGTGCGGCGATTTCGCCTTCTACCAGTTCCCCGCCGAAGATTTCTGGCGCCGCCTGTTTCAGCAAACGCCCGCCGGCTTCCGGTTCGCCTTCAAAGTGCCGGAACAGATCACCTGCAAAGTGTTTCCGGCCCACGCCCGCTACGGACCCCAGGCAGGCAAAGAAAACGAGGCATTCCTGGACAGCCGGATGCTTCACGAAATGTTCCTCCGGCCCCTGCTGCCCTACCGCGAAAAGACCGCGGTCCTGATCTTCGAGTTCGGCGCGTTCGGCCACCGCAGCTTCGCGTCGCCACGCGAGTTCGCGGACCGCCTGGACCCGTTCCTTTCGAGCCTCCCGCCGGAATTCCGCTACGCCGTCGAGATCCGCAACCCCGAGTTCCTGGACCGCGACTATTTCGCCTGCCTGCGCCATCACCGCGTGGCGCACGTGTACAACGCGTGGTCCAGGATGCCGGAGCTGCGCCATCAAATCTCTATTCCCGATTCCGCGACGGCAAATTTCCAGGTATGCCGCGCGCTGCTTCGCCGCGGACGGCTCTACGAGAATGCCGTGGAGACATTTTCGCCCTACACCGAAGTGAAGGATCCCAATCCGGAGGCTCGCGAGTCCATGCGGGTGCTGATAGGCCGCGCGCGGGAGAACCACGAGTTTCTGTTCCTCTTCGTGAACAACCGGCTGGAGGGAAACGCACCCACCACGATTCTTTCGCTTGTGGAGCCGTAACGGGCGCGGTATCCTAAACCAACGTACTATGCTGCTTCAAATTGAGGAAAAACGGATCGACCCGGACATTACGGTCATCGAGTTAGTCGGAAAACTGGCCTTGGGCCGAGAGAGCCAGCGCATCGAAACCATTGTCGACGAACTGCTGAAGAGCGGCTGCATGCGTGTGATCCTGGACATGACGGGTGTGGATTACATCGATAGCGCGGGCGTCGGCCTGGTGGCCCTGGTATCCGGCAGGCTAAAAGAGGCGGGCGGAAAGCTGGTCGCGGTAGCCCCGGAAGGCCGCGTGCTCGCGCTCCTCAAGATGACACAGATGACCCTCATCGTGACCGTTTGTCCGACCGTCGCCGAGGCCACGGACTTGCTCCGCCAGATACCCCGGTAACGCCGGGCGCTTGTATTACAACACTCTCAAGCCGTCGCGGCCTGCGACGAACTGGCGGGGCGGACCCCCTGGGGGGTACCCTCTGGGTCCGCCGACCCCCCGGTCGGCCTTTGGTTGCGGCTGTGCTGCTCTGTGGGGCAGCCAATCGTGGCTGCCGCCGGCTTCAGCCGGCGCCATTTTCCCTCAATATTATCGCTAAAGCGTGTTACATTCCTTGGTAAGCCATGTCCAGCCAAAGCGAAAACCCCTTATCGCGGCGCGCGTTGGTGACCGCCGCCGGCGCCGGCCTGCTCGCGCAAGCCCCCCTTGCCTCTCAGCCCACTTCCGAAATCCTCGGCGCCCGCACCTACAATGTCCGCGATTTCGGCGCCAAGGGAGATGGCCAGACGCTCGACACCTCCGCCGTCCAGTCGGCCATCGATGCGTGCAATAAGGACAAGGGCGGCACCGTCGTCATTCCCGCGGGCGATTTCGTCGTCGGCACAGTCGAGCTGAAAAGCAACGTCACCCTGCACGTCTCTCCGGCCGGCCGCCTGCTGGGATCGGGCAAGCCCGAGCACTACACCGCGGGTAAAGGCGTTCCTCCCGGCAACGGCAACGTGGTACTGCTCTACGCCGTCGATGCCGACAACGTCACTATCGAAGGCCGCGGCGCCATCGACGGACACGGCGACCTGTTCTATACCGGCAAGGGTGACAACACCGGGCCCGGCGGCAATCGCGCGGAAGGGTATGTCGCGCGCCCCCACCTCGCCATCTTTTACCGGTGCCGCAACCTGTTGGTCCGCGACGTCTTCTTCACGCGCAGCGCCTATCATTGCATGCGCATTCTCGAGTGCCGCTACGTGCACCTGGATGGCGTGCGCATTCACAACCGCGTCAACCTCAATAACGATGGCTTCCATATCAACAGCTCCCAATACGTCAACATCGCCAACTGCAACGTCATGTGCCAGGACGATGCCTGCGCGCTCTTCGGGAGCAACAAGTTCGTCACCGTCACCAACTGCACCTTCAGCACGCGCTGGTCGATCTTCCGCTTCGGCAACGGAGAAGCCGAGAACATCGCCATTTCCAACTGCGTCATCTACGACACCTATGGCTGCGTCATCAAGATTCGGATCGGGTCCGGCGCGCGCATCGAGAATGTGGCCTTCTCCAACCTGGTGATGAACAACGTGACCGGCCCCATCTCCATTGGCCTGGACTCGTCCCGCCGCCCCGGACAGCCGCCGCCCGCCAACCCCCGGCCCAACGGGATCGTGCGCAACCTGACCTTCAACGGGATTCGCGCCACCGTGGTTTCCGAAGGCCGCCAGTTCGCCGATATGCCCTTCAAGAACAACTTCCGGCCCGGCGAGACGCGCACCTGCATCACGCTCAACGGCGTGGGCGGCGAGTTTCTGGAAGGGATCACGTTCCAGGACATCCACGTCACCTACGGCGGAGGCGGCACAGCGGAAGAGGCCGCCAGGCGCGACGTCCCCACGATGGCGGGAGAATACTTCGAGCTGGGCACTCTGCCCGCCTACGGCATGTACGCCCGCAATGTGCGCGGGCTTTCGATGAACAACGTGCGGTTCGAGGTGGCCACGCCCGACCTGCGGCCGGCCATGGTCTTCGACCACGTGGAAGATGCCGCCGTGAACGGCTTTAGCGCGCAGGGGAACCCGAACGCCGAGTCGCTTTTGCGCTTCAGCGATTCGCGGGATATTCTTCTCACCGCGGCCCGCGTCCTGACGCCGTCCGCCGTGTTTCTCCAGGTGGAAGGCGCCGGAAATCAGGGCATCGCCATCGACGGCGGCGACCTGTCCAAGGCCGCCAAGCCAGTAGCCTTCGCCCACGGCGCCACCAGCCAGTCAGTCAAGCTGCGTGGCTAAGCCGAAATCACCAGAGCCTCCCACGCGAAGCGCGGTTTTCTCAGCGCTCTCCGCTTCCTCGGCGCTCTCAGGTTTTGATTTTCTCCTGGTTTTCTCCGCGCTGATCTCCGTGCCTCTGCGCCTCCGCGGTGAATTTTGTTTTTTTTGGGGAGCCCTAAGAATTCCGGGAATCAAACGTCCTTATTAAAGGGGAACAACCGCCGCCGAAAGTGCGTCTCCCTATTGGACACCCGTGGCCCAATCTCGCCAGATCCGTCTCAGCGCTTCCTTCTGGGAAGCCACCCGCATCGCATTGGATTCCTTGCGAAAAAATAAGCTCCGCAGCTTCCTGACCCTGCTCGGCATCATCCTCGCCACTACCACCCTCATCGCCGTGACCTCCCTCATCCACGGTATGAATCTCTACATCGCTGAAAAAGTCTCCAACATGGGCTCCGACGGATTCCGTGTCGTCCGTATGGCCTGGTTCGGACCTTGGGACCCGAAAAAGTTTTTTGAGATGCAGAAGCGCAACCCCCAGATCCGGCCCGACGAGTACGAGTTCGTCAGAAGCCAAGCCGTCCTGGTGAAGGACATCGGCATGATGGCCTCCCGCCAGGAGCGCGTCTCCTACAAAGGCGATTCCATGGAGGACGTGGATCTTGAGGGCGTAACCGAGAACATCACCGCGATCAACAACGTCCAGGTCGACCTCGGACGCGGGATCACTTATGAGGAAGTGCGGCGCCACGCGCCGGTCGTCTTCATCGGCAGCGATATCAGCAAGCGTTTCTTCCAGGGCAAGGACCCCTTGGGCAAGACGATCGCCATCGGGGGAAATCCATTCGAAGTGGTCGGAGTCGCCAAGGAATTGGGCAGCGTATTCGGCAACTCCCAGGACAACTTCGTCATGATCCCCATCGAGAGCTACTTCAAGACCTACGGCAGTCGCAACGGAATCCGCATCATCGCCAAAGCCAGCGACCAGATGCGCCTGGCCGAAGCGCAGGACGAGGTGCGCGTGCTGCTGCGCTCGTACCGCCACCTGGGGCCCGGGCAGGACGATAACTTCAGCATCTTCGCCTCCGACACCATCGTGAGCCTGTGGGAGCGCCTCACCGCGACGATCGCGGCCATGGCGGTGGGCATCGTTTCGGTCTTCATGATAGTGGGCGGTATCG
>Ga0116223_10003311_pt1 | contig 14594 bp, 10 predicted proteins | sample Sb_taG_3_FD_90092 | JGI IMG/M metagenome (GOLD analysis project Ga0116223, IMG submission 90092) | Peat soil microbial communities from Weissenstadt, Germany - Sb_50d_a_PC metaG | ecosystem: Environmental > Terrestrial > Soil > Wetlands > Peat | place: Germany: Weissenstadt | collected 2010-09-21 | reverse complement strand
TGGGGGTCCAGCCGGTGCGATTCACGATTGCGAGTATCTCCTCACCCTCCAGACGGCTTTCGGCGCGGAGGTTTTGAATCGATTGGATCACGCTCATTCCCACACGGCGCGCGGCCTCCCGAGACATCACATCCATCAGCCAGTGGCGGATGCCCGAAACCGGCGCCGGCTCGACGGCCAGAGCCTCCACCGTCTCCGCCGGCAGATACATGAGCAGGCCCTCCGTGATCATCAGGGCGGGTGCGTTGCCGGCGGCTCGAAAGAGAGCGCTGCGCGCCGCAGGATCGGTCACGTCAGCCGGCAAGCGCTCCAGGCGGCATTTCGGCTGGTGCGGCGCCATCATCCCCGCCTTGTAATCGAGCATGGCGGGAAAATCGGCCTCGATCCAGCGCAGGTCCGGGGGAAGGTCCAGGCGCCAGGGACGCGTGTCCAGGCCCGATCCGATGCATAGCACGGCCGCGACCTTGCGCGCCATGTCCGTTACCAAGTCATCGAGGAACCGGGTGCGGATCCCCACCCCGAAGCACATGATTTCCGGTTGGGGCAATGCGCGCAGCATGGCCATGCCGCGCTCGCCGGCAAGCTGCGCGGCGAACGGGTCGCACACCAGCCCGTGGGGTCGCGTTGTCTCCAGGGCGCGGCAGGCGGCCACCAGGAGGGCGGTGTCACTCACATGCAGGATGTCGGACATATTATTGGATGGTGCTGGCGCCCTCGACGCCCATGTCGGTCGAGACCACGTTGCGGTTGATGTGCCGGTCGAGGTTGATCACGTAGGTTTCGGGCGCTTCGATCAGCACCGGCGAATGGGTGGCGCAGACGATGCGGAAGCCCTTCTGGTCCACGAGCTCCTTCAGCATCTTGAGAATCCGCTGCTGGTTGGAAACGGAAAGGGCCATTTCCGGCTCGTCCAGCAGCAGCACGGTGCCGTCCGGAAGCTTGGGAAAGCTCTCGCGGAAGAGCGAGAGCATCACCTGGCCGTGACTCGCCATACGCAGAAACTCCAGCATCTCGGGCTGGTCCTCGAAGAGTTGAAGCTGGTGGCGCGGGTTGTGCTGCTCGGCGTCGAACAGAAACGCCTGCCCGGTTTTCACGCCGGCGGGATCCAGGCGGTAGATGTAGCCCTCGGCCTGCTCGGCGCGCAACGCGAAGTAGATGGAGTGCAGCAGGGTGGATTTTCCCGACCCGTTCTCGCCTTGCAGCATGATCAGCGGATGGGACAGGTCGACGATCATGGGCATGTGGAAGTTCAGGTTGGTGAAGACCGGGTGGGCGAGAATCTTGAGGTACATAGGAGATCAGGATAGCAGGAGCGGCCTTGACGCGGAGGCGCGGAGGTGCGGAGAACAGCGCGGAGAAAAACAAAGAGAAACCTGAGAGAACGGAGGTTCGCCGGCGGCAGCGGGACGAGGGCGTCCCGCGCGGACCAGGGGTCCGCCCCACCGAAGGCGCTGCCAGAACGGTTACCTGTGGGCAGGCGATTTTTTCTCACGACCGCGGAGGTGCGCGGACCAGGGGTCCGCCCCACCGAAGGCGCTGCCAGAACGATTACCTGTGGGCAGGCGATTTTTTCTCACGACCGCGGAGGAACGGAGACCAGCGCGGAGAAAAACAAGAGAAAGTCAAAACCTGAGATCATGGAGGGAGCGGAGCGAGGACTTCCGGAGTCGCGGAGGTGCGCGGCAGACAGACGACAAAAACCGATCCCGGCTTCGCACGGCAAGCCGTCTGTCCCACCTGCGGCAGCCCCCGTGATATCATGGAATTTCCAGCAAATCTGAGGTTTTCGTGGCACGAATCACCCGTAAAGAGCTAAAGTCGGACAAGTTCGCCTTTGAAGTCGGACAGACCGTAACATTTTTCGAGGAGCACCAGAAGGAGCTGATCCGCTATGGCGCCATCGCCGCCGGAGTGGCGCTGCTGATCGTGGGCTACACGATCTACTCGCGGCACGAGCATTCGCTGCGCGAAGCGGCACTGGCGCAGGCGATCCAGGTGCAGGAAGCGCCCGTAGGCCCCCCCACCCCCGGCCAGAATCTCAATTTTCCGACGCAGGACGTCAAGGACCAGGTGGCGCTGAAGGCGTTTTCGGACCTGCAGGCCAAATATCCGGGGAGCAGTGAGGGCCAGATCGCCGCATACTACGTTGCCTGCATCAAGGCGGACCAGGGCAAGCTCGCGGAGGCGGAGAAGAGCTTCCAGCAGGTGGCGGACTCGGCCAGCAAGGACTACGCCTCCCTGGCCAAGTTCTCGCTGGCCCAGATTGACTTCGCGGACGGCCACGCCGATCAGGGGGAAAGCGTGCTGCGGGAACTGATCGCGCACCCCACGGTCTACGTTTCCAAGGAGCAGGCCACCCTCTCGCTGGCCGGATTCCTGGCTTCCAAGAAGCCCGCCGAGGCGCGCAAGCTGCTGGATCCGCTGCGCAGCATGCCCGGACCGATCGGTCAGACGGCGCTCCAGAAACTCGGCGAGCTGCCGCCCGGATAGCCGGCCGCGTCGCATCATGCTGGCCCGCTTGCGGTTTCCGCTGGAAAGCAGCCGGGGGCGGTCCTACCCGGAGCCCGAGCACCCGTACCGCAACGCCTTCCAACGCGACCGCGACCGCGTGATCCACTCGCGCGCTTTCCGGCGGCTGGAGGCGAAAACCCAGGTCTTCGCGCCGGGGCTCTCGGACCACTTCCGCAATCGCCTGACCCACACCATCGAAGTGGCCCAGATTGCGCGCACGCTGGCCGGCGTGCTGGAGCTGGACGAGGTGCTGACCGAGGCGCTGGCGCTGGCGCACGACATCGGGCATCCGCCGTTTGCGCACGCCGGCGAAGAGGAGCTGAACCGGCAGATGGCGCGCTTCGGCGAGCGCTTCGAGCACAACTTGCACGCCCTGCGGATCGTGGAGAGTTTCGAGCAGCGCTACGCGCGTTTTCCGGGGCTCAACCTGACGTTCGAGGTGCGCGAGGGCATGGTCAAGCATTCGCGCGATTTCGGTCCGGGGGAGCAGCCGGAAGTGGAACGGTTTCTGCCCGGATTGCGGCCTCCGCTGGAGGCCCAGTTGATCGACCTGGCCGACGAAGTGGCCTACAACAGCGCGGACCTGGACGATGCCTTTTCGGCCGGCCTGGCGACGGGCGACGACGTGGCCGCGTGCGTGCCGCAGTACCGGGCGATTCACGAAACCATCGAGAACCAGTTTCCCGGGGCCACCGCGCGCGAGCGGTTTCACGAAGTACTCCGCCGCCTGATCGATGTGCTGGTCTCGGGGCTGATTGAAGGCACCGCCGGCCGCGCGCGGGAAGCGGGCGTCGCGAACGCCGAAGAAGTACGCCTCTTTCCCGGCCGCCTGGCGGCGTTCACCCCCGAGGCCGCGGAGACCAGCCGGGCGCTCAAGAGCTTCCTGTACCGCAACGTGTACTCCTCGGCGGCGCTGGGCGAGGATCGCAACCAATCGATGGCGCTGATCGGCGGGCTGTTCCAGTTCTTCCTCGACCGGCCGGACTGCCTTCCGCCCCAATACCGGGAGCAGGCCCTGGCCGAACCGGCGCATCGCGTGGTGTGCGACTACATCGCGGGAATGACGGACGGGTTTTTGCGGCGCACCTACGAGCAGATGATCGGACCGGCTGCCGCGCGGTGAGACGTCCGCCCTGAGGACCGCACCACCAGGCCACATCCTGCTGCCAATTCCCGGACACTCAGTAGTATCCTTGACTAAGTACACCGTTTCGTAAGAACGCAAACGTATTTTCAGGGGCCGAACGAACGTCGACACGAGTGTCGACGCGGCACGCTAGAGAGCGTGCGCCACGGTTCGATACGAAATTGTATTGGGGTGCTAAGCAGCAGCGGGAGGGCAGATGCACACGATCGACCGGAGATCCTTTCTGAGCCTGGCGGGAGCGGGAGTCGCCGCGGCGGCGGCGTCCGCGCAGACTCCGCGCGACTGGAGCGGGAAGGAGCCGATGCGCTATCCGGACCCGGACGTGGTCGTCCTGGACAAGCGCTTCGCGAAATACAAGGTCAACAACACCGCCATCCAGCGGCTCTACACCGGGGCGCTGTGGGCCGAAGGACCGGCGTGGAACGGCGCGGGACGCTACCTGGTGTTCAGCGACATTCCGAACGACCGGCAGATGCGCTGGATCGAAGAGGACGGCCACGCCAGCGTGTTCCGCAAGCCCTCGAATTTCACCAACGGCAACACCTTCGATTTTGAAGGCCGGCTGATCAGTTGCGAGCACCTGGGGCGGCGCGTGGTGCGATTCGAACACTCGGGCGAGGTGACGGTGCTGGCCGACAAGTGGCAGGGCAAGCCGCTGAACGCGCCCAACGACATCGTGGTCCATCCCGGGGGCGATATCTGGTTTACCGATCCCGGCTACGGAATCCTGGGCCGGTACGAAGGCACGAAGGCGCCGCTCGAAATCAAGGAGGCGGTGTACCGCATCGACGGCAAGACAGGCAGGATGGAGAAGGTCACCGACGAGCTGTTCAAGCCCAACGGGCTGTGCTTCTCGCCGGACTACAAGAAGCTGTACATCTGCGATACCGGGTCGACGCACTATCCGGAGGCCAAGAACATCATCCAGGTGTACGACGCCTCGGATGCCAAGACGCTGCGCAACGGCCGCCAGTTCATCTCGATGGAGATAGCGGGCAAAGGCTCGGGCCTGGCGGACGGCATTCGGGCGGATGTGGACGGCAATATCTGGACGGGTGCGGGATGGGTCGGCGCGGGCTACGACGGGGTGCACGTCTTCACGCCATCGGGCGAGCGGATCGGGATGATCCTGCTGCCCGAGATTTGCGCCAACGTCTGTTTTGGCGGAACGCACCGCAACCGCCTGTTCATGGCGGCCAGCCAGTCGCTGTACGCGGTCTACGTGGGCACCGAGGGCGCACACATCGCGTAGGGTACTCTGCAATCTACTCGGAAGTACTCGGCAGCAGAGTACTTCCGAGTAGATCGATCTGCCGTCAGGCAATGAGGATCAGCCCTGCGGCTCAGCGCGGAAGTAAAGCCGCCGGGGGTCCTGCGGGCTGCTTCCTACCTCTGTGACAAGCCCTCGCTCGACCAGCGCCTTCTGCCTGTTTCGGACCGCGCGCACGGAGAGAGACGCGGCTTTCGCGATGCGGGCGGTCGAGTGGCCGCGCCCGTCCGCGAGGAGACGGAGAATCGCTTCGTCTTTCTTGTCGAGTCTCGCCGGCCCGGAAGCGATCATGGAGAGGGTGGCGCGGAAGCGGCTGCCCAATTCTTCCAGCACGGGCGCGGGCAGCCCGGCATCGGTGCAGGCCGCGGTCATTCGCTGGATGCCGCTGCCCCATTGTTCAGTCAGGCCGAGTTCTTGGAACACCGAACCGATGACACGGTTTCGGAGCTTGGAGACACCCTTGCGGATGTCCTCGAGTGTCAGGCCGAGGGGAAGAATGCCAGGATTGTCGATCTCGATGCGATCGTCGAAGACAGCCACGCGAATGGGCACTCCCCGCTCGGCATAGTCGGCATGGACGACGGCGTTCACGATGGCTTCGCGAAGGGCGGCGGGAGGAACGCTCCAGCGGTCGGTGCGCCGCACGGGCCCGATCACCGCCTCCCGCGACATGTGCTTTTGAACGAAGGCAATGGCCTCCTCGATGGCGCGGGGCAGGTGGCTGCGGATTTGGACGCTGTCCGCGACCCGGGACCGGTCCTTGCCGGCGAAGCGGCCCGCCTGGATCCAGGCATCGGGGAAGCGGTCGAAACGGTCCTTGGCGAAGAGAATATATCCGCCCACGGTGGGCACGTCGTGCTCCTGGTATCTGGTGGTCGCCCGGAGGGTGCGGAATGCCGCGGGCGAGAGTTTCCGCAAGTGCGCGAACAACTCGGACGCGACCCGGAAGTCGAGTGCTTCCGGTTTCAGTTCCGGGATGGGCTGCTCGTCGAAGGAGCCTTGATCGGCGAAGCGGCGCATCTCCTGGATCTGGGCCGCGTCGGCGCGGCGGTTGGTCGAGCCGACCCGGACGAAAATGCCCTCTTCAGGTCCGAGCCGCGCCAGGTAGTGGGGGCGCGCACCGCTGGGGTAGACCTGCGCCACCAGCACCTGCTTCTTCCTCCAGGACATGATCTCGATGTCGAGTACCAGGCGCGGGCGAATGGAATCCGACACGAGGTTGGCCAGGCGCTCTTCGGCGGCCAGGATTTCAGGCAGCCCAGCACGCGGCGCGTGGCGTTTTCAATCCCGATGGCGAGCGCGCCGCCGGCGGTGTTGGCGAAGGAGACCAGCGTCTTCGACACCCCTTCGGGCGACGACAGGTCGCGCTTGTATTCGACCGTCTTGCCTTCCGGCCGCCGCAGCAGTTCCAGCAGATCCACTACTCTGCATTATACTCGGAAGTACTCGGCAACAGAGTACTTCCGAGTAGATTGCAGAGCTTTCTACGCCACTGCCCACGCTCCAAATGAAGAACTTCTCCACAAATGAAAACCCCGCCCCACCAAATCGTCGCAGGCTGAGAAGACTCGAGACTGTTGTGGCACAAGACAGCATGTCGCCACGAAGGTTCCACCGGCAGTCACTTGGCCGCGGCGCGGAAAACGTAGTCGGCGCCGCCGCCCAGGATGGCAACCGGCGGCGGGCTGGAAGGCGCAAGGCGGGCCACCGCTTTGGGCAACTCGATTTGCAGGGCGCTTCCTGCGTCTAATCCCGGTTTGCGGAGAACCTCGGCGAAAGCGCGGGGAAAGGCTCCCAGGGCCGGACTGCCTGCCTTGGGCACCGCTCCCGGCGGACTGGAGTAGACCAGGGCGGTGGAATCGTCCACTTCGCCCATGACCGCACCGGCGTTTTCGCGAGGCTGGCCGGCCACGGCGGCGGCATCCAGGACGATGAACTTCAGGGTGGCCTTGCTGTCTTCCAAGACCTGCAGCAAGCGGAGCACCGAGTAAGCTTTGGATTGAATGGGCCGTGAATCGGCGGGATCGTAGTTCACGGGAAGCAACCAGTCGTCTCCGCCCGAGCGGACGCTGTACCCGGTGTAATACACCAGCACGGTATCTCCCGCCTGTGTGTCACCCAGGGTGCGCTCGATCAGGCGCAGGTCCTCCAGGTTCACGTCGGCCTTGCGGACGACCTGGAAGCCGTCTTCGCGAAGTGTGTTTGCGACGAGGTCGAGGTCGGCAGCGGTTGGGCCGGGCGCCGGAAGCTTTTCGTATCCCAGGTCGCCGATCACGATGGCCACCCGGCCGCTGCGCGCCGCCACCACATTCTTCGCGCCGCTGATGCTGAACTTCAGGGTGAACACATCATTCTCCTGCCAAAACAACCGCACCCGCCAGTCTCCAGGATCCGAGGCCGGGGGCCGGCCGGCCACCGGCAGCATTTTCATGATGCATTCCGGGCCGTCCGTCTGCTTGGTATAGTGGCTGGTCAGCGACACTTCGCCGCGCGGGTCCATCCACTCCACCCTGCCTCCCGATCCTTTTGGCGCGACCACCGAGGCAGCCAGCACCACGCTGGTATCGGCTCCGGAGAAGTCCGTCTGGGAGGCAGTCTGGGAACAGGCGTCTGGCCCAGCGGACTTGAGGAGGATGCTGACTCCCGCGCGATTCTCCCTGGCATGCGCGCCGATGCCAAGTCCAAACGCTCGGACCACGGAATTTCCGGCCGAATCCCTGGCTTGCACGGTTACCCGAAAACCGCCCCTCTGCTTCGGCGCTCCGGTGACCGTTCCCGTGGGAGACAGAGTCAGTCCGGCCGGAAAAGGGTCTATAGCCGTCCACTGGTAGGGCGGAGATCCGCCGCGCGCGGTGAATTGAAAGTAGTATGGAGTGGCGACCGTGGCCACAGTCATCTGGGTATGGCTCATGATGTTGACTGTGGTTTGTGGCGGAGTCGAAATCCGGAATTTGGTCATGGCGACACCGTGATCGTTCCAGAACAGGACCACCTGCCAGTCCCCGGGAGCAAAGGAGGCGGGTGCGCCGGCGATCAGCATCCTCCACTGCAGACGCATGACATTGCCATCGCCAACCTGAGTCCAGTCGTTCTGCTGTGTCACGGCTCCCATCGGGTTGCGCCATTCCACGCGGACCTTGTCGCCCTTATGGCCTCCGGTGTAGAACATCAGGTACCAGGCGGCGGGGTCGGTGGTGAGAAAGTCGGTTTCGGGGTCCACAGTCGCTGCGGCATCCATGACACCGGGCGCGGGAGTTCGGGCGATTTTGACGCTGGTTAACTTGATGGTGACCGCATCCGAGGCTGGCTGCTGCTGGGCGGTGGCGCAGCACCAAGCGGCAATCAGCAAAAATCCGAGCGAAGCACGCATACTCTACCTTACAACTCGCCAGCGAATTTGGACGCTGCCCACCGGTGCGGACGATGTGTTGCCGACCACGACGCGGTCCCATTGGTTGGCGGCGGAGGGCTGCTCCACCACCGAAACGCCGTTGGTGAGGGCTCCCACGGTGGAGGGCACCCTGGGAAGATCGCCGGTGAGATCGCCCGACATGGCTTTGCCGCCCTGAATGGTGAGGGTGGCACCGGGCAGCAGCGATCCGGCCCAGTTCAGTTCGCCGCGCAAAGGGCCGCCATAGTCTTCGGGTTTCAGCGCTGGACGGACGGGCGGAAGACTCGGTTTCGCCGGTTGCACGGCCGAGGCCGCCTTGGATGGCTGCGCCGCAGCGGTGGACTGGGGTGGGCGGTGCGCATCCCCGGCCTTGGAAGGTTGATCTTCCAGCTTGAGCTTCGCCACCGACGCGAACTTTCCGTTGGGATACTTGGCGAGATAGTCGCGGTAGAGGCGGGGGTCGGAGGAAGCGCCGATGGAGTTCCAGAAGGCGAGTTCCACCTGCTCGTCGGTGGCGTCCAGATTGGATTTAGCGGCTGCGGGAATGGGGGCAGGCGGGGGATTGACCTGCCTGACGCTCACCGTCGGAGAGGGAAAAATCCGGCCGCGCGCGATCCATGCGCCGCCGGCCGCCAGAACAACCGCCAAGGCGCCGGCCAGCCAAAACAACCGGACCCGCCTGGTTTGGATGGCGGCCATCTCCATGACCAGGGTGGACTGCGAGTTCAGCAATGCCTGGCTCAGCGCGTCGCCAAACGCATTGGCTTTCAACGGACGCTCGTTGGGGTTGTAGCTGAGCGCGTGCAGGATCAGGCTTTCCGCCTGGTTGGATATGCCGGGGCGCAGCGCGGAAGGCTTCACCCGCACGCCGGACTGCTGCAGATACGCATGCTGCACAGCGCCCTCGGCCACAAACGGTTTGCGCCCGGTGATCATCTCGTAAGCGATGACGCCGAAGGCATAGATGTCAGTGGATGCGGACGGCTGCCCGGAAAACTGCTCGGGAGCCATATATGCGACGCTCCCGGCCACCCGCGTGTGGGTTTGCCTGGTACCCAGATCGGAGATGGTGGCGAGGCCGAAATCGATCAGCCGGATATGCTCTTCACCGCCGGGAAGAACCTGCAGCATGATGTTCTCGGGCTTCAGATCGCGGTGCCAGATCTTCTTATCGTGGGCCGCGCCGAGAGCATGCCCGATCTGGCGGATGATGTTGGCTGCGCGGTCCAGGGGGAGCCCATCGGGAGTGACCAGCGAGCGCAAGGGCTGCCCCTCCACGTACTGCATCACCAGGAAGGGTCTTCCGTCGGGCGTTTGCGCGCTGTCGAGGACCCCTACCACTCCGGGGTGGTCGATCAGCGCCAGGGCGTGCGCCTCTTCCTTGAATTTCCGCTCGAACCACGGGTCGTCGATGGCGCGGTCGAGCTGGATCTTCACCACCACGGGACGATCGTGGAGCTGCTGATCGTGGGCCAGAAAGACTTTTCCGAATCCACCGCTGCTCAATTCGCGCACAATCAGGTAGCGGTCCTTCAGGAGGGTGCCCGGGTGCAAGGGCATGGCCATGGTTTGGGTCGAGTCCTCGTGGGAGGGCGGACTCGTGGGAACAAAGGCCACGGTTTCGGTCAGGTCCGCGTTGGACGGCCGATTGAGGGGCCCCGATCCCCGATCTCCTGAAGGCGGGCTGTCCATATTGTGTCGAGTATATCGTAGAAGGAGTGCGGGCGTACTGGAAGTGCGGGGGGCGTGACTTGACGCGGAGGCGCTGAGGCGCGGAGCAAGAACGCGGAGAAAAGAGAAAGTCAAAACCTGAGAGCGCTGAGGAAGCGGAGAGCGCTGAGAAAACCGAGCCTGCCTGACTTGACGCGGAGGCGGGGAGGCGCAGAGCCAAGTCGCGGAGAAAGGAGAGAGTCAAAACCTGAGAGCGCCGAGGAGGCGGAGAGCGCTGAGAAAACCGAGCCTGCCTGACTTGACGCGGAGGCGCGGAGGCGCGGAGCCAGCACGCGGAGAAAGGAGAGAGTCAAAACCTGAGAGCGCCGAGGAAGGGGAGAGCGCTGAGAAAACCGGTTCACCGCGGAGGCGCGGAGGCGCGGAGCCAGATCGCGGAGAAAAGAGAAAGTCAAAACCTGAGAGCGCCGAGGAGGCGGAGAGCGCTGAGAAAACCGGGCCTGGGTGGCTTCAGGCGGCGGTCAGGCGGCCGGGGACCGGGCTTGTGCCGGCTGGGGCCGCTGGCATAACATGTAGCGTGCGAACGATACTCTTTCTTCTCCTGATCGGCGCGCGGCTGCCGGCCGCCGACGTCCTGACGCGGGTGGCGGCTCACGCCGATCGCTTCGGCACGGTCTCGCGGCAGATCTGGGAAACGCCCGAGCTGGGCTTTCACGAATCCAAAAGCTCCGGCCTGCTGCAGCAGGAAATGCGCGCGAATGGCTTCGCCGTGGAGGCTGGGATTGCCGGCATGCCGACGGCGTTCACGGCCTCGTGGGGAAGCGGCAAGCCAGTGATTGTCCTGCTGGGCGAGTTCGACGCATTGCCCGGCATGTCGCAGAAGGATGTGCCCACGATCGACCCGGTCGAGGCCGGCGCTCCGGGACATGCTTGCGGCCATAACCTGCTGGGCACGGCCTCGGCCCTGGCGGCGGTGGCCATCAAGGAGCAGATGCAGGCGCAAGGGTTGAAGGGGACCCTCCGCTACTACGGAACGCCGGCGGAAGAGGGCGGCGGGGGCAAGATCTACATGATTCACGCCGGGCTTTTTCGCGACGTGGATGCGGTGCTGACCTGGCACCCCGGAGATGCCAACCGCGTCAGCCTGGGCTCCAGCCTGGCAAACAACGGAGGCCGATTCCGTTTTTACGGGATCGCCGCGCACGCAGCCGCCGCGCCCGAGCGCGGACGCTCCGCGCTGGATGGGGCCATGATCATGCTGAACGCCATCGAGATGCTGCGCGAGCACGTTCCGCAGGAGACGCGCATTCACTACATCATTACGAATGGCGGGAGCGCGGCCAACATCGTGCCGGCGTTCGCGGAAGTATCGCTGATCGCGAGGAGCCCGCAGGCTTCCGTGCTCGAAGGCGTCTGGCAGCGGATCATGAAGTGCGCGCAGGCCGGAGCGCTGGCGTCGGAGACGCGCTTCGAGTTCGAGCAGGGCACCAACTACGCCAACGTTCTGGCGAACGACACGCTGGCGGAGGTGCTGGGGCGCGGCCTCGAGAAAGCGGGCGGCTACGAATACACGCCCGAGGAGCGGCGCTTCGCCCAGCAGTTGCAGGCCGGCATCGACGGCGCGGCTGCGCGGCCGGGACCGGAGAAGGTGCAGGCCGACAAATCGGAAGGTTTTACCTCGGCATCGACCGATGTAGGGGACGTGAGCTGGGTGGTGCCCACGGCGCAGCTCACGACCGCCACGTTCGTGCCGGGAGTGGGGGCGCACACCTGGCAGGCCGCGGCGTGTGCGGGCACGAGTATCGGCCGGAAGGGGATGGTGGTGGCTGCGCGGACGCTGGCGTTGGCCGGGGTGGAGCTGTTCGAGAAGCCCGGTGAAATCGAAGCGGCGAAGGCCGCATTCGAGAAGCGGCGCGCGGGCCGGACGTGGACCACCCACATCGCCGCCGGTTCGAAGCCGCCGCTGGATTATGCGGTGAAGTGAGCTACGGAGGCTCGCAGAATAGAGTGACATTCTGGTCTGTCGTGAGATTGTTGCCAGCAGACCAAAAGCCGGCTGCAGGCTGAAAGCCTGCCCCACCAACGGTCTACCCGAGGAGGTTTTCGTTCAACGCGCGAGCCACCGCTTCCGACTTCGAGTGCACCTGCAGCTTGCCGTAAATGTTCTGGATGTGGAAGGCGATAGTGTTGATGCTGACGCTCAGCTCGAATGCCGCGGTCTTGTAGCTGTGGCCTTCGACCAGCAGTTTGAGAAGCCGCACCTCGTGCGGCGTCAGGTTGTACTGCGCCTTCTCGGGCGGGTGGAACTTGCGGAACAGCTCGATCACCTGACGGGCGATCTCCGGCGACATGGGCGATCCCCCGTTGACGGCGCTGTGCAGCCCTTCGATCAGCTTCGCCGGCGCCGTGTTCTTCAGCAGATAACCGGTCGCGCCGGCGCACAGGGCGCGGAAGACGCGGTCGTTGTCTTCATACACGGTGAGCACCACCAGGGCCGTCTCGGGCGAGCGTTTCCGCATTAGCGCGATGCCTTCGATTCCCGACATGCCGGGCAGCCCTAGGTCCACGAGCATGACATCGAGAGGCGGAGTCCACTTGGACGCCAGCGCTTCCTCCATCGAGCCCCACGCACCCAGGCATACGAAGCCCTCGCTGCCCTCGATCAGTGCGCGCAGCCCTTCGCGCGTCCGCCGCTGATCTTCCACAATGGCCACGCGGATGCCGCCCGGAAATGATGGTTGTGGTATCAAACATCCTCCATCTTACCGGTGGTTACGGCGAAACCGTCCCCCCAATTCATGTAGGGAAGCGCTGGGGGTGCGCGACATAAAAGTGAGACGAGCGGGCTCAAGCCCGTAAGAGCGCCAGAGAGTAGCCCATGGCGTGAGCCATGGGACACAGTCGAAAGCAACCGCCAGCCCCGGGGCGTAAGAGCAAGGCCCGCTCTTCCGCCCTTGCAGGGCTACGGGTGTTTCGGCGCCCGAGCCCCACGGCTCACGCCGTGGGCTATGTTCTTCCGCCCTGCCGGGCGGGCACAACGCCCACGCGGATTCGGCGATCTCTCCACTTTCATGTCGCGCACCCAAGCGCGGGTAACGGCGAGCGAAGCGCGCCCGCCTATGGTACGGTTAGCTTATCTGCACGGAGCGGGGATCATGTTTTCTCTCGAAATCGAGTGCGATGCCGACGATCGCGATCTGCTGATCGCGGAGTTGTGGGAGCAGGGCTCGGCGGGCATCGTGGAACTGGACGCCGAGCGCGTGCGCGCGTTCTTCGAGGAGCAGGCCGACCGCGACGCGCTCCTCAGGATGTATCCAGGCGCCGGCCTTCGGGCGGAAGAGGAACGCGACTGGGTGCAATCGGCGCGCGACCTGCTGCAACCGATGGAGGTGGGCGAGCGGTTCTTTCTGGTGCCGGAGTGGCGCGACGATCCGGCTCCGCCGGGGCGCTTCCGCATCGCGGTCAATCCGGGGATGGCGTTTGGAACGGGCGTTCACGAGACCACGCGGCTGTGCCTCGAAGCGCTGGAGGAGTTCCGCAAACCGGGCATGACGGTGTTGGATGTCGGAACGGGCTCGGGCATCCTGGCGCGCGCGGCCAGGCTGCTGGCGGCGGGGCCGGTGTTCGCGTGCGATATCGACCCGTTGGCGGTGGAGATTGCGCGCGACGGGTTTGTGGGGTCGGTGAACGCCGTGGCGGCGGGCTCGGTGGACCTGTTGGTGGCCAACATCAACCCGCCGGCCATCATCCGGCTCGCGCCGGAATTCGTTCGCGTGCTCCGGCCGGGCGGCACGATTCTCGCCAGCGGTTTCGAAATCGACGAGGTCGCCCAGGTGCAGGCGGCGCTGCCGCCGGCGCGCGATGTCCGGCGGAAGGGCAACTGGGCCTTGCTGGTTACTTGACGCGGCTGCTGACGGCCGCGCCGATCAGGGCGAGGTCGTGGCTGGTGGGCACGATTTCGAAGAGGCTGCCCTGCAACGGGCTCATCTTCACCATGTCCTGCAAATACTCACTCACCAGCCCGATGTCCACAAAGTCGCAATTCGGTCCGGCCAGGTAGAAGCGCCCGGGCCCGTCGAAGTGGACGCTCGAAGCAGTGGCCGCGGCCAACGCCCGATGCCACAACTTCACGAAGTCGCCGGCGCGGGCATCCCCCTGGCGCGCCTCTATGAAGATCTCTTCCGGCTCCATGTCGAGGAAGCGCAGCCGCATGGCTCGATTCCCCATGATGCCTTCCATGTGCCCCACGCCGCCGCAGCCGCAGAAGCGCTCCTTGGGGTCGAGCGACACCACGGAGTGCCCGCCTTCGCACACGCCGGTGGTGTGCGGGAAGCGGCCGTAACCGATGCCATCCCCCAGGTACCAGACACGAATCAGTTTTTCGAGCCGCCCGCGCGTCGCCGCGATTCCCGCGGCCAGGGCGTTGGCATCGTTGACCACGGTGACCGGCGCATCGATGCCGCCGGCCTTGAAGGCGGCGGCGAGCCGCTCCTGAATGGGCACGCCCTTGAGCTGTGGGAGATTCGGAGAATCCTCGATCACACCGCAGCGAATGATGCCGGAGAAACCGGCGCCCACCGAGTCCACCGGCTCGCCCCGGTTCAGCA
>Ga0116223_10003308_pt1 | contig 14610 bp, 19 predicted proteins | sample Sb_taG_3_FD_90092 | JGI IMG/M metagenome (GOLD analysis project Ga0116223, IMG submission 90092) | Peat soil microbial communities from Weissenstadt, Germany - Sb_50d_a_PC metaG | ecosystem: Environmental > Terrestrial > Soil > Wetlands > Peat | place: Germany: Weissenstadt | collected 2010-09-21 | reverse complement strand
TAGCTGAAAACATGGCGGAGAGGGAGGGATTCGAACCCTCGGTACAGGTGTTAGCCCGTACAACGGTTTAGCAAACCGCCGCATTCGGCCACTCTGCCACCTCTCCGACTGAAAACAAAGCTACTTACAACGGTTACCGAAGATTTACTGCATTTTCACTGCACGATTGGTATTCTGAACATGTCCTTGGGAGGGCGCATGAGCAGATACCAGTCGGGTCACATCTATGAAGCATCGGGTGCATTTTTCGTTCGGTACTACGTCACGGAGATTGTAGACGGGAAACCTGTCCGTGTGCAACGTTCTTATCGTCTCTGCGACAAGGACGACAAGTATCACAGCCGCACCTGCAAGGCGGTAAAGCAGAAAGCCGCCGAACACATGGAGACTGTGAATGCAAACGCTGCTCCGGTCAACGACCAGACGGTCGTGACTTTCTGGGAAAAGACCTACCTGCCCTTCGCCGAAGAGAATCTCAGGCACTCAACCGTCCACGGCTACAAACAAGTCTGGAACCAACATCTCGCTCCGCATTTCGGAACGATGGCGCTCAAAGATTACAAGACCCACATGGGCAGTCTGTTCCTCACGTCGCTTGCGAAGAAGTTGGGGAGGCACACGATACAGCACATCCGGTCTCTCGCCTCAGGCATCTTCAGTCACGCTGTCAACGTCGGTGTCATCGAGTCCAACCCGTGGCACGATGTCAAGGTTCTGGGCAAGACAAAGGAACCCGGCGAGACGGCGCATTACACACTCGAAGAAGCTGAGAACATCATTTCCGCTCTGGTCGAACATTTAGACTGTCAGTTAATCGTCGCTCTCGCCTTCTTCCTTGGACTTCGGCCCGGAGAGATTCAAGGTCTTCGCTGGGAAGACGTTGACTCAGTACCGGATGACCAAGGCCTGCGATGGATTCACATTCGTCGTGCTGTTGCCCGCAATGTCGTCGGCGAAACCAAGACGACATCGTCAGTCGCAGCGCTCCCGTTAATTACGCCAGTCCTGATCCCGCTCAACTTGTGGCGTGCAAAGCGTGGCAATCCGTCCGAAGGGTGGATTTTTCCGAACCAGAAGGGCAAGCCGATTGATCTGAGGAGCGTCATCGGTCGAACGATTGTTCCCACGCTGGAGGCTCAGAACATCGAGTGGAAGACACTCTACGCTGGCCGTCGTGGCGCAGCGACCATCCTGACGCAGTTGACTGGTGACGCCCTCGCTGCGAAAGAACTGCTCCGCCACAAAAATATCGCAGTGACAACCGATAAGTACGTCAAGGCAATCCCAGAAGCTCTGTTGAGGGGAATCAAGCTCCTTGAAGCGGAAGTGAAAGGAGGGTTGTGATGACGAATTACGACCAGTTGTTCGCTGAAGCTATGGCCGATGTCGAGTCTGGCAATCAGCACCCGTGCGGGACGACTGAGCACTGCCAAGAGATGGGAGGTTGCCCTCGCTGCTTTGCCGCTCTAATGCGGGGCGACATCGGTGTTGAGCGTGTCGAGGTCTTTCGCTCTGGCATTGTCCGGCTTACAACCACAGGTCACGACGGACAGCCCTGCACCGTCGCCTTCCGGGGTGTCGAGGTCACTGTCCATGACTAGCCCAACACTAGCAGCAATGAAAGCGGCGGGTGTGCCGCTCAACCGGGAAAACTACATCGAGTGGGCCACGCTTGGTGAGTATACGAGCGACAATCTCGATCCTGAGTTGGAGGAGATGCTCCCTGAACAATTCCGACGAGCCGCTCTCGACGAACTGCTGACTGACAAAATCCAGTGAGGTTTCAGCCGGACGCCAATCCGATAGCCACAACCCTCATGGGGGGCTTATCCTAAGGGTTGAGGTCAGCCATCATGCCTATTGAAGCGATAGCATTAATCAAGAAAGAAACGAAAATCGATCCAAGGAGACCCGGAGACAAAGGGTTTTACGCCTCGCTGTCCCTGTTGAACACAGAGGGCAAAGAGTACGGACTACCCCGATACTTCAGCGGGTTCCCAGAAGTCGGCGATCTGCTCAAGCGAGAGGCGGGAGCCACGCGTCCGATGGAAACCATGTGACGACGGGCAGCGTTGTAGCTCTCGTGAACTAGATAGCCCTTGTTCGACCGGGGGAACCAGACGTTGTAGATGTACTTTAGATCGTCATCATTCGGTCGGAATCCGAAGTTCTTTTGCAGCGATTCCATCCACGCTTGATGTAGCGGGGCAACCTCGTCGAACATCAGATCGGCCACGATCTGCTTGGCCTGCTTTGCCTGCGATTCATCACCAGAGATGTTCAGCTTCTCGATGTCTGCGAGAGTTGGACGAGGAGCGGGCGCTTCGACGTGAACCTGTTGTGGCACCTTGGCGAAATCTCCCGGCTGGAACGCCTTGAGATTGTCCTTCAGGTGCTCGAATGCCGTCTGCCACGCTTGAGGATTCGACATGTCGGCACCAGCCAACGCCGCCTGCGATAGCCCGAAGCGAACGAGCCGGATGCCGCCCGATTCCGTGAATTCATACCCCGACTTCACGAAGACTGTGTCATGCCATTCGTTAAATGCAGATTTCGCCTCGTCCTGTGTGTACTGGCTTTTGAATGCCGGGACGCTGAATGACAAGTCTTTCGCCGCCTCACTCTTGAACACCCCGGTAAGTTCGGTGACCGGACGACTCCAATATTCACTGCTGAGTTTCCACAGCTCCAGCATCGTCTTGTTGAGCGATTGCTCGACTTGGTAGATCGGGTCGGCGTTGCGTCGTGCTTCAAAATCTTCCCGCTGCAACCTTGCCTTCAATTCCTTCTCCGTCTCGTACCCCGTCGTGTTCTTCACAGCGACCGGAGTGACCGGGACGTTCGACAACGTGGGTGAAAATACTTTCTTGTGCTTCTTCATGGCTCCTCCTATTCTCTGAATCTGTTGTGAACGATGCGGTGTGCTTCACCTGAAGCAATTTCCGCTTCGGTAAAATGATGGCGATAGCGTGCGATGGTGCTCAGTATCCGCTCCCACTCATCGTCATCGCACAAACTTCTGACTTCTGCGAGGCGTCTCTGATTTGCTTGCTCACGCTTCGCTGCAATCTCCATTGCAGAGACGGTTGCAAACTCAACGGCCTTCATCGGTGTCGCCCACAACTGGCGCTGAGTGATTGCATCCTCGATGGACGCCCGTTCACTCTCGTCCAACTGATACTGGTCGAAGACCGCTGTGATCTGGAATTCGGCGCTATCAAATGCCGCACACTTGTTGACCTTGTCCCGCTCAGCTCGCTCACGCAATCGTTCGGTTCGTTCGGCTTCAATGTTCGCCGTCCTTGCCGCCTGTACACGCTTCGTCTCTCGTTCGCAGGATTCACGCCATTCACGTTGACGCCGTTCTGTTGGAGTCTCCACAGGCTTCGGCGGCTCAATCTCGATCCGCCTGATCGAGCCAAGTGGGAGAAAGCCAGATAGGACTTGTCTATGTTTACGTCTCATTTCCTCCTCCAAGAGTCAGCCAGCCGCCCTCCGGCGGTGTTTACATATAAACGGGATGGAGGGCGGTCAGTCTTTCGACTGTCGGGAAACCGCCCCCCATATTCCCCAAGACTCCGATCCGGGGATCGGGTCTTGAACTCCAAAATGCCTCTACTGGCTTACACAATTCTTTCGACCGTTTGTTACAGCGTCGAAGAATTTCTTTTTCAAGCGGTGGAAGCGCACACGATCCCGGCCTGAGTCGGACTTCCGGCCAGCTTGCCAATAGTCGAGGAACCAATGCCACGTCTCGATGCCCACGCTGGAGATGAAGTGCGCCAGCCGACGCTTGCGGTCGATGTACTCAATCAACTCATCCTCGACATGGAGCCTGCTCACATGGTGCGCCCGATTCAGGGACGATCCAAGGAAGACTCCGTTGCCGATTAAGCACAGACCACGCTCGTCACTCTCGTCGGCGTCATCAATTACGACATCGTCTTGATGCTTGCCCTTCTCGACCAGCTTGCGGACGATGCGGCGAGTGACTCGACGAGCGTCAGCTTCCGAAGACGTCGCCGTCAACTCATCGAAAGACTCTGCGATTGCAGCATCGGCAAGTTGCGTGCGGGCATCACACATCGGGAAGTCGAACATCCTAAGTTCCCGGTTGACGCCCTTCTTAATTGCAGAGTAAAGGTCACTGGCATTCACGAGACCCCGCATCCGAAGTTTCGGCACCGTCCTCAATGACGGCGTCTTGCCATGTCTCTTCTGACTCTGGCTCTGGAACTACTCCAACCTCCCGCTCTGCGACTTCGACAGCGATGTCGATCTTGGTCTGCAATTCTTCGACGGATAGCTCTCGTGAATCGTCCGGTGACACTTCATGCGACTCTGCCTCGTCCACTCTGCCATCGACATCACAGAGTGCTTCGATGCTGACGGCTGTCAGCTTGCGCTTCGGCTCTTGCGCCTGTGGGATTGGCTCTGCGATAACAGGTCGCCCGTCGCTGTCGTATCCAGTGATCGCACCGGGGATGGGTTTCAACTCTCCCCGGTTATTGACGTGATAACCGTTCGTTCGCTTAGGTGCCCGTGTGAAGACCTCGTGACAAATCTCAAATGCCTGCGAGACGTTGAGTGCTCCGTTGTTCATCACAGTTCGGACGTGCTTCTGCAACGTCGCCGTATCAGCGAGTGTGAATTTCATCGTCATGCTGCACCCGCTTCCCCACTGCGGCAGCGAACGGCTCCTCCGTCCCGATTGGAGTCAGGAGCAGGACGCCCCTGCGTTGCCATCTGCTCAATCCAGTCCATCAAGTCACTCCGACGAATCCGTTTTGCCTTCGCATGAAGATTGAACGCAGGGAAGGGATAGCGCATTCGCTCCTGCGAACGCCGTCGGCACAACTCGAAGACCTGCTTCGGAGTCATCTTCAAAATTGCCGCTGCTTCATCCATCGTCAGAATTTCGGTGTCAGTCATGCGATCCTCCCACCATTGATCCGTGTGAGAGTCCTTGCGAGTTTTGCTTTCGTCTGTTGAGCCTCGTGATACATCACGCCAGAGAGATACCTCTCGACTTCACCCGTCGTTCTAATGATGTCTCCCTTGTGCAGTTTGTTCGACACACGAACGAAGGCGTGCTCAATCTCGCTCTCGCTGTACGTCCCGCACCAGTGGAGCATCTTGTCCATAGACGGCCCCGGGATGGAGCCAATCGCCATCGCCCACAACTTCTGAACGTCACCGACCCGGTCAATCAAAGATTTCGTCATTGCTGCTCTCCCTTCTTGTACTGCGTCTCCCAGATTTCCCGATACCTGCTTGGTGCAACGATTCGCTTGTATCCGAACTCGTCAGGCGGGATTCCCATCTTCATCGCTTGGTGAGCCGCCGCATCGTTCGCAGCACGAGCCGCTTGCAAGAGTTCTTTCAATTCAGGTGCGTGAGGATCGAATCGCTCTCGCTTGTTGTACGTGTCGTACGCTTGCGTCTGCATGTTCACAAGTCGGTCGAGCTTTGCTTGCTCCGTCTCCCGGATGATCTGTGCTGCCTCAGGTTTCGATGCGGTGAGGGCAGTCGGGTTCTTGAGCCACTGGTCGAACTCGCCAGCGAACGATTGCTGGTTCACGACGCCGTAGACGTTATAGAGCGATTGGATCGCCGTCGATGTATGGAGAGCGACAGCGCACGTCGCCATCTCTTTCGCACGTTCGAGGCTCCCGGCGACTTCAAGGACACGTGCTGCGTTGAGATGGTTGGCGTGTTCCCGCTTCGGGTTGTCTGCACGTCTCTGGTTGTACTTGTGGACGAGTGCCCAATGCTTCTGCTGAACTTCCCGGCGGAACCAGAGCGAGAATCGTTTCGCATCTTCAGAGACTTCGACCTTGGCCTCTGAGTGCTTTTGATATTCCCCGGTCAGGGCGTACCAACTGGCACTCCCGACGCTCTTGGTCTTCGTGATCCAATCACGGGCCTGTAAAAAATTAAGTTCCTTCTTGACGAGTGTCGGCCCACAACAGAGTGTTGCGGCGAGAACGTTCATGCTCACTGAGTAGTCGTGCGTCTCACCTTTGTCGATGAGAATGGTGACGATCATGACTGCGACAGGATGACCTTTCATCCAGTCCGGCTTGGTCGTCGAGTTAAGCCACGACGACAGCCTCGTATTTCGATTGCGGTCGGAGAGACCGCCCTTCTTCGTTTCCATCTTGTACTCCAATCTTTCCACGGTATCGCCGTGGATCGAGACCCAGACGTGAAAGAGGAACCTAGTCGCCAGACGACCACCTACCTCTATCAATGGGTATTGAACTTCCGCCACCTGCCTCTTCTCATCAGGCGGGTCAAACCTCTTTCAAAATCAAAAGTGCTTAATGTAATGTGGACGCCACACGCCTAGGTGCCACACGCCTAACCCGCTCTTTCCACCCGGTCGCTAGACGACTAGCTACCTCGTCCGGGCGAAGGTGGGCAGGGATTGAGCAGACCAGTGGCCTGCGAGTCCCGTGTCAACTGAGTTGTCGTGTAATTGGGGTGCTGCGGTGACTGCTACTTGCTCCGTCCGTTCAACTTGCGGATCGGTCAATCGGGCCTGCTTCTAGGCGGGAGCCATCAATGCAGGTTTCGTGGCGGGAGGATTCTCCTCGCAGCAACTTCTATACTAGCATCTTCGCTTTTTCTTTGCAAGCACAAAGTGACGGTTTGACCAATGTTTATGCGGGTCGGGCACACTTGTTAGTATATAAATAAATTCCAAAATTCCACCCAGCCTGCATCATCAAACCCGCCGGAGTCCCAGCCCATACACGTGCCCTCTATAAACCGACAAAGGAGGTCACCACCCTTGAGAGACGTTAGGGGTGTCAGACGCAGAGCACGGGAACCTGATTGCAGGAGTCGTGGGGGTGGCCCGATTCGCTGGTGATCCGGGTGACGGCGTGGGGGTGAGGCCGGGGCCGTCTTCGCCGCCAGTTAAGACCCCCTGTCCGTACCCTCTCCAACGTGAACCCCTAGCGTGAACCCCTTTCCGGCATTTCTGGTCACGAGGCAGGCCAAATTCGACCGTCAACGGGATCGAGAGCAGCAGAAATGTAGAGCGAGGAATGCGGTCGGATCGTGCAGTAAATCGTGCAGTGCCAGAAACCGTCAATGTGAAGTCCTTCGTGCTCAATCGGTTGCGGGCAGCTAATTCCGTCCCACCGTCATGTTAACCGCCGCATTCCGCCGGATCGAATGTCGAACGCATCGCATCAAGAAGAGAAGATGACCGCTGGGCGTAGCCGTTACGCACCTTCAGGCGTGTTGCACATTCGAGGGTTTGTTTTCCGCCTGTATGCGCTGCACATATTCCAAGAAGTCTGGATGCGACACAAACTCCGTTCGCAGAGAAAGCCACTCCCTCTGCCACAACGGACTCGCAATGATCCGCTTTAGGTCTCCTTCCCAGATGCACCACACGGACTCAGCAAGATAACCGTGCTTTCTGAGGTAGAACTCCTCAGAGCAAAGGTTGAGGTACTTCAATACACAGAGTGTCAGTTGGGGACTTTGCGGTGGGAGCACTTTTGCATCAAAGCGTGCCTCAAGAGCATCCAGCGGAAATTGATCCAGAATGTGTTCATACCGCTCTGTATACTTCATCAGAACCTGCATGGTTGCTTGGCGGCGATAGTTATTGATCGTGTACATCAGGCTCACGAAGCCCACTATCACTGAGACTAACGTCGCTGTCTGCAACGCAAGCTGTAGTGTCATATCGTCAATCCTCCAAACGGATGGCACGGGGCCGCAGTACCTCGACTTCGATGCGAGGCTCGTTGATAAGTCAGCGGATCAGTCAGCGATCCGGCTTCAAGTCGCCTCGAAAACCCAGATGTTGAACTTCTGCTTTGAATATGTTGTCTTTTTTCCGACTTCGATGTTCAGGTCGCTTTCGATCCACTTCACAAGCTCCTGCCTAATCGCAGCACGCTTACTCTCCCGGCGCATGCCTCCATTCCACACAAAACCGACCAGACCTACGAGCAGGTCTGCGAGTTGGAGAAGATTGCTGTTCTGCTCATCTCCCGGCTTGACCTCGCAATAGTCCATCGCAGCTTGGGGTTTGGCCCGCTTTACATAGCGGCCCGTCACCATGTATTCAAACTCGCCGTAACTGACTCCTCCGAAACCATCCACCACAATCTCGTAGAAGTAGTTCGGATACCGCTTCATCAAGCCATCGGCGAGGAAGACGCAGTAGAACTTCTGGTAGCCGACTAGAGCATCTCCAGCCCATCGCTTAGCATTGGCAAGTCGATATTTGTGAGTATCCAGCACCAAGCATTTGAAATAAACACCGTCAGTCTCCAAGAACGATTTGAGGAACTCTTTGTAGCCTTCCAGATACCTGCCAGCCTCCGTAGGAACTTTCTCCCATTTCAATCTGCCGAAGAGTCCCCGTTCATTCTTGATCTTGGTCAGTTGATCCTCAACATCCGCTATCACTTTGGCCGAATCTGCGCCTTCTTTCAGGACGAAATACACGGCACCCAGCACGCAGTACCGCTCTCTGTTATGGGAAGACTCATCACAGAATGCTAGGAGGCGTTGCTTTGGTCTTGGAGGAAATGAAAGCTTGATCACGACTTGCTCGTTCTCATTCTGACTTCCAGAGCGGAATTGATCGTTCGCTCGTTTCGACCGACGCAACCTTTCCGTCTTGGCTGACGAACGCCTTGGACTTTCCGCAGTTCGGGCACGCCAGCCACCCTTCATTTCGATAGATCGGTCAGCTTCAAGCACTCGAACTTTTGGACAAGCTCTGGTATCCGGTTGGCGAAGGCGAGTTTGTCTGCGTTGTGCTGGGTCCATTTGTTCATGCGTACAACGGCATCTCCCATGCCGGGATCGCCGACGAAATTGTTCGTTGCGTTGATGCGAAATGCCTCGTTGTACAGACCTTGGAGGTACGGTGTCATCTCAGCATCGAACAAGAATGGACTATGCGCCCTTACCGCATTCGCTTTTCGAAGTTCAGGTTCGACATCTTTCTTTTCGGAGACAGCGACCATCAACTCGTGAAATGCCATGTAGACGGCGAATCGCCGATCATAGAGATCGTGTTTGAGCTTTTCCCGTGCAATCTTCACTTGCCAACGGCTCGATGAGCGATTCGACCACCAACTGGCAAAGGCGACGGCCAGAGCCAGCAGAGGTACTCCTGAAGCCCTCAACCAATCAATCCAATGTATCTGCACACCGTCTCCTATCGACAAGCGTTATTCTAGCCCTAGGACGACACTCCGATGCCTTACAACCTCGAATCTCCGAACACGCTGTTGGAACCAATTGATCCGTCCAACATCGAGCACTGGTTTGTCATGGAAACGGTGCAGATCGAATCGGAAGCGGTCAGGCACGTCCTGCATCACGTCGTCATGCATCTCGCTGACTTCGTCGAGTGGCCGCAGCGTGCAGCCCTTCTGTGGGACGGATGCGACCGCTGCAAGCCAGACGGCAAGGAGCAGAAGTATCACACGTATCCTCAGTCAATCAGGACGCTGGCGAAAGCCAAGAAGATCACGCTCGATTCACGACCGAACGGGCCTGCAAGAGCAGCATTCATGTTTGCGGGCGGGAAACGCCCAGAGCGGTTCGGCAGCACAAATGCGACGACAATGCATCACGTCTACTCTGGCAAGTTTCCTTACATCGACAGAGTCACAACAACGCACGCCGTCAAACTCGCAAAGCACTTCACGCAGAGCGCAGGAGTAATTGCGACTCATCCCGTCGCCGACGCACTCTGTGATGAGTATCCATTCTTTGCTTGGCTGCTGCGATACGAATCGTTCCATCGATTCGGATACGATCCCGACGGGGTGTTTTCAGCACGACAAGACGCACTTGGCTTCGCTGAGGGTCACGAATGCGAAGTCATGTTCTGCGATTGTTGAGGTCACTGCGTCGAAGACAGAGGCGAAGGGACAGCGATTACGGCGGTTCTTTGCGGCGGTTCTGTTACTTCGCCTGCGGTTCGCTGAGATTGGTTGTGAGGCGGTCTTTTTTCTTCGCTTACGCTTCGATGCATGAATTACTGCACGTTTCGGAGCGACTCATGAGAACTGCGATGACGGCAATCGGTCTGCCAGAGATGAAGTGTTGAAACAGCGAGGTTTGTTACGACCGTCGGAGCGAAGCGGGTTTTAGCAAACCGCCGCATTCGGCCACTCTGCCACCTCTCCGGCCTTCGGGGGAATATAGTCTATCACGCGCGAACTGATTCTCTTTGCGGGGCCGGTTCGACCTGATCAAGACCTGCACGGCAGATCAACACCGCAGGGACACATCAGAATGAGTAACGAAGCGACTCAGTCAGCGAGTTGGCGTGAAAATAGCGTGGCGCTGTCGGGCGGACGAACGAACCCTCACCGTACTGGTAATAATTCCAGCCCATGTTGTAAGCCCCCTTATGACCAAGATCCACGCTCAGGTTGGCCACCGGTTGCTGGTAGTTGTGCTGCAACGAGCCGAGAGGCTGCAGTACGTTGAACTGCGGCACGTTGCCGTCAACGCTGGTGATGCTGTAGCCGACGTTAGCCATCACTCGCTTAGCTGGCTTGAACCTGACAGCGGCCATTCCGAAATTCGTGTGGTTGGTGTAGTACGAATTGGCCAGCAGAGGGTTGGCCGGAGGGGGGCGGAATGGGAGGCGGTCCCGGACAGGAACCAGCCTTGGCCACGAAGGGAAGGATCACCCCGGTTGGCGGCGTGTCGTTGAAGCAGATCAGGGCATTCTGGATCACGCTGTTGAAGTTGTACGCCAGATCCAGTCCGAAGCGTTCGCGCGGCGCGAGCGATGCCGTCAGTCCGCAGTTCTGGTTGTGGCCCACGTACTGAGTTTGTGCGTCGGCATTGGATAGTTGCAGGATGTAGACGGATCCGCCCAGGGTCGCCCAGGAACGCGGTGTGGAGGTCGTCTGAAACCGGTAGCGGGCTTCCTTGCGTGGCGACATGCGGACAAACACAGCGTTGTAGTTCGTGTGCTCCAGATCGAAATTCAATCGCAAGAAATGGGTGGGCCGCGCCCAGAAACCGAGGAGCGCTGTTTTCTCAAGGCCCACGAAATGGTCCACGTCTCCGCGCAGAAAACGGATGGCTCGTTTCTTCCGCCGCGCTCGGCCAGCTTCAGCCCCAACAGGTTTACGACAACCTCGCCAAAGAACAGCCGTTGGCGAATATTGTAAAACTCGGCCAGGACGCGAGCTCATCCTGTGGGATTGCGCGGGAGCCGTAGCCAGGTGACGAGCACGGCTAAATCAGTGAAGTGCAAATGCTGCTACGCATGCTCATCCACGGTGAGAGCAGTATGCGTGAATGCGCTTGTACGGATCTGTGCGAGGAGATCCGCAAGGGTTACTCCTACCGGACAACTATCGACAAGCGGGATTCGAGGAAGACTGCGTTACACTCCAAACTGGGCTGCGAACGTCCTCGGAGAGATGGTCAGAACATTCTCACCCCGGCTGGTGCCCGATGCTGAGTATTAAGAAGATTCTTCTGCCGGTTGATTTCCCGAATGCCTCGCTGCGGGTGGTTCATCAGGCTGCGACCTTGGCTCACCATTTCCAGTCGGAGATCGTGATGCTGCATGTCGTGACAGGGCAGAGCGATATTGCCGGTGTGCCGGAGGATGGCCCCGAGCTTGCTGGTTGGGATATGCTCGGTGAGATGCTCAGAGAGGCCCAGGAAAACCAGGACCAGTCCCTCGGGCAGGAGCTTGAAGGCCTGGCCATCGAACGCATGTTGCTGAAAGGCGACCCGGCCCGAGCCATTGTGCAGACGGCTCAGGCGGAAAAAGCCGATCTCGTTATGATGCCGTCCCATGGCCAAACGTTCAATCAGTTTCTGCTGGGCTCTGTAACAGCGAAAGTACTGCACGGAAGTGAGTGCCCGGTCTGGACCGGCGCCCACCTGGAAGAATCGCCAGTGCCGGAGTTTGCGATCCACAACGTCCTGTGCGCGATCGATTTCGGCCCCCGTAGTCGCAAGGCTGTGTCCTGGGCCGCGGAAATGGCCGCCGAATTCGGGGCCCGTCTCACGCTCGCCCACGTGACTCCATCGGTGGAGCGTTGGGGACCTGGCGGCAGCTACGTCGATCAAAAGTGGAAAGAGGCGCTAGTCGGCGACGCTTCCCAGCGTATCGCAAAGCTCCATCAAGACATGGGCCTCCAGGCGGACGTATTAATCGGCAGTGGTGACGCGCCGAAGGTGTTAAGCCAGGCTGCGAAGCAGACGAAAGCGGATTTGCTGGTCACAGGGTGCTACCCTTATGGCGGTAACCTGCGGATCCACGGCTACGGAATCATTTGCGCCGTGCCCATTCCAGTTCTGAGCGTGTGAATGCTTTCACTTGGTTTTCTGCTCACCAGCAGTCTCCTCCTGCTGCTCTTCAGCCTTCTGCCAGGTGGAATTGGGGTCGAATTTCTTCAACGCTTTGGCGAAAACATCGGTCTTCTTGCCAAGATCCCTCTCATACACGACTCCATCCTGGCTGACGATGAATGTCATCACTCCCGACGACCCGTATTCCGCCGGATAGGCCACAAACGCGAAACCCTCGGCCATTTTACCCTTCACGATGTAAACCTTCGCTCCGCTGGAAGCATTCTTTCCCTGAGCTGTTAGGATGCGGTAGTAGTAACCGCGGTAAGGAATGGGAGCCCCGTCCCGGGTTTTGGCATAGCCCTTGGCAAAGGCCGATGCCACCAGCGGCCCGATGGGGCTCTGAGGTTCGCCGTCAGCAGCTTTCCAATACAGGCCATTGTGCTGCCCTTCATCGCTGAAGATTTCCAGGGCGTACTCGTTGTGCTGCGCGGCGTAATACTCTTTTTGCGCCGCCACAAGCTCCTGGCAAACCTGAATGGTTGAGATTTCATTCCGGCCAATTCGCCTGTATAAGATTTCGTTCTTGCCGGCCTCGGTATCGAAGTACCACGTATTGCCTTTGTTCACCAGCGGTATGGGCGTGGGCCAATTATGCGCGCCGATATACAAGACCGTAGTTCCGTCCGGTTCTCTCACCAGACGGTGCATTTCCTGATATCTCTTTACGAAATTAGCGCGGCTCTCGGCGTCCTCGGCGTCGTCTCCCGACGAGACGATTTGCTTTCCGTCTGCCCCGAGAATATCGAGCATCGCTTTTTCGTCGTTGCTCTGCGCTGCCGTGACGAGCGCGTTGCTGGCGGCCTCCGGCGATGAAAACGTTTTCTGGCTCGGTTGCTGCGCCATGGAACGGGTGCAAAGGCAGGCCATCAGAAGGATCACGACCGCGGCTAACTTGCAAACATTGGCCCAATGAAATTGAAGGAAGTTCAGCTTGGTTCGCCGCATATGGCTTTTCTCCATTTCCAACTTTTACAACCTACCCAGGAACATACCGAAAACGCTAATTAATGATGCCCGCCACCGGCATGTCCGCCACCGCCAGCGTGAGATCCTCCGCCACCATGCGATCCACCGGCGCCACGCGCTGCTCCGTGACTGACGCTGGCGCTGCCGCGTGACGAATAGCTCTTTGCCTGCCCGCCATGGTCGTAGCCGCTGAAGGCACCCGACCGTGTGCCGCTCTGGCCGCGGGGTTCAGCGTATCCTCGAGCCGCCTGCTTGTTTCCGTTGAAAGGCCTGGCAGTTGCGCCGGGACGGTTGTAGACTCCGCCGCGCCCGCCGATGTTCCCGGCAGGTCTGTTCCCTGCGTTGGCGCGGACGCCAACTCCGCCACGCGCGCCGTTAAATCCACCGCGCCCGCCTGCTCCTCGAGCAAAACTGCTCCGGTTGTAGAACGTTCTGCTCCCGGAGTAATACCTCCCGTGGTTGAACATTGCATAGTGGTTATGCCAATCGAATCCCCAGTGACCCCATCCCCAGCCAAAACCTCCGTACCAACCGATTCCGAAACCCGGGCCCCAAGACAGATACGGGCCACCGAACCAGATTCCGGGATACGGATACCATCCCGGCCAAGCCATTACGGGCCCGCCGTAAACCAACCACGGGTTATACGCTGGGAGGTAAACCTCATCCGGGTCGGCAGGTGCAATGCTGATATTCGAGTCTTGCGTCGCCACGGTTTGCTGCGGCGTGCTCTTAAGATTGCCGGCTTCTTGCGCCCGGCGACGCATCACCTGTACGGCATCCATCACATCCTGTTGCTGGTTGTAGTAGGCGTCGCCGAGAGATGACGTCCAGGAAAGGTTCTTATCCATGTTTCCCAGGACGGATGGAAATGCAGCCAGCGCCTTGACGCTCGGGTCCCAGGGTTGTTGGTCCACAGCTTGGCCCAAAGCGTCGCCCTTCAAATCAGGATGCGCTTGAGCCCATCGGTCGGCCTCGACGGCTTGCTCGGGAAACGTGGACGCCGCCAGTATCTGAGCCACTAGCGAGTCTGGGAAGAGCGCAATCGGCGCCACCAACTGCTGCAACTGCTCGGGAGTCTGTTGTGTGTATGGCGGTGCCTGCGCGGCCTGCGCCGGGGCTTGGCCGTCTTGCGGCGGGGCTTGCGCATCTTGAGAGGCCGCCAGCTTCTGAGGCCAAGCCGCGAACAACAGAGCTAACGACAACAGAGAAACCAAAGTCTGCTTGCCCACTCGAGGCCTTGAGAATTCTGCGGCACGTTTG
>Ga0116223_10003307_pt1 | contig 14610 bp, 16 predicted proteins | sample Sb_taG_3_FD_90092 | JGI IMG/M metagenome (GOLD analysis project Ga0116223, IMG submission 90092) | Peat soil microbial communities from Weissenstadt, Germany - Sb_50d_a_PC metaG | ecosystem: Environmental > Terrestrial > Soil > Wetlands > Peat | place: Germany: Weissenstadt | collected 2010-09-21 | reverse complement strand
GGCCTGGACGCCTTGGTTGCCACATTAACGCGCGTCTTCGGAGAGATGCAGGCACATCCGCAATTGATCACTTCCTACCTGGCTCCTTTTTGTTGATCCTTATGTCCCTTTAATTATGCGCGGGATGTATATCCATTGCTTCTACAACCCAGTTGCCGGACGATCTCTTTGGGCGGATCAAACAGACCGAGCCGACCTTTCAGCGGGATGAGCCTGAGTTTCTTTGGATGGGAGAGCACCCACCCGACGGGTCCCTCAAACCACTTGCTTCGGCTGCCGGTGACGCAATCCTCCAATTGCACCATGCCGACGATACCGCCCCTCTCCAATTCTTCGGGCAGCTCGGCCCCTCGTTTCCGGGCAAACCGCCGGATCTCTTCGAGATTTCTCTTTGTGGGGAGGCCGGCGCTGGCGTGGATGAGGAGCGTACCGCGGTACCGCGTAGCCCAGCTACGATTCTCTATGTCTTTGAAGCCATGGACAATCAGCCACGCCCATGGTTGGCGAATGACGATCACTTTCATGGCGCTCCTTTTAACCTCCCGAAGCGCTGGCACCGGAGCTCTTCGTCATTTTGCAATGATGCGTGCTTGAGATACGCTAGCATAATACTGACCGACGAGGGCAAGTATGGACACCGAGTGGAAGATCAAGCAGCTCGAAGAGGAAGCCCGGCACGAAAAGGCGATGCGGGAATTGCAGGGCACGCGGCTGGACGCTCATGACCGGAGCATCGCCGCGATCCACGAAATCCTGGACCGGACCGAAAGGAACATCGAAGCGCTTGCCGCCGCGCAATTGATCACCGAAAAAATGCTGCAAGCCTTCATCGAATCCCTGGGCCACGGCGGGAACGGAAAGCACTAGGATGGAGTCCCTCGGCGACCGCGTAGGGGAGGTCGGGGGGAAGTCTAAAAGACGCAGCGACGGATCGAAAGTCGTCACTATTCACTCGGAGGGGCCGCTACAAGTGCATTGCTTCACGGCGCGCTGTGGGTCAATTGGGTAGTGGGTCAATTTGAAACATTGAGGCCGCGCTGATGGCGCTAGACCCGCATCGTGGAGGATATGGCTGCAAGCCCGCTTCAGGGCAGCAGGTAGACCAGATAACCGCGGCTTCCGTTCGCTGCAGAGACCGGCCGGAGTATCCCCCCGCTACCAGCGTCTTAGTCACGCCGCTCTCGAACGGCACTGCTTTGACGCTGCCGTTCTCCATCCCGACTGCCGTGGGAGCGGCCGTGAAGAGCCCGGCCCGGCCTCCCGGCAGGATCTACGGCCAACGGTGGGTTACCGCACCTTTACCCACTCTGGTCAACGGCTGCGGCCTCCCCCCGGCGTCGGGCGCCCGGGAAAGGCCGGATAGCCGGTTCAGCGCCGCGACAATCGTGCCGTCTTCTCCCCAGGTTGCGCCGTAATCAAACGGAGCATCGCACACAGTGACCGGCGCCCCGCCTTGGACGGAGATCTTTTTGAGCTTGCTATCCGCAAAGAATCCCACTCATTGGCTGTCGGGAGAGAAAAACGGATCGCGGCCGTTATCAGTGCCGGACAGCAAGGTGGCTTGGGCCTGGTCAAGCAGCCGGGTGGCAAGCTGCTGTTTGCCATTTGGACCGAGCGCAGGAAAGACCAGCCGCCGGCCGTCGGGCGAGATGGCAGCGGTGAGATTGAGTCCCGCCATGGCATCCGGCCCCAGGTCCACGCTCAGCCGTGTCAAAGGATGATCGACCGGGCGTGTGGCCTGCTAGGTGCTAGGGCTAGGTGAGCCACGCGCTGCCAGCCGCGACCACTGCCAGCGCTGCGGCGATGGTCCATGGCAGCACCCTCCGGCGCGGCATCGGGACCGGCGCGGCCGGCGGGCCCTCTTCGAGGGCAAGGCGCACATCTGCTATATCGCGCCACCGCCGGCGCGGGTCCTTGCGCAGGCAGCGCTCGATGATGGGCCGCACTTCGAGCGGGATTGGGGATATATCTGGCTCGGTCTTCAACACCGCCGCCAGCGTATCCGAAACGGTTGGTCCGGCGAAAAGCGACAGGCCGGTGAGCATCTCGTACAGCACGACACAAGATTCTGCCCGAAGTCTTCGCGCAGGATGCCGACCGCATGGCCCGCTTCACGCGCGAGGCGCAGGTGCTGGCGTCGCTGAATGCGCTGGAGGAAGCGCTGCCATCGCCAGGCAGATTGCCGAAGCGAACGACATCGACCAGGCAGACGGCGTCGATTTCATCGCCATGGAGTACGTGGAGGGCGCGGCGCTTGACCGGCTGATCCCGAAGAACGGGATGCCGCTGGGCGAGGTTGAAGTACGCCATCCAGATGGCCGCCGCATTGGCCCGCGCTCACGCCGCCGGTATCGTCCACCGCGATATATCAAGCCGGCCAACATCATGGCCAAGCCGGACGGCCTGGTGAAAGTGCTCGATTTCGGACTGGCCAAGCTGGCGGAAGTCTCCGAAGACCACCCGCAAGCCGCCACTGCCACGATGCGCGAGGAGACGCCGCGAACGGAAGAAGGCGCCATTCTGGGAACGGTGCGTACATGTCCCCGGAACAGGCGGAGGCGAAGAAGGTGGATGCACGGTCCGGCATATTTTCCTTCGGTTCGTTGTTGTACGAGATGGTTACGGGCCGCCGGGCATTCGAGGGGCCTGGGCGTTGGCGATCCCGTGGCTGTCAATCCAGCGATCGCGGTGGACAAAGTAGTGTTTGCCATGCTGGAGACGACCGGCAACATTTGGATGACCAACCTGCCCTGATGTTCGGCGAGACCAGCTTGCACTGCACGATCGAAGAGGGCGGGAGGGATGGGACATCCGGCGGCTGTGGCGCTGGCGACGTTGAAGCTGGAAGCCGCCTACGCCTGTCCCGCGGCAGTCCCCGGAAAGCGGTCGCCTCTCACGCCGATCCTGCAAGCCTCGTTCAGTTTCAGCATCGTGTGTCTGTCGTAGGCGGCGCTGATGGCGATAGACGCGCGATGGTGCCGCAGAGAGTTGCGTTTGTACGTTGGCCGACTCGCGCTAACTGAAAACAAACACGTTGGTTATCAGTTATCGAGAACCGGCAAAGCGCTGAACGGAACACAACCTTTCGAGCCACGATAAGGTCCGCGGGGTCTGCTTCGCAATCGGCCAGTGCCGAATTACGCCTTCGGCTTCGCGGCCGCTACCTCGCGGTAGCGGAAACAATCGACGAGGTGATCGTTTACCATTCCGGTGGCTTGCATGAAGGCATAGCAGATGGTCGAGCCGACGAAGCCGAAACCGCGCTTGCGGAGATCATTGCTCATAGCGTCCGATTCGGCGGTGCGGGCCGGCACCTCCTTCATGGTGCGGCAGGCGTGCTGGATGGGATGCCCGCCGGTGAACCGCCAGATGTACTGGTCGAAGCTGCCGAACTCCTCTTGGATTGCGAGGAACCCCTTAGCGTTGCGAATGGCGGCGGCGATCTTGAGCCGGTTGCGGACGATTCCGGCGTCGGCCAGCAGGGCGGCCACCTTGCGCGCATGGTAGCGCGCGACCTTGCGCGGGTCGAACCCATCGAATGCCCGGCGGTAGTTCTCGCGCTTGTTCAGGATGGTCGACCAACTCAGCCCGGCTTGCGCGCCTTCGAGGAGCACAAACTCGAACAGGGCGCGGTCGCCGTGGAGCGGCACTCCCCATTCAGTATCGTGGTAGTCAATGTAGCGTTCGCCCGCTGCCCAGGGGCACCTGATCGTCATGTGTGAACAGTGTACTTGACGGGGAGGCTCGAACCTACTCGCCCTGTTTGAAGCTGCCGTTGCCCTTCGCGGAAACGGCGCTGGCTTCAAACGGTGCTTCGTAGGAGGAGCTTCCGGAGGACTGCGCCATCACCTTCGGCCGGCGCTCGTTGCGGGCATTGCGCCAGTTCACCTTGGGCAGGAAAAGGGAACGGTCGATGCGGTCCTGGTAGAGGATCGCGATGTTCAGCAGCGAATCGAGCAGCGACTCGGAGAGCAGGTGGGGCTTCAGCCCGAGTTCCAGGAGCTTGGAATGGCGCGCGTTGTAGTAGTGCTCTTCGGCTTCCACGCGTGGATCCGGCAAATGATCGATTTCGACGTGCAGGTTCATTTTTCTGCCCGCCGCCTGTACCATGTGGGCCAACTCCAACACGGTAAACTGCTCCGTGAACTGGTTGAAAACCCGGAATTCTCCGGGCCGCGCGGGCTTCAAACAAGCGAGTTCCACGCACCGAACGGTGTCGCGGATATCCAGATATCCGCGGGTTTGGCCGCCTTTGCCGTATACGGTTAACGGATGGCCTACGGCGGCCTGGGCGCAGAAGCGATTGAGCACGGTGCCAAAGATTTCATCGTAATCGAAGCGGTTGATGAGGGCATCATCCAGCGCCACTTCGCGGGTCATGGTTCCGTAGACCACGCCCTGGTTGAGGTCGGTGGCACGCAGGCCCCAGATCCGGCACGCGAACATGATGTTGTGGCTGTCGTGCACCTTGGAGAGGTGGTAGAAGGAGCCGGGCTGCTTGGGAAACGGCAGCACGTCCTTGCGGCCGTTGTGTTCGATGGCGATGTAGCCCTCTTCGATATCGATATTGGGAGTGCCGTACTCTCCCATGGTCCCGAGCTTCACCAGGTGGCAATCGGGCCGGAATTCGCGCAAGGCGAACAGCAGGTTGAGGGTTCCTACGACGTTGTTGACTTGGGTGAACACCGCATGTTTGCGGTCGATCATGGAGTACGGGGCGGCGCGCTGCTCGGCAAAGTGGACCACGGCGTCAGGCGCACACGACCGGACCACCGAGGAAATAAACTCATAGTCGGTGATATCGCCAGCCAGGAATTCGACGGTTTCTCCGGTAAGCTGTTTCCAGGCCCGGAGCCTCTCGGGCATCGGCCGTATGGGGGTCAACGTCTGCACGCCCAGTTCGTGGTCCCACTGGCGCCGCGCAAAGTTGTCGACAATGGCCACCTGATGGCCCTTCCCCGAAAGATACAGGGCCGTAGCCCAACCACAGTAACCATCGCCTCCGAGCACGCAAACCTTCATAAATAAATGGACCGTCCTTTGTCTCCCGTCTAACAGGAGGCTCTCCCGTATAAGCGGGAGCCAACCCGCGAATCCACCCATTCGACTCGGTGTCGTGCAAAAAAAAACGATCCTGCCCCACCCGCACCAAAATCCCCTTGAGCCGACTTCGCAGTCTATATTATCAAGGTTAACAGCATGGAACGGCTAGCCCTTATGGGCTATCGGCTTGCAAGGCGTCGCGCATGGGCCATTTTGGATGTTTTCGGACGTTTGTGAACCGCACGTGAGGATGACCCAGAAGCGGGGGGAACCCATGCGGCTCCTCACCCCTTGGTTTGTGTCACCCACCGGGATGGGCCAATTCACCCTATTGAGATCGATCTCATCGAAATCGTGACAAATCCCAACATATGGCTCTTTTCTGTCAATAAACGCAACGCTTGGCCCTTTGGGTGCTGGTGCATCTGCGCGAAAGACCGCCGGCACGAGGGTCACTCCAGGAGGTGCGTGGAAATGGGCCAATCCAAACGGCCGCCGTCGACCTATGATGTCCTGCGGGCGCATGGCGTCGATCGACGGGATTTCCTGAGATTCTGCACGGCAACAGCGGCGGCCATGGGCCTCGAAGCCGCCATGGTCCCTCAAGTGGTCGCGGCCCTGGAAGACAAGCCCCGCATCCCCGTCGTCTGGCTGCACGGCCTGGAATGCACCTGCTGCAGCGAGTCGTTCATCCGCTCATCGCACCCGATCGCCCAGGATATCGTGCTCAACATGATCTCGCTGGACTATGACGACACACTGCAGGCGGCGGCCGGATTCGAGGTGGAGGAGATCCGTAAGAAGACGATCAGCGAGCACCGCGGCGAGTACCTGCTGGCGGTGGAAGGGAACGCGCCCACTGCCGACGGCGGCGTTTACTGTACCGTAGGTGGCGATACCTTTCTGAACATTTTGAGAGAGACGGCCGAGCACGCCAAGGCGATCATCGCCTGGGGTTCGTGCGCCTCCAATGGATGCGTGCAGGCCGCCAAGCCCAATCCCACCGGGGCCAAACCGGTCCACCAGATCCTTCCGGGCCGCAGCGTGATCAATGTCCCCGGCTGCCCGCCCATCGCCGAAGTCATGAGCGGCGTGCTCACCTACATGCTGACCTTCGGCACAATTCCCGACCTGGACCGCCTGGGCCGCCCCAAGATGTTCTACGGACAACGCATCCACGACAAATGCGATCGCCGGGCGTCCTTCGACGCCGGCCGGTTCGTGGAGGCCTGGGACGACCAGGGCGCGCGCAGCGGCTGGTGCCTTTACAAGATGGGCTGCCGCGGTCCCGTGACATATAATTCCTGCTCCACCGTGAAGTGGAACGGCGGTGTGTCGTTCCCCATCGGCTCCGGCCATGGTTGCCTGGGGTGCAGCGAGGCCAACTTTTGGGATGACGGTCCTCTTTACAAGCGGCTTCCGCTTTCGCGGCTTCAGGAAAGCGTGGGCCCCGTGCCTGCGATCCTGGAGGGCTCGGGGAACAGAGAGAACAGATAGGCCATGGCAGGTAGGATCGGTTGACAGATCGGGCGCATGGTCATACCATCGGCCCTTAGGATATCGCCCGCTGTATTCAAGATGGAGGCTGACCCGATGAAAAATATTTCGGATAATGGGCTGCGAATAACTGAAAATGTCACGTCGGAGCGCGATTCGTCCGGCCTAGGCGATGGCGGCGGCTTCAACCGGCGGAATCTCCTGAAGGCATCCACGCTTCTTGGCGGTGGGGGCCTGATTAGCCAGGCGGTGGTTCCGACACGAGCCTCGGCGCAACAGCCTTCCCAAACCGGCGCGCCGGGCCGCCTCAACGAGAAAGACATTCTGACCAAAGCTCGCGAGCGGCTATATCCCACATGCCGGGTCTGCCCGGTATGCGACGGCGTAGCCTGCTCCGGAGATGGCGGGGGAATCGCCGGCAGCGGAACGGGCATGTCGTTCCAGAACAATTTCACGGCCCTGCAGCGCGTGAAGCTCATGATGCGCAACGTACACGACGTAACGCGCGCCGATACTTCCACCACGATTTTCGGGCATAAGATCTCATTGCCGGCCGTGTGCGCCCCCATGGGGCCCGCGGCCACCAAGTTCGGCAAGGGGATGACGCAACAGGAATGGTTCGACTCGATCGTGGGCGGATGCGTGGCCGCCGGCACGCTGGGCGCGGTTGGCGATATGCTGACGTACCCGATCGAGGACGTGAAAAGAAACCTGAAGGTGGTGGAACGCTTCCAGGGAAAGGCGCTCTACAACAGCAAGCCGGTCGCGAACGAAATCATCCTGAAATGGCAGCCGGAAATCGACGCCACCAAGGCCGCGTGGCTTTCCATCGACGTGGATTCCGGGCCCAAGAGCGTGGCGCAACTGACCGAGCTGGTGCGGGCGTTCAAGATGCCTGTGGTGGTAAAGGGCATCATGCGGCTGGACGACGCTTTGCGATGCGTGGATGCCGGCGTGGCGGGAATCGCCGTGTCGAACCATGGCGGGCGGCGGCAGGATCACACCGCGGGCATTGCGGAGGTGCTGCCGGCGATAGCCTCGAAACTGAAGGGCAAGGTCCCGATTCTTACCGACGGTTGCGTGGCGACCGGCAGTGATGTGCTGAAGTACCTGGCCTTGGGAGCCGACGTCGTCATGGTCGGCCGGCACTTACTGCGCGCCGCGTATGGAGGCGGCGCCGACGGAGTCGCGTTCTTCATGAACAAGATGCGAGCCGAGTTGCAGAGCGCCATGGTGCTGACGGGTGTTCCGTCGGTGTCGAAAATCGACGGCAGTATCCTATACGCGTAGCGAGTGAGTCATGCGAGCGAAGATCGGCATCCGGGTGGCGCTGGTTTCGGCGCTGATGCTTTGCGTGCAGACGGGATGGGTGGAAGCGGGTGGCCGTCTTCCTACTTTGAGCTATCGCGGCGGCGGACACGGGAAGGTGGTCTTCGACCACCAGGTGCACGCGTCGGAGGGCTTTCGCTGCAACGATTGCCACACCGATTTCGCCGGGACGGGAAAGCGGCTTTTTACAACACGGAAACAGGGGCTGATCAGTTTTGCGGACCATACGACTGGGGCAAAATGTTTTGCCTGTCACAATGGCGATGGCGTGTCCAACGATCGCAAAGGCGCTTTCTACGACGGCAAGGGCGCATTCGACGACTGCGACCGTTGCCACCGGAAGATTGGCGGCTTCTGAACGGAGAAGAAAAATGAAGAGACTTTTCAACATCACAGGACTATTAGCCATAGGCTGCCTCACGCTGGGGGCATTGCGGGCGCAGGCTCCGAATGCGCTCACCAGAGAAGAGATCTCCGGCGGATGGAAACTTTTATTCGACGGCGCCACGCTGAAGGGCTGGGAGGCTCACCCGGCTTCCGCTACCGAACCTGCGGCAACCGCGTGGGGTGTGGCCGATGGCGCGATCTTCTGCGACGGCGATCGTCGAGGATGGCTGGGCACGGACGATACTTTCAGTGACTTCAACTTGAAGATCCAGTTCCGGGTGGGGGCGAGAACCAACAGCGGAGTGTTTCTCCGTTCTCAGAAAACGGGCGGGATCCCCGCCGAGACCGGCTATGAATTGCAGATCTGGGACTTTCGGCCGACTTACAAAACGGGAGCCCTGGTGAATGCCATCGAAGCGGAGCCGACCAAGATTCTGGCGGATCAGTGGAACAGCTACGATGTCACAGCGGAGGGAGACCACTTTGTCGTGATTCTGAACGGCAAGAAGGTGCTGGACGGCCACGACTCCAAGCACGCCTCCGGCGTGATCGGCCTGCAGTACAATACCGGCGGCGGCAAGGTGGAGTTCCGAAACATCAAAATCAAGCCGATCAAGCACTCATAGCGGGGGGCTCTTGTCGAGAACTCAGTTCCCGGTGGGAAGCTTCTCTAAATGGTCGATCACCAGGACTTCGACTGGAGCTTTAGCCGCCTCCAGGCGCAGCCCTAACTGCTCCGGGAGGGCTCTCATCACGGCGCTTTCCATGTCCACGTGGCCCATCGCGTCGACCACCGGTCTGCCCGTTTCGCTGTCCAGGATGTATTGTCCGTAATCCAGGGTAAAATCGAACCCACCCGGGAGCCCGGTTCTGTCCACGGCCGGCCGTGACGTCCAAGGGGGGCTCATCATTCCCGCCAGCCACGCCATAGACGTGTTATGACAAATGGTCTGAAAAGGCTTGTCACCCGGCTTTTGCGCGCTCTCTTCCCCCGAATCTGCGGGGCGGAGCTTTGCCCCATTCTTTGAGACAACCAGCGCATATACCGGGAGGTTTCGCTTTTCGCGATGGACAGCGAGCTTGAACCTCTCCGCCAAAAGCGTCTGAAGCATCAGCTTGAGCTGATCGTCCCGAATGGGGCTCCCGGCCTTCGCCAGGATGTCGAAACGGAACTCGGTGGGCGGGTCGATCCATGCCGGCCCGACGATCTGATACGGTTCCAGACCGTATGCCCATCGAATGCAGAAACCAAGGCCGACGTTCCGCATCGTAAGGCTTCCTGGACCGGTTTCGCGCGTCATTCCCGGAACAGGGCCGGTAATCTGAATCCGCTTGATTGACGCGACCTCGAATGCGGCCGGCGCCGGCGCGGATTGGGCGAACGCTCCGAAAACTGCGAGGCTCACGACACTCACGCGTGCAATCGGTATCGCCATTACAAATCGATGGCTACTACTTCGTGAAGGGAAATGGGTGGAGTGCTGGTTTCGATCCACGCTCCTGTTTGCCGCCACTGCGCCTTGGCTTCGCTGACCAGGAAGCGAACGTTGCGCGCCCTGGCGCCGTCGGGCAGCTTCACGCGGACCTTCTGGGGGCCGACGGGCAGGGTCTCGCGGAGCGGCCCTTTCATCATCATGGGGTTCGTGAGATTGACGAGGTGTGCGGTTATGGAAGACGGCTGCTTCCAGAGGGCCACATCGAGCACGCCCGGCCCTTTGACTTGAAGCGGCTGTTCCTCGTTGGCGGCCCAGCGGACGGCATTCGCCAGAACGATTCCGTGGTCCTGGCACATGATCTCCCAGAATGTCCGGTCGATATCCCACGGAAAGTAAACCACGCGGCCCGACCCGAAGGAGTGAATCATGACACCGGGAATGTCGGTTTTCGCGTCCCGCACGTACACTTCCTCCATGGGCAGATCGGGGTAAGTGGGAACCGTCATGAGAGGCGCGCGCAAGCCCGCCGCCGCGCGAATCTCGACGCGTTTGACGCCGTGGATCATGCGGCCGTAATCCTCGAGCCCGGCCAGCAGCGGATGGGAGTGGTCTTCGAGATTCAGGTAGGCGTTCTGTTGGCGCTCGATCACATTGCCGGCAAACGAGGCGCCGAAAAGGCGGGCGAGGCCGAAATCGTCGCGGCGCTTGCCACGCTCGTCGTTGAGCGAGGTCTCGTGGGTGGCCACCAGCCCGCCGCCCTTTTCGACGAAAGCCTGTAACTGTGCGCACTGCACGTCGGACAGGTTGGCGATATTGGGCAGGGCCAGGACTTGGAATGGCTGCACATGCGCCGGGTCGAGCTGGCTGTCCTGAACTGTTTCGAAAGGGATCCGGGCTTCCACCAGGGCGTGGTAGAACCCGGACGTGTGGTCCGGCGCGGCCCGTTGCGCGGACACCAGCCCGACGCGAGCCAGCGGGCGCTCGTTACGCAGGTACTTCTCGTTCTTCCAGTGCCAGACGTAGAGGTCCTCCACGGGCTTGAACCAGCGGTGGTCGAGGGGCTTGGCATTGAACTTCACGACCCACGGCCGGAAGCCCTGGGCGATGCCATCCGCGGCCCACAGCCGGACCTCGTTGGTGTTCTGGGTGGAATCCTTCCAGCGGTAAGGCGCTTCGAAGCCGACACTGAAGATGCCCACGATCGGTTTCGTGCCGGAGGTCGCGCGGGAATCCTTGGCATACTTGCCGTTCTGCCAGGGCAACTGGAATTCGGAGCGGCACTGCCGGTCGGCAAAGAGAATCGGCACCGAAACGCTTTCGCGGATCTGGTCGAATCCGTTGGGGAAGAACGCGGCCTCCGGGTTGCACTTCCGGATCTCGGCGTCCCAGAGTTGATACAGCTCCAGGAGGCGCTTCCTCTGCCAGGCGGCGAACTGCACGCGCGCATCGCCTGGTTCGCCCGCGACTGCCCGTGCGCCCGCGGCTCCTCGTCCGCCCCCTGCAGCCGGCGGCAACGCAGGCCGTGGAATCTCCAGGCCGCTGAAGTCCTTGAAATTCTGCTGGCAGTGCTGGCAGTAGCACGTGCCCGACCCGCTCCAGCGGTTGGCGAAGACGCCGTCCACCTTGTAGAGGGTCATGATCTCCTGGATCACGCTGGTCATGAACTCGAAGTTGTAAGGGCCGAGCGCGCAGGTTACCCATTCGGTGGGCATGGCCCAATGACGGCGAGGCTGACCGTTGGCTTCCACGGCGATCCAGTCCGGATGGGCGTCGTACATGTCCTGGTGCGCGGCGTGCGGATCCACGCGCGCGGTCACAACCATGCCGAGTTTGCGGCAGCCAGCCAGCATCTCCCCAAAAGCGTCGCTATTGCCGAGGAACTTGCTGCGATAATGCAGCGGCACCTTGGTAGGATAAAAGGCCACACATCCGCCGGCGCTCAGGCACACCGCATCGGCATGGATGCGCTTGAAATAGTCGAGCCAGAAGCCGGGATCGTAGCGTCCCGGGTCGTCCTCCACGAAGGCCAGTTGCACCCACCGCATCGGCCGGTCGAACCAGCCGGTGGCCGGGGCTTGCTGACTGAAAGCCGTGCCGGCCGCTGCCAGGGCACCGGTTGTTATCATCCAATCGCGCCGGTTGATTTCCATCACAACTCCTGGTCCTTAGTGTATATGGCTTACAGCCCGTGGTAGACACCGCTCAGAAGCCGTGAAAACTCGACCTCGGCGATTTTTTCATGTCTGAGGGAGGTCCTTAAGGCTCCAGGGTCAAGCTTTGGCGCGGCGGCGTATCGAGCGGTAGGCGGACGCGGAGAAATACAAACCGACCGCGGCGTTGGCGTACATCCAGAACAGAATGCGCTCTTGGGGGTACACCTGGAACGGTGTGCGGCCCGAATCGGCATCCAGGAGCAGGTGAACGACGAGCCCGGCCGTAAAGGCGAACGCCTTCCAGAAGCCGCTGCGGTCGAGTTTGGGCGTCATCAGAAAAAGGATGCCCAGGATCACGCTGTGGCCAACCAGGTTCCACAGGTTGCCGAAGCCCAGGAACTGCTCCAATTCCACCGGGAAGAAGAGGCCTACGGCGAGGGCGATGGCGATCTGGTGCACGAAGTACATGGGGTCGGTCTTCTGGCGGAGGTTCTTTCCAATAGTGAGCAGGAGCACCGCCGCGCCAACGGCCAAAGCGATCTGCACCCAGTTCGTCTGGTTCGAGCGCTGGACTCCTTCCACAGCCTTCGCCGCGTCGAGGATTCCGGCGCCATAGTGATCGGCCGGCGCATATTTTTTCGCCGTCTTACGCAACTGCTCGCGAATCTCCTTGGGATCGGTCATGCCGAGCGACACCAGAAGGGCCGCCACTCCGGCGACGTGTGGCGTGGCCATGGAGGTTCCGGACATCGGGTAGAAGCCGTCGATGCGCGGGCCGTAGGGGCCGAAGAGTCCTTCGCGCTGTTCGAAGGTGTTCTGCCAGACCTGCGCTGCATCGCCGCGCCGCGGCTCTCCGCCCGGGCCGGCGATGTCCACCTCTTTGCCCCACGTGGAATACGACGCCATCATGCCACCGGGCCCGACCGCCGATACGGCGATGCACTCCGGGTTTCGGGCCGGATAGCCGACGCCCTCTTTGCCTTCATTGCCCGCCGCGCACAGGAGCGTGACGTTTTTCTTGAGGGCATAGGCACAGGCCTTCTGCTGGATATCGCTGTAGGAGGGCCCGCCGAGGCTCATGTTGGCCACGTTGGCCTTGTGATCGGCCGCGTAGTGCAGCGCATCCGCCACTGCGCTCGCACGAATGCGGCCGTCCTTGTCGCCCACGCGCAGCGGCATGATGGTCGCTTCGGGCGCTATGCCGGCGCCCAGGATGCCGTTGTCGGTGGACTCGGCGATGGTACCCGTGACGTGCGTGCCGTGGCCGTTGTCGTCGGGAGCATCGTCCGTGTTGTCGGCAAAATTGTATCCCTTGACGAACTTGGTCAGGTTGAAATCCTGGCCTTGGATCCAATCGCCCGACGACCGCGCGCCGACGCCGGAATCGATCACCGCGACGATGGCACCCTTGCCTTTAGTCTTGGTCCAGGCCTCCTCCATTCCGATCATCCGCAAGTGCCACTGGCGGCGGTACTCGGGATCGTTGGGGACGAACCTGGCAGTGGACCCGGTGGGGGCCGTGGGCCCCGTGGGGGCCTGCTGGAGGTGATAGATGAACTGGGGCTCCGCACCCTCCACCAAGGGATTGGCACGCAAGGCCAGGAGTATGCGCTCGCGATCCAGCGGATTGATCGTGGCGACCATGAGCTTGGCCGCGACGGCGTGAATGCTGTTGTAGCGCAGCTCGACTCCCACCGACTGGCCGATCGCGGCAATCTGGGCGTCGGTGACGTCGTCTTTCAGATCGACCACGATTTCGTCCGCAACCGTCTCGGCGTTGGCGGCGGTGGGCGGCGGAGGCGAACTGGGCTTCTCGTCGGAGCCGCCAATCAGGACGCCGCCGGCCACGAACAGAAGAAGAATGGCGGCCCAGCGCCCCCATCTCCAGATTCCAGACTCGGGCTTGGGGGAAGCGGGGAGCGGAGGTTCGGTGACCGGGGCCGGCGTTGGCGGACGCGCGGGCGCAGGTGCGGGCGGCGGAGCGGTCTCCGGCTGGTTGCGCGGACCCAGGCGCTGAATCCTGGGCTCGGGGGCGGCCCGTTGCGGTTCACGTTGGAGTTCGCGCCGCAAATCATCTCTTCTGGGATCCATCTTCTTTCAACTCCGGGTGCCGCTCGAGGATATAGAGGTAACGATCCTTTACAACGCCGGTGCGCTCGTTGAACAACGGCGTGCCTCCGTTGTACATGGTGTCGGGCGGATCGCCGTAGGGGTTGAGCCCGTTGCGGGCGATCCACTGGTCGATGCGCTGCCGCGTTGGGTCATCCACGGCAGTTTGTTCCGTTGTGGAGGAAGACGGGCGCGCGACGGATGGCGGGACGGGCAACACGAGCGCTACTGCCGCGATCAGCAGCGCTGCGCCCGCTATGAAACGTGTCAGCAAATTCGGCCTCACAGGTAGAGCTCATTTCGAGGGCCCCGCGGGACGAGCGCTGGAGGCACTCGGGGCTTGTGGCGCAGGTCCGCCGGCGGGTGGACGGGCCGCTGGAGCGCCACCGCCCGCTGCGGGAGATACGGGTGGCTTGGCGGCGGGCGCGTCGACGCTTTGTCCGCGGGTGACGGTGACGCTGCCCTGCGCCTTGGGCTGAGCGGCCGCCGGTGCGGGGGCCTGCCCGGGGTTAGCGGGTTTGCCCGTCGCTTGGGTGATGTTGACGCTGCCCTGGGCTTTGGGCTGAGCGGCCGCCGGTGCGGGGGCCTGCCCGGGGTTAGCGGGTTTGCCCGTCGCTTGGGTGATGTTGACGCTGCCCTGCGCCTTGGGCTGAGCG
>Ga0116223_10003304_pt1 | contig 14626 bp, 10 predicted proteins | sample Sb_taG_3_FD_90092 | JGI IMG/M metagenome (GOLD analysis project Ga0116223, IMG submission 90092) | Peat soil microbial communities from Weissenstadt, Germany - Sb_50d_a_PC metaG | ecosystem: Environmental > Terrestrial > Soil > Wetlands > Peat | place: Germany: Weissenstadt | collected 2010-09-21 | reverse complement strand
GTCGCCGCGCTGCTGAAACAGACCAGCCAACTCCAGCAGGCGTCCAGCCCCGTCTATGGGGAGAAGGGTGTGATCCTGAAGTTCCGGGCCGCCGACCTATGGTGGCGCCCGGTCGGCATCCTCGTCCGCTTCGTCGTAGTGCTCCATCCTCTGCGTGGCGCCATCCTGCTGATGTGCACCGATCTCACCTTGTCCCCACTGGACATCATCCGCCTCTATGGCCTGCGATTCAAAATCGAAGTGTCTTTCAAGCAGGCCCTCCGCGTCATCGGCGCGTATGCCTATCACTTTTGGATGGCGGCCATGACGCCACTACGGCGCGTGAGTGGTAACCAGTGCCTGCACCACAAGTCCGAGGACTACCGCAATGCCGTCCGCCGAAAGATCGCGGCCTATCATCGCCACATCCAACTCGGCCTCATCGCCCAAGGCCTGCTTCAGATCCTCTCGGCGATGCAACCCAAGTTAGTATGGCTGTCCTTTGGCTCCTGGATCCGTACGGTTCGGCAAGGACTGGCACCCTCCGAACAGGTCGTGGCCATTGCCCTGCGTAATACCTTTCCGGAATTTCTCGCAACTGCCGCCAAAACCGTTATCCTTGTGAAATTCCTCCGCGACCGCCTTGACCTGTCCAGAACTGAAGGAACCACTTTGGCGGCATGAGAGGACGCCACCACAAATCGGTACTCTCAAGTAACTCTCAAAACTCCCGTCAACGCAATCGCGAGGGTGTAGGTTTAAATCAGGAGGGGAAGACGATTCCCTGGGCCTTGCCTCTCGTCTCAAGTCCGCAAGAACTCTTGCTGTCTTTTCTTTGGAGAAACTCATGCGTCCCAACGTCGCTCGATGTGTCGAACTCCATGCCATGCCATGCCCGCCCGGAGCACAGGCGCCCGCCAACCAAGCTCTGCCCAAACCGGGCCGCGACACCATATTTTCCACAGTCCAACCAACTGAACCTACACCCAAAACCGCAAAAATGGTTTCGTTTCGTCAAAGTGCTTCTCCGACAGGGGCCGCCACCCCAGCCCCTGGCCCCTGTCCCGCGATCAGTTATGCTGGAAAAACCATGAAGAAAGCTTGCCTGTTTCTGGTTTTCGCCCTGACCGCGTTGGCTCAGGCGAAGTTTGAGTTCTGGCCCGGCGCCAGTTACGGCGCCGCGGTGCCGACTCCCAAAAAGGTGCTGGGGTACGACTTCGGCGACCGCATTTCGAGCCATGCCAATATCGTGCGCTACCTGCAGGCGCTGGCTGCCGCCGCGCCCAACCGCATGAAGGTATTCGAGTATGGGAAGACGTGGGAGGGCAGAGAGTTGGTCTACGCGGTGATCGGGTCGGAGGCCAACATGCGCCGCCTGCCGGAGATCCGCGCGGCCATGCAGAAGCTGCACGATCCGCGCAAGACGCCGCAGGCGGAAGCGCAGAAGCTCATGGCGGGGCTGCCGGCCATCCTCTGGCTGGCCTACGGGGTCCACGGCAACGAGATCTCGTCTCCCGACGCTGCCCTGGTGACGGCGTATCACCTGCTGGCCTCGCGCAACGACAAGATGACCGCCGAAATCATGGCCAACACGCTGGTGATGATCTGCCCTTTGCAGAATCCCGACGGGCGCAACCGCTTCATCCACGATTTCGAGATCAATGAAGGACTGGAGCCCGACCCCAATCCCCTGGCCGCCGAACACACCGAGGACTGGGCGGGCGGCCGCACCAATCATTACTACTTCGACCTGAATCGCGACTGGCTGGGCATCACCCAGCCGGAGACCGTCGCGCACATCAAGGTGTTGCAGGAATGGTACCCCATGGTGTTCATCGACCTGCACGAGATGGGCACCGACGCCACCTACTACTTCACACCTGAAGCCGACCCGTACAACCCGTTCCTGACCAAGGAGCAGCACGACGATCTGTACTGGTTCGGCAAGAACAACGCGAAGTATTTCGACCAGTTCGGCTTCAGCTATTTCACCCGCGAAAACTACGATGCCTTTTATCCCGGGTACGGCGCGAGCTGGCCCTTCTATTACGGCGGGCTGGCGATGACCTACGAAAACGGATCGACCCGCGGGCTGGTGGTGCGGCGCTCCGACGACACCACCATCGCCTACCGCGAAACCGTGCGCCGCCACTTTGTTTCATCGGTGGCGAGCTGCGAAGCCGCCGCGCAAAACCGCGAGAAGCTGGTCGAGATGTTCTATCGCTACCAGGTGAGCGCCCTCAATGAAGGCGGCGCCGACGGCATCCAGGAGTATATCCTGCCGCGCAAGGGGAACATTTCGGCGGTGGACAAGCTGGCGCAGTTGCTGGTGTTCCAGGGAGTGGAGGTCAATCGCGCGGGCGCGGCGTTTTCAAGTGCAGGCAAACAGTATCCCGCCGGATCTTACACGATTCCGCTGGCCCAGCCGGAGAGGCGCCTGGTGCGCGATCTGCTGGACCCGCAGGTCTCCATGGACGAGAGCTTCCTGAAAGGCGAAGAGGCGCGCCGCAAGCGCCGGCTGCGGAGCGAGATTTACGACGTGACCGCATGGTCGCTGCCGCTGCAGTTCAACTTGGAGTGCGCGGCTTCCAACGCCAGGTCGCAAGGCAGCTTCACGATGGTGAAGACCGGCGACCTGCCCACCGGCAAGGTGGAGGGCGGAAAGGCCACGGTGGCGTACCTGGTGCCGTGGGGGACCACGGCGGCGGCGCGCATGCTGACGGCATCGCTGCACGAAGGGTTGAGGGTCCGCAGCACGGACAAGAAATTCACACAGAACGGCCGGACATTCCCAGACGGCACGCTGATCATCATGGTGAAGGAGAACGCGGCCGATTCGCACGCCGACGTCCACGAAGCGGTGCAGAAGCTGGCGGCGAGCTCGGGCGCCGAGGTGGTGGCGACCAACTCGGGATGGGTGGACGAGGGTCCGAATTTCGGCAGCGCGCGGGTGATGTACATGAAGCATCCCGCGATTCTGCTGGCCTGGGACCGGCCGACAAGTGCGACCTCTGCGGGCACGGTGCGATTCGTGCTGGAGAGGCAATTCGGTTACCCCGTGACGGTGATTCGCACCCAGCAACTGGGCGGCGCCGACCTGAGCAAGTTTCAGGTAGTGATTCTACCGGAAGGCGGCGGCGGTGAAGGCTACGCCGGGGTGCTGGGCGCGAACGGGATCAGGCGGCTGAGGGAGTGGGTGCAATCGGGCGGGACGCTGATCGGGATCGGCAGCGCCCTGACCTTCATGGCGGCCAACGGAATGATGGCCGTATCGCAGGAGAACCTGCCGGCGCCGGCGGCGGGTTCCGGCGGGCGTGGTGGAGCGGGCGCCACTGGTGGTACCACCGGCGGCGGTGGTGGCCGGGGCGCGGGGGGTGGCTCGGGCGGCGGCGAACCTCCGGCCCGCGTGCCGGGCAAGCTCTACGCCACCGGCGAAGATCTCGAAAAGGACACGCAGCCCGAATCGCAGGCGCCGTGGCCGGCCCATGGATTTCTGGCCCAGGCCAAGGTGGACCAGGAGCACTGGATCACGGTAGGCGTCCCGGAGAGCGTCCACGCGATGGTCAGCGGGTCGAGCATCTTCACCCCGATCAAGCAGGACCGCGGAGTGAACGCGGTAGTCTATTCCGGCGCCGACCAGGTGATGGCCAGCGGCTATTCGTGGGAGGAGTTTCGCAAGCAGCTTGCCTATAAGCCGCTGCTGATCGTCCAGCGCGATGGCCGCGGCAACGAGATCGGCTTCACCGCCGACCCGAATTACCGGGCCTACATGGACGGTCTGAACCTGCTCTTCATCAACGCGGTATTCCGCGGTCCGGCGCATTCGGGCGGTGGCGGCGGTTTCACCGGGGAAGAGGATGAGCGGCACCAGCGGTGATTCCGGGCTAGGCGGTCTTGTGGCCGATTAAGCTGTCGATGTTCCGGATGAGGAGCAGGGGCGGGGCCATCATCGGGAAAACCGCCCAGCGCAGCGAAATCGGGAGAAGAACGGTGCGGGAAGCCGTCTGCACGGTGTGCTCGTATTTATGCTCCATCACCCGGCCGACTTCGTCGCGAACCCGTTCCAGACGGTTCGTCCGGAAGAGGAGTGCGAGAAGCGTAGTATCGGTCCAGCGAAAAAGCAGGTCTTTACCCGGCCACTGCTGGCGCAAAAACTTCGCAAAATACCTCAGAATTTCGTCCCCCGCCTCGTAGCCGAATCGGGCGTTGAAGATCTGAATGCGATCGATCTGGACGGCGACCGCAAAGGCCGGCGCTTCCTCCCGGCAGGCTTTGGCCAGCGCGTCTTCGGCCTCCGTTCGGTTTGGCAACCCGGTGACCTGGTCCGTTCCCGCGGTGAGAGGCTTGGACGGCTGTGCGCTTTCCAGGCCCTGGGTCAACCGCTCGACAGTGCGGCCCGTCTCCGCCCGTTGGCGCTCGGCCTCGCGGCGGATCTGGTCCAGGCACTCGCCGAGTTTAGCCTTGACCAGCCGCACATTCTCGATTTGCGAGGCGCTTTCCACCTGCAACTCGATGTCGCGCAGCCGGCCCACGTTCTCATCACCCGCCGCGGAGATGGAGCCGATGGTGGTAGTCAGCATTCGGACCATGGCCTGCAACTCCACACCCTTCAGCTTCAGGTAGATGGTGGTGCGCCGATTGTGATCCTCGAGGAGCTTGAGGGCGGACGCCGCCTGGGGCAGGAGGTCGGCCACGGACATCGCTTCATCTACCGTTTTGAGGATCTGGTCGATGTTCTGCCGAAACCGGGAGTAGGCCTCAAGGTCACCTTCCACGGCATGCAAGCCGATGCCCTGGAGCAGGAGCTGAATCACGCGCATCAGCGCCTGTTCGGTCTCGTTATCGGCGATGTACTTCTTTAGCGAGATCACAACGCGCTCAACACTATTTATATCGGCGGTTTCGAAAAATACCTTAGGAGGCCTACAGCAGCCACTTGAGGAAGACCGGCAGGGAATGCAACTGGTCCACGTGGTCGGGGGCGGAGTTTCCGGCAAAGCCCAGCAAACGGAACCTGCCCGCACGGGCCTCGCTCAGTTGCTGCATCCCCATGGGCCCCCACTTCAACACCGCCCGCCCGGTCAGGCCAAGCTGCGCCAGCAAGTAGTCCGCCGTCTCCGTGGTGCTGGCAAAAGTGCCGGGGAAGATCTCGGAGTGCGTCACCACGGCCCGCTTGCGCCCGGCCATCGCGTCCCGCCCCAATTGCAGCCACACGTCGAGATTCGCGGCGCCGATCTTGGATTCGAGCGGCCCCGGTTTGCCGTCCACGTAGTCCGTATGCATGCCGTCGATCAGCAGCACGCCGGTCACGCGCTCATAGGCAGCGGGCGCTTGCAGGATCTGGCGAATCGCGCCGCACCCCGCGCTCCAGCCGCCCAGCAACACGCGCCCGAAGCGGATGCCGGCCTTGGACTCGGTGTCTTCGAGCAGCGCGAGGAAGTGTTTGGGATCCTCGAACAGCCGCGCATAACTCCCCGATCCGGCCCCTGCCTGGATACTGACCACGGCCACGCGATTGCGAGCGGCCGCCATTTCCGGCAGCCAGGTCCCGCCGTGAAAGAAGAAGAGGACCGGGACGCCGGTGCGAGCTTTCAGGCCCGCCGGCAGGAAGAGCGTGCCGAGATCCAGCTTCTCGCGCCGTCCGGGAGGAGTTTCCTGTCTAAGACGCCCGTGCGCCCTTGTGTGCTCCACCATGGGCGACGGGTTCTGCACCTGCTGGGCCACGGAAAGGTACAGCAGGAATGTAAGCAACACTTAATGCCTCAGGTGGCTGTGGTGACGGCTGTAGAAGAAGTAGATGCACAGCCCAATCAAGAGCCATCCGCCCAGCCGCAGCCAGGTCATGGTGTCCAGGAAGTACATCATGCTGAAGCACACCAACACGCCCAAAATCGGCACCAACGGCACCAGCGGAGTGCGGTAAGGCCGCGCTGCGTTGGGATTCGTCTTGCGCATCACGATGATGCCGATGCAGACAATCACGAAGGCCAGCAGGGTCCCGATGCTGGTGAAGTGGCTGAGGTTGGATATCGGCACGAAGCCCGACAACAGAGCCGCGAAGCACCCGACGATCAGATTGGAACGGTAGGGCGTCTGGAACTTGGGATGAATGTACGAGAAGACCGCGGGCAGCAGGCCGTCGCGCGACATCGAGTAGAACACCCGGGATTGGCCCAGCAGCATGACCAGAATCACGGAGCTGTATCCCGCGATGATCCCGAAATAGATGGCCGTCTGCAGCGTGGAGGAAGGAAACAGATGGATCACCGTGCCGACCGGGGCGGCGTCGTTGTGGAAGGTGCGGTAGGGGACCATTCCGGTGAGCACGCGGGCGAACAGGATATAGAGGATGGTGCAAACCACCAGCGATCCGATGATGCCGATGGGCATGTCGCGCTGCGGCTTTTTGGCCTCCTGGGCGGCCGTGGAAACCGCGTCGAAACCGATGTACGCGAAGAAGATCACTCCCGCCCCCCGCATGATGCCGCTCCAGCCGAATTCGCCCGGCCCGGTGTTGGGCGGAATAAACGGAACGTAATTCTCCGGTTTGATGTAGGAGTAGCCGACGCAGATGACGATCACCACGATGGTCAGCTTGACCACAACGATGATGGCGTTCACCCGCGCCGATTCCGAAATCCCGATCATGAGCAGGCAGGAAACGACGGCGATGACGAACACGGCGGGCAGATTGATGAGGCCCGCCGGCTCGTCCCACGGGCAGTGGGTCAGGGCACTGGGGATTACGATCGAGAATCGATGCAGCAACTGGACAACGTAGCTCGACCAGCTCACCGAGACGGTGGCCGACCCGATGGCATACTCGATGACCAGGTCCCAGCCTATGATCCATGCCAGGAACTCGCCCATGGTCGCGTAGGCATACGTGTAGGCGCTGCCGGCGATGGGGATCATGGTGGAGAACTCGCTGTAGCACATGCCGGCGAAGGCGCAACCGATGGCCGCCACTACGAACGAGATCACGACGGCGGGGCCTGCATGATCGGCCGCGGCGATGCCGGTAAGCGAGAACAGCCCGGCGCCGATGATCGCCCCGATGCCCAGCGCCACCAGGTTGACGGGCCCCAGGGTCCTCTTCAGGTGGACCTGTCCACCTTCCGATTCGGCGAGGATTTTGTTCAGCGTTTTCTTTTGAAATAATGCGCTCATAAGTTGGCCCGCTTGCTTACGCGCGCGGCTCCGAGAGAACGTGCGCGGCTCCGAGGGCCAGGCGGCTGTGATGCCTGCCGTAACTGAAGTACAGGACCAGCCCGATGATCAGCCAGCCGATCAGCCGCGCCCAGTTGAGCCAGCCCAGCTTGTACATCATATATCCGTTGAAGAGGATGCCCAGAATCGGCAGTAGCGGCACCCACGGGGTGCGAAACGGCCTTGGCTGCGACGGGTTGGTCTTGCGCAGTATCATGATCGCGATGCACACGATGACGAAGGCCAGGAGGGTCCCGATATTCACCATTTTCCCGATGTCTTCAATCGGCGTCACGCTGCCCACGACGCCAGCCAGCGAGCCGACCAGGATGGTATTTTTCCAGGGCGTTCGGAACTTGGGATGGATGTCGGCAAAGAACCGCTTGGGCAGCAGGCCATCGTTGGCCATGGAATAGAGCACGCGAGTCTGGCCCAACAGCATGACGAGCATCACGCTGGTCAGGCCGGCCAGGGCGCCGATAGTAATGACGTGCGACGCGGTGGTAAGGCCGCGATCCATAAACGCACGGGCGATGGGCGCCTCGATGTTGACGTCCTGCCACGGCACCATGCCGGTGAGGATCGCCGCCACCGAAATATAGAGCACTGTACAAACGACAAGCGAGACGATGATGCCGATGGGCAAATCCCTCTGCGGGTTTTTGGATTCCTGCGCAGTGGTGGACACGGCGTCGAATCCGATATAGGCGAAGAAGATGTAGGCCGCTCCTGCTCCTATTCCGGAAAAGCCGTAGGGGGCGAAAGAGGTCCAGTCGTGCCCATAGTTCGAAGTGTTGACAAACCTGGATCCCACCGCAATGACGAATAGCACGACCGATACCTTGACCACCACGATGGTGGTGTTGAATCGGGCGCTCTCCTTGATTCCGATGACCAGGATCGCGGTGATGAACAGGGCGATGAGGAGCGCCGGCAGATTGAATCCGATTTCCACTCCGAAGATGGCCGGCGCGCTAAGCAGGTCCTTGGCGCGCTGCACCAGCACCGCGGATTGGGCGTCCATGATCTCGGTCACCTTCTGCAGAAAGGCCTGCGTGCCGGGCACGAGACTCGAATCCGCGGCCTGGGCCATTTGCCGCGCCACGATATTCTCGGCGGTTTTGAGCGCGGTCCAGTGGTCGTACGCCAGCCACAGGGGCATCTTGATGTGGAAGATGTCCAGCAGCTCGATAAAGTGGTTGGACCAGCCGGACGAGACGGTGCTCGCGCCCATGGCGTATTCGAGGGTGAGGTCCCAGCCGATGATCCAGGCGAAGAGCTCGCCCAAGGTGGCGTAGGCGTAGGTGTACGCGCTACCCGCCAGCGGGATCATGGCGGCGAATTCGGCATAGCAGAGACCGGCGAAAGCGCAGCCCATGCCCGACAACACGAACGACAGCATCAACCCCGGCCCTGCGTAGTGCGCGCCCAGGCCCGACAGCACGAAGATGCCCGCGCCGATGATGGCTCCCACCCCCAGGGCCGTCAGTTGAAACGGCCCGAGGGTCCGCTTGAGGCTGTGCTCGCCCGACTCCTTTGCCTCGTTCACCAACTGGTCCATCGATTTGGTCGCAAACAGGCTCATACGGTCGATTTCCTTCGCCAAACGAAGTATACCGGAAGGCCCAGCACCACGATGATGAGTCCGGGCCACGTGTAGTTCGGTTTGTACAGCAACAGCAAAATCTCAATCAGGCCCGCGGCCGCCATGTAAGCCGCCGGCAGCACCGGGTATCCAAAGGCCTTGTAGGGCCGGTCCAAATCGGGCTGCGTGCGGCGGAGCACGAACAGGCCCGCGATCGTCAGGATGTAGAAGAGCAGTACGGCAAAGATAACATAATCCAGCAGGTCGTTGTAGCTGCCGCTGAGGGTGAGCAGCACCGCCCAGATGCATTGCACGCCCAGCGAAAAAACCGGCGCGTGGTGGACCGGATCGAGCCGGCCGGCGCGGCGGAAGAACAGCTTGTCCTTGGCCATCGCATAGTAGACGCGCGCGCCCGAAAGGACCAGGCCGTTGGTGCAGCCGAAGGTGGAGATCATGATGGCGGCGGCCATCACCTGCACGGCCACGGGTCCGAGCATTTTAAACGCCGCCGCGGTTGCCACGCGATCCTGGTCGGCATGCTGGATTTCGGGGAACGTCAGCACGTTGAGGTAGACGAATTGCGATGCGCTGTAGAGCGCCGAGACGATGATGACGCCCAGCGCCAGGGAGAGCGGCAGGTTACGCCGCGGGTTGCGCACTTCGCCGGCCGTGAAGGTGACGTTGTTCCAGGCGTCGGAGGAGAACAGCGCCCCCACCATGGCCACTCCCACCAGCCGCACGGTCTCGAAATTCCAGCCGGAGTTGCGCCAGAAGCCGTTGAAGTTGCCGGCAACGGCTTGGGTGTTGCGCCCCACCAGGAACCCGAATACCACCAGCCCCAGGAGCGCGGCGATCTTGGCGAAGGTGAACACGTTCTGCACGTTGGCCCCGGTGCGTATGCCCCGAGTGTTGGACCACGTCAGAAAAACGATCATGAGGATGGCCAGCAGTTGCTGGGTGGTGACCCCGATCTTCCCGCTCCCCACGAGATAGTTCGCCGCCGAAATCGACGGAAAGAACACGCCCGTGTACTTGGCGAACGCCACGGCCACCGCGGCGATGGTTCCGGTTTGAATCACCATGAAGAGGGTCCAACCGTAGAGAAAGCCCCACATGGGGCCGAAGGCCTCGCGCAGGTAGACGTACTGTCCGCCAGCGTGGGGCATGGCGGCCGCCAGCTCGCCGTAGCTCAAGGCCGCGATGAGGGTGAGGGCGGCGGTGACCAGCCACGTCATGATCAAGAGCCCCGGCGATTGCACCTGGCGCGAAATATCGGCCGCCACGATGAACACCCCGGAGCCGATCATCGAGCCCATCACGAGGGTGGTGGAATCCACCAGGCCGAGACCTTTGACCAGGCCGTTTTCCCGGACTAGACTGTCTTCACGAGTTGTTGCCATTCTTCCATCCGTTGACGCAGGGATTGGGCCGTCGCCGATTCGGGCAGCAGGCCGGCGATGACGGCCACGGAATCGGCGCCGGCGTGCAGGACATCCAGGGCGTTCTCGCGCGTGATCCCGCCAATGGCCACCAGCGGCTTGTCCAGAAGCGCGCGGCAGCGGGCTACCTCGTCGACCCCCACTACCGGGTCGGGATGGCGTTTGGAGGCAGTGCGAAAGACCGGGCCGAGCGCCACGTAATCGACGGGCTCGCCGCCGGCGGCGCACAGTTGGGCGACGTTGTGGCTGGAGAAGCCGATGACGGCGTCGGGCCCCATCAGCTTGCGGGCGTCGCGCGGCGCCAGATCGTCCTGGCCGACATGCAGGCCGGCCTCCAGGAGCAGGGCGAAATCGGCGCGGTCGTTGACGATGAGGTCCGTGCCATTTTCGCGGCACAGGCGCGCGGTGCGTTTGGCCGCTTCGAAAAAGTCGCGGCTCCAGTGGCCTTTGTGGCGGATTTGGAGGATGCCGGCGCCGCCTTCGAGAAACGCGGCGGCGGCGGTTTCGAGCGAGATGCCGCGGGTTTCGAGAGATTCTGTGTCGAGGATGGGGTAGAGGCGGGGCAAACGCATAGAAAAGTCGATTGCCCATGATACATCAGGGGGGTGTGGGCGGTGTTGGTTTTGACGACAGACGGTGACGAGCGGGACTGTGTCTGTGTGTATTTTTTTGTACCGCCTTAAGTCCTTCTGGATCTTTGGGTTGCGGAGGAGGCTCGAAAATGGGTGACGCGTGGGAAGGGTTTTTTTGGCGCCACGCGTCACCCGGGATGGTTGGGGTGTAAGGGCTTTTGTTTGATAAGGCTGGGTGGATTTTGGCCGATTTTGAGTTGGTGGTGGCACGCGGTGATCGTCTCCCTGGGTTCTGGCTCCGGCAGGAGCGCAATTCTCTCCCTGATTTCAATCTAGCAGGGCGGCATGGGGCAGTCGGGCGATCGGCGGCGGGGAGGTTCCGGTAAGTGGTTCAGAATGAGTTTGAATCGGGGTTGGGGTGGGGGTGAAGATTCTTTTCTGGGGGTGTGACTGAGTTTTCGGCGGGGGTCGAGAAAGTTGGGGAAGTGGGATAAGGGTCTTGTTTTCATATGCATGGAGGGCAGCGGATGAAGTCGGGTTATCGCTGGGATGTTGGGCACAGTTTCCAGGGCTGCGGGGGTGGTGTCAGAGGACCGGCCCGATTAGACGGACATAAAGGACGTAACCGGTAGGAGGGAGTCAAACGCGCCCCGACGATCAGCCAGGTGCTGGAGCGGATTGGAATCTGACAGAGGGACCTCGCCGCTAGTGAACCTCCGAACGCTGCCGCGCCCTGGGACCATGCGAAAGTAGCGATCACGCGTTAGATTGCTTGGTTGGCTTAAAGGGCTCAAAGCAAAACCAGTAGCAACGTGCTAGACTTGACCGCAGCATACCCTTGATTACGCGGAAAAGGAGCCGCCGTTCCAGTGGATGACTCAACTCTTCCTGATGAGGCAGTCGGCATGTCGCACCGCGGCAGGGAGCTGGCGGTCACTCACTTCAATCACGTTGAACAACAGGTTGCCCTGGCCACCACGACCGCGGGCCTTATCGTTGCCGCCGATGCCCTGATAATCGCGGTTTACTTGACTGTGGTCAGAGACCTCCAGATCTTCGCAAAGCTCGCCGGCTCATTAACTGGTATTGTTTTCGCAATCGGCGGCGCACTTTTCATTGTGGGCCTCCTCTTCGCACTAGCCGCGGCCTTCCCCAACATCCGAGCGGGTTGGTTTCAGATGGACGTAGACAACTTGTTCTTCTTCGGAACTATCGCACGGCTGCCCTTCAGTGACTACTCCAGGCACTTCATCGCTCATGACCGAGCTCAGACACTAGATATGGAGTTACTCAGCCAAGTGTGGGCTAAATCTCGATGGCTCGTACGAATGTTCCGTTTCCTACAGGTTGCAATAGGCTGCACCGTAGCTGGTACCATCCTAACGGTAGTTATCGGAACCATCGTTGTTCTCCCGACGAGAGGATGAGCTAAGATAACACCCGACCTCAAGCCACGCCTCGAACCCTTTCCTAACTAAGTTCCGTGGTCCTCTAGACCTTTTGGCCACGTTTTTACGACTTCCGCCCGCACGGTATTCCGCGGTCTAGAGCTAATGTCCTTAGTGTCCATTCGAAGGCGCTCCACATCCTTCAGAAGATCTCGGAAGTGAGACGTCGGTCCGACATCTCGATATACGAAAGCCGGCACAGTTCTACCACCACGGGAAATAAAATACGGAGCGACGATCGCGGTGTCGTCGCCGATCACCAGTGAGTAGGGGTTAAACAGCCAGTGGCCTAGAATCTCCAGCGACGTGTTATCCCCTTTTATCTCCTCCAACAGCTGGACCGTATCTCGAATTCGTACTCTGATGGTCTCAACGTCCTTACTTCCTTTTCGCGCTAAGACCTCGACCATTGGGGAGTCGGGATGAATGAGTATGAAGGTTGTGTCCTTATTCGGATCGACCAACCTTCGCCTCAACCTATCTCGATGGACGGACGCCCATGTTCGCCCGTCATTCAGAACCGCTACGAGGCGCCGAGACTCTGTAATGATGGGGCCGTAATCCAATGCAGTACAATCTCCATGCACCTGTACTAAGCCTAAACGTCTGTAGTCTCGGGAAAGTTCTATGCTCCCCGCGAGGTTCCGGTCGATGCTTTCACGGACAGCTCGCTCAACCGTCTCCACTTTGGGCGCCTGCATGCCGTAATGTAGCCAAAGCATAGTGCCCAGGATGAGCATGAGGCTACCTATAATGCTGAGGCTTACCCCCAACCGCGATGGGCCCAAGATCATCGCAACAGCAACAATAGGGCCACCTATAACGACAAGGCCAATACCTAAGGGCCGCATCGCACCGTGGCCCTCGTCGGAACTTTGAATCTTCCCGCTCACTTTGCACTCTCCTTGGAAATCGCATGTTTGTAGACTAAATAGATGCGATCCACACAGTCGGCGTGAGTGTCCTGATGCGTGATAACCGTAAGGTCCATGATGTCCTGGAACTCTCGATTGTCCACACGTCTTAACTCCTCGACAGCAGCTTCAAGACGCTGGTCGTAGTTGTTGCGCCCCAGCAGTCGCTGTGCCAAAGTCGCTACATCGGGCGGCCGCACATAGACTCGAACAAGTCGACGAGGAAACACCTTCTCCATGCCTTCAAGATGCAGTATTGGCCAATCGAGAACAGGAAATTTGCCAGACTTTAAAGCCTCCTCGATCTCTCGTCCTGGAGTCCCATATCTGACGCCAAATAAGTCGTTTATTACTAGTAGCGCGCCTCCATCCCATAGGTTTTGCAATTCGCCATCCGAAACCGGGATCTTATCGGTCTCCCCTTCCCTTAGTGGGCGTGTAATGAACGGTCGGATGTACGTAAATCGCGTGTCCCGTTCCTGGAGGCCCTTGATTAAGGTGCTTTTACCAGAGCCTGAAGGCCCCATCAGTAATAAAAGTTTAGCTACCATTTAGTCAGTGACTCCTTGAATGCCGTGCTTTAGCGAGGTGACGGCCTCCAAGATCGATGTTTCCCAATTCGTGGAGTCTTGAGAATATGGGTAGAGGATGGCTCTCGATGAGTTTATTAATGCTGGAACATTCCGGGCGATAAGAAGTCCGAGATTGGTCAGGTGTCCACCCTGGGCACCGATGCCGGCAATGAATATAGGAACACTAGCATCTTGTAGTTCCTTCACTACTTCAGACCCGATCGGCTTTTGCGATGAAAGTATTGGTATTAAGTTCGTGCCACGTTTCCATTCATCCAACACAAGGCGAAGTACGTGCCGCCAAAGCATATCACCCTCCTCTAAGAAGGTCTCTTGAATATATGCGCTTCCAGGATTGCTGGTCTGCACCAACACAAAGCCAGCCTTGTCAGGATAGTCTCTCAGCCCTGCCCAGACATCAGGTCCCATGTATGGATTTATGACAATTGCATCGGCTTCCAGCTCAGCAAAGAGATTGCGCAGGTAAGCTGCCATCGTGTTGTCGATATCTCCGACCTTGCAGTCCACAATCGCAGGCACACCAGGCGAGGTACGATGTACGTGCTCAATCACCTTATGCAGCGCAGCCTTACCGGCTGGTAGGCCGTCGAAGAATGCCTTCTGTATTTTATACCCAGCAACGTGTGGGGCTGTTATATTAATGACCTCTGTGAGAAACTCGACTACACGTTCTTCGGGAGGCGCATGCGGTCTGAAGGAATTGGGGAAGCGTGCCAGATCGGGGTCTAGGCCGCAGCAGACTCGGGAATTGCGGGCCGAAATGGCGTTTGTCACTCTTTCCCCTCGGCGCTCGCCAAGAGTTGACCACTTCCGCTCGTTTAAACTGACCCATGCCGAGAACGCGATTTGGCGCAGTGCAAAGAGGAGGCCAGCGATATCATCCACGC
>Ga0116223_10003303_pt1 | contig 14629 bp, 12 predicted proteins | sample Sb_taG_3_FD_90092 | JGI IMG/M metagenome (GOLD analysis project Ga0116223, IMG submission 90092) | Peat soil microbial communities from Weissenstadt, Germany - Sb_50d_a_PC metaG | ecosystem: Environmental > Terrestrial > Soil > Wetlands > Peat | place: Germany: Weissenstadt | collected 2010-09-21 | reverse complement strand
GCCTGCCCGACAAATCCAACTGGGTGCCGCAGCACGCCGACGTGCGTGACGATCGGCTGGTGTTGTATGGCGACGTCGGCAAGGATGCCGCCACATTCGTTTACCGCGTGAGGGCGACCAATGCGGGCGTGTTCCAGGCGCCGCCGGCCTTTGCCGAAGGCTTGTATGATCCGAAGACTGCCGGTGTGAGTCTCGCCGGCAAGCTGGAGATTGTGAAGCCATGAAGAACCCCGCCAAGGCCGGGCTAAAAGCCCGGTGGGGCCGACTGCCAGTCGGCCCGCAGGCTGCCAGCCTGCCCCACAAGGCCTGGGTAGCCATAGCTGCGGTCGCCGCCATTCTCGCACTGTTGCGGATGTGGCCGCACGCTCCGCTGGCGGAACGCGTGCCGCTCTCCACCGCCGTGTGGTCGGCGGACGGTGAGTTGCTTCGCGTGACGCTGGCGTCCGACGATCAATACCGGTTGTGGACACCGCTGTCGCAGATGTCGCCGGTTCTGGTGGAGGCGTTCCTGCTGAAAGAGGACCGCTGGTTTTACTGGCATCCCGGCGTCAACCCGGCGGCCCTCTCGCGCGCCGGTCTCCGGACGTACCGCGGCGCGGGACGGCAGGGCGGCTCCACCATATCGATGCAACTGGCGCGGATGCTTTACGGCCTGAAAACCAGAACCGCGACCGGCAAGCTCCGGCAGATCGCGGCCGCGCTTTGGCTGGAGGCCCGATATTCGAAGCACGATTTGCTGGAAGCGTATCTGAACCTGGCGCCGTTCGGCGGCAACGTTCAGGGCGCGGGCGCAGCGAGCCGGATCTTCTTCGGCAAGCCGCCGGACCGCGTGAGCCTGGGGGAAGCGGTGACGCTGGCGGTCATTCCGCAGAGCCCCGCGGCTCGCACCCGAGATGGCTTCCAGCAGGAGAAGCTGCTGAAGGCTCGCGCGCAACTCGCGGCGTTGTGGCTGGCGCGCCATCGCGCGGACGACGCGGAACGGCGGCAGTTGGAATCGCCCATCGGCGCCCGGCCCGAGTTCGCCATGCCGTGGCTGGCGCCGCACTTTGTGGATGCGCTGTTGGCTGCCCGGCCGGGCCGGCCTCCGCGCATCGACACCACGCTCGATGCCGGTCTGCAGAGGGTGGTGGAGCGCCAGATCCAGCGGTACATCGACGAATATGGCGACCGCGGAATCCGCAATGCGGCCGCGCTGCTGCTGGATTCCCGCGAGATGTCCGTGAAGGCGTGGGTGGGGTCGGCCGACTACTGGAACCAGGCGATCGATGGCCAGGTGGATGGCATCCTGGCGAAGCGCTCTCCGGGGTCCGCTCTCAAGCCCTTCATCTACGCCATGGCGCTGGACCAGGGCGTGTTGCATCCGCGGACCATCCTGCGCGATTCGCCCACGTCGTTCGGCCCATTCACTCCGGAGAATTTCGACGGCCGTTTTTTCGGGCCCATCCCCGCCGAGGAGGCGTTGATCCGCAGCCGCAACGTACCGGCGGTGTGGGTAGCGGAGCAGCTCAAGCAGCCGAGCCTCTACGGATTTCTGCAAAGCGCCGGCATCAGCCGCCTGAAGCCGGAGTCGTACTACGGGCTGGCGCTGGCGCTGGGCGGGGGCGAGGTCACCATGGAGGAACTCGCGGGACTCTACGGGATGCTGGCGAACCAGGGCGTGCTGCGGCCGGTGCGCGTGGCGCCATCGCCGGCGGCGCGTCCAACGGACGATGGCGCGCGGATGCTCAGCCCGGAGGCCGCGTTTATTACGCTGGACATGCTGCGCCGCAATCCGCGGCCCGATGACGATGGCGCGCCGGCGGCTCGCAACCGTTGGCCGGTGGAGTGGAAGACCGGCACTTCGTGGGGATTTCGCGATGCGTGGTCGGCGGGCGTGGTAGGGCCGTATGTGCTGGTGGTGTGGATCGGCGATTTTTCGGGGAAGGGGAATCCGAGCTTCGTGGGCATCGATGCGGCCGCGCCGCTGTTCTTCCGCATCGCCGATGCGGTGAACTTCGCGCGTGTTAAGGAGCCGGCGCCGGAGTTGACGCCCCCGCCCGGGGTCAGCAAGGTCGCGGTCTGCGCCGAGAGCGGCGACCTGCCCAACGCGTGGTGCCCGCACACTGTGGAGACGTGGTACATCCCCGGCAAGTCTCCCATCCGGGTCAGCCAATTGCACCGCGCGGTGGCCATCGATATTGCGACCGGACGCCCGGCCTGCCCGCCTTATGCTCCCGGTGCGACTCGCCTCGAAGTATTCGAGTTTTGGAGCTCCGACATGCTGAAGCTGTTTCGCGAGGCGGGAATGCCCCGCCGCATGCCGCCGCCGCTGCCGGCCTGCACGGTGGAAGATAGCGCGGAGACGCCGCGCATCGCGTCTCCTCTGTTGGGTGTCACTTATACGTTACGCCGTTCGCGGCCCGATGGTGTCATTGCGCTGGAGGCCAACGCCGCGGCGGATGTGCAGAATGTGTTCTGGTTTGACGGCGGCGCGCTGATCGGGAAGCTCCCGGTTCGCGCGGGGGCGTTGGCGTGGCGTCCCACGGTGGATGGAGCGCATCTGATTCGCGTGATCGACGACCACGGGCGCGCGGCGGAGCGCGACGTTCAGTTGCAGTTTGCGCCGTGAGGGTAGATTCTTAGGGTTTCGGGCCTGCTCAGGTTCCCCGAGGTGAGGGCGCTGCTTCGAAGCGCCCGCGTTACCCGGAGAGAATGATCATCGCCGCCTGGCGGGGCGTGTTCATGCGACGGGTTGACGGCCTCCCAAAGGGGAAGCACCGAGTACCACACCCGGCGTAAATCCTGTATGTCCACGAATGCATCGGAATACCGATAGCCCTGCTCTTCCAGTTTTCGGCTCGCCCAGAGATACTCGCAGCCAACCTGCCATAAAAGCGTGCCATCGGTCAGTGAGCCAATCAGTTCGGCGGCCGTCCTCTGCTTATCCGGGTGGCGCGAATCGTGGGCGTAGAAGAGAATATTGGTGTCAACCGCGGTCATGCATCTCGTCCCTACTGAAGCGGCGTGAGTCAGGGGGTAGGGGATTGCGCTTCATGCGCTCCACCACCGACTGCAGTACGGCGGCTCGCTCCTCGGGAGCGGTCACTTCGGGCGGGAGTGCCATGCCCTCACGTTCCCCATGCTGAACCATGAGGACAACCTTCGCCCCCTCAGGGAGATCACAAGGAGTCTCGGGAATGAAGCTCCCCTGTTCATAAACGGCTTTCACAATCTGAGGCATGTCTGCTCTCACTCTCCAGTATGGGCTGCACCAGGCGTTGGGCACAACTCCGCGTTCTGAATTCCGATGCTGCTGCGGCGATATGCGGGCCTGAACGCCCTGATTGTCGGGGCTGCTCGCCAGCATTGTCCGTCTCCGCTTTACCGGCACCCGCAGAATAACACGCACTCCTCACAGGCTCCGGCAAAAGGGGATGTTTCTACTTTGCCAGAATGGGGACGTTTCTATTTTGCCTTGCGCGTTCAGTAGCAGTTTGCGCCATGACGGAGTAGATTCTCAGGGTTTTCAGGAGGACTTCGCCCGCGAGGTGGCGCGCGTGGGCCGCGGCTACTGGGTGCAGACGCCCAATGGGGGTTTCCGGTGGAGCAGCACGTGCTGACGCCGTTCATTCACTGGCCGCCGATATCGTGGCATCGGCCGATCGTGCCGCGCTGCAACCTGTGGAGCCTGCTGGTGCGAGTGACGCCCGACCGGCGGCAGTTCTGCATCCAGCACTATCTGAGCGACGTGCGGCTGCTCAGCTTCGGCGAAGTGCGCGCGCTGTTCCCGGGCGCTCGCGTCATTCGGGAGTGCTTCTGCGAGATCGCCAAGTCGCTGGTGGCGATGAAGGCGCCGTGAGGAGGGTCGCGATGAGCACGGTCATTGGGCCCGCTCGAAGTTGAAGCTCTCCTGCACGGGCACCGCCAGCGCCGTCCCCGCTTTTTCCACCGCCTGTAACATGCGCAGGAGAAGCTCCTGCTGGAGCGCGAGAAACTCGTCGTAATCGACGGTCTTGATGTATGCGGCCACCTCCACATCCAGCGAATACGGGCCTACGCCGACGAAGCGGACGGGAAGGTTGCCGGTCTCAGCCTTGGGATGGGCCTTCAGAAGCTCGCGCACCGAAGAGAGTACATCGAGGAGTTGGCCGGAGGTGGTATCGCGGCGCAGGTTGAGGGTGGGGTGAAACCAGATCTTGTCGCGGCGCGAAATATTCTCGAGGGCCATGGAAGCGAACTGGCTGTTGGGGATGCTGATCACGGTGCGGTCGGCGGTGCGGATGAGGGTGGAGCGCAGGCCGATGTGCATGACGGTGCCGGTCTCGTTTCCGAAGCGGCAGACGTCGCCGACCAGGACGGGACGGTCGCCGATCACGGAGATGCCGCCGAAGAGATTCTCGATGGTCTTCTGCGCCGCCAGGGCGACGGCCAGTCCGCCCACGCCGAGTCCCGCCAGAATGGTGGAAGTGTTGTAGCCCCACGCACTGACGACGGTGAGAATGGCGAACAGGAAGAGAGAGAGCCTGAGGATCTGCCGGCCGAGAGGAAGCACGGAATAACTGACGCCGTGCAGGCGCGGATCGAGACGGCTGCGCCAGCGTTCGGCAAACAGATCCACCATCACGGCGCCCGCCCACGCCAGGCCCAAGGCGAGCATCATGGCCAGCGCGCGCTCGATGAATACGCGCGACAACGTGGCGGGCGGCGCGAGCTCCAGCGCGGCCCGAAATCCCGCTACCGCCAGCAACACCCGCAAGGGACCTCTCAGCGCCGGTGCATCCCAAACGGGCCGCACTGCCGCTAACAGCCCCACCGCCAGGAGGCGCGTCAACACCGAGAGCACCAACGCCATGAGGATCAGCGCGATCCAACGCCATGCGGGCGTGTCGAGGATCTCAAACGTCACCAGGGACTGAGGAAGCTTTTTCTCGAACGCCGTTTCCTCCACGAGTTTGTGCGCGATCGGGATCAGCGTGAGGCTGTCGGAGGCCACCAGCCAGACTTGGAATCCGGGCCTCAGCTCCACGCGCTCCAATTGCAATTCCACGGTCTGACCATCCACGCGGAAGGTGTCCAGATGCTCGCGCGCCGCGGAAAGGGCGTCCGCGGTATCCCCTTCGGGATCCCGGCTGAGCATGGTGATATCGAAGGGGGTGTCGTCGAGCAGGTCTTCGAGCTGGGCTGCGAGCTCGGGACCTTGCTTGGCCCTGTCGGCGGGTGGCATGCGGCGCAGGTCCAGGTAGTGAGCCGCCTTGGAATAATCGCGCGCGTGGCAGGATTCCAGAAACTGGAAGACGGCCTCCTGCGGCGTAGTCCGCCCCAGCGGATCCTTGGTTTCCGGAGTGGGCGTCTGGGCGCGCAACACACCGGCGAGCGAAATGAGTACGACCAGCGTGACGGCGCGCGGTTTTGGCCGGCGGCGCGCGAATGACGGCTTGAAATCTGCGTGCACCTCTCTAGTTTCGCCCGAAACAAGGAGCAGTTGCTATGAAGGCGGCGGAACCGCGCTGCAGGTTTCGTGCGGCGGCATACGCGATCGAAATGCTCGTAGACACTCTACACAAAATTTAGTAGAATGCCTACACAATGCATTCAGAGCCGCCATCCCGCGTCGAGCTGCTGCAAGGCACGCTCGACCTTCTTATCCTCCGCACCCTGCTGGCCGGACCGGCCCACGGCCACGCCATCGCCAAACACATTCAGCGGACGTCGGAAGAACTGCTGCAGGTCGAGACCGGGTCGTTGTATCCGGCGCTCCACCGGCTGGAGGCGAAGGGTTGGATCGCGGCTACTTGGGAGCTGTCCGAGAAGGGCAAGCGGGCGCGCTACTACCGCCTCAAGCCGCTTGGACGGAAACAGCTCGCGGCCGAACAATCGAAATGGGAGGCGTTCTCCCGCGCCATGGGATTGATCTTGAAGCCAGCCGATCAGGAGGGGCAATGAACTCGTTCTTTCGCAAATTGCGTTGGTTGATGGGACGGCGTCACAGGGAAGCGGAGCTGGGCGATGAACTCCGGTTTCATCTGGAGGAGGAAGCGGAGCAGCGCCAGGCAGAGGGGTTGGCGGAGGATCAGGCAAAATGGGCGGCGCGCCGCGAGCTGGGCAACCTCACGCTGGTGGAGGAGAACACCCGATCCATGTGGGGATGGACGATGGTGGAGCAACTCGGCCAGGACCTGCGCTACGCCTTCCGGACCATGGCGGCCAACCGGCTGTTTACGCTGCTGGCTGTCTTGTCGCTGGCGCTGGGAATCGGGGCGAACACGGCGATCTACAGCTTCATGGACTCGATCCTGCTGCGCTCGCTGCCGGTTCGGGATCCCGAGTCGCTGGTGGTTTTGAACTGGCACACCAGGCCGGGCCGGAACTCCGTGATGCGGGGCATGAGCGGCAGCACCTGGGGCGATGACAAGACGGGAACCACGAGCGGTATTTTCCCCTTCCCGGCGTTCGAGCTTTTCCGGAAGAACGACGCCGTCTTTTCGAGCGTGTTCGGACATTTCCGATTCTGGCAAACCAGCAAGCTGAATCTGGCCGTACGAGGGCAGGCCGAGGTTGCCGCCGGCTGGAACGTGTCGGGCGACTATTTTCGCGGACTCGGCATTCCTCCGGCGGCCGGGCGGCTGATCATTCCCGGCGACGACCGGCCGGGAGCCGCGGCCGTGGCGGTGGTGAGCTACGGGTTCAGTCAGAGGCGTTTCGGAGGAGCGGTCAATGCTGCCGGCCAGCCGGTTCTGATCGACAACGTGCCGTTCACGGTGGTGGGGGTGACGCCGCCGGAGTTTTTCGGCGCGGATCCCGCGGCGTCCCCTGATGTCTATCTTCCGATGCACAGCCTGGAATTGCTGGGAGCCGGCAAACAGTTTGGCTTTCGAGCGGAGCGGTACCTCGACCAGCACTATTATTGGATCCAGATCGTGGGCCGATTGCGTCCGGGAGTCAGCCTGGCGCAGGCCCAGGCCGCGCTGGCTCCGCAGTTTCAGCAATGGGTAGAAGGCACCGCCGCCAATGACGCGCAGAGGGCGAACCTGCCCGCGCTGGTGGTTAAAGAAGGCGCGGGTGGGTTGGATACATTGCGGCGGCGGTACTCGCAGCCGCTCTATGTGCTAATGGCGATGGTGGGGCTGATCCTGGCGCTGGCGTGCGCCAATGTCGCGAACCTGCTGCTGGCGCGCGCGGCGGCGCGGCGGCGCGAGATGGCGCTGCGGCTGAGCGTGGGCGCGGGCCGCTTTCGCCTGGTGCGGCAACTGCTGACCGAGAGCATTCTGCTGGCTTCGCTGGGCGGAGTTCTGGGGGTAGCGTTCGCGATTTGGGGGATGCGCTTCCTGACGCTGCTGCTGGCCAACGGCCGCGCGGACTTCACGCTACGCGCAGAGTTGAACTGGCACGTGCTGGGCGCGGCGGCGGCGCTTTCCATCCTGACTGGGATCGTGTTCGGCCTGGCTCCGGCGATGGAGGCCACGCGCGTGGACGTGATGCCGGCCCTGAAGGAGACGCGCGCGGGCCAGGCTCAAGCGAGGCGTGGTTTCCGGCGTGTCAGCCTGAGCCACGCGCTGGTAGTCGCGCAGATCTCGATCTCGCTGCTGATGCTGGTTGCGGCGGGGCTGTTTGTGCGGACGCTGTCGAACCTGCAATCGATCGAGCTGGGATTCAATCGGGAAAACGTGCTGCTGTTTCAATTGGACGCGCGGAAGGCCGGACACGTGGACCCGGAGATCGCCGACTTTTACGGCGAACTGCGTAGGCGGTTCAGCGCGATCCCGGGCGTGCGCAACGCGAGCCTCTCGGAAGATTCGCTGATCGATGCCGGGACGGGGCTGCCCATTTTCGTATCGGGTGCTACGGACGAAACCAAGGGAACGAGGATTTTGAACGTGGGGCCGGCGTTCTTCGCGACCATGCAGATTCCCATCCTGGCCGGCCGCGATTTCGAGGATAGCGACCGGCTCGGCTCGCCGGGCGTGGCGGTGATCAACGAGGTGTTCGCCAAGGCGAATTTCGGCGATCGGAATCCGCTGGGGCAGCACCTGACCCTGCGGGAAGGGGGGACAGCGAACCACGTGGCGCGCGACATGGAGATTGTGGGGGTATCCAGGAACGCGCGATATGGCGGCCTGACGGAGGACATTCCGCCGGTGGTGTACATGCCGTACAACCAGGGCTACCCGCGGCCGGACCAGATGGTGTACGCGCTGCGCACGGCGGGCGACCCGCTGCGGTATGTCAACTCGGTACGCGAGATCATGCGCCAGGCGGACGCGCGCGTGCCGGTGTCGGAGGTGAGAACGCAGGTGGCGGACATCGACCAGAAGATCAACCAGGAGATTACGTTTGCCGAGTTGTGCAGCGGGTTCGCAATCCTGGCGCTGGCGATTGCGTGCGTGGGTCTGTACGGCACGGTGGCGTACAACGTGGCGCGGCGCACCGGCGAGATCGGCATCCGGATGGCGCTGGGGGCGCAGCGTGGCGTGGTGGTGCGGATGGTTCTGCGGGAGGTGCTGGCGCTGGCGGCGGCGGGGTTGGCGATCGGGATGGGCGCGGCGCTGGGCACGTCGAAATTCGTCGCGTCGTTTTTGTATGGGTTGAAGGCGAATGATCCGCTGGCGCTGGCGGTTGCGGTGGGGACTCTGTTGGGCGCCGCGCTTCTGGCGGGGTACGTGCCTGCGCGGAAGGCGTCGCGGATCGACCCGGTTAGTGCGTTAAGGCACGAGTGAGTGGGGTGGCCGGGGCCGCTTGCCGACGCCTGTCTTCGACACCGTGGCCCGCAACTCCGAGTGGATCAGTTCTTCCAATTGCCTTTCCGGATTCCAACGAGCCGGGGGGGTGTCCAGTTTACTCCACCACTTGTACCCGCCCTCAACCCAAGCGCGGCGCAGATCGGCCACAGTCATGCGCACGTCATCGTATTCAAACTCCGTGCCGCAAGACGGGCAAATCGTATAGTTGTTCGGCGGATCTTCGAGCCGATCGAACCCGCAAACTGGACATGTGTGCATTCTTTGGTCCTACCGCTTGCACGCTTCCACGTAATACGATTCCGCTGTCTTTCCATCTGGGTACGGCGGTAATACAACCATATATGTGTAGATGCGCTTTTCCTTAGACATGGTTCCGAACACCGCCGTCGTTGGGTCGAACCTCACAATACCACCATCCGACCGCCTGCATTCCTTGACGCCCGAAGGGAGTGCCTCGTACATAAACTTTTCTGCCATCTTTTCATACTCATCGGCAGTTTTCGCCCCAAATTCCATTCCGTGCCGCTCGAAGTGGCGATCACGGGAATGGCGATGTTTAAATGGCACAGTCCATCGGGGCTTTCGCCGGGCACCTAACGATTGTACATTACGGCTCCCCGACTCGGCTGCAGCCGGAGCCCATTGCCACCCTTCGACTATGCCTCCCCTTCCGCGTGCCTCCTGACGCGCCCCCGATTTGCGACCCCTTGCGGGATTTTGTACGATAAAACCGCGAATGGAGCGCATCCTGGCGACCGGGATGTCGCGGCACTGGGCACGTCGCCCTTACGATCTTCGCTCCGAGCGTTTCCGCAGTGGTCCAGGTCTCGCGGCCGCGGAACCGGCGAGTCAACCTTTCAGATCGCGGAACGCCTCCTCGATCTCCTGTTTGGCTGCTGCCGTGGGCACGCTCAACGGCAACCGCGGCGGGCCGCCGTAGTATCCGTTGAGATCCATCGCGTACTTCAAGCCCGGCACCCCGTACTTCGTGGTCACCAGGGCCGAGGCGCGGCCGATGCGATTTTGCCAGTCGAGGCCGGCCGCCTCTTCCCGGGTCCGATACGCCTCCCAAATTGCTATCACCGAGTACGGCGCCGCGTTGGCATAGGCCAGAATCGCACCGCACGCACCCATCAGCAGCGAGGGCCACAAAGTCGGCGCGGAGCCGACCATCACCTGGAATCCGTGCTTCACCTCGCGGATCATCTGCATGACCTTTTCCAGGTTGCCCGAGCTTTCCTTGATGGCGATGACGTTGGGATGCTCCGAGATCGCCACCACGGCCTCCACCGGGATATCCACGCCGGTGGCTTGCGGCCAGTTGTAGATGATGAGCGGAATGCGCGACTGGTCGGCCACCGCACGATAATACAGCGTCTGCGCATCCGCGCGGTTGACCAGGTTCTTGTAATAATGCGGGGTGCGCACCATGACGGCTTTGTAGCCCATTTCGGCGGCGCGATTGGTCAGGCAGACGGTTTCGCGCACGCTCTCCATGCCGGTGCCGGCGATCAGCAGCTTGTCGGGCGCCGCGCATTGGGCCACCTGCTCCCACAGCCCGATCTTCTCCTCGGTGGTAAGCATCACGCTCTCGCCGGTGGACCCCATCACGACGTAGCCGGCGAGCGACGTGCGGTTCCACTTCTCCACGTTGTGCTGCACTTTGGCGGCGTAGATATTCCCGTTGTGATCGAACGGCGTGGTAATGGGCGGATAAATGCCCTGCAATCGTAGGCTCATGCCTCACATATAGCACGCCCCGGCCCCTGGCCCCAGGCCCCCTTACAATGAAGTATGTTCAGAGCGGCATTCTTTGTTCTGGGAATTTCCCTGTTGCGCGCCGAGGTCCACCCCATGACGCTGCGCCAGGCGGTGGAGACGGCCATCCGGCAGAATCCGGACATCGCGCTGGCGCGCCTGGAGGAAGAGAAGGCGCGGCTGGCAGTGCGGGTGGAGCGCGACCCGTTCGCGCCGCGCATCACGGCGGGCAGCGGACTGGCCTACAGCAACGGATTCCCCATGAGCATCGAGGGCTCGGCGCCCAGCATCGTGCAGGCGAACGCCAGGCAATTCATTTTCAATCGCCAGCAGAGCTTCGCCGTGGCGCAGGCCAAGGAGGACGCGCGCGGCGCATCGCTGGCCGTCACCAGCAAGCGCGACGAGGTGGCCTATCGGGTGGCATCGCTCTACCTGGACGCCGAGCGCGCGGCCCGCATCGGCGATCTCGCGCGAAAGGATGTCGAGACCCAGGCGAAGGTCCTCGAGACCGTTCAGGCGCAGGTGCGGGAAGGCCGCGCGCTGCCGCTGGCGGAAAAGACCGCCGCGTACCAGGTGGCGCGAGCGCGCCAGATCGCGGACTCCCTGGAGGACGACCAGGCTACCGCGGAAACGGCGCTGGCCATCGGTCTCGGTTTTGCGGCCGAGGACCGCGTGCGTCCGGTGGAGGAGCAGAGGTCCGCGCCGGTGCTGCGCCAGTCGGAGGAAGAGGCCATACAGGCAGCCCTCGAATCCAATACGGAGCTGCGGCGCCTCGAATCGCAGATTGTCTCCAAGGAGTTGGAGCGGCGCGGCGAGAAGGCCTCGCGGCTGCCGCGCGTCGACCTGGTGGCGCAATACGGATTGTTCGCCAAGTTCAATAACTACGCGGAATACTTTGTGAAGTTCCAGCGGAATAACGGGCAGATCGGCGTGTCGTTCCAAATCCCTTTGTTGGCGGGCCCCGGCGTGAGCGCGCAGGTCGCGCAGACGCTCACCGACATCGCTCATCTGAAGATCGAGCTGACCAACACGCGCAACCGCATCGCGTCGGACCTGCAGCAATCGTTCCGCCAGGTGAAGAGGGCGGAGACCGCGGGCGATGTCGCGCGCCTGGACCTGGAAGTGGCGCGGGAACAGCTCTCGGTCGACCTTGCCCAGTTGCAGGAAGGCCGCCTCACCTTGCGGCAGGTGGAAGAGGCGCGCATAGTGGAGAACCAGAAGTGGATCGCATTTTACGACGCCCAATACGCCGTGGAGAGGGCGCGGTGGAACGTATTGCGCCTGACGGGCGACCTGGTGGCGTCGCTCGAGGAGCCGCCGAAGTAAGGGCGGCTGCGACCAGGGCAAAGGCAGGCCACCAGAAGGCGATGGCCTGCCCCACAAGCATTGGCATCAAAAGGCGGCGCGCTTTGCGATTATGAGGCTCCCCTGAAACAGGCGGCTCAGATAAGGGGGAGCATCGGCGCTTCGAGGCCCCATCGCTTTGACCTGTTCCAGCTCGGCGTCCGCTTCCTGCTTGCGGCCGAGCGCGCGCCAGGCCTGCGCCAGTCCGTCATGCGCCTCGAGGAAGCGCGGGCGCTGTCGGATGGCGGCGCGCTGCCGCTCCACGGCAAGTTGGTATTCGCCCCGGGCAAAAGCGATTCGGCCGGCGAGAGCCTGGATCCAAGGGTCGGCAGAGGAGAGTTTGAGAGCCTGCCGGATGGCCGTCTCGGCCGCGTCTTTCCGCTCCGCACTGGAGCGGAGCGTTGCGTCGGCCAGATAAAAGTAAGCCTCGGGACTGTCGGCCCCGAGCGCGACGGCCGACTCCAGCGCCTGCCGCGCCTCATCGTACTGCCGGTGGGTATCGAGAATCATCCCGCGCGCCAGCCAGACGGCGGACCACTCCGGCCAGCGGTTCTGAATCTCATTCAGCAGGCGGCCGGCCTCGTCCGTGTGCCGGGCAAACTCGAGCGTGGTGGCCTGCATCAGGAGAATCTCGCGGTTCTCCGGCAGAATGCGCGCAGCCTCGCCGATGCGGCGCAGGGCTTCGGACGCCCTGTCCTTCTTCACCAGGAATGCGGTTGCCCGCAGGTATAAACCGGGGCGTTCAGGGGCCGCGGGGAGGGCCTGGTCAATGGCCTGGTCTACGGAAAGTGCCGCATCCGGAGACTTCCCCGAGGCATCCAGCATTTCGGCGCGAGCCAGGTAGTAGTCGCCGCCGCGCCCGGATTCCGGAATGCGCTCCATCAGGTCGAGCCCGGCCTTCGCATCTCGGGCGCCGCCCGTGACACGGTAGGTCGCGATGGCCAGTTGCAGATCCACGTCGCTCGCGTGCGGACCGGCTGCGGCGGCCTGCTGCAACAGGTCCCTGGCGAGCGCGAAATGATCCGTTTCCAGGAGCGCATGTCCGGCGTCCGCCAGCACGGCCGCGCCGGGTTTCAAGGCGGCGATGCGCTTCGCCGCGGCGGCAACCTGGTCCTGCTTGCCGTCGTCGATCATCAGTTTCAGATATTCCAACTGGGTCGCAGGGTCGTCCGGTTTCTCGCGGGCGGCTTTCTCCACGCGGGCGCGGTATTCGGCATGTCTCTCGCCGGGCGTGAGAGCCAAGTAATCCACCAGGCCGGCGGGCACACTCTTATTCTTCTCGGGACCCAATTGGCGAAAGCGGTCCATCACCACTTTGGACTCTTCGAGGTTTCCCGCATCCGCCAGCGCACGGCCAAAATGCAGCAGCGTTTTGGAGTCTTCGGGCGCCAACTCGACCGCGCGGCGAAGCACCCGGACCGCATCGGCGGGCCGATCCAAGGCCTGGTAAGTCTGGCCCAGGCGATCGAGGTTCGCTGCGTCGTCAGGCTGGAGGGACGCCGCCAGCTCCAGGTCCTTCACGGCAGATTCGGGCTTGCCCTGCTGATTGTAGAGACCGCCGCGAGCCGAGAGCGCGGGAACATACTTCGGGTCGAGCGCCAGGGCCTTGTCGAGGTGCGCGAGCGACTGCGCCATGTCGGTGGTGCGCTGGGCCTGGGCAAGCTCGTAGTGGCCGACAGCGTCATCCGGATGGCGTGCGACAAACCACTCCAGATCGGCGAGGCTTTGCTCGAACTTTCCCATTTTGGCCGCGATATAGGCGCGCTCGCGGCGGGCAGCGTCGTCGTCGGGCTGGAGTTTCAGGTAGCGGTCCCAGGCCGCAGCCGCGTCGTCCAGCGCGCCCAGCTCGGTGGTAGCGACGGCCAGGAGCTTCTGAACGTCGGCGCGGCGCGGATCGAGCCTGGCGGCCTGGGCCAGCCGCAGAACGGCCGACTCCCACTGGCGGGACGCCTCGTCGACGCACGCCAGGCGGTAGAGCACGTCCACATTCTGTGGCTGCTGCCGCAGAGCGGTCTCGAGAACTTCGCGCGCCCGCTCGAAGTGGCCCGTATAGGTGGCCATGATCCCCAGATTGTAGAGTACTTTGAAATACGAAGGTGCGGCCGCCAAGGCGCTGGTGAAGGCGGCTTCGGCCTTGTCGTATTGTCCGGCGCTCCACAGGTGTGTGCCGTAATTGTTTAGAATGTCCGCGGAGCGCGGCGACAGCTCCATCGCGCGGCGATGGAACTCTTCGGCTTCCGGGATTTTCTTCCGATTGTCGAGCGCGACGCCGAGAAGGCTCCAGGCCCATGCGTCGCCGGAGTGCGCCTGGACTTCGGCGCGCAGGATCGTTTCAGCCGCGGCGAAGTCGCCCCGCTGCATGGCTGCCACTGCCTGGCCGGTGGCCGCACTCTGACCCGCGGCCGGGCTGAGGGATATCGAAAACAGCAGGAACGCCAGCAGGGAGGCGGGATGGAGCGGCGAGCGGTCCATGCGTTCAGACGGTCTGATTGTCTCACAATTCGCATATCCTGAAAGCTAATGACTCGCCGACAAGCGTTGTCGCTCCCCTTAGGAGCATTGGCCCTGACGGGGGCGGCCCGCGGACAGAATCGCGGCATGGCTTCGCGAGGGGTCGCGGCCACTCCCAGGGGGACGCCTTCGGGGAGGCCGTTCCACGCGCGGTTCGTCAACGTGGCCGCGTCGGCGGGATTGCGGGCGCCGGTGATCTACGGAAGTCCCGGGCGGACGGACTACATCCTGGAATCCATGGGCTGCGGCGCGGCGTTTCTGGATTACGACAACGATGGCTGGCTGGACATCCTGGTGCT
>Ga0116223_10003302_pt1 | contig 14632 bp, 12 predicted proteins | sample Sb_taG_3_FD_90092 | JGI IMG/M metagenome (GOLD analysis project Ga0116223, IMG submission 90092) | Peat soil microbial communities from Weissenstadt, Germany - Sb_50d_a_PC metaG | ecosystem: Environmental > Terrestrial > Soil > Wetlands > Peat | place: Germany: Weissenstadt | collected 2010-09-21 | reverse complement strand
GTTCGTTTCTGTTGGATTGAGTGTGGTAACCCAATTCTTTCGAGAAACGGACCGCCTTTCATTGCGACACGCCGCAGATCGGCAATTATCTAATTTGTGCCCGACCCCGTGAATAACCCTCATTGACTCCCTGACGGTGCCGTACTGTGATTTCTGAGGCCAAGGTAATTGCGTCAATAGCGGGTGGTGTCGAATTGTCATCAGATACAATTCTGACACGGAAAAAAACCAGCGAAGCAAGATATTCCTATCCATTGGATATCTCTGGACCGGGCGCGGTCCCGAGATAAACAATGGAGTCGGCACCACCGCTGGTGCGGCCCAACCGGGCCGCCTGGCGCTGGTGCAGGGGGACCGGGCGCGGTCCCAGGTGGGAAGAACATCAGCCTTGGCAGGAGGTCGTCGTGGTGGCTGGCGGGACTGTGCGGCGGCCGTCACGGCAGGCGGCGCCGCAGCCGAAGGTGGTGCAGTTCTCGCTGACTGAGGGGGAGTTCACCGAGGTCAGCGAAGCAGCGGCCGGGGCTGGCGCGGGGAGCGTTCGCTGCGGAGGTCACGCTGGCTGCTGTGCGCGGCGAGCCCGCCGGGACGGTCGCCGTTGCGGGACGCGCTAGTGGAGGTGATCGCGGCGGCCGGCTTAGTGCGGGGGGTGGGGACGAATTTGAATCAGGCAGTGGCGCGGCTGAATGCGACGGGGCAGCGAGGTGAGGATCTGATTCCGGCGGCGCAGTTCTGCGTGCGGGTGATCCACCGTGTGGATGAGGTCGTGGAGCAATTGCGGCGGAGCATTCCGTGACCGGGTCGGGGTGTTCCGGGTGATCGGGAAAGTGCTCCGGGGCACCAGTGCGGGGCAGTTGTTGTATTACCTGTACGGGCCGGGGAAAGCCAACGAGCATACCGACCCGCACCTGGTCGCCGGGTTCGCCGATCCGGGCGAGCTGGAGCCGGAGCGGCGTCCCGGCGGTGCAGCAGACCTGCGCCGCCTGTCCGGGTTGCTGGCGCAGCCGCTGGCGGCGCTGGCGGGGCCGGGTTATGACAAGCCGGTGTGGCACTGCGCGGTCCGCGCTGCGCCTGGCGACCGGGTGCTGACAGATGCGGAATGGGAGCAGGTCGCGGCCTCGATCATGAACCGCACCGGCCTGGCGCCCGCAGATGATGACCTGGGGGTGCGGTGGATCGCGGTCCGCCACGCCGCCGACCACATCCACATCGTCGCGACGCTGGCCCGGCAGGACGGCACCCGGCCGAGGATCTGGAACGACTTCTACCGGCTCCGGGAGGCCTGCCAGGACGCGGAGGCAAGGTTCGGGCTGGCGGGGACTGCTCCGGCGGACCGGACCGCGGCCCGGCGGCCATCCCGGGCGGAGACGGAGCAGGCGGCGAGGCGCGGCTGGGCCGAGCCGCCCCGGGTCACCCTGCGGCGGGAGGTGCAGGCCGCAGCGGCGGGCGCGGGGACGGAGCGGGAGTTCTTCGACCGGCTGGCCGGGGCCGGGGTGTTGGTCCGGAAGCGGTACAGCATCACCAAGCCGGGTCAGGTGACCGGGTACTCCGTCGGCCTGCCGCAGCACACCGCGAAAGACGGCGGGACCATCTGGTACGGCGGCGGGAAGCTGGCCGCTGACCTGACGTTGCCGAAGCTGCGCGCCCGCTGGACCGCGCCACACGCGGACCACGGCGCGTTCCCGGGACAGGGGCTGTCCGCGGCTGCGGCGCGGGCCGTGCTGCGGAACATGGTGACCAGCGCGGCGGGACTGGCGCGGGACGAGGCCGGGTTCTTCGCCCGGCTCCGCGAGGACGGAGTGCTGGTCAGGCTGCGGTTTAGCGAGATCAACCCGGGCCAGGTCACCGGCTACTCCGTCAGCCTGCCCGGCCACACCGGGAGCGACGGGGAACCGCTATGGTACGGCGGGGGCCGGCTGGCCGAGGGGCTGACGCTGCCCCGGCTGCGCAAAGGCTGGTCGGCGGGCCAGTCCGGGACGGCGGGTCATCGCGGGGCGTTCCGGTTCACCGCCCCGGAACGGGACGCGATCTACGCGCACGCGGCCCGCCAGGCGCAGAATGCCACCGAGCACATCCGCCGCTGCGCAGTCGGCGATCCGGGGCAGGCGGCTGATGCGGCGTGGGCGGCGGCGGACACCTTGCGCGCGGCCGCTGGGGCGCTGGGCAATCCGGCGCTGCGCCGCGCGGCCGGCAGCTATGACCGCGCCGCCCGCGCTGGCTACGGGCGGATCCCCCGCGCGACGGGCGAGGGCCGGCAGTTGCGGGCCGCCGCGCGGCTGATGGCCCTGACCGGCAGCAGTCTCGGCGGCGGCAGCACGCTGACCGCGGTCACGCTGATCGCGAACCTGATTGCCCTGGCCGTCGCGGTCGCCGAGCTGCGCGACGCGCAGCAGCACGCCGCGCAGGCTGCGGCAGCTCGCGCCGCTGCCGCGCGGCTGCACGCTGCGGTTGCTCGGGCTCGTTCCGGTGCGCCGCGCCCGGATCAGGCTCGGGCTCGCCAGCAGGGCCCGGCCGCGATGCCGGCCGGTTTGGCGGGCGGCGACTTCCCGGTGTCACCCGTGCCGGGCCATCCCGTGCCGGCTGACGCTAACCAGCCTCCCACGCGCCCGCACCGTGGGCCGCTGCCCCTCAGGCGGGCTGGCCCCGGCCGGTGAAACCTCGTGAGAGAGAACCGGGTGCAGGCCCCTGCGCCCGCGATATCGAGATCACGCTGCGAGACCATCGGCTGTTACAGGCAGGAAGTCGCTGACAGCCGGCCACTCGACAGGCCCGCCGCCGATCAGGCTCCGCCACCCCAATACGGCTGGCTGCAAAATAACTGAAACTCCCAACCGGAACGCTGCCTAAGACACTCGCGATCAGACGAACCCATGCTCGCCGAGCACCCAGCCAACTCACCGATAGGCTTACGCTACGTAACTGCCTTGCAAGCGCACACTCCCGCCGTTCTGGACGGCGGTCCGGCGGTCGGCCGGCGGTCCGAGTCGCGCCCGAACTGGACGATCTGCGCGCTGGCCGGGCACGTGTCCCGCACGGCTGACAATGCTCGGTTGTGCCTGTAAGCGCCGGTGGAGGCCAGGCCACGGCGGTCTGCTGGTGCCCGCGTCCGCCCTGCCCTGGCCTGACCCACATGCGGGAGGCGCTCCAGCGCGGGATCCCGGTGGTCACCCCCGGCAAGTGGCCCGTCGTTCTGCACGGGGCGGAACTGGCCGCGCTGGCGCGAAGCCAGGGCGCCGTCAGTTCAGCGCCGGGTTCACGGTCGTGCCGGGGACACCAGTGCTCAGCGCTGACCGAGGGCCGTGCGGGTACGGTGCCGGTCGCGCCGCGGGGCTGCTGAACGCCACCGCCAGCGCGCGCCTCATCTTGTCCCAGATGGCTGCGGCACGTCGTATGAGGCGCGCTGGCCGAGGCGCGGCGCGCCGGCCTGGCCGAGCGGGACCCGCCCGCCGGCGTCGAGGGCCATGACGCCGCCGCGACGGTGATGATCCTCTGGTCGCTGTCTTCGGCAGGCAGCGGCGCGGCGAGCAGGTCGCCCGCCGCGGCATCACCGGCATCACTGGCTGACGGCGAGCGGTGCAGACATGCCTAGCTCAGTGGCCTGCCCGCATCCATGACGCCGTTCGCCGGGCCGCGGAAGAAATGGGACTTTCGGCCCTGTTGCGGCGCGGTGCTGGCGCGCACAGTCGCCTGTACGCACGCCGGGGTCGCTGGTCATGAAGTTCTGGTGTGTCCTTCCTGGTCATTGAACGCGGGCTCTGATCGAGTCAGCCTGAACGAAGGAGCTGAGGCGATGGCTGGGTGCAGCCGGCTGGGTCAGGTCAGACGGCACAGCGCTGAGTCCGGGGCGGCCCGCCGCTGGAGGCACGCCACGCTGGTGGCTGGCGGATCTGCTTTGCTGCTCGGCGTGCCCGGGCTGGTCAGCGCCGGTATCGCGCAGGCCAGCCAGCCCGCCAGAGCGCTGGGCCGCGCATGGATGATCGAGACGACACCGAATGCGGCCGGCGCTGCCGTCAACGTGCTCTCAGCGGTCTCGTGCACATCGCCGCGGGCCTGCACCGCGGTCGGCTCCTACGCACAGACGCTGTCTACCCCTTCTGTGCCCCTGGCGGAGAGGTGGAACGGCAGGACCTGGCGCCGTCAGTCCCCCGCCGTCCCCGCAGGCACGGCGAGCACTGTCCTTTACGGGGTTTCATGCACATCGGCGACTGCCTGCACGGCTGTCGGCAACACCTTTCACAGGCGCACCAAGGTTAACTCGATCGTGGTGGAGACCTGGAACGGCAAGAGCTGGCGACTCAGGCCGGCTCCAGGCCCCTCGTCGAAAGGCAGTTCGTTTTCCGCGGTCTCGTGCACGTCAGGGAGCGCCTGCACCGCGGTGGGCTTCTACGGCTACGCAGCCGGGAACGCGCAGGCGCTCGCCGAAAGGTGGAACGGCAGGACCTGGCGCATTCAGGCCGTTCCCCGGCCTTCGAAGCTCACCTTGTTCCTCGGAGTCTCCTGCAGCTCGCCACGGGCCTGCACCGCTGTCGGCTACCAGAACAAGGGCAGCGGAGACGCGCTGCCGTTCGCCGAGGCGTGGAACGGCGCGAAGTGGCGAGTCCTGAAGGTGCCGCTCCCGCGCGGAGTTCCCGGCGGCGCCTTCACTGCGGTGTCCTGCACCTCGCCGTGCGCCTGCACGGCGGCCGGCACCGCCTTCGGTTTGAGCCCGACACTCGCCGAAAGGTGGAACGGCAAGAGCTGGCGCATTCAGCGGACCCCGAACCCGCCCAGGTACCAGACCAGTGCCGGGGAAGTCGCGCTGGACGGCGTGTCCTGTACCTCGAGGACCGCCTGCACGGCGTCCGGCGAGTACAGCCCCGGCGGCTTGGCGGCTTACTTCGCTGAGGCCTGGAACGGCAAGAGCTGGCGCCTGCAGACCACGCCGGTCCCGGCCGGCTTCAGGAGCGGCGCTCTCCTTGGCCTGTCGTGCGTCCCGGCAAGGTGCACGGCTGTCGGCGCCTACACGGCACCGGGCCCCCAGGTCACGCTGGCCATGGCCAGGTGAGGCCGGCCACGGCAGACCATGCCGCCCGGCAGATGACGGATCGCAGTGGCGAAGCTGGCTACGCTGAGTAACGCCAGTCATCTGACAGTCCGCGCGTGTAAGGCTCGTTCTGGCGCAGGCTTTGGGGTGAGCTGTGGCCCTGGTGTCCGATTCATAATGGTTCTTCTGCGCTCCGGCCAGGCTGGTGCGCTGGGCTTTTGTGACGCCAGTTCCTGGCCGCATTGCCTGTCGCGGTTCGTGGTGAGCCAGAATGGATGAGGCGGGCGCAGGCATAGTACCCGCCGGCCCAGCACCCGGGCCAGCCCCGCAACCAGGTGCACGGCGAAGAACCGGCCGTCAGCGCGCGCCGGGCCGCGGTAACGCTCCTGGCAGCCGCCACGCCCTGCGATGGCCGCGGCTATCGCCCCGGATGGGCTCTTGCAGCCTTTGTCAACCGGCCCGTCTGCTCGCGAGTCATACATAGGGAAATCCCCAGGACCGGCCGGTGACCAGAAGTCCCGCTGGCATGACGGTCAGGGAGCAGGGCATCATGAGACTCATCCAGCGCGCGGGAATCGTCACCGCGGTGGCAATCGGCGGGCTGGCGCCCGCGGCGGCGGGCGCGGCCACTGGCGGGGCTGTCCCAGCTGCCAGGGCGGCGGTCCCCGCCGCCGGCTCGTGGGGCCGGGCGATCGAGGTGCCCGGCCTGGCGGCACTGAGCAAGGGTGACGCCGTGGTGAACTCAGTGTCGTGCGGCTCGGCGGGCAACTGCGCGGCCGGCGGGTACTACACCGACCGCCGCGGTCAGTCCCAGGGGTTCGTGGCCAGCGAGCGGCACGGCCGCTGGGGCACGGCGATCGAGGTGCCCGGCCTGGCGGCCCTGAACACCGGCGGGGGCTCCGGGGTCAGCTCGGTGTCGTGCGCCTCGGCGGGCAACTGCGCGGCCGGCGGGGGCTACACCGACCGTCACCGTCACGAGCTGGATTTCGTGGTTAGCGAGAAGAACGGCCGCTGGGGCACGGCGATCGAGGTGCCCGGCCTGGGGGCCCTGAACAAGGGGCGCGCTGAACTCTTCGAGGTGTCGTGCGGCTCGGCGGGCAACTGCGCGGCCGGCGGGGGCTACACCGACAGTTCCGGTCACGGGCAGGGGTTCGTGGTTAGCGAGAAGAACGGCAGCTGGGGCATGGCGATCGAGGTGCCCGGCCTGGCGGCCCTGAACAAGGGCGGGGATGTCTTGGTGTGGTCGGTGTCGTGCGGCTCGGCGGGCAGCTGCGCGGTCGGCGGGTCCTACACGGACCGCCGCGGTCAGCACGGGTTCGTGGCCGACGAGCGGCACGGCGTGTGGGGCAAGGCGATCGAGGTGCCCGGCCTGAACGCGGGGACTTCCGCCGGGGTCTTGTCGGTTTCGTGCCCCTCGGCGGGCAACTGCGCGGCCGGCGGGTTCTACGGCACGCAGGGGTTCGTGGCCGTCGAGCGGAACGGCGTCTGGGGCAAGGCGATCGAGGTGCCCGGCCTGGCGGCCCTGAACGCGGGCGAGGCCGCCTACGTCGAGTCGGTGTCGTGCGCCTCGGCGGGCAACTGCGCGGCCGTCGGGACCTACGCCTTGGACAGCAACCCCTACTACGCGGACACGCAGGGGTTCGTGGCTGTCGAGAAGAACGGCCGGTGGGGCCGGGCGATCGTGGTGCCCGGACTAAAGGCGCTGAACGCGGGCCGGAACGCCTACGTCAACTCGGTGTCGTGCGCCTCGGCGGGCAATTGCGCGGTCGGCGGACAATACAGCGACCGTAACGAGACCTATCGGGCCTTCGTGGCCGTCGAGCGGAACGGCGTCTGGGGCAAGGCGATCGAGGTACCCGGCCTGGGGACCCTGGAAACAAGCGGGAACGGCGACGTCTTCTCGGTGTCGTGCGGCTCGGCGGGCGACTGCACGGCCGGCGGGACCTACGGGGGCAGTCACGGCTACCAGCACGGGTTCGTGACCTAGGACCGGACCCGCACCCGCCGCGGCCGCTCCCCCGGTCCCCTTCTCAGGCAGCCCGGGGCAAGCAGACCTGAAGGGCCGGGCGAGCCCGGCATGCTCAGCGCCCAGCCCGGCTGCTGAACCGGAAGTTCTGCGCGCGGCGGCCGCCAAAAGCCGATCAGAGTAGTAGGCGTTCCCAATCGGCGGTCGGTTCGCATTTACCATCGCGGCGACATCGCCGACGGTGACGGGCCTGGGCAGAAGGGCAACAGGCTGGCAGCCTGCGTGCTCGGGCAGTGCCCGGGCACGGTTACGATGGCGGCCTTTCAGCGGCACTAAAGGAGGGGGACGGGGAGCGGGTCGCGGTCAGGCAAGCTTCCGCCGTCGCGAAGAGCGCCCGCAGGCCCTGCCTGACCTCCGCAGAGCGGAAGTGAGGCTCCCACGCTTCTCCGTGCAGCAGAACAAGGCGGCCGCCTCCATGTCCACGGTGAGGATTCCCTCGCCCCGGTAGGCCATGATCTCCTCGGCTGTCTCCCGATACGGCGCGTCGGTGGTCCAGGACAGGCCGGACACCGCCGTCGGCAGCTGCGCCCGCAGCCGCCCGGTCAGGCCCTCATCGGGCAGCGCGAACCGCTCCGGCGGCGCGTAATGATGCGACGTGCCCTCATCCCGCAGCGCACCCGAGCACACCACCAGGTCACCCGGCACCAGCCCACTGCCGATCGCCCCGGCGGTGCCCACGCTCACCACCGCCTCCACCCCCCAGCGCGGCCAGCTCCTCGACGACGATCGCGGTCACCGGCGCGCCGATCGGCAGCCGTGCGAAACCCAGCTCGTCAGACACCACCGCGAGCGGCCCGGCCGGACCGCGGACCTCGCGGCAGGCACGACGTTCGCGCACCTGCTCCTCCAGGTCGGCCTGCCAGCTGAGCACCACCGCGCGGGGTGTGGGGTGCCCCGCTGCACGCCCCTGAAGCGCCCGGTACTCCAGAAGCCGGCCCGGCGTCACGAACGGGCGGCCAGCGTGCTTTCCTGCCCAGTTCGGGAACGGCATGCCACCATCATCGTCCGCCGCCCGCCCGGCCACCTAGCCTTTTATCGCCCTCCGGTTAGGCCATGAGGCGTATCGCGGGACTCCTCCCGCCCGCGAGCGCGCAGAACAGATACTCCGCACCGTTCGGACCACAGATGCCTATCAGAAGACAGGAATGCCTATTCGGCGTTCGGCGCTATTAGGCCAGGTCTGTCGCCAAAGTTACGGTCACGGTCTGTCACTCTCGTGCCGCTGATCTGAGGTGCGCTGGCTGATAGATTCGGCTGCCTCGGCCCATGGGAAGAGATGCAGGTAACGGCCGCCGGCTCCTGGTTCGTGCAGTTGATACACCTCCGGGCCGAACAGGACCGTGACGCCCCATGACCGGAGCTTGGCGATGTTCTCCGCGAAGGCCGGGTGGGCGGCGTGCGCGTTGTTGGTGAATGGTATGGCGACGATGGGCAGGCGCTTGCCGATTGCCTCGACCAGAATGCCGAGCGCGAGGGTGTCGCAGATGCCTGCTGCCCATTTGTTGATCGTGTTCACGGTGGCCGGGGCGACGATGATCGCGTCCGGCGGCGGGAGGACATCGGGCTCGCCGGGGTTCTTGTACTCGGAGCGGACCGGGTGGCCGGTGGCTTCTTCCAGGGCGGGGATGTTGGCGAAGCGGCGGCCGGCGGGGGAGGTCAGGACGCAGACGTCCCAGCCGTCGTCCTGGGCCAGGCGCACGACCTTGCCGACCTCGCTGGCCGGGGTCGCGCCGCAGGCGATCACGTAGAGGACGGGCAGGCTCATGGGCGGACTCCGGCTCGTTCGGCCAGGCTGGCCAGGGCGAGCGGCGGCGGACTCTGACGGCGGTGCAGCAGGTCTGCGATTGTGGCCTGCGCCGCTGGTCGGCAGCGCACTTCGGGAGCGGCCACTTGCTCAGCGGCCAGCAGCCTGCGTAGCGCCTCATCCTGGTGGCCGGCCTGGCTGCAGGCGCGGGCGGTATCGACCAGCAGCGCCGCCCGGCGCTCCTTGCGGAGCATCCGCAATTCTCGCTCGCCGATCGCGTCCGCAACTTCGACCGCGCGGCCGTTCTCGCCGAGCACTATCAGTGCGCCCACCTCATGCAGGGTCACGTTCGTCGGCTCGAAGGCGAGCCGGTAATGGTTGCTGCCAGGCGTCACGAACCTGGCCACGTTCCGCGCCTCGGTGATCAACTCACAGACCCTGCGCTGCTCGCCTAATGCTGCTGCCGCCAAGGCCGCCTGCAAGACCACATGCCCGTACAGCGCCCGGAGGTCCTCGGCCTGGCCTTCCGATTGCAGTTGGTCGGCCAGAGACACATTCAGGTCACGTGCACGTTCCGGTCGGCCCATGGACAGCAATGCATTTGCCACCCTGAAACCTGACGCCGCGACGGATGCCAGGTCCCCGGCCTGCTGCGCAACGTAGATTCCCCGATCGCCCGCCAGCCAGGCCAGCGTGTATTCCCCGAGCTTGCGCAAGGTGGAGGCGATGACCTGGTACACCTCACCCAGCAGCCGCGCCGAGTCCTGCGAGCTGATCGCCGCGTGCGCCTGCTGCCCGTCCTGCAGCAGCCCAGGCAGCGTGGCGCCCATCACCTGGTAGTCGCCGAACTCGAATGCGGTCCAGGCGTGATCCAACCGGCGGCGGATCGCCGGAAGTCCGGGCACGTCCGTGGCGTCGTGCCCGAAGGGATACCGTTCCAGCGCAAACCGGATGCGTCCGACCTCGTCGTCGTCGATGCAGGTGGCGGCGCTGCGGGCCGGTTCCTTGCCGATCAGCGCGGACAGGTCGATCTGGAGCACACCGCAGATCACATCAAGGACCGAGAGCCGGTCAGCGCTGCGCTCGCCGCGCTCGACCTTCTCCACCCAGCTCTTGGACCGGCCGATCCGGTCGGCGAACACGGCCTGGGTCAGGTTCCGGCGCCGGCGCCAGTAGCCGATCCGCCGTCCTATCTCTCCGTCGTCCATGACGAATGCCCTTACGGTCGACCGAATCGCGCGTTCTCGTAGTAGCTCACGAAAAGCATGACAGGGATCGCACCCCGTGTGCGACCTGTCACGCCGCGGCGGCCATAACGTGCCCGTCATGGATGATCACGATCACCACGATCCGGCCGGCGCACGGGCCTTCAGGCCGCCGGACGGAGCCATCTCACCCACCGCTGGCGGCGCCGTCCAGCCGTCAGCTAGCGCCGGATCCCGCAGCTCGCGGCCAGCGCACCCGGCCGCCGCGAGGACGCCAGATGACAACACCGGCCAGTGACCAGTCTTTAGCGCCCGCCGTTAAGCGGCGCGCTCCGGGCGGCGGCATCTCGCCCGTGGCCCATACCGCCCGGCTGCATCACGGCGCGTGCGCGCGGTGTGGCAAGAACCGCTACCCCGACCGCTCGACCGCGCGCAAGGCGGCGCGGATAGTGTCGCCGGGCCGGCGGCTGCGGGTGTACCGGTGCGGCGGCTACTGGCATCTGACCTCCAGCCGTGGTCGCGGGCAGGAACTGGACCAGCACGGGGAGCGCCGGTGAGCGGCAGCTCAAGGACGTACCCGCCGCACGTCACGATCACCGCACTCGATGCCGCAGCGGCCCGGACCCTCGCCCGGACCGGGCCCCAATCGCCGCTGCCCAGGGCGACCGGGACGGACGTGCCGTTGCCCCCGATCTCGCCCGCGGGGATCTCCGTGCTCGCGCAGTGGCCATTGCGGGACTTCCTCGAACTCGGGGCGCTGCCAAGCGCGGTGCCGTGCGCGCGGCTGCATGCCAAGCACCTGATCCGCGAATGGGGGTTCCGCGCCCCCGGCGGGAACACCGAGATCCTCGTCTCCGAGCTTGTCACGAACGCCATTCACGCATCTGGTGCTCTCGGAGGAGCCTGGCCGGTACGGCTGTGGCTGCTGTCGGACCGGTCGCGGCTCCTCGTCATCGTCTGGGACGTCAGCCCCGAGCTGCCAGTCCGCGCCGACGTCGGCCTGGACGCCGAAAGCGGCCGGGGCTTGCTGCTCGTGGAGATGATCAGCGACCAGTGGGGCACCGTCGCCACGCCGCCATGCGGGAAGACGGTCTGGGCGCTCACCGCCACGCCATGAGCCCAGTACGCCAGGTCTTCAGGTACACCCGCGACCGGTACCCGCGACCCCGGAAATCTCGCCCTCCATTCACCGGGTACCGGCCGCGTCAAGGAGACAGGGATGACTGACTTGATCGACACCGCCTCCATGCTGCGTAGCCTCGCTATCAGCCAACCGCGCCCAGCGCTCGCACCAGCCGCCACCGCTCAGCGTCCCGACGCCAGCAGGTCGCGGATCTTCGTCGCGGATGGGCGCCAGATCCGGCGGGCTGCGTCGCCAGCAGGGTCTCACCCAAGCCGTGCTGGCGGCACGGGCCGGGATAAGCCTGGTCACGGTCAGCAAGCTCGAACGTCAGGCGTGTGCGTCGTGTCACGGCCGAACGCTCGGCCGCATCGCCGCCGCCCTCGGCGAGCCCCTGCGCTGATCATGCACCAGCCCGGCGTCACCACTGACCCGTCGGATTGACCCATACGTGCACCCTTTTCCGCCAGGTCGTGGGCAACGGCACCAGAGCGGTATCGAATGTCCGGACAGGCCACGGATCCGCCGCGCCGCCCCGGCGGCCTGAGCACACGCGTCTTGATCGCCTGGTTCACCGCAGAGCCGCGGTCATCCAGCAGTGCGCCGAGCGCTGCGAGGGTCGCGGTGATCTGCTCCGTGCCAGCGTCCGAAGTCGCCTGTCGGAGCAGGCATTGCCGTCGGCCGACAGCGCGGGTGCGCGGTGACGGCTTCCGCCGATGGACCGGCTCATGCGGCGTCGGCTTGCGCGAGGCCGATGCTGGTGGCGATGAGCCGCAGATGGTCGTTCGGGAACCGGTGGCCGTGCTCACGTAGCTGCCGGGCCAGTGCCCGCTGACTCAGCCGTTCCCCCCGCGCGGCAGTGTCCTGCCAGATCACGGCGGCAGCGCGCAGTAGAAGCAGATCAGGCCCACCATCAGTCCCGCCCCCGGCGCGTCCGGCCTGGTCGGCTGACGCGTCGGCCTGCCGCGCCACAAGGCTGTCGCGGTCGTGGCGCACGGTCCGGTCGTCGTCGGCAAGCGGCGGTGTCAGTGCTAGCGCTGTGCCGATCGTCATCCTGGGTGCGCCCGCTGCCGTCTGCTGGCGGGTCATTTTCAGGACTAGCAATCCGATGGCCAGGCCCGCGAACGCGGCGACCGGGCTGGTGGCGGCGGTCAGCCGGTCCGCGAGAATGACCGGCTGACCGGACTGGGCCTGGATGTGGCCGATGTTCCCAGCGACGCTGACCGCCAGGCCGATCAATGCGGTCGCCCATGGCCAGATCCGCTGCCGGGCGGCCCAGCCATCCAGGTAGGCCACGTACAGAGCCAGTTCGCCGACCGCGAGGAACACGTCGATCTCGGCCGGCCACGACATGGCTTGCCAGCCAGTCAGCCGGTGGTGCACCGCCCAGTCGTATAAACCCGCGTAACTGTGGGCCAGGGCGTTGGCGCTGGCCAGGATCGCGATCACCCCGATCGCATACAGCGCTGCCCGGCGCGTCCGTGGGTTCATGCCGACCTGCCCTGGGTCCGGTTGCGGATCTTGCTGAACGCTTCGACCGCGGTTTCGTCGGCTTCAGGCAGGGTAATGGCGGAGTCAGATATTGGAACTGTCTGAATGCCGTCAGCTGCTCATCGCCCCATGCCGGTCATCGTCCCTTTTGCTGATGTTTTTTGGGCGACCGCAAAACGGGCTGGCCCGGCGGCAATCGCCATGCCGGCTCGTTGTTGATCTTTCCCTTCCGGCGGCTGGATCGTGCGTCAGATGCGGTCCAGCCCGCATACTCGCTGGTCACTGTGCTCAGCGTGTCGCGCTGCGGACGGCATTCAGACACCCTGCATAGCCGTGAATCTGGGCAAACTTCGCCCGTCCGATGCAATTCCCGAGGGTTTGTGCAGGTATCGCTGTGTGGTCATGATCGATGCGTGGCCGAGGCGTTCCTTGACGACCTGCAGGTCAGCACCTCCGGCAAGTAGCCATGAGGCATGCGCGTGCCGGAGATCGTGAAAACGTGGCCGGATGCCGAGGTCAGCGGTCTCGCAAGCGCGGCGCCAGATGCCGCGCCGGAACATGTTGCGTCCGATGTGCTCGTCGTCCGGCTGGCGCGGTGGCCGTGGTGAGGCCCCGCTGGCGGCGCGGCGCTTCGCGCGGTAGTCGGCGAACGCGCCCCGGCAGTGCTCGCACCGGCACCTGCCCGCGTTGTATGCGCTCAGGGTGCCATGCCGGTATCGGCGGCCAGCTTGGTTGGGCGCGGTCAGCCCGAGGGTGCCTGGATCGGGTACAACGCGGAAGCCCGCTGGCGCTGTCGTCCGCCGCGCGAACATGAGATCGTCCGGGCCCAGGCTCTGGGCCACGATATGAGCCCTGATCTTGGTAACGATCTGCTGGCTGAGCTTGAGTCGCCGGTACTCCTTGTCCTTGGGGTAGTGCTTCACCAGGAACCTCTTGCCGTCCGGGTGAAACTCGCGGTTCAGCTCGATGACCTTGCGGCTGACCGTGAGCATCCGGGTGATGAGGTCAAGATCCCCCACCCGAAGCTCGGTCAGCTCGCCCCAGCGGAGCCCGCTCTCGATCGCTGTCTCGACCAGCAATTGGGCGTCAGCGTCGGGAAGAGCGTCGTAGATCGCGCTGAACTGCTCTGGGGTAATGATCGTCCGCGGCGTGGCAGGCACCGACGGGACTCGCACTCCCCGGCACGGGTGGATGAAAGTCACCTGATCGTTGAGGGCGGTAGTGAAGATCGAGCTGAGGATCGAGTTCTTGCAGTACTGGATGGTCCAGGCGGACTGGCCGTTGCGCTGCATCTTCGCGATCCATTCACGGATCTGCTCGGGGAAGATGTCGGTCATCTGCATCGAGCCCAGCTCAGGAAGGATGTGAGCGCTCAGGTAGTAGGTGTACTTCTCGCGAGTGGTTGGCTCCAGCATGTGGTTGGGTAGCCACCGCTCCTCGACGTATCGCCGGAATGTCTGGTGCCTGCGGCGTGGATCGCCGACCCGTCCTGCGCGGAGATCCACTTCGGCCTGCTGCCACGCCCGGTCCGCCGCCTTCCGGTTCGAGAAGGTCCCCGCCGAGCGCTCCGAGCCCCGCAGGTCGACGTAGACGGCTGTGTACCTGAGCTTCCCGTCCTTGCCGGTCCGTAATTTGAGGAACCCCATCCGCCGCCGAGCCTCCTTGATCATTTGTCCGTCATTTGTCCGTGGACTCTGCGTCACTGCAGGTCATCCGTAGGCACCAACTGACATTCAAATTACCGCTCTGACCTGCAGTTTAATGGAGAATCCACAGAGCGGGCGAAATCAGTGTGAACGCAAATACCGCCCTCTCAAGGCGGTAGCGCCGGTTCAAATCCGGTCGGGGCTACGAGTGAAGTACCAGGTCAAGGGCCTGATCGCCGGTAGCGGCGGTCGGGCTCTTGATCATTCGTCACTGGTCTGTCATTAGGCTCTGACGTCACCAGGTGGCAGGGAGCGCCAGCAGACGACGCTTCTCGGCATGGTTGCAGCGAATTTGGAGCCCGGCGATGAACGTCGCTATT
>Ga0116223_10003282_pt1 | contig 14694 bp, 15 predicted proteins | sample Sb_taG_3_FD_90092 | JGI IMG/M metagenome (GOLD analysis project Ga0116223, IMG submission 90092) | Peat soil microbial communities from Weissenstadt, Germany - Sb_50d_a_PC metaG | ecosystem: Environmental > Terrestrial > Soil > Wetlands > Peat | place: Germany: Weissenstadt | collected 2010-09-21 | reverse complement strand
TACATCGTCACCGGCGGCGTGCCGCTGTCCAAGCAAACCATCGCCGCAGACGCCAACGGCGATTCCACGGCCTGGACGGAGAGCGGCAATTTTTTTCAAGCCGAGAAATACGCTCTATGCCGCTGCGGTCATTCGAAGAACAAACCGTTCTGCGACGGCACCCATGCCAGGATCGGCTTCGACGGCACCGAGACGGCGAGCCGCGAACCCTATATCGATCAGACGACGGCGATCGACGGGCCGGCGCTGATGCTCACGGATGTGGAAAGCCTTTGCGCCTTCGCCCGCTTCTGCGATCCGAACGGCAAGGTGTGGGCGCAGGTTGCCGCCACGGACGATCCGGCGGTGCGCGCGATGTTTCTCCGTCAGGTCAATGATTGCCCGTCCGGGCGGCTCGTGGCCTGGGACAAGGCGACGGGAGCGCCGGTCGAACGCGAATTGCCGGTCTCGATCGGGCTGATCGAGGATCCGCAGGAGAATTGCAGCGGCCCGATCTGGCTGCGCGGCGGGATGACGCTCGTCACCGCCGACGGCTTTACCTACGAGACGCGCAACCGGGTGACTTTGTGCCGCTGCGGGGAATCGCGGAACAAGCCGTTTTGCGACGGCACGCATGCGTCGATTAAATTCCACGCCTGACGGCAACGGCGGCCATAGCCCTGACCCGCAAAGAAGTCGCAGCCCGGATATCGCGCCGCTCAATCCGGGCTACGCTTGCTACTTCGCCATCGCGTTCTCGTAAGGATAGATCGCCTCGCCGCTTTTGAATTGCGGGGGATAAACAATCACTTCCGTTTTCGTATCGCGGAACTCATCGATGCTGTTGCCCTTGATATTCTGGAATTGGGCGGCCAGCGTGCGTTCCTCCGTCCACTCGCCGAGCGGCCCGAATTTGACGTCGCCGACCACGGTTTTGAACGTGGCCTGGCGCATATAGGCGGCGAGCACGTCGTCGTTGAGGCTCTTGGTCGCGGCGATCGCGTGGCCGAGCACCTGCAAATCGGCATAGGCCCACACCGGCATGTAATAGCCCAGCGGGTCGGTGCCGGCGGCGGCAGCGCGCTCCTGATATTTTTTGAGCAATTCCATCGAGCCGGGGAACTCCATCGACTTCACCGGCAGCCAGGTCTCGTAATTGACGACGCCGTTGAGCAGCGGCCCAAGCTGGGTTTTGAAGGCGGTCGCCTGCAGGCCGACCATCGCCCCGCCCCACATCTTCGGCTTGAAGCCGATCTCATGAACCGCTTTGATCATGCCGACGGTGTCGAGCGGATAGGAGCAGATCACCAGCAGGTCCGGATTCCTCGCCTGGATCGCGCGCACGATCGGCGTGAAATCGACCGTCGCCGGCGGATAGCTCTTGTCGTAGACGATCTTGAATCCGGATGCCTGAGCGTTCTCGCGCGCGCCTTCGCATGCGTTCTGCCCGAATTCGGCGTCGGCATAGGCGAGCGCGATCGTCTCCGGCTTGGGATTTTGCGCTTCGGCCACTTTGAAGAAGCCACGCGTGAAGGCCGGCTTCGGCGTCGGTCCGTTGGGGATCATCGCGAAGTATTTGTCGTATTTGAACGTGTCGTTGATGCCGGTGCCGAACAGGCTCACCAGCAGCTTTTTCTTGCCGATGGCGACCGGCATGGCCGCGGCGATCTGGGTCGAGGCATAGCCGCTGACGATCAGATCGACCTTGTCGATATCGAGCAGCTTCGAATAGATGGCGGGCACTTCGGCCGGTTTGCTTTGATCGTCGTAATAGACAAGCTTGACCGGCCGCCCGAGCAGGCCGCCCTCGGCGTTGATGTCGGCTTCCCAGACCTGCATAGCCACCAGCGACATCTTGCCGTTGGCGGCGAGCGGACCGGTGAGCGACATGCCGAAGCCGACCTTGATCGGCTCTTCGGCTTTGGCCGGCGCAGCGGCAAGAAGCAGCAACGAGGCGGCCACGGCCAGACCCGTGAGACGGATCGGTCTCGGCAACTGCGATTTCATCGGCATTTTGCGCCTCCCTTGGCTTGTGAAGCGTCATGACCGCATGGTGCCGCGCGCATGACCAATCGAATCCTGCAAAAGAACAGGCGCTTCTCAATGCCGCAAAGATTTGATTTCGATCAAAACAAGCCCGCATGGAGATGCAGGGCACGCATGCGTCGCTCGCACGCATGCCCCGCTCGCCGTTTGCGCGTCGCGCCATTCGCGCTACGCTTGCGGCGGGGAGGACTTCAGCCATGCCGGACACCGCGCCGAACGTTCAATGGGACCACATCCACCTGCGCAGCCCCGATCCGGAGGCGACCGCAACTTGGTTCGAGCGCATGCTGGGCGCGAAGGTGATCCGCTCGACGATGCAGGGCAAGCCGCGCATCGATCTCAAGCTCGGCGGCGCCGATGTCTTCATCATGCCGGTCGGCGCGGCCGACAAGGTCAACCCGCCGCCGGTGACGCCCTATCAGGGCCTCGACCATTTCGGGCTGCATGTGACCGGCATCGACGCGGTCGCGGCCGAGCTGAAAAAGAAAGGCGCGGAATTCACCCGCGACGTGTTCACCGTCCGCCCGGGGCTGCGCATCTGCTTCCTGCGCGGCCCGCAGGGCATCTCCATCGAGCTTCTGGAGCGGAACGCGAAGTATGTGTGAGGACTACGCTAACCTTTGATTTGCATCAAAGAGCGTCGCGGCAGACTGTCTCATATTAATTTTGTGAATGAAGGGAGTAGCAATCATGGCTGCACCCGCCGCACGCGAGCGTCCGATCTATATCTGCGAGATGATGGAGCGCCTCGGTCTTGAGCCAGGCGGCAGCGAGGCACCGCGCCTCGGCCTGAGCTACGCAACCGCGCTCCGCCGCTGCCAAGCGTGTCCGTCCAAACAGGCCTGCCGGGACTGGCTCGACAGCCTCTCGGCGTCACCGTTGGTTGCCCCGAATTTCTGCCCGAATGCCGATATCTTCTTTGAGTTGCTGGTCGATCAACCGAGCGTGCGGGCCTTGGGCAGCAAGAAGCCGGGCTGAGGGGTGCGGCCGGTCGGCGACGGGTTCCGCGAAGCCAAATTGTTGCGGGCGACGGGCGATCCGTTATTTCTTCGCTTTCTTCTGCAGCGCGTCGCGTTCCTTGATCAGCCGTTGCAGCTCTTTCTCCTGCTGCGCGATCCGCTCGGCGCTGCGCTCCTCGTCCTCGGCGCCGGAAAAGCCGGCCGCCTGCTCGATCAGCTGGCGGATGTTGTCGCGAACGATGGCGATGCGCTCGTCGAGCTGTACAAGCGAAAGGTAGGGGCCGTTGCTCATGCGTGGTCTCTCCCGGGGCAGGCGCGAACGGCCAGCGTAGCCCGGATTGAGCGGCTTGTCGCGCTATAGCGCGGAGCGCGAAAGCGGGAAGCAAAATCCGGGATTCGGTCGCGAGGCTCGCCCGGATTTCGTTTTGCTCAATTCCGCGCTATCCTTGAAGCGAAGGGGCGCTCGTGCCGGGGTTCGCAAAATCGTCGTTGGCGCGCATCGTGTGCGGGGTCGCGTTCTTTTGTGCCGCGGCCGACCGCGCCGCACGGGCGGAGGACGCGCCGCCGGCCGCGCAACAGCCGGCGCCGGACAAAAGCGGCTACACCTTCTTCAATCCGACGCCCGACAGCGAGCTTCGCGCGTTTTCGCCCGACCGGCCGCCGAAGGCCGATTCCGCCACCACGGTCGATGCCGGGCACTTCCAGTACGAAACCGATATTGTAAATTATTCGCAGACCAATGTCGGCGGCGTCACCACGCGGCTCTACCAGGCGTTCGATCCGGTGTGGAAATTCGGTCTGACCAATTGGGCCGATTTTGAGCTGCAATATAACGGCTATCAAAATCTCGTGGCGACCAGCAACGCCACCGGCGCCGTCGTGGCGCGGGGCTCCGGCTTCGGCGACGTCTTTGTCAAATCGAAGATCAATCTTTTCGGCAATGACGGCGGCTCAGCCGCGCTCGCGGTCATCCCATATGTGAAGATTCCGAGCGACAGCGTCAACACCAGCAACGGCGCAGTCGAGGAGGGGCTGATCGCGCCGTTGCAGCTCACGCTGCCGCAGGATTTCGGCATGACGCTGATGACCGAAGTCGATGCGCTCAAAAACGCCAACGACAACGGCCGGCACGTCAATTTCCTCAACCTCGTCAACCTCAATCATCCGGTGCCGGGCATCAAGAATCTGAGCGCCGCCATCGAACTCTTCTCCTCCGTCGGCACCGACCCGAACACGCCGCCGGTCTACACCTTCGACACCGCTTTGATCTATTTGCTCACGCCCAACGTCCAGCTCGACTGGGGCGCCGATTTCGGCCTCAACCGGGCGGCGCCGGCCGTGCAGGTCTTTATGGGATTGTCGCAGCGGTTTTGAGGGGCTCGCAGCTCGTCATTGCCGGAAAAAAGGCGCGAAGCGCCGTCTTCGTGTCAAATGATCCGGCAATCCTTGGGGCATCGACGGCTCAGCATGGACCACCGGGTCAAGCCCGGTGGTCACAGCGCCTTGTTACTTTCTTTCACCGCCTCGGCCTTATCGACATAAACCTGCGCGCCCATGTCGATGAACTTCTTCGACATGTCGGCCATGCCCTGCTCCTTATCATTCAGCGTCGCGGCGTAATCGCGCACGTCCTGGGTGATCTTCATCGAGCAGAATTTCGGCCCGCACATGGAGCAGAAATGCGCCACCTTGTGCGCCTCTTTCGGCAGCGTCTCGTCGTGGTAGGTGCGCGCGGTGTCGGGGTCGAGCGAGAGGTTGAACTGATCGACCCAGCGGAACTCAAAGCGCGCGCGGGACAGCGCGTCGTCGCGCAATTGCGCCGCCAGATGGCCCTTGGCGAGGTCGGCGGCGTGCGCCGCGATCTTATAGGCGATGACGCCGTCCTTCACGTCGTTCCTATCGGGCAGCCCGAGATGCTCCTTCGGCGTGACGTAACAGAGCATGGCGGTGCCGAACCAGCCGATCATGGCGGCGCCGATGGCCGAGGTGATGTGGTCGTAGGCCGGCGCGATGTCGGTGACCAGCGGGCCTAACGTATAGAACGGCGCCTCGCCGCATTCCTTGAGCTGCTTGTCGACGTTGATCTTGATCTTGTGCAGCGGCACGTGGCCGGGGCCTTCGATCATCACCTGGCAGCCCTTCGCCCAGGCGATCTTGGTGAGTTCGCCCAATGTTTCCAGCTCGGCGAATTGCGCGCGGTCGTTGGCGTCGCGGATCGAGCCGGGGCGCAGGCCGTCGCCCAGCGAAAACGATACGTCGTATTTGCGCATCAGGTCGCAGATTTCCTCGAAGCGCTCGTAAAGGAAGCTCTCCTTGTGATGCGCTAGGCACCACTTGGCCATGATCGAGCCGCCGCGCGAGACGATGCCGGTGACGCGGTCGGCGGTGAGGTGGATGTAGGGCAGGCGTACGCCGGCGTGGATGGTGAAATAATCGACGCCCTGCTCACATTGCTCGATCAGCGTGTCCTTGTAGCACTCCCAGTCGAGCTTGACCGGGTCGCCGTTCACCTTCTCCAGCGCCTGATAGATCGGCACGGTGCCGATCGGCACCGGCGCGTTGCGCAGGATCCATTCGCGCGTGTTGTGGATGTTGCGCCCGGTGGAGAGGTCCATCACCGTGTCGGCGCCCCAGCGGATCGCCCACACCATCTTTTCCACTTCCTCTTCCACCGAAGACGTGACCGCGGAGTTGCCGATATTGGCGTTGATCTTCGTCAGAAAGTTCCGCCCGATGATCATCGGCTCAAGTTCGCCGTGATTGATGTTGGCGGGGATGATCGCGCGCCCGCGCGCCACTTCGCTGCGCACGAATTCCGACGTGACGAAGAGCGGCACGGAGGCGCCGAAGCTTTCGCCGTCGTCATGGGCGGCCTGCGCGCTCTCCAGCATTTTCTTCCGCCCGAGATTTTCGCGCTCGGCGATGTAGATCATTTCCTTGGTGATGACGCCGGCGCGCGCCCACTCCAGCTGCGTGATCGGCTTGCCGGCAATCCCGCGCGTCGGCTTCGGCGTATTCGGAAAATTCCGCGCCAGATGCTTGCCTGAAACATTGCCGTTATCGACCGGCTTGATCGGCCGGCCGTCATACTCCTCGATGCCGCCGCGCTCCTTCGCCCATGCGCTGCGCGGGCGCGGCAGGCCGCGCTCGACGTCGATCGCTGCATCCGGATCGGTGTAGGGACCGGACGGATCGTAAACCGGGAAGGGCGGCTCGCCCGAGGAGGCATCGAGCGCGATTTCCCGCAGCGGCACCCGCAGCTCGGGTGCCGCGTCCGGCCGCGCATAAGCTTTGCGCGAGCCGGCGATCGGCCCGGTGGTGACCTTCGGCGTGGCCAGATCGGTTGGCGCCATGGGCTTGTTCATCGATGCACTCCTGGATTTATTTTGCGCGATAGCCTTCGAAAGAGAGATACGCACCCACGACGAAAACGATGACGCCCACGATCGCTATCGCGACGGTGCCGGAATAAAGCGTGGTCGCGATCGAGGTGGTGATCCGCGGCAGCACGATGCGGAGCACGCCGCCGATCACCAGGAGCCAGCCGAGGATGGTGACGATCGCGCGCCAGTCCGCCGTCCACGTGCGGTGCGCGTTGAGGATGGCAAGGCCGGCGACGAGCGAAGCAATGCCCGCGAGATAAATCAGCACCGGGCTGCGCACGCCTTCGCCGACCGCGGCGGCATAGAACCCGCGGTTGAGCACAATGCCGAGCCCGATTGCCACGAATACCGGCCCGATCAGGCGGGCGATCCAAACAGCGGGTGCCATCGCGTTTCTCCCTGAAGCGGTCCGCGATGGAATCGTCGCGGGTCGCTGGTTGCAGTTCCGGTCTCGGTAAGTCTGGTCGCGGGATGTGCTGGCAGTGGAGGGTTATTCCTGTCCCTTCGCCGGCATGACCCGGATCAGGTTCAAAGGGTTTCCGCAACGGCGGTATCTCAGCTCCCTCCTGGGAGCTCCCCTCGGAACTCTTTTAATGTAGGCCGCCTACGGGGCGTGTCAACGCAACTTCCCTGTCATTCCGGATTGCCGCGCAGCGGCAAGTCCGGAATCCATAACCACCGACTGTGACTATGGTTTCCGGGCTCCTCGCTTCGCTCGGCCCCGGAATGACGGGTTCAGTGCACCGTCTTGTGCCGCGCCAGCGCGTCGGCCCAGACTTTCGCCCGGTCCTCGTCGAACACCAGGCTCGCATCGTCCGGCACCGTCACCCAGACGCCGTGCGCCAGCTCGTTCTCCAGTTGCGCCGGAGCCCAGCCGGCATAGCCGAAGGCGAGCAGGCTTTTGCTCGGGCCTTTGCCCAGCCCGATGTCGCGCAACACGTCGGGCGCGACGGTGAGCGCCACGCGGCCGTCGATGTCGAGCGTGTCGGGGCGGTGATATTCGGCGCTGTGGATGACAAAGCCCGCGGCGACGGCGACCGGACCGCCGAGGAATACGCGCACGCTGTCGGTGATGCCGCTGCCGTCGGCGCCGAAGGCGTCGAGCAAGGCCGCGATCGGGCGCCGGTCGATCGGCCGGTTGATGACGATGCCGAACGCGCCCTCGCGATTATGCTGCGCAAGCAGAATGACGGCGTGATCGAAAGCCGGCTGGCGCAAGTCCGGCGAGGCAACCAGAAGCTGGCCGGCATAGGAGGGGGCACCGTTGAGGTCCGGCGCCGTGGGCGCGGTCGTCGGCAGCGCCGCGTGCAGCAGCGTCGCCGTCGCCGGCAAAATCATCGCCGCGGCGGCGAGAATCCAGCGCCTGTAAGCCCACGCCTGCACGATCGACCCGCAGCTGCCCGTCGGTCCCCGGACATGATCGCGCCGCGGCGGGAGATGTTCAAGACGGCGCAGCTTGCCGTGCGAACTCCCTCTCCCCGGTGGCCCGGTGGGGAGAGGGTTGGGGTGAGGGGATTACCGAGCTAACGGTCTTGCTCAGCACCCCCTCACCCGACCGCGCAAAGCGCGGTCGACCTCTCCCCACCGGGGAGAGGCGACGGAGCGATGCTCACACGAACTGGACCGCGATGCCGCCGAGCGATCCGAAATCGGCGTGCAGGGTGTCGCCTTTCCGGGCGAACACCACGCGCGTGAACGAGCCGGCGAGGATGATATGACCGGGCTCGAGCGTGACGCCGTGGCCGCCGAGCTTGTTGGCGAGCCAGGCGACGCCGAGCGCGGGATGGCCGAGCACGCCGGCGGCGACGCCGGTCTCCTCGATCTCGGCGTTGCGATACATGATGCCGCCGACCCAGCGCAGATCGACGTCCAGCGGCCCGACCGGGCGGCCGCCGATGACGATGCCGGCGGCGGCGCCGTTGTCGGATACGGTGTCGAAAATCCTGCGCGGGTCTTGCAGCCGCGCGTCGACGATCTCGATCGCCGGCACCACATATTCGGTGGCGCGCAGCACTTCTGGCAGCCCCACGCCGGGGCCTTTGAGCGGCTTGCCGAGAATGAAAGCGAGCTCGATCTCGACCCGCGGCAGGCAGTAATTTTCGTGCGGCACGCGCGCGCCGTCGGCGATCATCATAGTGTCGAGCAGGTGGCCGTAATCCGGCTCGTCGATCTGCGACGAGCGCTGCATCGCTTTCGAGGTCAGCCCGACCTTGTGGCCGATCAGCCGGGAACCTCCCGCGATCTTGCGCTGGGCGACTTCGGTGGAGATGGCGTAGGCGTCGTCGATGGTGATGTCGGGCCAGGTCTTGGACAGCTGCACCGCCTGCTTGCGCGCTTTTTCCGCGGCGAGAAGAATACCGGCAGCCTTGTTGCGATCGGCTTTCGACATCATGACGCGAGGCCGCTCCGTTGATCGTGAGAATTACTGACAGACGGCACGGGTGACGGTGGTCTCCACCGGGCACTCGCGCTGGCCTGGAAGCTGCCCGGCCTGCAAATTCGTCGTATCACATTTCTCCGCGGTGCGGACGTCGACCGGGTGGCCGCCGGCAAAACCCCTGGCGCGGCAGCCGGCGGCGGCGGCGCTCTCGCAATCGGGCGCACCGTTGGGCGCTTTTTCGCAGCGCTCGCGCACGTCGATCAGCCGCGTATTGGGCAGTTTGACGATGGCGGTGGCGGCGTTTTTGGTCACCTCGACCGCGCCTTTCATCGCGTCCGTCGCCGCGCTCGCGGCGCCTTTGGTGACGTCGCCGGATTTCTTGCCGAAATCTTCGACCTTGCCACCGGTGTCCTTGATTCTGGCGTTGAAGAAACCGAGCGAGTCGTCCCACCAGACTTTGAACTGATGCAGGAGGCCCGGTTTGTCGGCGAGCGGCGGCTGCGGCGGAAGGGCCGGTGCGGTCGCGGCCGGCGCGGCAGCGCCGGCGGGCGCCTGCGCCTCCTCGGCGCCGGACATGCCGGCCGACAGCGTCAGCGCGACCAGCGCCACGAACGCGGCGCCGCGGAAATCTTGACGCTTCGAGACCTTCGTCATGGCCGGCCGGATGCAGCGTGAATGCTGGCTTTCAGAATACGCGCACGACGATAATAAAGCCAATGACCAGCGCCACCGCCGCCAGCGACGCCCACATCCCCAGCCGTTCCTCGATGATGGTGCGCGCGCGCGCGCCGTAGCGGTGGAGCAGAAAAGCCTCGACGAAGAACCGCGTCCCGCGGGTGATGATCGAGAAGACGATGAACAGGCCAATATTGTAGCCGGCAAAACCCGAGGTAATGGTGACGATCTTGTAGGGGATGGGCGTCAAGCCCTTGAGCAGGATGATGAGCGCGCCGTATTGCGCATAAGCGGCGCGGAACGCGTCGACCTTGTCGCCATAGCCGTAGAGCTGGATGAGCCAATGCCCGACCGTCCCGTAAAGCATGGCGCCGATGAAATAGCCGAGAAGTCCGCCGACCACCGAGGTCACCGTGCAAAGCCCGGCGAAAAACCAGGCGCGGTCGGGCCGCGCCAGCGCCATCGGGATCAGCATGATGTCCGGTGGAATCGGAAAGAACGAGCTTTCGGCGAACGACACGGCGCCGAGGATCCACGCCGCATACGGCTTGCCGGCGGCGTTGACGCACCAATCGTAGAGACGGCGGAGCATGGGCGGCTGCTTAGCCGCCCGCGGGCCGCCTTGTCCAACGAATTACGACCGCGATGCTGGGCGTACTAGTAGCAGGCCGGATACGGATAATAGCCGCAGCGGACGCTGTTGTAATAATACGGCGCCGCGACCGCCGCGCCGACGGCCGCCGCACCAAGGCCGACACCGACACCGACGCCCACGCCGCCCCAACCGCCGCGTCCATAGCCGCCGCCGTGATAGCCGCCGACGTGACCGACGCCGCGGCCTCCGCCGCGATAGGCCAACGCATCAGTCGAAACGCACGCGACCGCAAGCATGACAGCCGCGGCAAAAGAAACAATCGATCGATAAGACATGGAATCGTCCTTTCTCACATCGGTCGCTGGGCGTTGGCGAAGTTCCAATGCCGAAGCGAAAACGTGCAGCCCCTCAAAAGGACGGTAGGTCCACACTTGTGACGCTCGCGTTGCTTCGCGCAGCTAAACAGCCGGCGATTCTCGCGATGGATTTAGACAATGTGTCGAATGATGCGGCGCAGCCGCCCCTGATGAGGAAATGACTCTGCGTTCCGCCGAAGCGCGGCAAATCTCACGCGAACGCGAAAATTTCTCCTTCCAGTCGTTTTTCATGTCGACCACAAGCCAGTGATTCAGCGGCGCGGCGTCGAGCGCCTTGTCGAGGCGGCCGAAACTCGTGTTGCGATCATAGGCATATTCGCGTTCCGCATCGGTATGATGGACCAGAAGGCCAAGCCGGGCGCCCCCGGACATGGTCGTCCATTGCAGCATTTGAAGATCGCCGTCGGAATTGCCGAGTGCCGCAATCGGACGGCAGCCAGCCGGTTATTGCCGCTCAGGGCCCTTCACATGTCTTTTGCAACGGCGGTTAATGTCTCGGGTTTGATCAAGATCAAGGCTGAGCGTAAAGAAATCAGTAGCTTACAAAGCATTTGAATTATACGCAGCGAAAATTAGGCAACCCAAGCAGCCAACCGGCAGCCGCAATGTTTCGATCATCGATCCGAACAAAAATTCTTAGCATCGCTGTCGGATTGATCCTGCTCATGATCGTTACTGCCGCTCTGTCGTTGGCAGCCTCGATGCGGGTCGGCAATCAGCTTGATCAACTCTCCGAAAGCTATTTTCCGGCCTACCATGACTTGGCGGATGCGTCGGTCGATTCGCTTCAGCGAGCGCTCGAAATCCGAAGGATGATTATCGCCAAGACCGGGACGCCGCCCGACCCTATTCGTTACGCCGAAAGCCTAACCGTGGCTGAAGCAAAGCTCGCGCAAATCGATCGCGAGGAGCGTACGGCGCGGGCGCTAATACAGACGATGAGCGAGAACACCGCGTTCTCCGATACCATCGCGCTCGCGCGTGTCGAGAGTCAGCTTGATAGCATACTTACCGACGACCGGCGGTATCTCGCCGACGAAACCAAGCGCCTGCTGTCTTTGCTCGACAACGGCAACTCAGAGGAGATCGGCGCCGGGCTCGAACGCGTCGAGAGGCTGCGCGACGAACTTAGCCGCAAAATGAACGCCATTCGTTCGGACATGCTCAAGCTTGTTCAAGCCAGTACTGCGACGACGCTGCGGAATCAACGCGAGTTGTTGATCGTTGCTACCGCTCTGACGGCGCTCGCGACAATCCTGGGCTTGGCGTTCTCGCTCCTGGTCAGCGCCGGAATGATGCGGCCAATGCGGCGGCTGCTGGAAGGTACCCGCGCCATAGAGGCTGGGCATCTCGACCAAACGCTTCTCGTCAGCTCGAAGGATGAGATCGGACAACTTACCGGCGCCTTCAATCGCATGGTCGAGCAATTGCGCCTTAAAGAACGCATTCGCGAAACATTCGGAAAATACATCGATCCGCAGGTCGTCGAGGGGCTAATTGACCGCCCCGCGCTCGCGACCTCCGGGCAGCGGCGTGTAATGACGACGCTGTTTTGCGATCTCGCGGGCTTCACCAGTATCAGCGAGGGGATGACTCCGCAGGGGCTGGTGAAAATCATGAACCGCTACCTGTCGACAATGTCGGAGCCGATCAGGACTCAACACGGGGTCATCGATAAGTATATCGGCGACGCCATCATGGCCTATTGGGGGCCGCCGTTTAACGACGCTGCGGAACAGGCCCGGCTGGCTTGCCTTGCCGCGCTCGACATGGTCGCGCGGGTATCTCCTCTAAACACCGGGCTGCCAGAAATCCTCGGTGTGCGCAACTTGCCTCCGTTGGACATCCGCATCGGTGTTGCTACCGGCGAGGCGCTGGTCGGAAGCATCGGCTCGGAAGTGATGATGAGTTACACAATCATGGGCGACTCGGTAAACTTGGCCTCGCGACTGGAAGGGGCCAATAAGGCCTATGGGACACGGGTGCTGGCCTCCGAGGCGACCGCCAAAGCTGCCGACCCCGACGTTGAGCTGCGCGAGGTCGATCGCGTCGTCGTACTCGGTCAAAAAGCGCCGCAGGCGGTGTTCGAGGTGATGGCCCGCAAGGGCCAGCTGACGGCGGAGCAAGCGCAACTTCGCGCACGGTTTGCCGAAGGGCTGGCGGCGTATCGGGCCAAGCAGTGGGAAACAGCGCGCGGCGGTTTTAAGGCGGCGCTTGCGGTCGCTCCGAATGACGGACCGTCGGCGACGCTACTTGGACGCCTCGATGCGTTGCAGGGGGCGAACTTGGCGGAAGAGTGGGACGGCGCCTGGCACCTCGACCAGAAATGGTAAGAATCGATCCAAACTGCGACGCACATCCTATTCGAACGCGAAGATGCGCTTCCAATCGTTCTTCATGTCGACCACAAGCCAGTGATTCAGCGGCGCGGCGTCGAGCGCCTTGTCGAGGCGGCCGAAACTCGTGTTGCGGTCATAGGCGTATTCGCGTTCCGCATCGGTGTGGTGGACGATCAGGCCAAGGCGCACGCCGCCGGACATCGTCGTCCATTGCAGCATTTCGAGATCGCCGTCCGAATTGCCGAATGCCGCGATCGGGCGGCGGCCGATGAACTCATTGATACCGACCGGCTTGCCGGGCCCATCATCGATGAAATTCACCTCCGGCAAACGGAACAGCTCCGGCCTGCCGTCGCGCATCTGGAACTTGGTTTTGATCGACGAGCCCACGACCTGCTCCGGCGGCACGCCATAGACCCGTTCGGTCCAGGGGCGCATGAACTCGACGCCGCCACCGGAGGTGATAAAAGTCTTGAAGCCATTGGCGCGCAGATAGGCGAGCAGCTCGATCATCGGCTGGTATGAAAGTTCGGTATAGGGGCGCTTGAACCTCGGGTGGCGCGCCGTCGCCAGCCATTCCGTGACGATCTTCTGGAATTCCTCGGTGGTCATGCCGGCATGGGTCGCCATGACCAGTTCCGCCATGCCGTGCTCGCCCGCTGCGCCGAGGGCTTTCATATCCCCTTCGAGCACTGCCTTGAACGGCTGCGCTTCCTTCCATTCCGGATGCATCGGCGCCAACGCCTTCACGCGATCGAGCGCGAAAGCCAGTTGGACGTACATCGGGTGCTCGATCCACAAGGTGCCGTCGTTGTCGAATGTCGCGATGCGTTCAGCGGGCGGCACGAAATCCGGTCCACCCGGCTGCGTGACACGGGCAACGAACTCCGTGATCGCCTGCTTTGTTGCCCCGTCGTTCCACGACGAGAGCCCGTCGCTCTGCGCCGCGGATTGCGCCCGTACCGGAACCGTTAGCAACGGCATGGATAAGGCCGGCAGCACCGCCAAAGTTGAGACTATGACTCGGCGGCTAATCCCGGACGAAGAAGGGCTCGACTTCATGTTCGCTACCTTGATCGGCAAAAGTATAAAAGTATAAGTGAACGGGGCAATCGCAAACGCGCAGGCGCCCGAGAAAGGGCGCCCGCGTGATTGCCGATCCAATTACTGCTCGTGTTTCTTTATGGCTTGCTCGACCTGAGCCTTGACAGCGCTAAGCCCAAAGCTTGCGCCGCGCTGCATCGGTGGAAAATCGATGGCAGTCTGTGCCAGCTCGGCCACCTTTTGCTGCACAAGAACAAAACGCCAGAACTCGTATTTGTACCACTCCATGTATTCGAGGGAGCCAACGTTCCCCTTGTACCATGCCGTACGCTCGAACGGATCCAAACGCAGGTTTGTAATGGTGGGCGCTCCGACTGTTTCCGTGTCACCGATCCAACCGTTGGGTTGGATCTTGAAGGTGTATTTATAGTCGTCGACGCGGGCGGCACCGAGCGTGCTTTCCGCGAAGTACCAAATCTCGTGGCGGTTAGACGGCCCTTTGCTGGTGATCATGTCCATCTGGTTGTAGCCGTCAAGATAAACCTTGTAGGTTGTGTCACCGATCTTCTTGCCCTGCTTCAGTTCGGCGGCGATGTTCGGGTTGCCGGCGGCGGCCACGAACGTCGGAAACCAGTCCATCCCGGAGAATATGCCGTTCGCGATTGAGCCGGCCGGGACGTGACCGGGCCAGCGAAGGAGCGCCGGCACGCGGAAGCCGCCCTCATAGGTCGTGCCTTTGCCCGCATAGAACGGCGTCTGTCCGCCGTCCGGCCAGGTAAAGTTCTCGGTGCCGTTGTCGGTGGTGAACACGACGATGGTGTTGTCGTCCACGCCCATGTCCTTAAGCTTCTGCATCACGTCGCCCACGATGTCGTCGAGCTGGGCCATGCCGGCCTCGTGAATGGTCCAGCCATTCT
>Ga0116223_10003281_pt1 | contig 14697 bp, 11 predicted proteins | sample Sb_taG_3_FD_90092 | JGI IMG/M metagenome (GOLD analysis project Ga0116223, IMG submission 90092) | Peat soil microbial communities from Weissenstadt, Germany - Sb_50d_a_PC metaG | ecosystem: Environmental > Terrestrial > Soil > Wetlands > Peat | place: Germany: Weissenstadt | collected 2010-09-21 | reverse complement strand
TCGTAACAGCTCAATAACCCAGGGTAAGTGTTCGCTAACTTTCGGCTCGCGCGTTGAAAAATAAGGACTTACGGCGACCAACGCAGAGCTTCACCCCAGGGTTATTGAGTTGATACGCGGTATCGACATAAACAGAGATGGTGATAGGGTTTAGGGAAATTGGAATCGCAGAACAGTGCCATTCGGTCCAGATACCTCGTTGCTCTCGGATAGCGAGTGCGGCACTGTTCAAAGTCTGCTTCCGCCTCGGCCTCTCGATGCAACAGGATCAGAAGAAGTCCGCGCCGGGCATGGCTCATCGGATCTTCGGGATCTTGCTGCAAGTGCTCCTCACAACTGCGCAGTGCCTCGGGGGGTTGGAGTTCGGCCGAGGCAGGAGTATCCGAATGGCCATGCTTGCAGATCGTTCCGCCTGTAGGGCGAACGCCTTCTCGTAGTCGGCGCACAGGCCCCGCCAATCGCCGCAATGATAGCGTGCATTGCCACGAAGGATGTAAACCCAGAAAAGACGCGAGTTGAGTTCCAGGGCGCGATCATACTCGGACAGGGCAGCGGGCAAGTTGTTCTGCTGTTGCAGAATGGCTCCCCTTCTGGCGTGGAAGCTCGCACTGGCGGGAGCCAGGGACAAGGCACGCTGGCAATCGGCGTCGGCCCCTGTTAGGTCGCCCAACCCCAGGCGCACCGCGCCTCGGTTCGCGTAAGCGTCGGCAAAGCCAGGTTTGAGGCGAATTGCTTCATCAAGGTCGGCAAGAGCCCCAGCCGACTGTCCCAGATCATGTCGTGCAGCGCCGCGACTGTTGTAGGCCACGGCCAAGTCGGGATCGAGGCGCACGGCCTCATTGAAATCGGCAAGGGCACCGTGGAAGTCGCCTTGGTCACGGCGTACAGCACCACGAGCGTTCCAGGCACAAGCGTAGGAGGGCTTCAATTCCAGAGCCTTGTTGGAATCCGCCAGGGCTCCGTCCAAGTCTCCCAGAGCGTGGCGTGCGCCGGCGCGATTGCACCAGAATTCCGGTCGATAAGGGTCGAGCGCGAGCGCAGCATCGTACTCCCCGATGGCACCGGCCAGATCCCCCCGTGCGAAGCGCGTCGCTCCCCGGGTGTTGTGAAATTCCGACTGGCTCTGGGCTCCGAGCGCAGCGGCCTGTTCGACCAGAGCATCGAGGTTGGCCGGGTATTGGTATCCACTATCGGTCAGCATCGATGGTGCAGTCCTCTGAGAAAGGTCCATGGAGTTCTCCGTGTGATTGGTTGGGGTTAGCAGAAGTCAGCAGGTCGCTGCCACGATGATCTCGACAATTTCCACTCCTGCATCTACTGCCTCACGCGTCGAGTCGGAAACGCCCGCAATGCGAAGGAGCGCATCGACAACTGGGGCGACGTCCCCAGACCCGTCCATCAGTTCGAGTGCGTCCTCCACCAAGCCCTCGGCATTATTCAACTTTTGAAGTATGTTATCGATGTTGCCGCTGCTGGCGGTGATGGCGGCCATTCTGACAGGACTCCAGCCGCTGCCTGTGGTCTGGCTGGCGCGGTAAATCGTGCCGCCAACCATGCAGTAAACCTGCCCGTCCCGGCCCATGGCCAGACCCTGCACGCTTCCGGCCCTGTACATTGGGCTGCTGCCAGTACCCCAGCTATACATCTGGCCGTTGTTGAGCAGGTAGAGCACTTGGCCGGCCCCGAACTGGGCCAGCGCCTGCACACCGCTGGCTTGGTAGGTCGGGCTGCCGCCACTGGAGCACGCGTACATCGTGCCGCCGGTCAGGTACAGCACGTTGTTGAGCCCAAACTGGGTTAGCGACTGCACGTCGTTGGCGATGTGATAGCCGCTGCCGTCGGCGTGGAAGAGGACCAGTTGGCCGTTGCTGCGCAGGTCGAAGACGCTGCTGGGGCCGGCGCTAACGATCGTTTGCACCCCGGTGTCGATCTTCTGCCAGCCCACCGCTAAGGGGTCAGAACTCCCCCAGAGCGTGCCATCGCCCTCGAGGACAAACATCCCCGCGGCGTTGGCGGTGAAACTGACGACGTTGCTGCCCTCCTTCTGCCAGCCGGCCGCGACAGGGTCGCGGGTCCCCCACAGTGTGCCATCGCCCTCGAACACATACATTGACCCGTCAGGGGCCGTGGGGGTAGAGCTGACCACGTTGCTGCCCTCCTTTTGCCAGCCGACAGAGATCGGGTTGCTGCTCCCCCAGAGCGTGCCATCGCCCTCGACCACGTACATCCACCCGTCGGCAGCCTTGGGGGTAAAGCTGACGACGTTGCTGGCCGCCTTCTGCCAACCCACCGCCAAGGGGTCAGAACTCCCCCAAAGTGTGCCATCGCCCTCGAAGGCATACACGCGCCCGTCGGGGGCCGTGGAGGTAAAGTTGACGACGTTGCTGGCCACCTTCGTGGTGTTTCCAGCCTCGGTCTCGTAGAGGATTCCGCCGCTCAACGTGAACCCGGGGACGTTGGCGCTGGGCACTTCGCGCGTTTCCAGAATCTCAACACCCAGAGGAATCGACGAACGGCGAATCGTCTGACGCTTGGTCACGCGACTGCCTCTGATGCCCGATAGATTGCGAAGCCAGGTGCAGAACGAAAACATGGTTGATCTCCTTGAGGCGTTTGTGAACGAGGCTCGATTTCAGACTGGTTGCTATGCTGCGAAAGGATACGCACCGGGCGGCGAAAGCTGACGTGGGAAACGCGATTTTCTCAACGAAATGCCAGGACCGACGTGGTCACGCGCGGGGCCGATTTCCCGAGCCCGGCAGCCAGCCGTCGTAGGGCTTCACGAAGTCCCAGTGCTGCCGCGGCCGGCCGATCTTCACCGGATTGTTGCGGATGTAGTCGATGACCTGAATGAAGTCTTTCTGCGTGTACAGGAAGACCTTCCAACCCGGGCCGCCCCACACTGGATGCGTCGGCGCTCGGCGCCCCAGCCGAATCAGCTCCTCGCGGCTGGCCGCTTGCAGGTTCTTGACCATCGTTTCCGCATGATCGCGATGTTTGCGAATGAGGGCGTGGACGTGATCGGGCATGATGGCACACTCGTAGCATGTGTAGCGCCGTTTCGCAATCACGCGACCGAACGCCCCGGCGATCAGGTCGATGTCTTCGTCTTCGAGGGTGAGCAGGGGATGCTTGAGCACGTCGCGGGCTTCTTCGTAGAAGAGCCGGAGTTCTGCTGCGGAAGGCTGAACGGGTTTACGGCCGTGGTGCAATTCACCGAGGTCGGCGATCTGCTCGACCCGGATTTCATGAGAGGAGCTGCCGCGCGGGTCGTTGGGCAGCCACCATCCGTAAGCGGTCCAGATGAGATGAAAGCCCGCGACCATGCTGAGTTCCTCCCGCGAGGAGATAACCCCGATTTATCGGTTCGCGCTCGCGCCGTGACGTGACGTGAGCGCGAACCGATGAATCAGCTCACTGTCGCTTTATCGGTTCGCGCTCGCGCCGTCCTCAGCGCGGCGCGAACGCGAACCGATGAATCAGCGCCCTGTCGATTTATCGGTTCGCGCTCGCGTTAGCAGCGCGAACCGATAAAGCATCACTTGGCCGTGAGGCGCACCTTGTCCGGGTCGTTCGTCCAGTTGAAGCGCTTCTGGAACTCCTCCGGTGTCAGCGTTTCCTGGCCGTCTTTGGTCCGGACGACGTACCGGATCTCCCGCTCGACGTTGGGTGAGGCTCGATAATGCCCTTCCGGCGAGATGGCCATCGCCTTGCCGTCGCCGACCACGACGAACCGCCCTTGCCAGGGCCGATCCAGGGGCCACGAGTCAATACCGGCAACCTTCAGCGACTTCCAGGACTCGGCGTCCCAATCGGCGACCTGACCACCGCCGTTCCAGGCCATGACTCTTTTCCCATCGGCGGACCACTTGATGCTTGCGTTCCCCATCGTGGCCTCCGGCACATGCAACTGCTTCAGGCTGGGGACGTCCCAGATCGCTTTTTCCGCGCCGGCACTAAACAACTTCTTCCCATCCGGCGACCAGGCAAGCAGGTCGATCCTCGGGCGGCCTTCCGACCGCTTGAGCGCCTCGCCCGTCGATCCGTCCCAAAGGCACAACACGCCGCCGCTGGCCGAGGCCAGCACGTTCGCCACCGGGGACCAGGCGATGGTCCCGGTATTCTCGACTTTCGCGTCCCATTTCTTCACAAACTGGCGCGAGCCGGGGACAGCTTCTTCCAGGACAACAATGCGTTCGTCACCCTTCACGGCAATGCGCTTGCCGTCCGCGGACCAACCGGCCGAACGCACGCCGCCCACTCCGTCAAGACCTTCCAGCTTCCGGCAGTCAGCCGTGACGGGGTCGAGCAGAAAGGGAAATCGGCCTTGCTCGTCAAGACAGAGCAGCGACTTGCCGTCGGGCGACCACGGCAGGCAAGGCACGTTCCGGAACGGGTTGAGCGAACCCGCCGGGAACCGCGGCGGGGTTGCCAAGTCCACGCTCCAAAGGGTCAACGTCCCTCCCTTTTTGCGAGAGGCAACCGCTACCCACTTGCCGTCGGGAGACCATCGTTCGATCTCATCGCGGGCAGGAGGTGAGATCGGCTCGAAAGGCTGAGCAGCAGGCAGTGCCGCACGCCGCTTCCCGGTCGTCGCGTCCCAGACCTCCAGCGACGGGCCTCTGAAGGCGGCGAAGTGGTTGCCGTCTAGGGTCCAGGCGAGGATCGGCGCCTTGAGTTTTTCCTCCGGCGAGATGCGGAGCAGCTTCGCATCTTGCAGGGGCTTGAGGAGCTTGCCGGCCGAGGCGTCCCAGTAGCCGGCGCCGTTGACCAGTTGAGCGAGTGTTTTTCCGTCCTCGGACCAGACCGGGTGCGGGACGTGCTCGTTCATCTGTGCCAGCTCGACTGTCCGCAACAGCTCGCCCGACTTTCCGTCCCGGAATTGTACCCACGTGCCGTTAAGAAGGACGATGGTGCGGCCGTTCGGCGACCAGAACACGTGATCGAAATCCGGCTGGGGAGGGCGCGGAACCAATTCCTTCGACGCATTACTTTTCACGTCCAACAGATACACCGCCCAATTATTGTCCTTCGTGCGCATGATTGCGGTGATCTTCTCGCCGTCCGGCGACCAGGCACAGGCGTCGATGGAATTGCCGACCAGGCGAAACCGATCCCAATGATCTCCCGTTCCCATGTCGTAAAGATCCACTGGCCCGTGAGTGCTTCCCACCGCGACCTTCTTGCCGTCGGGCGACCAGGCCCGGCATCGACAATTAACGCCGTTCTTTCCCGGCCAGCGGCGTACCTTACCCGTGTCAACATTAAGGGTACACAACACGTTATCGCCCGTGGTAGCCGTACCGCTTGCCAGGGCCAGGGACTTTCCATCGGGGGACCAGGCGAGAGCAACGGGAGGTCCTCCATCAGACGGACTGACGATGGCCTTGACGAATTGACCGCTGATCACATCCCAGATGCGAATCGTGCCATCGTGGCTGAGCGTGGCCAATCGCTTGCCTTCAGGACTGAACGCGAAGACGAGTCCTCCCCGCGGGCTGACGGTTTCGATGGTCCAGCCTTCCACCCCCGCTCTTTTCGCGGGGCTGCGTACGAGAGCCCACGGACTCATCCGCTTGCCTTCTTCTTCCCCGTCCCCGGGATGAATGGGCTTGTCCTGGTCAATGGTCACAGTACCTTTGACTTTGCCATCACTCACGACCTCCACTACCTGCCTCTTCTCGACCTGCACTGTCGTTTCGGCGACGATTTTGCCGTTTTTGTCCCGGATGCGAATCACGATCTGCGCCAGGAGCAGGCCGCCCACCAGCAGAAGGATTCCCGCCGCCACAACTGCCCAGCGGGTCACCGCCCTGTGCCTGGTGGGTCGCGGGTCGGACGATCCGCGCGCCGTCGCCGCTTCGATTCCCAGCAGCGCCTCGACCACGGCACGCGCCGTCTGCGGTCGCTGCGCTGGGATCTTCGCCAGCAGGCTCAAGATTTGGTCGGACACCGCCGGCGGCAGTTCTGCGTTCAATTCGCGCGGCGGCCGTGGTTGCTCGCGGGCGCGCCGGGCCAGCACCTCGAACGTCGTCTTCCCCGGGAACGGCAACTGTCCGGTCGCCATGCAGTACAGCACGCATCCCAGGCTGAACAGGTCGGCCCGATGATCGACCGTCCCATCAATTGGCTCCGGCGCCATGTAAGCGGGCGTGCCCATGATGACACCCGTCTGCGTCAGGTGGGCGTCGCCATCGCAGGAGCGGGCCAGGCCGAAATCGAGGACCTTGACGCGGCCTCGGCTCCCTTCCAGCCACAGGTTCGCCGGCTTGACATCGCGGTGAATCAGGCCGTGTTCGTGGGCCGCGGCCAGCCCCTCCGCGGCTTCTCGGCCGATGCGCAGCACCTCGGCGACCGGCAGGCGACCCTCGCGATTCAAGCGATCGTCCAGGCTTTCGCCCTCCAACAGCGGCATCGCCAGGAAGGGCACGCCGTTCTCCTCGCCCACCTGATGGATGGCGATGACGTGATCGTGCGACAGCGAGGCGGTGAGTTGCGCTTCGCGCAGGAAGCGACGACGGGCCGAGCCGCTCGCAGCCAGGGCCGGCCGCATGACCTTGACGGCGACCCGGCGCCGCAACGGCACGTCCTCGGCCAGGAAGACGACACCCATGCCGCCTTTGCCCAGCACTTTCAGGATGCGGTAGGTCCCCAGGCGGCCCAGCTCGTCGGGCTCCCTGGGCGGCGCGAGCCAAGCGGTCACGTCCTCCGGCAAAGACAGGACCGCGCCGTCGGGCGGGGGCGGCACGTCGGGGCTTGTCGGCAACTCGTGGCACCAAAGGTTGTGCATGTTGCCCACCAGGCGTTCGAGGATGGGGTTGTTCGGCAGCGGGGTGCCGGCACGGGCCCGGAAGTCGGCGACGAAATCGTCCTCGGCCTGGAAGGTGGGCAGTCCCTGCCGGCAGGTCGCGCGGGATGCCAGGTGCTCCTCAATGGCCGTGGCCGTCGCCTCCGACGTGCGACCCAACAGGTACTCTTGCAATTCCGCGGGGGCGGGACAGGCGGCGATGAGGTTCATGGCACGCTCCGGGCGAAGGTCCGGGGCTCGGAACGGGCGCAGAATCACCCGCCCCAAACGGATACGCAGGCCGGCGGCAAACCTGACACGCCTCTGACGATTTATCGTTTCGCGCTCGCGCCGGGGCGCCAGCGCGACACGATGAATCAGTCCAGCAGGCCCTCCAGCTCGCGGCGCAGCCGGCGCAGGACGCGCGACTTGGCGGCGTAGACCGCGTCGAGGCTCAGACCCAGCTCCGCCGCGACCTCGGCCCCGGACTTGCCCTCGACGACCAGCGCCCAGCAGGCCTTCCAGGTGGCGGGCTGGAACTCGCTCTGCATGACATGGGCGGCGCGGGCGAGCAGGAACTGGCGGTACTCGCCCTCCCACAGCGCCGTAGCGCCGTCCGGCACGGCGGCCTCGGCCAGGGCGGCCTCGCCAGCGTGGCGCGGGACGGCGGCTCGCCTCCGCTGGAGGTCGCGCCAGCGATTCTCGGTGATGGTCCGCAGCCAGGCTCGGAAACTCTTGCCGCGGTCGTACTCGAATTGCGGCAGCTTCTGGACGAGGGTGAGGAAGACGTCCTGAACCAGGTCGGCGGCGTCGGGAGCGGACAGCCTCATGCGGCAGGCCCAGTAATAGAGCAATGGGGTATACAGATCGACAAAGCGCCGCCAGCCCGCCTCATCGCCGGGCTGCCGTAAGCGCAGGAGCAAGCTGGAGGAGGTCGATTCCATGAGGCCGCGTCCCCGCCAGAGAGTCGGACGTGTTGGCGCTACCGGGACTGATCGTAGCCGCGCTGTCCGGCGGGGGCAACGAAAATCAGACGGGGCCGGCCGCCGGGACTCGAGTCCCCTCAGGATTTGCCTTTCCCCCGATCGCCCGCGCGGCGACAATAGCCATTGATCGGTCGAAGCCGTAGGCGACACGCCAGGCGCGGACCACGGACCACGGACTTCTGGGGGGCGTCTCATGTTCATTCCATTCGGCCAGCCGCGGCGAAACACCTGCGACGGCATCACGCGGCGACACGCCCTGCGCATCGGGGCGTCGGGGTTGATCGCGGGGCTCAGCCTGCCCCGGCTGCTGGCGATGCAGGCGCAGGCGGCCACGGAGAAGGCGGCCAAGGCCAAGGCGTGCATCTTCATCTTTCTGGAGGGCGGCCCCAGCCAGCTCGATATGTGGGACCTGAAGCCGGACGCCCCGGCCGAGGTCCGTGGCCCCTACAAGCCGATCGCCACGTCCGTCCCCGGCACGCGGATTTGTGAGCACCTGCCGCTCTGCGCCAAGGTGGCCCACAAGTACACCATCGTGCGCAGCCACAGCCACAACGACAACGGCCACAACACCGGCTACCACTACGTCATGACCGGCTACAAGGCCGACTTCCCCGACGGCAACACGCGCGTCCCCAACAACCACCTCTACCCGTCGATCGGCTCGATCGTCTCGCGCGAGCTGGGGCCGCGGACCACGCTGCCGCCGTACATCAACATGCCGCACATGATGTCCGGCGGCGGCCCCGGCTTCTACGGCTCCGAGCACGCCCCGTTCGTCATCGAGTCCAACCCGGTGCAGGCCGATTTCGAAGTGCAGGACCTGCACCCGCTCGAGACGATCGCCGCGGCCCGGCAGGCCCGGCGCGGGCGGCTGCTGGCCGAAGTCGAGAAACTGGAGCAGGAAAGGGCGGACCAGGGCAAGGCCAAGGCGATGTCCACCTACTACCAGAGGGCCCGCGACCTGATGGCCTCGCCGGAGGCTCGCAAGGCCTTCGACCTCAAGGCCGAGCCGGAATCGCTCCGCAAGACCTACGGCTACACCGCGCTGGGGCAGTGCGCCCTGCTGGCCCGCCGGCTGGTGGAAGGCGGCTGCCGCTTCGTCGGCATCGACCACGGCGGCTGGGACCATCACTTCACGATCTTCCCGAGCCTGGAAAAGGACATGCTGCCGCACGTCGATCGGGCCTACAGTGCCCTGCTCGGGGACCTGGAGCAGCGCGGCCTGCTGGACAGCACGCTGGTCGTGATGATGGGGGAGATGGGACGCACGCCGAAGGTCAACGCCCAGGCCGGCCGCGATCACTGGTCGATGGCGCAGAGCATCCTCTTCGCCGGCGGCGGCGTCAAGCCGGGCCAGGTCATCGGCGCCACCGACAAGCAAGCCTCCGCTCCCGTCGGCGACCCGGTCGGCGTCGAGGACGTGCTGCGCACGCTGTTCCTGCAGATGGGGGTCGATACGACGAAGACGTATTACACCCCCCTCGGCCGGCCGGCGCCGATCGTCGATGGCGGGCGCATCATTCCGGGTCTCGTGTAGGCCGGCCGCTTGCGGCTTCGCATGCCCTGCGAAGCCGCAAGCGGCTCCATTTTCTGAAATCACGGAGGGGAAGTCGGCAGGATGGAGAAGTATTCGATGTCGTCGTCCTTGTCGCCGACCCGAGCGCGGACGAACTCCAGGTCGTCGCTCATCTCGTCCTTGGCAAAGACCTTGCGGACCTTGGTGACGAACTGTCCCTTCTTGACGTGCCCCTTGAGCAGCTTCAGCTTGTCCACGTCCTCCTTCGGGGCCTCGCGGTTGTACGTCTCCTTGCCCTCCAGGATGCCGACGTCCTTGTCGGTGATCTTCTTGGCCCACTCCAGCGTCGCCGGCTCGTGCTTCTTGCCGCGCAGGTCATTGACCTTCTTGAGGTCGTCCTGCGCCCGCGGCTGGACGTACTTGAGCCACTCGCTCTCCTCTTTGGTGAGTTTCTCGGGGACGGCAAAGCCGGTGGCCTGACTCCACATGGGCGTCCAGGTGAACTCGTAGGAGAAGTCGCCGGGCAGATCGACCTTGTGCGCCGCCTGCACGTAGAACAGCGCCTCCGTCTTATCCTTGACGCTGATCTGCGTGATCTTCAGCGGGTAAACCAGTTTGTCGCTGGCGAAGGTGAAGCGCGTCGGCGTGACCTCGCCCTCGTAGGAGCCGTCCTTCTTTTTCTTCATCTGCATGGGGTCGATCTTCATTACGGTGAAGAACCACGTCTTCTTGATGTAGAAGTCGAGTGTGGCCTCGTCGCCGGAGTAGCTGTACTTGTTGTCCTTGAGCCACTCATAGAGGTCGTCCGCCTTGCTCGCCTGGATGATCTTGTAGTCCAGCGAGCCGACCACCCCCGCCTCCAGCACCTTCACCGTGTCCTTCTTCTCCTTGGCCTTGTCATCGAAGCTCCCGCCGCCCCTGCCATTCTTGAAGCTCTTGTACTTGGAGATGTCCATGGGTTCGAGGATGGTGAAGACGGCGAGTTCCTTGAAGAACTCGCGGGGCATCTCGTCGAGCTTGGGCCTGGCGGGCGTGGGAATGACCATCCCGAAGTCGATGGCGTTGCCCTCGAACTTCGGTTGCACCGTAAAGGTCTCGACTTTCTCCTTGTCGTCCCAGGTGAGGAACGCCTTCTGCGCCGGCTGCAGGATGTCCTTGTCCTTGGCCGCGAAGTAACAGCACGCCGATTCCGCCGGCCGCGGCCCTATTGCCAGCAGCGGCAGCACCAGCAACGGCACCGCGAACAATAGTCTCCGCATCGCTTTCTCCCCGAAGCGGGTCACTCATTGGGCACGCCCCGCGGGCGCGCAACCCGTCGAGGAGAAGACGAGCCGGGCGACGGATTGGATGGGGAGCGCCCTTACGGCGGGGCGAAGCCGCAAGCGCCTTCAGACAAGGCTGTACGTCCAGCTGACGGGTCGGCCGTCGCGGTACGGCATCACGCCGTGAAACTGCTTCGCGGTGCGCTCGAACACCAGCGGCAGGAAATGACGATCACCCTCCCACAGCGGCAGCTCCAGGATGCGCTCGACGGCGACCCATTCGAGCGTCCCTTCCGGGTTCTCCGCGAGCGGCGTCCCGCTCCAGCGATCGATGCGGAAGACGAAGCCGAACCAGTCCTCGCCGTGTTTGCCGAAGCCCGGCCAGCTGATGGTGCCGCGCAGCACGATCTCGTCGCAGTCGATGCCGGCCTCCTCGCGCACCTCGCGGCGCAGGCAGCTGACCACGTCCTCGCCGGGATCGAGCTTGCCGCCCAGGCCGTTGTACTTGCCGAGGTGGGCGTCGTTGGCCCGCTTGTTGCGGTGGACGAGCAGCACCTGGCGGCCGTCCGGGGACAGGACGTAGCCCAGGGTCGCCAGGATCGGCGTGTACGGTCGGCTCGGGTCTGGCATCGTCGCACGTCTCTGATTCGCCTCACGGCATCCCACCCGCGCCGACAATGCCGCTCTTGGGCCCCGCCGTCTCGGACTGGTCGATGTCGCCCGCCGGCGGCGCGCCCTCCTCGACCACGAGCGTCCCCGGCACCAGCTTTAGCCCCGCGTGGTGCTGCTCCAGCAGCTGCCGCAGCTCGGCGCCGTCGATGACTTCCTTTTCCATCAGCCGCTGGGCGATCGCCTCCAGGGCGTCGCGGCGTGAATCGAGGATGCCGCGCACCTCTTCGGTGGCGTCGTCGATGATCTTGCGCACCTCCAGGTCGATCTCGCGCGCCGTCTGCTCGCTGAAGTCGGCGCGGCTGTTGGTCGGGCCGCCGAGGAAATTCGGACCGCCCTGCTCCTTGTAATTGACGCGGCCCAGGCGGCTCATGCCGAACTCCTTGACCATCGCCCGGGCGATCTTGCTGGCGTGCTCCAGGTCGCTGGTGGCGCCGTTGGAGATTTCGCGGTAGATCATCTCCTCGGTGAGGGTGCCGGCGAGGGCCACCTTGATCTGGCTCTCCAGCTCGGAGCGCGTCATCAGGTAGCGATCCTCGTCGGGGCGGCTGAGGACGTAGCCCAGGGCGCCCACGCCGCGCGGGATAATCGATACCTTGTGGACGGGGTAAGTATTGGGGAGGGCGCAGCCGACCAGGGCGTGGCCGGCCTCGTGGTAGGCGACGCGCTGCTTCTCGTCGGCGTGCATGATGCGGCTCTTGCGCTCCAAGCCGACGGCGCCGCGCTCGACGGCCTCCTCGAACTCGCTCATGGTGATGACGTCCTTGTTGGCCCGCGCCGCCATCAGGGCCGCCTCGTTGACCAGGTTGGCCAGGTCGGCGCCGACCGAGCCCGGCGTCAGGGCGGCGATGCGGCGCAGGTCCACGTCCGGCCCGAGCTTGACGCCGCGGACGTGGACCTTCAGGATCGCCTCGCGGCCGTTGATGTCGGGCCGGTCCACGACGACGGTGCGGTCGAAGCGGCCGGGGCGCAGCAGGGCGCTGTCGAGCGTCTCGGGGCGGTTGGTGGCGGCCATCAGGATGACGCCGCGGTTGGAGTCGAAGCCGTCCATCTCGACGAGGAGCTGATTGAGCGTCTGCTCGCGCTCGTCGTGGCCGCCCATGACGGCGCCGGCCCGCGTCTTGCCCAGGGCATCGAGTTCGTCGATAAAAATGATGCATGGTGCCCGTGATTCGGCCTGGCCGAAGAGGTCGCGGACGCGGGCGGCGCCGACGCCGACGAACATTTCCACGAAGTCGGACCCGGAGAGGCTGAAGAACGGCACGTGGGCCTCACCGGCGACGGCCCGGGCCAGCAGCGTCTTGCCGGTGCCGGGCGGGCCGACGAGGAGGACGCCCTTGGGGATGCGGCCGCCGAGCGCCTGGTACTTCTGCGGCGTCTTGAGGAAATCGACGACCTCCTGCAATTCGGCCATCGCCTCCTCGATGCCGGCCACGTCCTTGAAGGTCGTTTCAAAATCCTTTTGGGCGTAGACCTTGTGCCGGCTGCGGCCGAAGGTCAGCGGCGACCCCCCGCCCGACATCCAGCGGTAGATCAGGTAGCCGGTCAGGCCGAGGGCCACGAAAAGGAACAGGGGGGTGATGACCGAATAGATGCTCCTCATGGTCGATTCCTCGTCCTCGGCGGTGTAGCCGGGGGCGGCGGCCTTGAGGAGGCGGTGCAGGTCCTGGTCGTCCTGCAGGCCGACGCGCGGGGCGCTGAAGTGGATGGTCTGGGCGCGGCGGGCGTTGGTCTGCCCGTCGCTGACGAGATCGTTGGTGACGATGTCGCCGTGGATCTCGTGCTGGCTGACCTTGACCTTTTGGAGGGTGACGGAGGGATCCTGCCGGGCGGCTTCGAGGACACGGATGAGTTCGCCGTATTTCAGGGTGACGGTGCCGTTGTCGCGGTTGACCATCCAGAGGACGAGCACTGCGGTGAGGACGAGGAACACCGCCCAGGCTGCGGTGCTGATCCAGGAGCGGCCGCGGTCTTTGCCTCTCTTTTGCACCGAACGGGCCTCCGTGGGAAGGGGGCGCGGCAGAAGGAAGGGGGTGGGCGACGCCTTCGGCCGGAAGGGCGACCTTGGTCACTCTACGGCGGGCCGACGGGGCGGTCAACGCCCGGCGGGGTGGGTGAATGGGCTTGCAATGTGGCTTGCCGTTTCGCGCTCGCCGCGTCCCGTCAACCACCGAGTCGCCGCCGGGCCAGCGCCAGCGCACCGTGAACGACGACCTCCTCGCCCAGCGTCGCGGGAACGATATCGTAGCAGCCAGTGAAGGGCTTGAACACGCGCTCGGCGACCATTCCACGAAGTGGCTCGAATAGAATCTTTTCCCCCATGAGAGAAACGCCTCCTCCGATCACGATGCGACGTGGGCAAAGAAGGGCGATGACGTGGCTGATCGCTTCGGCGAGGCTCTCCCAGGCGCTGGCGAGTACTCCACATGCCAGCATGTTGCCTTCTTCAGCTGCACGCGCAACGTCCTGTGCCGTAAGCGGCTGCCCCCATACCCAACCAGGAATGGTAAGGGGTGGATCAGTTGGCGGCAAATACCTTAGATACCACTCCGGGGCACGGCCGATCGCCCACCCGGAGGAAAAATCTTCGAGGATGCCGCTCGCATGAAAGTTCTTATTAACGGTATGAGTGACCCTCAGATGCCCGATCTCCGCCGCCCCGCGCCCGCAACCCCGGTAAATCTCCCCGTTGATAATGAGCCCGCCGCCGATGCCCGAGCCAATGGTGATGTAGAAGATCGGCGACAGCCCTTTTCCCGCCCCGAACAGCGCCTCCGCAAGTCCCGCGACGTCGGCATCGTTGCCTAGCGCCGCCGGCAGCCCGGTGATTTCGCCGATCCAGTCGGCCAGCGTGAAGCCGTCCCAGCCCGAGATCTGGTGCGACTTGATGACCGTTCGCGTGGCGTCGTCCACCGGGCCGCCGAAGCCGATGCCGGCGCCTTTCAGCTGTGATCGCTCGACGCCGGACCGGGCGAGCAACTCGGGGACGGCGGCGGTGATCTGTCGGCGGATGCCGTCGGCGCCGGCGGCGGGGTCCACGGTGCCGCGCCACAAGGCGGCGAGGGTGCCGTCGCCGGGCCCGATGCCGAGCTGAAGTTTCGTGCCGCCGATTTCGATGCCGAGGTAGTGCATGAGGGGTGTTGAGGTTATAATGCTGCACATGGCCGAAGAACGTCCCGAACTGCGCATCATCGCGGGGCCGAACGGGTCGGGCAAGACGACTTTCGTCCGAGAATTTCTCCCCCGTTGCATCACCGTCCCCCATTTCGTGAACGCCGATCTGATCGCAGCCGGCCTATCGCCGTTTGCACCGGAGAAGGCGGCTCTGACCGCCGGACGACTCATGCTGGCGGAAATTGGGCGTAACCGGTCGCCCGCTCTGACGTAATCAGTTCTCGGCAGCGGAGTTGCGGCCGCCCGGCGGGTAGTCAAATGGGCCTCCGCGGGATAGGGTGGTTTTGCAGCTGACACCTTATC